>Ga0072500_141013_pt1 | contig 134851 bp, 141 predicted proteins | sample GBScelen77Swater_FD_63803 | JGI IMG/M metagenome (GOLD analysis project Ga0072500, IMG submission 63803) | Hot spring microbial communities from Great Boiling Spring, Nevada - cellulolytic enrichment S 77C v2 (version 2) | ecosystem: Environmental > Aquatic > Thermal springs > Hot (42-90C) ...
AGCTTCTTCTTTGCTGGTTTCTGTCTCTTCTCCGAAATCTTTCCTTCCTTCTCCTCATCTTTCCTCAGGTTGTGGACCAGTCTCTTCACCACCTCAGGACTGACGGTGCATTCCTGATTTCGGGGAAGGATTTCCCTTCCTGCTTTCTGGTAGGAGAGCTCTGTGGCCCTCTCAAGGACCAGGGCTTCCAGGAGGGGATCAATCCTTTTCTTCTTCCTGAAACCAATCTGGTCGTCGAGGAGGTGCAGGTATTCTCTGGTGTCTTTGTGCCTGTAGGAGGTCCTTCCTTGAGGTGACATCCCCAAAGAGGGTGAGGATGGTCCTCTGGTCGTTTTTCCGGACCACCTGGAAGGAGGTCCTGTCCCTTTCCCGGTGGATCTCTTCATCTTTGGCTTCAAGGACTACCCTCAGTCTACCCACACCGTTCATGGTCTCCCAGAGCCTTTCCTCAAACTCCTGGAAATTCATCCTCTTCTCCAGAAAGTGGAGGGACAATTCCAAAATTCTCTGGCACCCTTTGAAGATTTGTTGTACTATATCCACAGAACCTCACCTCCAGGTGGTTTTACCAAGAAGACTTTTACCATACTCTGGATGGTGAGGTTTGTTTGGGTTGGAACACCTACGATAAATTTACACTAACAGACACCTCAGAGTTTTAACATCAATACCTCATGTACTTTCGCGGATTAGGATGGTGGCGTTGTTCTGGGGAACTCTTCTCCCTCTTGACACTGTACAGGAATTTAGGTATTCTAATACCAAAATTGAGAAAGGAGGCGAGAGAAGTGTTCTGTTACCAGTGTGAACAGACTGCCGGAGGTACAGGGTGCACCAACTTTGGAGTGTGCGGAAAGGACCCTGAGACCGCTGCTTTGCAGGATCTTCTGGTGTACGCAACCCAGGGAATCGCTATGTTTGCCAGAAGGGTCAGAGAGCTCGGGGTGAAGGACCGCGAAGCCGACGTTTTTGTTCTCGAGGCCCTCTTCAGTACGGTCACTAATGTAGACTTTGACCCCGAGCGGTTACGGATGTATCTCAACAGGGCTTACGAAATCAAGGAGAGACTGAAACAACTGTACTTTGAGGCCTGCAGAGAGCAAGGAAAGACTCCGGAGAATCTCTCAGGCCCTGCTCAGTGGACTCCTGCAGGGAGTCTGAATGACCTCATTCGCCAGGGAGAAGAGGTTACCCTCGAAAGGGACATTGAGCGGTTTGGCGAGACGGTGGCTGGAGCAAAGCACCTTGTGCTGTATGGCCTGAAGGGGATGGCAGCCTACGCAGATCACGCCCAGATTCTTGGTGTAGAGGATGACGAGGTATACGCCTTTTTCCACAGGACTCTGGATTTCCTGACCCGCGAGGACTTTACACTGGAGGAGCTCCTCACCGCAGCCCTGAGGGTCGGCGAATATAACCTCCGAGTTATGGAATTGCTCGACCGGGCTCACACGACCACGTACGGTCATCCGGTGCCAACACCGGTACGTGTTACCCCTGTGAAGGGGAAGGCTATTGTCATTTCCGGTCATGACCTGAAAGACCTTGAAGAACTCCTGAAACAAACCGAGGGAACAGGGATTAACGTGTATACCCATGGAGAAATGCTCCCTGCTCACGGGTATCCCGGTCTCAAGAAATACCCGCATCTTGTGGGCAACTATGGCAGTGCCTGGCAGAACCAGCAGAAAGAGTTCGACGTTTTCCCTGGCGCCATTCTCATGACGACGAACTGTCTCCAGAAACCCAGGGAGAGCTATAAACACCGCATCTTCACCAGCGGACTTGTAGCATGGCCTGGAGTCGTCCACATTCAGAATCGCGACTTCTCCCCGGTCATTGAAGCCGCTCTGAGGGAAGAGGGTTTCCCTGAGGACGAACCGGAGAAGACCATTCTTGTGGGGTTTGCAAGGAATGCTGTCCTTGGTGTTGCCGACAGAGTCCTGGACCTTGTCAGACAGGGGAAAATCCGGCATTTCTTCCTCATTGGTGGGTGTGATGGAGCAAAACCGGGGAGAAACTACTACACCCAGTTTGCTCAGGCTGTTCCTCAGGATGCTGTCATTCTCACCTTAGCCTGTGGCAAGTACCGCTTCAACAAACTCGAGTTTGGCGTGATTGATGGCATTCCACGCCTTCTTGACGTTGGCCAGTGTAACGACGCCTATTCGGCCATTCAGATTGCTCTCGCTCTGGCTCAGGCACTGAACACCGATGTCAATAGCCTCCCGCTTTCCCTCATTCTCTCCTGGTATGAGCAGAAGGCGGTGGCCATTCTCCTGACTTTGCTGCATCTTGGCATCAAGAACATGCGTCTTGGGCCGAGTATGCCGGCTTTCGTCAAGGAGCCGGTGTACAAGGTCCTCAAAGAACAATTCAACCTCATGCCCATTACCACACCCGAAGAGGACCTGAAGGCAATCCTCGGATGATTCCTCAAAAAGCGCCAGTCTATTGCTCCTGGAAAGGAGCAGTGGACTGGCGTACGATGAGATAAGGAGGAACAGTAATGGATTTTTTTCGTATCTTCTTTTTCTCGATGAGCTTGCAGAGGAGCGAGATGCCTTCTTTGGCGATGCGGTCAAAAGGCTGAGCTACTGTGGTAAGGGGAGGAGAAAAAACCTCGCAGAGGGGGTTGTTGTCAAGGCCAATGACTGAAATATCTTCAGGAACTCGCCAGCCCTTTTCTTTTGCTACCTGAATAGCACCGAAAGCCATCATGTCGTTCATGCAAAAGAGGGCAAAGGGGGGAGAAGAGAGCGAGAGAATGGTCTCCATGGCTTTACGTCCTCCCTCGATTTTGAAATCCCCTTCAACAACCAGAACGTCACGGGATGGGATGCCTTCCTGAGCGAGTCTGGTGAGGAATCCTTCAAGGCGTTCCCGGCAAACGGTGATCTTCTGAGGTCCACTGATACAGGCAAACTTCTTGTGACCGAGCTCAAGGAGGTGTGAAGCTGCCAGAGCTCCTGCGGCGAGGTTATCAAGCTTTACCGTTGGGGCTTCCTCGTGCTCAAGAGTTCGGTCAAGGACAACGTAAGGAACTCTCGAGAGCGAGGGAATCCGGAAAAGCAGGCTCTCATCTGACACACGTGGGAAGATGATACCCTCCACCTGCCGTTGTAGGAGTACCTCGAGATAGTGGCGTTCTTTTTTTGGGTCTTCTCCTACGTTGCAGAGGATGAGGTTATATCCTCTCTGGTAGGCAGCTTCTTCGATGTATCTTGCGAGCCGGGCGAAAAACGGACTGTCAATATCCGGGACAAGCAACCCCAGAAGCCTGGTTTTCTGGCTTCTGAGACCCTGTGCCAAAAGATTTGGTCGGTACTGGAGGACCTCAATGGCTCTCCAGACTTTTTCTTCAGTTTCCTTGCTGGTTTTTCCCCTTCTGTTGATGACCCGGGAAACGGTAGTGACAGAAACCCCTGCAAGTCTCGCAACGTCCCTGATGGAAACCATACGAGTTCCTCGAAAACGTTTTCCTTCCTGGGGAAATTATACCATGGATGAAGCGAAGAAAAACCAGTATTGACAGGAGAAACTGGCTGTGGTAGTTTTTAAGCGTAAACGTTATCCTAATAGACTTTTTCCCGGGTTTGCGATATCCTGTTGCCAAAATTTGTGGGAAGGAGATTCTCCTATGGGAACAATGAAGATGCTTCTCGACGTTGCCCTGAATCAGGGTCAAGGCGTTTTGCGTCTTTTCCCCACCTGGGTTCCCCGGTCTTTCTGTATTCCCGGAAAGCGACTGAAGCTTCACCCCGATGATTACTATGCCTTTGGGGTCCATCGAGGAGGCATTGATGAACGATGGTTCGCCTCTACGGTTCAGGCAGACAACGGTCCGGAAACCCTCCCCGACGAAGGTCTGAGTTATATTTATGTTGAGGACGGAGGAAAAGCAGAGAAAATCCTCCTCCGAGATGCCATTGAGCTTGCGGGGGATGCCATCGTCGGAAAGGCCATGATGGAAAAGTACGGGGGATGGCCGATGTTTGCCAAGTTCTTCGACAACCTGAACCCTCTCTTCCACCATGTGCACCACGATGATGAGAAGGCAAAGAGGGTGGGAAGGCTGGGGAAACCCGAGGGGTACTATTTCCCGCCTCAGCTCAACAACCACGGTGGGTACTTTCCCTACACTTTCTTTGGTCTGAATCCGGGGACAAAAAAGGAAGACGTTCTTCGTTGCCTCGAGATGTGGGACAAAGGGGACAACGGCATTCTCTACCTTTCCCGGGCATACAAGCTCAAACCGGGGACCGGCTGGATTGTTCAACCTGGAATTCTCCACGCTCCTGGATCCCTTTTGACCTACGAACCTCAGAAGGCTTCCGATGTTTTCGCACCTTTCCAGAACATCGTCTGGGACCGGTTCATTCCCTGGGACCTGGTGGTGAAGGATGTTCCTCCGGAACACAAAAACGACCTTGAGTACATCGTGAGCCTCCTTGACTGGGAGGCCAACACCGACCCAGATTTCTTCGCTCGCCACTACCTTGAGCCGAAACCTGTGCGGCCTCTTGAGGAAATGCGGGCTGAAGGGTATGAGGAGTACTACGTGGTCTACGGCTCGGAGGATTTCTCTGCCAAGGAACTCACGGTGTTCCCCGGAAGGAGTGTCACCATTCGAGAAGATGGGCCATATGGGGTCATTGTGGTTCAGGGGCACGGGAAGTTCGGAGCTCTTGAAGTTGAAGCACCTACCCTCATTCGTTTTGGAGAAATGACCCGTGATGAGCTCTTTGTGACCTATGAGGCTGCACGAGCCGGAGTCACTATCGTCAACGAGAGTGCGACTGAAAACCTGGTGATGCTCAAGCACTTTGGACCTAAGGTGGAGTAAGGAATGAGATGAGCGATGTTCCCATTCTCCATTTTGAGAAGCTTACCAAGCGTTTCCCCGGGGTTCTGGCGCTTGATGGAGTGACGTTTTCTATCCGGAGAGGGGAAGTTCACGCCCTGGTGGGAGAAAATGGAGCAGGGAAATCCACGCTGATTAAGATTGTCACCGGAGTGTATCAAAAAACTGCAGGGGAAATATTCTTTGAAGGGAAACCGGTGAATTTCTCCTCTCCTCACGAGGCCCTGAAGAGCGGCATTGCGGCGATATATCAGGAGTTCAACCTCATTCCTGCTCTGACGGTAGCCGAGAACATCTTCATGGGGCATCACTTTGTAACACGGAGATTCTTTGTCGACTGGAACCGGATGCGCAGGGAAGCTCAGGAGCTCATGCGCTTCCTTGATGTGGACATCGACGTGGACCAGAAGGTCAGGGACCTGGGTGTGGCCAAAAAACAGGTGGTGGAGATAGCCAAAGCGCTCTCCCACAGAGCAAAGATTCTCATTATGGATGAGCCTACGGCGACTCTGGCACAGAAGGAAATCGAGGGGCTCTTCCGGATTATCAAGTTTTTGAAGAGTGAAGGTGTGACCATCATCTACATTTCCCATCGTCTGGAAGAAATTTACGAGATCTGTGATCGAGTCACGGTACTAAGGGATGGTCGACATATTGCAACCCGGGATGTACGAGACGTCACCATGGAGGATCTCATCCGGATGATGGTGGGACGTGAGGTTGTCGAGAGGTTCCCCCGGGTATCACACACTGCTGGAGAGGAAGTTCTGAGGGTGGAGGGTCTTACAAGACGTGGAGTCCTTGAAAACATCAGTTTTTCCCTCCGGAAAGGCGAAATTCTCGGTATCGCCGGCATGGTTGGTTCGGGGAGAACAGAGCTCCTTCGGGCAATCTATGGCGTTGACCCCATTGACGAGGGGAAGATTTACATCCGGGGAAAGGAAGCCCGTATCCGGTCTCCTCTTGATGCTATTAATCACGGCATTGCTCTCCTTCCTGAGGAACGGAAGGTCCATGGACTGGTCCTCCTCCTCTCAGTACTCGATAACCTTGGTCTCCCCATTCTCCCTCTGGTTTCGGTTCGGGGATTCATTCAGGACGGACGTTTGAAGGTTATAGCTCAAGATATGGTACAGCATATGAACATCAAAACGCCCTCGCTTTTCCAGAGGGTGATGTACCTTTCGGGAGGCAACCAGCAGAAGGTGGTCCTTGGAAAATGGTTCGCCCGCAACTGTGACATCTACCTCTTTGACGAACCAACCCGGGGGATAGACGTTGGTGCGAAAGTCGAGATTTACCACCTGATGAATCGGCTTCTTGAGCGAGGTGCCTCCATTGTTATGGTTTCCTCGGAGCTTCCTGAGGTCCTCGCCATGAGTGACCGGATTCTTGTTATGCGAGAGGGCAGAATAGTTGGGGAACTTTCCCGTGAAGAGGCAACGAAGGAGGTCATTCTGAGGCTTGCCCTGGGAAGGAGAGAAGAGTATGCCAGCGTTGGTTGAAGAGAAGGGTACTCAGATTTTCCAGAAGTTTTTCGTCTTCTGGGATAGGGTTGGCATCCTTCTCGCCTTCCTGGTGGTCTTCGTCATGTTCGGTGCCCTGACTCCCGTTTTCTTCCATCCTCTGAACATTCTCAACGTCATCCGGCAGGTATCGATTATCGGGGTCATTGCTGTGGGAATGACCTTCGTTATCCTCCTTGGGGGGATCGACCTCTCTGTGGGATCCATTGTGGCCTTCACGGGGATCATTGCTGCAGGGTTCCAGGTCAAGTGGGGTGGAAGCCTTTTTCTGAGTATCGTTGTGCCGCTACTTATTGGTGGAGGCATTGGCTTTCTCAACGGATTCATTTCTACCAAAGGGAAACTGCATCCTTTTATTGTAACGCTGGGCATGATGAGCATTTTTCGAGGGGCAACCCTTCTTGTAGCTCAGGGGAAGCCTATCTCAGGGATGAGCCCTGCGTTCCGTTTCATCGGGGCAGGGATGGTTGGTCCCATTCCTTTTCCGGTCATCCTCTTTCTGGGTTGTGTGGTTATTGCCGGGATTGTGCTCAAGAGGACCGTTTTTGGTCGCTACATCTATGCCATCGGTGGTAACGAGGAGGCAGCGCTTCTTTCGGGCATTATGGTTGAGCGGTACAAAATCAGTGCCTTCACTCTCCTTGGGTTCCTCTCGGGATTGAGTGGACTCATTTTGACTTCTCGCCTGAACTCTGGGGAGCTTGTGGCGGGGCAAGGATACGAACTCGATGTGATTGCCTCTGTGGTTATTGGTGGGACGAGCCTCATGGGGGGAGAAGGAGGAGTGTACGGGACGCTGATTGGAGCTCTCCTCATCGGAGTTGTCTCCAATGGCTTGAACCTTCTGGGGGTCCAGCCATACTGGCAGATGATTGTCAAAGGCGTTATTGTCATCTTTGCCGTACTTCTGGATAGACTGAAACGCCGCTTTAGAACTGCGTAAAGGAGGTGAGAAGGAAGGTAGCTGTTACATTTATTTTTGCCGTTGTATATCCTTGGAGGAACTCTGTTGAGAGGAGGTTGACGGAATGAGGAAGTTTGTCTTGGGGTTTGTCGTTGGGATGTTTCTGGTGTGCTCAGTGCTGGGTTCTCTGGCTCTCAGTAAAGACCTCACCATTGGTCTCTCTTTCCCAAGCCTTTCTTTTGCCTGGTTTGCCTTTCTGGAGCAGGCGGTGAAGGATAAGGCGGCCCAGCTTGGAGGCATTGAGGTTGTTTCGCTTGAGGCTGAAAATAATGTCTCAAAGCAAATCTCCATCATTGAAGACATGATTATCAGGGGTGTGAATGGCGTTCTCCTTGTCCCCATTGAAGTCGAAGCGGTTATTCCGGCTATCGAGGCCCTGAACAAGGCCAACATCCCTGTTGTGACTGTGGACCGGAGGATTAAAGAAGGAGCCCCAGTGCAGATCCTGTGCCATGTTGGTGCCGATAACGTCGAGGGTGGAAGGAAGGCAGCAAAGTTCATCGTGGAGAAGCTCATCGCAAAGTATGGTGAGCCCAAGGGGGTAGTTATTGAGCTCACAGGAACCCCTGGAGCTGGTCCTGCTATTGACCGGAGTGCTGGGTTCAACGAGATTATGGAGCAGTATCCGAACATTGTCGTGAAGTCCCAGACTGCAAACTTCCGTCGCGAGGACGGCATGAAAGTGATGGAAGACTTCATCATGAGCACGCCACAGATTGACGCGGTATTCGGGGCCAATGACGAGATGATTCTCGGAGCCATTCAGGCCCTGGACGCCAGCGGAAAATTCGACGTCAAGGAAGTCATCACCGTTGGGTTTGATGCCCTTCCCGAAGCCCTGAAGCTCATTGAAGAAGGGATTCTTGACGCAACCATTGAGCAGTTCCCTGGGAAGCAGGCGGCTACAGCCTTTGAAATCCTTGTGAAGTACCTCCGGGAAGGCGTAACCCCTGAAAAGCCTCTTGTGTACATCGAGCCAAAGGTCATCACCAAGGACAATCTCAACGAGGCTGAGAAGAGCTTCTAAGGGATAAAACAAAAAGCCCGGGGGCATCGTATCCCCGGGCTTTTTGTTTTTTAGAGGATTTCCCAGGGGATACCCAGGATTTCACACACCATGATGAGCTCATTCACATAATCGCCGTAAACCGCGTGGATGTGATTGCAAGGGAATTTTTCGATAAACCGCTCGATGGAGGTCTCGAGACGACAGAATGCGTGAGGCCACTCAATTTGGGTTCTCCGCATGATTTCTTCGTTAGTCTTCTCGTCGAACTGCACGAATTCTCCCCGGAGAATTGCCATCCAGTACGTCCCGTTTTTACGACCAAGACGTGCCAAGGTAACCTTTCCCGGGTGGGCGAGGTGGTGAACTGCAGCTCCTCCGGCGGGGAAGTAGAAACCCTCGGGATAGAAGACCACTTTGGGGAGGTTATCCCGGTAGTCGAAGCTCCCTCCGGCAAAATATGTTGCGTGCTGTCCTGAGTTACAGAGGTCGAGCACTCCGTAATCTTCGTGCCAGTGTCGAACATCAGCAAAGAGCACGGGGGTTCGGGCGAGTTTTTTGAGGATTTCCATGGTGATGGCCGCATCCATGTCGGCCTCGGTTGCGCATACGATGGGCTCTTTAGGGCCATCAAAGTCGTAGGGGTCGTTCAAAAAAGCCTCCGCAACATCCATGGTGCAGAAATTGTTGGTGAGCTCTGGTTGCCCCTTGATACCACAGAAATCAAGGTGCAGTTCCTCACAGAGCGACTTGACAGCGTAGTATGAGGCGATCTGACGTTTCAGGATTTCGGGGGTCAGCTGTTTTCCATCGTAGAGAATCTTTCCCACGTTTTCTTCGCACCACTTAAAAGCTTGTTCAATTTTCTCCCGGGGGATGGTCTCAGCCCTACGGACGATTTCCCACTGATCAATGTGCTCCACGTCGATGCCAAAAACCTTTGCCCAGACGTCCGCTCCCACGGTAGCCGTGTACATCCCCATAGGGCGCCCGCCAAAACACCCAAAGGTTTCCCCTCGGAGGGACTTAACACAGGACGCGGCGCGAATAAAGGTTTCGATTTTCCGGAAAACTTTCTCATCCTCAACGTCCCCAGAGACCCGAATGTACGGTATACCGACGTTAGCCAGTGCTCCGGAACTTGCCAGCATTCCTACAAGTCCAGGGTATCCAGGGTTGATATTCGAAAGGCACAGGTACGGTCGGGGAGCGAACTGGGCAGCAAGAACTGTAAAATGAGGCCATGACCAGATGGCGTAGTTGAAGATGGTGCAATCCACATCTTCTCTCTGCAGTAGTTTCCCGGCCTGCACAGCAGTTTCGTTGTTCCAAGGGGGTTCGGGAGCCGTCACAACTTCGTGTCCGGATTCCCGAAGGCGTCGCACCAGTCGTTCCTGAAAAGCAAGGTTCATGGAGAGGAGTTCCCGGTGCACATGAGGGCGTCCGTCTGAAAAGGTTATGACACCAACTTTCGCCACGGTGTTCACCTCCTGCGAATTTCTCTCATCGCCATAAATTGTAAACGAACGCAGTGTTTTTTCGAAGAAGTCTTGGAGAAGGATGGAAATTTCCTCCAGTGCACCCTATAATAGGAGAAAAGTTGTTGGAGGTGTCACGTGCATATCGTTCTTCCCCAATCTTTGAAGGATGCCATTCGGTCGCTGGTGGAACAAATCGTCTGTACCCAACCTTTCCAGGACTTTGAGAACACCCGTTCCATGCTCTCAAAGAATACCGAAGCATTGCGGCTTCTTGAGCGCCTTGAGGAGGAGCAGAGGTCCTTGAGCCGAATTGCCCTCCAGAGGGACCTTGTCGACGAGGACTTTGCCGGGATTGAGCAGGCTCGCCAGGAAGCACTCTCTCACCCGGTGATTCTGGCGTATTTTCAGGCTCAGGATCGTCTGGTTTCCCTCCTTCAGGAGATTAACAACGAAATGAGTGCCCTTTTAGGTTTTGACTTTGCCTCTTCTGCTGCTCAGCCTGAGCGGGAACTCGAAGAAGGCTGGGAGTAGATAGCCTCTTCAAGACGTAAAAGTAGCACTCGTTCTTTCCCCATACAGGGAAGGCGCTCAAGGAGTGTTTTTCGCTCGTCGAATTGGAACGTTCGGCATTCTTCTGGTGGTGAAAAGGAGTCGGGGATGGCAAGCCCTGCATAGAGGGTGTGCCATCCCATCTCTTTGAGTTTCTGGGCTACGGAAGAGCTGCAAATCTCGTCAACAGACTGGTGCTTTTTGATGAGCGTGCACCGGCCAGAGGTCAGGTCCTCTCCCCACCCCAGGAGGTGTCCGCTTCTCGGCTCGAAGAAGACGCAGAACCGACAACAATCGAGGCGAGTCTGACAGCGGGGGCAGAAGACCGGTCTTCTCCGGACACCGATGCCTTCCCCAGAGAGTGCAACGAGGACGTGTTTGATCTCGATTTTGCAAAAGGGGCAAAGCAGAGAGCTGGGACGCGATACGTGGGTGATTGCTGGGGAGAGGGCGAGGAGTTGCTTTTTTTCTTCCCACGAGAGGTCAAGCCGCGGTTTGAGTTTCCACAGAAACTCCGGGTAGTGGATGGCGGCAACGATTCCGTAACCGAGACCCTGAAGAGGAGAGGCTCTCCTTTTCCAGGAGAAGACAGCGAAGTACAGAGCTGTAGAGAGGAAGAGAATAAACCAGGCAATTCCAACACTGCTGGAAACCCAGGAGGAAGGGAAGGCAATTCTGCTTCCCACCCAGCCTGCAAAGAACGCAAGATGCACCAGAAAACTCATTGGGTACGGTTTTCGATAATTCTCAGCCGGGGCTCTTCAATGACCACCTTGGTATTTGCCGGAATTGAGTGGGTGAGCCACACATTCCCCCCAACGACACTTCCTCTTCCTATGACTGTCTCGCCTCCTAAGATTGTCGCTCCTGCATAGATGGTTACGTTGTCCTCAATGGTCGGGTGACGTTTCCTCCCACGGATGATTTTCCCGCGTTCGTCTTTCGGAAAAGAAAGCGCTCCAAGGGTCACGCCCTGGTAGATTTTTACGTTGTCTCCAATTTCACAGGTCTCGCCGATAACCACTCCCGTTCCATGGTCGATAAAGAAACTCCGACCTATTTTGGCTCCGGGGTGAATATCGATGCCTGTGATGCTGTGAGCATATTCAGTCATCATTCTGGGGATAAGGGGAATACCCTGGACAAAGAGTTCGTGAGCCATGCGATAGATGGAGATGGCAATGACACAAGGATAACTCAGGATCACCTCTTCGATGCTTTTTGCTGCGGGGTCTCCGTCGAAAGCAGCCTGAACGTCCTCGTCGAGCATTTCCCGAATCATCGGGAGCTTTTCAAGGAAACGCCGAGTTTCTTCGCAGGCTCGTTCTTCACAGGAGCGAGGAGTCTCCTCCATGGCTTTTGGATCACTCCGGAGGGCCTTGGAGATTTCCTGACTCAAAGCAACAAAGAGGTGGTCAAGTTTGCACCCCACAAAGTACTCCACATTTGCCCAGCACATATGGGTGTTACCAAGATACCCGGGAAAGAGCAGCCCCCGAAGTTCTTCGGTAATCCAGATGACTTTTTCCCGCGAAGGAAACTCTCGTTCCTCGCTACAGGTGATACGGGGTGTTTTCCGGTAACTTTCCACCAAGGCCTTTGCGATGTGCTCAACAGGAACTCTTTGGAATCCCTTCACGGTTATCACCTCAAAACTGGGCAATAACACCTTCTATTCTGGCGATCAGGGCCTCGGGCACGTGGTCGTTTTGACCATTATGCCGCACCATATCCCAGAGGAGGCGTTCGAACTCATACCGCTCGCAGCATTTCCGACACAAAGCCAGATGCTCTTCAATGGCCCTCCGTTCTTCTTCAGTGAGAACTTCTCCATCAAGGTAAAAATAAAGTTTTTCTACAAGGTCTTTGCAGTCCATCCCTTCTCGTTCTCCTTCTCCATGCCGGTTTTTCGTGTGGAGTACTCCCAGAGCAGCTTCTGGAGCAGCTTTCGCCCCCGGTGGAGGCGGGACATCACTGTGCCTATGGGGATGTCTAAGATCTCAGCTGTTTCCCTGTACGAAAAACCTTCAACGAGGGTGAGCACGACAACCGCACGGAATTCAAGAGGCAGAGATTCGATGGCCCGGAGGATATCCTCCCGGGTGAGCGTGTTAAGCAGAGCCTCCTCAGGGGTGACACCTTCAAAGGAGGGCTGAAAAGAAGACTCATCTTCCATCTCTTCAAGCGATGGCGCTTTCTGCCGATCTCTGAGGCGGTAGTAGTTATTGATAAAGGTATTGGTGAGAATTTTGAAAATCCAGGCCCGGAAGTTCGTTCCTTCTTCAAAGCGGTCAAAAGCGGCAAAGGCTTTAGTTACAGCCTCCTGGACCAGATCCTCGGCGTCCTCGCGGTTTCTGGTCATGCGAAGAGCTGTACGGAAAAGCGCAGGGAGCTCAGGAACCAGAAGCTCTTGGAAAATCTTCTTTTGCTCCTCTTTCGTCTTCATCATTTTGACCAGGCCTCAGGAGTCCTTAAGGAAATCAGCGTTTTTCAACTTCTCAAGCTCTCTATGGAATTCGATAACCTCGTCAATGGTGATCTGTCCTCGAGGGGTCTCCTTGCGCCGCTTCTTGAAAATCTTTGCCACGTCTTCGATCTTCTCAAGACTGAAGGTGACTTCACCGAAGTCGCGGCAGTAAGGGCAAATGTATCGGATATACGCTGAACCTCGATACGCTGGAATCTTATAGATACCAATCTCAGTGACATCTTCAAGGCCAATAGTGGCCTTGCAGTGCTTGCACTTGAGAGGGAGTTCGGGCATTGCTTCCTCCTCTGAGCTCTTTTTGGGATATTCTATCAGGGAACCGCGAATAAGACAAGTTTCGGAATGGTTAAGAAGGAAAGCGAAGGAGGTGAGATCTACCGGGGTTTATCATCCATGGACACTGGGCTTCACACCATCACTTTGATCTTCGTTTGGAAGGAGACAGAGTTTTGCAGAGTTTCGCAACTCCCAAGGGCATTCCCCAGATGAGGAGAGAATGAGGTTGGCTATTCAGTGGAGGATTATCCGCTTTCTTATTTTGGGGAGGGACTCTTGAAGGATATGGAAAGTGGATAGTATGTACGAAAGGAGGAAGAAACATGAATCTTGAAGTCATTTTCGAGTTTGCTCTGAAGATGGAAGAGGATGGACGGCAATTCTACCTCAGCGGGATTTCTCGGGTCGCGAATCCCCTGAGTAAAGAAGTGCTGAAACGTCTGGCCGATGAGGAGCTCGTTCATATCGAGAGGATCCAGGAAGGTTTTGAGCGTATCAGTAAGGGACAGCAGTTCGTTTTCGAGAGCTGGGGGGGTATTCGAAAATCCACGCGGGAGTACTTCGAGAACATCTTTACCGAAGCCCAGAAACACACAGAGAAGCTTATCCCTCCTACAAGCGAAGAGCTCGATATTCTCCAGACGGCTATGGACCTTGAATCCAAAGCCCACAGGTTCTATGTGGAGAAGAGAAAGGAAGTTCAGGAGAAGGATGTTCAGGACTTCCTAGATTTTCTGGCCTCAGAAGAATACCGCCACTACAACCTCCTCTTCAATACCTACGAATATCTGCGCAGTCCGGAGGAGTGGCATTTTGGAGAGGAAAAGCCTATTTTTGAAGGTGGCTGATTTGTTATAATTAAGGCATCACAATCCAAAAGGAGGGATGCATCATGGTTCGAGTGCTCCTCACCATCTACAGCTGGCTTCTGCTTATCATGGGGATTCTCGGGCTTATCCCGGGATTGAACATCGGTACGGAGCCAGTCTGGCATGCTCTTGTGAAGATTATTCTGGGTATTGTGGGTATCTGGGTGTCAATGGCGAAAAAGAAGGAAGGATGACTGTTCTGCCCGTACCCTCTCCAGGGTACGGGCAGAAATTTTTTTAAGGCGCGGAGCCTTGAATTCATATTAAGATATTGTTATAATGTATGGCAAATTCGTGAGTTCTGATTGAAGGAGGTGAGATACTGAGCAAAAAGTGCAGGATAAAAGGCAGAATCTCTCGACCAAAATACCCAAAAGGGGGTAGGACGGAATGACTCAGAGGCGTGGTTTCCGAATGTTTGTTCTTTTGGTGAGTCTTTTCTGCTTCCTTCTGGCGCTTGGGGTGTCCCAGGCACTGGCCCAGAAGAAGCTCCCCGTTGTGGGTATATCCACTGGGTCTTCCGGGACTTCCTGGCGTACCATCATGATCAACGGCCTGGAAGAAGTGGGTAATGAGTACAAGGCGGCGGGGAAAATTGCCGATTTTAAGATCGTCAACAACGTTGTCAATGGTGATGCTACAGAGCAGGCCAATATCCTCCGCGATTTCATTGCCCAGGGTGTGGACATCATTCTTGTGAACCCCAATTCCCCCACCGCCCTGAACGCAGTTATCGAGGAAGCTCAGGAGGCGGGAATCCTTGTTGTGGCTTTTGACGCTACAGTGACTGCACCAAATGTCATTAATGTCACCCTTGACCACTACACATGGATGAAGAAAAATGTGGAGTGGATTTGTTCCACACTGCAGAAGGGGAATGTCATTCAAATCTACGGCCTTGAGGGACATCCTGCGGACAATGACCGCCGCAGAGCCGTTTACGAAGTGCTCAAGCAGTATCCCGATATCAAACTCATTGCCGATACAAGTGGGTACTGGGACCAGACAAAGGCTAAAGAAGTTGCAGCCCAGATCATCGCCTCTGGTCAGCAGATTGACGGGGTCATCACTCAGGATGGGATGGCGTATGGTGTTCTTTCGGCCTTTCTCGATGCTGGAAAACTTCCCAAGGTCATGTTTGGTGATCCGGGAACTGCTTTCTTCAAAGAGTGGAAGAAACTCCGCGAAGCCGGGGCAGATTTTAAGGCCTGTACTCAGCCGAACCCGCCGGGAATTGGTGGTACTGCCTTCCGTATTGCTCTGCAACTCTACAACGGGAAACAGTTCAAGCCAGGTGTTCTCGTAGATAACACCTTCTTCTACAAAGTGAGCATGTTCATTACCGATGAGAATTTCGACGAGGCATGGGAGCTTTTGAAGGACAAACCTGATGATTACCTCTTGACCGAGATCATGCCTGAAGAAGTCGTCGCCGAACTCTTCGAGTGATACCCAAAGCGCTGGAGGGCTCTCCCTCCAGCGCTTTTCTTTATCAGGGGAGGGAATGTTCGTTGGTCATCCTTGAAGCCAGGGGCGTTCGAAAATCCTTCGGTGGTGTTGTAGCGCTTTCGGACGGAAACCTCCGTTGCCAGCAGGGAAAGATCACGGGGCTTCTTGGGGCAAACGGCTCGGGGAAGAGCACCATGTCCAAGATTATCGCTGGAGTGTACAGGCCCGATGGAGGAGAAATATGGTACAAGGGACGGCTGGTGCACTACAGGAACCCGAGTGAAGCAAAAAGAGATGGTATTGCCCTTGTCTTTCAGAACCTCAGCCTTGTTCCCGATCTCACGGTGTGGCAGAACGTTGTGCTGGGCATGGAGAAGAGCCGGGGTATCTTCCTTGACAACCAGGAGGCAAAACGGATTGCGAGAGACATTCTGAGCAAACTCTTGCCAGGTCTTGACATTACTAAGAAGGTGTATGAACTCGGTCCTGGAGAGATGCAGATTGTGGAGATTGCCAAGGCAATAGCCGAGAAGCCACAGCTCCTCATCCTTGACGAGCCTACAGCGGCCCTTGAACATACCCAGGTTAAGAGTCTCTTTGCTTACATGCGAGCCCTGGCAGAAAGTGGTGTGGCTATTGTCTTCACCTCCCATCGTCTCTGGGAAGTCATGGAGATCTGCGATGACGTTACCATTTTCCGGAACGGTGCCACGGTAGCATATATTGATTTCAACCGGGAAGAGAAGGACCCTGAAACCATCATTGGTCACATTACTGGGGAAACCGTTCGACCTTCGCTGGCAGAAAGAACCTCTGGGGAAAAACCCGAGTCCTGTGAGGTTCTCCTTAGAGCCCGCGTCAGAAGCAGGGTAAAGTCTCTGCGAGATGTTTCTCTGGAACTTGCAAAAGGAGAGATTCTTGGCATCGGTGGTCTTGCTGGTCAGGGGCAGAATGAGTTGCTCTATGCCCTGGCGGGAAGCTTCCCTGGGGTGCAGTGCGAGGTGGAAATAGAAGGGAGGAAAATTGTCCTCCGTCGCCCTCAGGATGCTATCCAGAATGGCATACTTCTTGTTCCTGGAGACCGGCAGAAAGAGGGCCTCTTTCTCGAGCATTCAGTGTACAGTAACATGGTTTTCCCCAAGTTCGGTTCCCCCCGGCATCCTGTGATTATTCCCGGAAAGAAGTACCGGGAAGAGTGTGAGGATATTGTTCGACTCCTCTCTATTAAGGTTTCTAGCCTTGATGCTCCGGTGAGTACGCTTTCTGGAGGTAACCAGCAGAAAGTTGTTGTGGGAAAATGGCTTTCTTTCGATGTCAAGGTTTTCCTCCTCGCTGATCCGGCAAAGGGTGTGGATATTGGTGCCAAAAGGGACCTGTACGAATACATTAGACGTCTGGCAAGAGAACGGGGTATCGGCGTTGTCCTTTACGCCAGCGACCACGAGGAGTTAGCCCAGTACGCGGATCGGGTTCTCGTCATGTACGAGGGTGACATTGTGGCCACACTGACGGGAGAAGACATCAGCGAAGAGGCTATCACCGCTGCTTCTGTACGAGCCCGGTAAAAGGGGAGAGGTTGTATGGATGCGGCACGGAAGAGTATCGTTGTCCTGTCTTTCGAAGTTCTGAAACGCGCCCTGCTTCAGCCCGAAACCTCTAGTCTCTTGATGTTCTTTGTGCTCTTTGGTATTACCGCTATTTTGCAGAAGAATTTCTTCGAAGCCAAGTCTATTGTTCGAACCATCAACTCTTTCGCTCCCCTGATTCTCCTTGCTATGGGGCAGGCCATTGTCGTCGTTTCTGGGGGAATTGACCTTTCTTCTGGAGCAGCATTGTCGCTGCTCACCTGTGTGCTCACCACGGTTATGAGAAGAGATGACCCGGTAACGGGTGTCTATGCACTCATCATAGCATTCCTTGTAGCTCTGGGCACCGGTGTGGTAAACGGCCTTGGTATTGGGTATCTGCGGATTCCACCGGTTATTGTGACCTTTGCCACATCTTATGCCTGGCTCGGAATTGCGCTTTTCTTGCGCCCAACCCCGGGCGGGGAAAGCGTTCCTTGGTTTAGGGTGTTTTACAACATGCGCGTGGTTGAAGGTGTCCCCGAAGTACTCAAAAGCCTTGGGAACTACGTTCCTCCGGCTCTCCTCTTAATTGTTGGGGCATGCGTTCTGTGGTACGTTGTGAGTCGAACCCGTACTGGACGGTACATCTACGCCGTGGGAAGTAATATCGAGAGCGCCTACGTGAGTGGTATCAATACGGGAAAAACACAGATGCTTGCCTGTATGCTCAACGCCATTTTGATTTTCCTGGCAGCTCTCTTCTTTGTTGGCCAGAACCAGACTGGCGATGCCCGCATGGGGGGACCCTTGACGCTTCGGTCCATCGCTGCGGTGGTTGTGGGAGGAATTGCTCTTTCTGGTGGTCGGGGGAGCGTGTACCTTGCCATTGTGGGTGCGCTCATTCTTGGATTTGTGGGAAGGATTATCTTTTTTGCCAATGTTCCCAATGCGTACCAGACCCTGGTTTCGGGCATCATTGTCATTGCTGCCATTGCAGGTCCGGCGTATGCCACCCTGCGTCGAGAACTCCGTTAAGGTGAGATGTATGGAGACATTCCTGAAAAAAACGTCCCCCTGGTATGGATGGATTCTGGGTTCCTGGTTCCCTGTACAGTACCGGAAAGCCTTTGCCATCCTCCTTCTCACTGTTCTTTTGTACGTTGGTGGTGGTGTAATCGTTCCAGGATTTTTAACCCTTGAGCAAATCCTTTTAACCCTGAAACTCGCGTCCTTCATTGCCCTTTTTGGTCTCTGCCAGATGATTGTCATTGTTGCAGGAGGTGGGGGGTTGGATCTCTCTGTGGGGTACACAGCAACGCTCACTGCAGTGCTCACTGCAAGCATCATGGATGGGCGGAATGCCTATCTCTGGGTGGCGCTCCTTGTGGCTTTGGTTCTTGGGCTTTTGGTGGGACTTGCCAACGGGGTACTCACGTCGTACCTAAAACTGCCTCCACTTGTGGTCACTCTGGCAATGGCAGATATTCTTCAGGGAATTGTGAACGCTTATGTAGCGGGGAAGGCCATCACAGGGAGGCCATCGCCAGTCCTTGTGACCCTTGCCGCAAAGTTAACTGGAGTGTTCCCAAACATCCTCTTTGTGCTCATTCCGGTAGCTGTTCTCGCGATACTGGTTTTTGAGAGGACGAAGTGGGGGCAAGTTCTTTTCGGTGTCGGTGCCAATGAACGGACGGCGTATCTCTGTGGCATTGACGTCAAAAAGGTTCGATTTCTGACATTTGTGGCAAGTGGTATCCTGGCAAGCCTTATTGGACTCCTTCTTCTCGGAAACATGGGGATCGCTTTCAAAGATATGGGATCGAACTACGTCATGCCGAGTATTGCTGCTGTGGTGGTTGGAGGAGTGCCGCTTACCGGCGGTGGGGGGAGCTATTTTGGGGTCATTTTGGGCTCAATTTTCCTCCAGACGCTGATCAATCTCCTTACCGCTCTTGGCCTTGGTGATGCCGGAAAGTGGTTGGGATTCGGTATCATTCTTTTTGCCATGCTGAGCGTGTATGCCGGTAACCGGCGAAGCCGCTGAAACCCTCTGGGGTCCCAGAGGGTTTCAGCTTCCAATTAGAGGCTTTCGAGAACCTTGAGAATCTCTCCAATACTGGGCCGTTCAGAAATGGGGTACACTTTGACCCATCGAATGGTGTGCTCTCCATCGAGGATGTACACAGCTCGCTCTGAGAAGCCGTCATCTTTCCTGAAAACCCCATACATCTCTGCGACTTCGCCATGGGGCCAGAAGTCCGAAAGGAGAGGGGTATGTTTTACCCCAATCTCTCTGGCCCAGGCATGCTTGGCTGGTACGGGATCGACGCTGATGCCCAGGGCGACGGCATTGAGTGCATCCAGTTGCTCTTTGGATCTCTCCAGGTCCTGCATCTGGTAAGTGCATATGCGGGTGAAAGCCAGAGGGTGAAAGGAGAGAACAACTTTCCTGCCGCGAAGGCTTTCAAGGGTAACGACGTTCCCATGCTGATCCTTCAGAGCAAAAGTTCTGGCCTTTTCACCAATGGGGATGGGCATTCTGATCGCCTCCTTTTCTTCTTCCAAATTTTGGTTTTCTTCTTCAACCAGGAAAGGCGGATTTTATTCTGAAAGTCGTGTAGAATTGAGGAGGGTGATGTTTTTTGAAGATTCTGGGTATTCGCGGTAGTCCCCGTAGAGGGGGGAATAGCGATGTGCTCCTTGAGTGGTTTCTTTCTTCTGGGTTTTCTGATGCGGAGATTCTCACTCCCTCTCAGCTTCATATTCAGTTTTGCCGGGGCTGCCGGTACTGTGAAGCCATGGGAAAGTGCGTCATTCAGGATGACATGGCCGTGGTAGTCGAGAAGCTCCTTGCGGCAGATAGAGTCGTGGTGAGCACCCCGGTGTTCTTCTATGGCCTTCCTGCTCCTTTTAAGGCACTGGTGGACCGGGCACAGGTGCTCTGGGCAAGGCGATATCTTTTTAAGGAGAACATGAAACCTAAGAAAGGTTTTCTCCTGGCGGTGGGAGCAACAAGGGGAGAGAGGCTTTTTGAAGGAGTGGTATTGACCATAAAGTACTTCTTTGACGCCTTCCGGTGCTCGTATGAGGGAGGGCTGTTCTTTCGGGGTTTTGATGCTCTCGCTTCGATAAGAGAATGCCATACCTGCCAGGAGGAAACGAGGGCCAGTGGCCGATTCTTTCTTCGGGGTGAGGACGCGTGATTGTTATTGGGCATCGTGTTCTTGATGAGAAGGAAAAGCGTGAACTTGAGGAGATCCTCCGACATCGTGGCTTCATGGTGCACTTTGTGGATTTTGATGGAAAAAAGACGATTGTGGTCAGCGAGCGGACTTTCCCCGTTTCTGAGGTCCTCCCCGCCTCCTTTGTGGAACGGGTGATTGACCTTGAGACATCCTTTCAGCTGGCCCATCGTGCTTTCCTGCCACAGGGCACTGTGGTGCGGGTTGGGGACGTTGCCATAGGTGGGGAAACCGTGGTGGTCATTGCCGGGCCCTGTGCGGTGGAGTCGCAGGACCAGCTCTTCCGCACCGCAGAAGTGGTGAGGCGTTTTGGGGGCCATATCCTTCGGGGAGGAGCCTTTAAGCCCCGCACTTCCCCGTATAGCTTTCAGGGACTGGGAGAGGCAGGACTTGAAATCCTTGCCAAGGCCCGGGAACGTTTTGGCCTTCCCGTGGTTACTGAGGCGACGAGTCCCGAGAATGCTGAACTCGTGGCTGCGTATGCGGACATGATTCAAATTGGTGCCCGGAACATGCAGAATTTCGAGCTTCTCAAAAAGGTGGGAATGTTGCGGAAGCCCGTTCTCCTGAAGCGAGGCATGTCCGCCACTGTTGAAGACCTGCTTCTTGCGGCAGAGTACATTCTGAGTCTTGGGAACTTTCAGGTGGTTCTCTGCGAGCGGGGCATCCGGACCATTGAGCGCTTCACCAGAAACACCCTGGACCTCACCGCTATCCCGGTGGTGAAAGAGCTCTCACACCTTCCCATCGTGGTGGATCCAAGCCACGGTACAGGTCTCAGGGAGAAAGTCATCCCCATGGCAAGGGCTGCTGTGGCCTGCGGAGCAGATGGTGTTATGGTTGAGGTGCATCCAGAGCCGGAGCGAGCGCTCTCTGACGGTCCCCAGAGTCTTCGCTTTGAGCAGTTCCGCAAGCTCATGAGGGACCTTGAGGTCATCAGCGTTCTTGTGGGCCGGGAACTCAAGCGAGAGGACATTGCTGTAGCCGTGCCGTACTCTGGAAGGACCGCTGGAGGTCCGAACCCTGAAAAGCCGAGGGTGGCATTCCTTGGGGAGCAGGGATCCTTCAGTTCCCAGGTGGCTCGACGTTCCTTTGGGGAAGATGTGGAACTCCTTCCCTGCCAGAACTTCCGTGAGGTTTTTGAGCGTGTGGTGAGGGGTGAAGCAACTCACGGAGTGGTTCCCCTAGAGAACACCATTACGGGGAGCATTCACCACAATTTCGACCTCCTTCTGGAGTTTCCGGAAACGTTCATCGTCGGAGAGCGTTTCATCCGGGTTTCTCAGCACCTGGGGCTTTACCCAGGAACAGCGAAAGACACCCTTCGGGTGCTCTTTGCGCATCCTCAGGGGTTTGCCCAGTGTGGGAAATTCCTCGAGCGTCTTAAGGGCGTGCGGATCATCAACGTAGGGAGTACGGAAGAAGCGGCCCGGAGGACTGCTGAGTTTGGTCCCGGGAGTGGCTGCATTTCAAGCGATGAGGCCATTGCCAAATATGGTCTTGAGAAGGTGGAAGAGGATATCGAAGATAACCCTCGAAACTTCACTCGTTTCATCATCATTGCCACGCGTTTTGAGCCCCTTCCTGAACACGATAAGGTTTCCTGCGTCTTTGCCCTCCGGAACTACCCGGGGGCGTTGTACGAGGCTTTAGGGGTGTTTGCCCGAAGAGGTGTGAATCTCTTAAAGCTTGAATCCCGTCCATTCATAGGAAGGCCCTGGGAGTACCTCTTTTACGTGGACTGGGAAGGAAATCTGGTCGAGGAGAAGTACCGGCAGCTCCTTGAAGAACTGAGAACCCGGAGCACTTTCCTCAGGGTTCTGGGAAGCTACAGGAATGCCTGGAAGCTCGAAGTGTGACATCCAGTTTCCCAGGGTTGTGGAAAGGGAGGTATAAAGGTATAATTTTCGACTGAACGGTCGGTTTACAGTTCTCTGGAGGTGGTAATGGATGGAGCGCCTCGCCCGGTGGGTTCGGAAGTACGCCTGGCCTATTCTTGGAGCAACCCTTTTCCTCACCCTGCTTTTCCTCTGGAAGCTACAGAGCATCCGCTTTGAAGACGACGTCACCAAGTATGTTCCTGAAAGCGACCCCGAAGTGTCGTTTTACAACACCCTAGAAGAGAAGTTTTCTGGTTTTCAGAAAAAGAGCATGATCGTGGCTTTAGAATTTGACGACCTTTTCACCCCCGAGCGCCTCGCCCTTCTCCAGAATGTGGTGGAGAAAATCGAGAGTCTCCCCGTAGTTCAGAAGGTTACCGCCCTCACGAATATGCCGGAAATCCTCACTACAGAATACGGCATCGAGGTCCGGGAAGTCGTGGAGGCCCTCCCCGAAAGCCATGAAGAAGCCCGGGCACTCCGGGAACGCTTGGTGGGTAACGACCTGGTGTGGGGGAAGATCGTGACCCCCGACGGCAGGGGGACCATTATTGTGGCCTCCTTTTTCGACAACGTTGACCAGGGGCAGGCCATCCGGGATGTGACGGAGGTGGTACGTAGCGAAATCCCCCCGGATGTTCGGGTGACCTTCTTTGGGGCACGCATTATCATGGAAGAGATGTCGAAGGACGCCCAGAGGAACATGCGGCTTCTGACACCTGTGGCGGGAGGTGTACTCCTTGCCATCCTCTGGTTTGGGTTTCGGAGTATTCGGGGAATGCTCTTGCCCATTTTTGTGGCTCTGCTTTCGGCCCTCTGGGCTATGGGTGTTGCGGTGTTTCTGGGAAAATCCTTCACCGTCATTTCGGCTTCGCTCCCTGTGCTCTTACTCGCCCTGGTCAGTGCTTATGGCATACACTTTATCAATCGTTACTATGAGGAACGGAGAATTGCAGAGAGCAAAGAGGCAGTGGAGCGGGCACTGCAGGGTGTTTTTCTGCCCATTCTCATGAGCGCTCTGACGACAATGGGCGGATTTTTGTCTTTGCTCACCGCCGAGATCCGGCCAGTTTCCGATTTTGGCCTCTATGCGGCTTTAGGCGTCTTCTTCGGCATGGTTCTTTCGACTTTTTCCCTGGGGGCATTCTATACGGTTTTCCCTATCCGGTACGTTCCCCATCACCTGGAGCATTCTGGAGAAAACGGGGGAGACTATTTCCACCGATTCTTGCGTTTTCTGAGTCACTCCTTACTCCACCGGAAACGCGCTGTTGTGCTTTTTCTTGTGGCCGTTACGGGTATCCTCTGTGTCGGTATTCCCAGGATTCACGTGGAGACAACAATCCGAATGCAAATGGGAGCAGAGCATCCCATCACGAAGCTCGTCGAGTACTTTAAGGACCGCTTTGGGAGCACGGACTACAATTACCTTTGTGTGACTACAGAGAATATCAGGGAACCCTTTGTGCTCCGGGAGATGATCCGGGTTGCCCAGTACATGAAGAGATTCCAGAACTTCCAGGAACCTTCCTCTTTGGCTTCTTTTCTTTTGGATCTCAACGAGGCCATGGAGGGATGGCGAGCAATTCCCCTTGAGGAGGAGAAAATCAACAACCTGTGGTTCTTTGTGAACGATAATGAGTATCTGAAAGGGAGAATGACCGAGGATGGGCGGGAGACGTTCATCGAGTTCAAAGCCCGGGAAACGACCTCAGCAGAGCTCAGGGAAGAACTCGAAAAAGCACGGGCATTCCTTGAGAGCCGTCCAAAGCGAGTGAAGCGGGTTCCCCTTGAGATTGCCGAAGCCCGAGAATTCCTCGCAAAGACTATTATCGAGGATCTCGGCCTTTTTGGTGTTTCCCTTCCTCAGGAGAAAGCCCGCGCCGTTGTTCTTGAATTCCTTGAAAAACCCTGGCAGGAATTTATCAGGAAAGACGACCAGTTTGTTCAGCGGGTTGTCCAGGATGCTCGCCTTGAAATTGAAGATCTGGGCCTTGAGGAAGAGGCGGTTTGCGCGGCGCTCGTTGAGAGCCTTGCTGGAAACCTCCCCCTTCCGAGAGTTTTTGAAGAGCAGCTTGGCCTTGATGCCGAGAGCGCCGAGTACCTGGGGAGTGTTCTTGAAACATCTCTTGAGCGGGTGGCCAAAAGGGTAAAGGTTGAGACCTTGCGGGAAAAGCTGGAAGAACTTTCAGGTGTTCGTTTTGAAGAGAGCCACGACTTCGCACTGTATGAGGTCCTCGACGAGGCGGTATACCTTGAGGCGGAGGATGGCGATATAACGGTTGCCTACAGGATTACTGGGACTCCGATTATCGCCAACCACATCAACGAAATGCTTTTCAGCCAGCAGGCCAAGAGCATGCTCCTTGCCCTGGTGATTGTCTTTGGCCTTCTTGTGTTGCAGCTTTTGTCTCTACGACGGGCAAGTGTCGCCATGGTTCCTATTCTACTTACCGTGGTGACGTCTTTTGGAGTGATGGGGTGGTTCCGTATTCCGCTTAATGTAGCCACTCTCATGGTGGCGAGCATTGCCATTGGCGCAGGCATTGATTACGCTATCCACTTCACGGCCCGCTGGTACAGAGAAATTGCGCAGAACCCTGGAACTCGGGCTCTTCAGGCAACGCTCACCAATACGGGCAGAGGTATTCTGCTGAACGCCCTGGGTGTTGCCGGGGGTCTCTATGTCCTTGCCCTTTCTCGCATCCATATGTTGCGGATTTTTGGTTCCCTGGTGGCAACGGTGCTCCTCATCGGGGTTTTCTACACCTTCCTTGCTTTGGCTCTCCTGCTACACCTTGAGGAGTACCTTGGAAACAATAAAGCACGACAAAGGGGGAATGCCTGATGAAGCGCGGTATTGTTCTGATTCTCTTTGTGCTGCTTCTCCTTTTTGTCACAGGTTGTGTGTTCGCCCTTACCGCCTCGGAGATCCTCGATGAAATGGAAGCGCGCCGGACGCGATTTACAACTCAGAAGACCGTGGGCAGAATTGTGCTTGTTGATGCTTCGGGGAAAGAGGAAGCACGGGAAATGGTCATGTACTCTAAGGATGAAGGGGAAGACAAGGTCTCCCTCATCTTTCGTTTCTTGAGTCCTGCGGATGTCAAGGGGGTTACGCTATTGAGTCTTCGAAACGGCGAGAAAATCTATCTCTACATGCCAGCATACAAGAAGGTTCGCCTTATTGCTGGCTCGAGCAAGAGCGAAAAGTTCATGGGAACGGATTTTACCTACGACGATCTCTCCGGAGGCTACGGCAAGGAGGATTACGAGAGCACGCTGAAAGGGGAGGATGACACCAACTACTACCTTGAGCTTATCCCTAAAAAGGCGGACTCAAAGTACGGAAAGCTCAGTATGACCGTGGACAAGGAGAAGTTCTATTTCAAAAAGATTGACTTCTTCGATACCGCCGGAAACCTCTGGAAAACGCTGGAAGTTCATGAGGTTCGGGAAAGGGAAGACGGGAGTATTCAGATTCTCAAGCTTTCCCTGAAAGACGTGAAGGAAAACCATGCAACCATCATGGAGGTTTCATCCATCGAGGAGGATATTCCTCTACCTGATGATTTCTTCAGCGTCCGCACCATTCAGCGGCCGACGTTATGAGGTGACGCCAATGAAACGGTTTCTGGCAGGAGTGGTTGTTCTCCTTTTTGGCTGTGTTCTGGGCCCGGTCTGGGCTCTTGAAACCCAGGGAAACGTTGCAGCTTTCAGCTCCTACAGCTTCCAGGAGAGGGATCTCGACTACGGCATAAAAGTGAATTTTTCTTCCACCATACCCCTGGACAGCCGCTATTTCGGCAACGTGGAACTTCTCCTGAAGTACCAGGACGAGAACAATATTCGCCCCTTGCGGGTGCGGGAGGTCAGTTTCCAGGGAGTTCAGGCCCCCTGGGATACAACAGACTTCCGGGTAGGGCTTCTTGAGGTTACCTGGGGAGCTTCAGACGTCATGAGCCCTGTGGACGTCCTGAATCCCCGCCCGTTCTCCCGGGATCTCAGCGCGGATGTCCTTGGGGAGAAGATTCCCGTTCCGGCACTTGACTTTGAGTGGTATCTTAACGCCACCTGGTCTCTGGAGTTTTTCTACCAGCCGAGGTTTGTGGCCAATTTCGTCCCCGAATTTGTGGAGAAACAATTCCTTCTTCCCTCTCTCCTCCCTTTTGGGGTGGACCCACAGAGGACGAATGTGGTCATCACCAGGGATGAGCCACCGGTGAGCTTTTCTTCCCCTATCTGGGCTCTCCGGGCCCGGGGGTCAATGGGTGCTTTTGACATTGCTTTGAGCTACATTCAGGGATATTTCCTTTCATCGTACCCCCGAAAAACCACCATTACCCTTCTTCCCGAAGGCCTGTGGGACGTTCAGGTGCATTCGGGGTATCCGAAAAGGTCTGTCCTCGGTCTGGAGTTCCAGGGGACCCTTGCCGGGATAGAGGGACTCACTCTCCGGGGAGACGTGGCCTTTGTGGTCCCCGAAAAGTGGATGCATACTGTGATCCTTCCCCAGGGAGGAGAGGTTCAAATCCCCGTTTTCGATACCCCGTACTGGAAGGCAAGTCTTGGAGTCGACTATTCCTGGAACAACACCTATGTGAATCTCGCCTACCTCCTGGGGAACTTCTGGGAAGAGGGAGAGCGGGTTTCCCCGTACGGGTATTTCCATGTCGACTGGCAGAGCGAAGACGGGAAGTGGAAGCCTTTTCTGAATTGCGTTACAAGTTTTGAAGATGGAAGCACGGTATGGATGCTTGGAACAGAATACAAACCAAGAGGTAATTGGCATGTTACCTTGACGTATTCCGTCTCTTCAGGCGCCCAGGGGAGCAAACTGGGTAGCGTTGGTGAGGGTATTGCTCTTGAGGTAAAGTACAGCTTCTGAGGTGGTGAGTGTTGGAGGACACGAAGAGAAAGATTCTTGAAGCGGCGAAGAAGATTTTCGCCGAGAAGAGTTTTTTCGATGCCACTCTCGAAGACGTAGCCGCCCTTTCGGGGGTGAAGAAATCCACGATTTACTATTACTTTGAGAGTAAGCTTGACCTCCTCATGAAAGTCATTCAGGAGGTTTTTGAGGAACTCGCCGAGGCCTTAGAGAGTACCCTTCCCAGGGGTAATGCTAAAGAGATTCTAGCAAGGATTGTGGATTGCTACTGTGAGTTTTTCTCAGAGAAAAGGGATCTCCTTTTTGTGTTCCAGCGCGCTGCCTTTGACCTTCTGAGTCACGATGAGGCCTGTCGGCGTTTCCAGGAAGTCGCCCAGAGGTTCCAGGAGATTCGGAAGAGGATAGCAGAGAAAATTGGGGAAGTGACCACGAGGACCGGGAAGAAAATCCCGGGAGATGCGCTCTTGCGGATGGTTGCCGCAAGCATTGGAGGGTACTGTATTGAGGAGTTGAAAGAGGGACGGACTATTACTCAGGATGACAAGGAAATCCTCAAAGAGGTTTTCACTGCCTTTCTGACCTGAGGTGAGACGATGAAGAGGAAAATCATTGACCTCCGCCGGGATACCATCACCCTTCCCACAGAGGAAATGAAGCAGTTTGCCTTTCAAGCTCCCTTGGGAGATTCCGTGTACGGCGAAGACCCCATGCAGAACGAGCTTGAATCCCTGGCGGCGTCCCTTCTGGGGAAGGAAGCGAGTATCTTTCTCCCCAGTGGCACCATGGGGAATCTCGTAGCCCTTCTCACCCATACCACTCGGGGGGATGAGGTTATTCTTGAAGAAAACGCCCACATTCGAACCTCGGAAACCGGAGGTATCGGGGCCATAGCGGGACTCATGGTACGGACGCTCCGGGGGGAGGATGGCGCTCCGGATCCCGATGACATTCGTCGGGCCATCCGCCCGCAGGATATCCACTATCCCCGCACTCGCCTCATTTGTCTTGAGAACACCCATTACCGCTACGGGGGTATCGTTCCTCCTCTTGAGAAGCTCAGGGCTATCAAGCGCCTGGCAGAAGAGGCTGGATTACGGGTCCACCTCGACGGGGCCCGCCTTTTCAATGCGGCGGTGTACCTTGGGGTTCCTGCGAGAGACATTGCTGCCTGTGCGGATACGGTGATGATTTCCCTTTCGAAGGGTCTTGGTGCCCCGGTTGGCTCACTTCTTGCTGGACCGAAAGATTTCATCGAAGAAGCAAAGCGGTACCGAAAAATGCTTGGAGGGGGAATGCGTCAGACCGGGTGGCTCTGTGCCTGTGGGATTGTGGCACTCTCTCCGGAGAATATCGCTCGTCTTGAGGAGGACCATAGAAACGCTCGACTTCTTGCCGAAAGACTTGCAGAAATTGAGGGGCTTTCTGTGGACCTTTCCCGGGTGCAGACGAACTTTGTCCTGCTTCACCTGCACCGAAAGGACCTTGCTGCGCATCGCTTCGTCGAGCTTCTTCAAGAACGGGGTGTTCTGGCTACCCCGGTTTCTGCATCGCTTGTCCGGTTTGTGACCTCAAGAGAGGTAACAAGAGAGGACATCCTCGAGGCAGTGGAAGTTGTCAAAGAGGTGTTACGGTAGCGATGAGGCGTCTGGAGAATGTGGTGAAGAAGCTGCTCCATTCCCTTATCGATGCCTGTCCTCAACAGGGGTTCATTCCCCTCGAAGAGTATGCCTTCCAGGAAGCCGTAAAGGCGTATCTTGCAGACCTTTCATGCCTTGATGCAGAAGATATGGGAGCACTCCTCTCGGAAACGTCATTTCTTGGGATGCTGCAGCGGGCCACCGGGGGATACTTCCTTCAGTTCTCCCATCTCACGCTCCTTTGGCTTGTTGAGATTGAAAGGGCCCTCGGGGTACTCCGGGAAGGACTGGCCCGAGCACTGGATCCCGGAGAGGTCTTTATTGCCTTGCAGGAATAAAAGCTTGTGTTCTTTTGCCCTGGGGAATATAATGTTACATGTAGAACAAGAGTTCTAAAGGAAGGGGAGAACGGCGGTTTTCAGAGAAGGAGAGCTCTTTGGAGTTCGGGAGGAAACAAAGCCCCTTGCCTTTCGAATGCGCCCCCGAACGCTGGATGAAGTCGTAGGACAGCCCCATCTTACGGGTCCCCAGGGGTTGCTGCGCCGAATTGTGGAAGCCCAATTTCTTCCTTCCCTCATTTTCTGGGGACCACCGGGAACGGGAAAGACCTCAGTGGCCTTTCTCCTTGCCGAAGCGTGTGGGTACCGCATGACTTCCCTGAGCGCGGTGGCTTCAGGGGTCAAAGAGATTCGGGAGGCGGTGCAGGAAGCCGAAAACGTTCTGAAATTCCAGGGGAAGAAAACCGTTTTCTTCATCGATGAAGTGCATCGCTTCCACAAGGGTCAGCAAAGTCTCCTTCTGCCTTACGTTGAGGAAGGGCTTATCACGTTTATCGGATCCACCACAGAGAACCCCTCTTTTGAAATCATCGCACCCCTCCTTTCCCGAGTGCAGGTCGTCGTCTTTCGGGAAATACCCTTTGAGGACCTTTTGCATCTCCTTCAACGTGCCCTTGAGGAAGAGCGGGGCCTCCGAGGGAAGGCTCCACCCTTTGAAGAGGAAGCCCTGCAGTGGATTGCCCGTCTTGCTGATGGTGATGCCCGCCAGGCGCTGAATATGCTCGAAACCGCTGCCCTCCTTGCGAGGCAGGAAGGCAAAAAGCGGGTTGACGTTGATTTCTTGCAGGGCCTTTTCCAGAGGGTCTCCTACCTCTACGATAAGTCAGGGGAGGAACACTATAACCTCCTTTCAGCCTACCATAAGAGTCTTCGGGGAAGTGACCCTGATGCGGCACTGTACTGGCTTGCACGAATGCTTGAAGCTGGAGAAGACCCCCACGCTATTCTTCGACGTCTCATTGCCTGTGCTTCGGAAGACGTCGGAAATGCCGATCCTCAAGCACTGCTCATTGCTCTGGCTGCTCGGGAGGCTTTCGATTTTCTCGGAGAACCTGAAGGGCGACTCGCTCTTGCACAGGCGACAGTCTATGTCGCCTGTGCCCCAAAGAGCAACGCTTCGTACCGGGCACTTCAGGAAGCTCTGGAGGATGTGAAGAAATACGGCTCACTCCCTGTTCCCCTCCATCTTCGCAACGCTCCCACCGGGCTTTTGCGGCAAATGGGATACGCCAAGGAATACCAGTACGTCCACGATTTTCCGGAAGGGTTTGTGCTTCAGGAGTACTTTCCCACCTCGCTGGGAAGGAGAGTGTACTATCGTCCCACCCAGCGCGGTTATGAGAAGGTTCTCGCAGAACGTCTGAATCTCCTCTGGGGAGAGCAGAAGTAGTCACCGCCAGGGATTTTCGCGAAGCCCCCTTGACGAGGCTGACGATGTTCTTCTACAATGAATAGCGATATCATGTTTTTATTTTGTTATTACAAAGGAGGTGTGGTGGTGGATTACACCTGTCAAGACATTGCCAAAATGATTGACCATTCTCTCCTTCGACCCGACCTCACCGATGAGGACATTGTGAAGGGATGTGAGATTGCCAGGAAGTACAACGTTGCCTCGGTGTGCTGTCGCCCTTCTGACGTGGCCCTGGCCAAGAAGCTCCTTGAGGGAAGTGAAGTTAAGGTTGGAGCCGTGGTTGGCTTTCCCCACGGTACTCACAAGACAGAAACCAAGGTCTTCGAGGCGGAACAGGCCATTCGCGATGGAGCAGAAGAACTCGACATGGTTATCCACATTGGGAAGCTCCGTTCCCGCGACTTCGAGTACGTGAAGCGGGACATCCAGGCAGTGGTCGAGGTTGCCCACCGGCACGGAGTCATCGTGAAGGTCATCCTTGAGAACTGCTACCTCACGGATGAATTGAAGCGCATCGGGTGCAGGCTCGCTGAAGAAGCGGGGGCTGACTTTGTCAAGACTTCCACAGGGTTTGGTCCTGGAGGCGCGACCATTGAGGACCTTATCCTGATGAGGCAGTCCGTTTCTCCAAAAGTCCAGGTCAAGGCGGCAGGGGGCGTTCGGGATCTCGATGCCGCTTTGAAGGTTCGGGAGGTGGGTGCCACGAGGTTTGGAGCAACGAGAACCGAAGAGATTATGGAGGAGTGCTACCGAAGAAAAGGAAAGGAAGAGTGCTGTTGAGTACAGCGAGAGGAGGCATTCCAGTGAAGAATCCATATTTCCCCCATCTTTTCTCTCCTATCGAGATTGGGAACTTTGTCGTTCCTAACCGGATTGTCCACGTACCTACAGATATCAGCTCGGCGAACGCCGACGGTTCGGTGAACGAGCGAGTTATCCGGTACCATGAGGAAATTGCCAAGGGGGGTTGCGGTTTCATCATTGTTGGCGCGACAACTCCCGACAAGGCAACAGGAAGACCCACTGTGACCTGCCTTGCAGCGGATGAAGATCCCATGATCCCCGGGCTTGCCCGTCTTGCCGAAGCAATGCACCGTCACGGAGCACGATGCGCTGTGCAGATCCAGCACCCCGGAAGGCAGGCAGCCTGGCCGAGGAAAGACCTTTTCTCTGCTACCGATATGGTGGTGTCCCTTCCTGGTTCTGCAGGACACGAAATCGTCTACGCCGAGGAAGTTTCTAAGAAAGGGAAATCCATCCGGGCTATGACCATTGAAGAGATTTATGATCTCATTGAGAAATTTGCCGAGGCTGCCTGGCGTGTTCAGCAGGCGGGTTTCGACGCCGTGGAACTTCACGGAGCCCATGGATATCTCATTGCCCAGTTCATGAGTCCCTATATTAACCGAAGGAACGACCGATTCGGTGGGAGTTTTATCAATCGGATGCGGTTTGTCCTTGAGATTATCGACCGCATCAAGCAGAAATGCGGGAAGAATTTCCCTATTGGTATTCGGTACTCTGGAGAGGAGTGGATCGAGGGTGGCAGGACTCTCGAAGAGAGCATTAAGATTGCCAAGCTGATGGAAGAAAACGGTGTGGCATTTCTTGACATCAGCGCTGGAACATTCGAGGTGCCCGGACCGACCATGGATCCCATGTACTACCCTCAGGGGTGGAACACCTATGCTGCCTGGGAAATCAAAAAACACGTTAAGATTCCCGTTATAACGAGCCATACTCTGCGAGACCCTGAGTACTGTGAGCGAATTCTCGCCGAAGGAAAGGCTGACATGGTTGGGCTTTCAAGGCAACTCATTGCAGACCCCTACTGGGCGAACAAAGCCAAGGAAGGAAAGGTGAAGGAAATCCGTAAGTGCATCTCGTGCCTTGTGGGGTGTTGGCAGGAGTCCCTCATGATTAAGCGGGAATGCCGCTGTACGATTAACCCTGCGATGGGCGATGAGCGCTTTATCGATCTTCCAAAGGCCAGGAAACCCCTTCGGGTTGCCGTCGTCGGTGGGGGTCCAGGAGGTCTTGAGGCGGCGAGAATTGCCACCCTGCGGGGTCATGAGGTCACGGTATTTGAGAAGACCGGAGAACTGGGAGGAGCAATACTCCTCTGTTGTACCGTTCCGGGGAAAACGAAAATGCGCTGGTATGCTGACTGGCTACGGGAACAAATCACGCAGCTTGGTGTTACTGTGCGTCTTCGGACCGAACCTACTGTTGAGGATTTGAGGGCTTTCGACGTTGTTCTCGTAGCCACTGGCAGTAAGGTTCTTCGTCCTGATATTCCGGGTGTTGATCTGCCCTTTGTGGTTTCTTTTGACGAGGTTCTCCGGTGCAAGGCCAGAGGGTGCGCGTACTACCCGGGTGATAGGCCCGAACCGCTGGAATGTGGAGAAACAGTGCTCATCTGGGGGGATCACTTCGGAGCGGCAGACACTGCAGAGAAACTCGGGTTTGAAGGGAAGAAGGTCTACATTGTTACCGAAAACCGGGAGTTTGCTTCCTGGATGGAACCGTGTCACCGGGATGTCATGGTGAAACGTTTTGCAGGAGGAAATGGTGAAGCCCTCACCCTTCGTCCTTATAAGCATCCGGTAACGGTCTTTACCCAGACAACGGTGCTTGAGATTCGTCCTGAAGGAGAGGTTGTGCTTCAGGACAGTGAATTTAGACGAAAGGTGGTCAAGGTCGACCAGGTTATCCTTGCCAGGGTTGTGCCCAACGATGCCTTCTACAGGCAGTGCCTTGAAGCAGGACTTCTTGTTGGGAAAATCGGCGATGCAAAGGAAGTTCGCAATCTCCGGGGAGCCGTTACTGATGGAGCCAACGCCGGTCTCCTCCTTGAGGAGGATGTCATACTCAATGGCAACCTTGCCCTGGTAGCTTCCCTGCCCACAGAGGTAAAGGGGCGGTGAGCATTTCCCGGTACTCCCTGGGATGATGGCTGAAAGAAGGTGGGTACGGTATACTTAGAAGGCGTACTCCTCCCTCCCTCCCGGGAGGGAAAGGAATTTTTGAACAACAGGAGGGTGGAGCAATGCCTGAGATTCTTGAAGAGAGTGGTATTCCACTGTATCAGCAGCTGAAGAATATCCTCAAAGGCCAGATTCTCAGCGGGGTACTGAAACCGGGGGACCGGATTCCTCCAGAGACCGAGTTGTGCGCGAAATACGGGGTGAGCCGGATCACAGTTCGACAGGCCATTCACAGCCTCGTGGAGGAGGGATTTCTCTACCGAAAACAGGGGAAAGGAACCTTCGTCACCTCTCCAAAACAGGTTCGTCTTGCCAGGAATTCCCAGGGGAAGTGCATCGGTATTCCTGTATTGTGTCGGGATGACGGAAAAAACTAAACCTGTCCTCTGCATCCTTGGCCCCACATCAAGCGGAAAGACGGCGCTTTCAATAGGCCTTGCTGAGCGTTTCCAGAACGTGGAGATCGTTTCTGCCGATTCCCTGGCGGTGTACAGGTACCTCGACATCGGAACGGCAAAGCCTCCTCTTGAGGTCAGGCAACGCATTCCCCATCATCTCATCGATTTTCTGGATCCCCGGGAACGGTGGAGCGCTTACGAATTCCGCAGAGAAGCCCTTCGTTTGTTCCGCGAGATTTCCCTGCGAGGGTGTCTTCCGGTGGTTGTGGGCGGTACGGCGTTCTATCTGAACACGCTTTTTCACGGTATTCCAGGATGGGGAGCACCGCAGGATCGTAACCTTCGCCGGGTCCTTGAGCGAATACCGACGGAAAAACTCTACGCGCTCCTTGTAAGCGTTGATCCCCATCGAGCCAGAAAGATAGGAAAGAAGGACCGAAAACGGCTCATCCGCGCTCTTGAGATTTTCCTGCTCACATTGAGGATGCCTTCGGAAAAGAGAACACCCTCCCAAAGGCCCTGGACTTCTCAGTACCTCCTTGTCGGGATTTCCTGGAGCAAAGAAAAGCTCAGGGAGCGAATCAGAGAACGGGTGGAGGAGATGTTCCGCCAGGGTATTGTCGAGGAAGTTCAGCGCCTTTTCGAGCGGGGATATCGCCCGCCGATTCCAGCGCTTGAGAACTTCACTTACCGTCCTGTTGTTGATTTTCTCGAAGGTCGATGTTCCCTTGCCACCGCAAAGGAAGAGATTGTTCGGGGAACTCTGACGTTTGTGAAAAGGCAGATGAACTGGTTCCGGAAAATGCCCATCACCTGGTTTTCTCCTGAGGATGGAAATCTCCTGAAGCTTGCAGAAGAAGTATATCATTTTGTCAGGGTCCATCTTGAGGGGGGATAGGCCATGGAAGAGAAGACTGCACAACCTGGGAAAATCAAAGATCTCGGTTACTACTTCCTGAACCTCCTTTCAGCCAAGGCCTGGCAGTATCTCGGGCTCATGGTGCATCCCGAGAACGGGCAGATCCTTGTGGACCTTGAGGAGGCGCGAAAAGCCATCGATCTTTTTTCTGTTATCCTTGAGGCCATGAAGCGGGATCTTGAGGCAGAGGAGATTCGGGAACTTGAATTCCACCTTTCCAATCTTCAGCTGAACTTTGTGGAGAAAATGCGGCAGCTTGCTCAGGAGTAATGATTTAACATAATATACATTATGGGAAGTTAAGAGCTACCGGGAAACCACAAGCGTGTGGAGCCTGGCGAGGAATTCGCGCTGAACAACACAGTCCAGGGCAATTCTCCCGTTCTCCAGGGGTTCGAAGTGCCGGATGTACCCCCGGAAAGACAGTCGCTGCCGCACAAGGGGAAGTTGCTCTGGGGCAACCTCCAGGTGAACCTCCGCAACTTTTGGCTGGAGCGCTTGAGCAATTGCCTCGAGAAGACGGTCAAGACCAATTTTTTTCTTTGCAGAGACAAACACATAAGGATGTGCGGTTCGCATGTCGTACTCAAGCAACGGGAGCTCTTCAAGAAGGTCGACCTTGTTCAAGACGAGAATCTTTGGAAGATTTTCGGCGCCAATCTCCCGGAGGGTCTCGCTGACCACCCGAAAGTGATTGACATAATCAGGGTCTGCAACATCAATAACTTCGAGGATCACATCCGCTTCCTTTACCTCTTCCAGGGTGCTTCGGAAGGCATCCTTAAGGGTTTCCGGCATTTCCCGGATGAACCCTACCGTATCGATAAGGATAACGTCTCCGATACCGGGAACAAAGAGCCTCCTCGATGTGGGGTCAAGGGTGGCAAACATCCGTGCCTCGGCATAGACCCTGGAACCGGTGAGGGCGTTCATGAGCGTGGATTTCCCGGCATTGGTGTATCCCACAATGGCCACCTGAAGTGCTCCCAACTTCCTTCGAAGGCTTTTCTGTGTGAAAGTCTGCTGCTCAGTTCTCCTCAATTCCCGGGTCAGGAAGGCAATACGATCCTTAATTTTCCTCCGCTCCACCTCGATTTTCTGTTCCCCTGGACCCCTTGTCCCGATGCCACCCCCGGTTCGGGAAAGCTCCGTTCCTTTCCCCGTGAGGCGGCTCAGTTCATAACGAAGGCGAGCGAGTTCTACCTTGATTTTCCCCTGAGCTGTTCTGGCTCGCTGGGCGAAGATTTCATGGATTACTGCCTGCTTGGTGCATACCGGAATCCCCCATACCTCCTCGAGATTCCGCTGCTGGGAAGGGGTAATCTCAACGTTGATGAGAACAAAGTCTGGAGCATGAGCCGCGACGAGTTCCCGAATCTCTTCCACTTTGCCCTTGCTGAGGTAATACCGGGGAAAGGGGGTTCGTACCCTGCATGGGACAACAAGAGCAATGCTTCGACCCGCACTCCTTGCAATCTCTATCGTTTCCTCCACAAGGGACTCAGAAGACTCTGAGAAAGGAGGACGCTCGACGAACACAAGGATTCCGGAACGGTTGTCCTTCATCTTCTGTCTCCGTCAACCCTCCGGTAGAGGTTCTTGAAGATTTCCCAGTACATTTTCATTCGTTCCCGCAGGCCCCGAACAAGCCCAAGCTTCTCCTCCTTCATCACATGGGTGAGTCCCGGAAGCTTTACCAGCTTCACCCGGACACCATTCCTCCGAACATACCTGTTGATGGCCACCTCAACCCCGTAACGGGTGACTTCCATATCCGGGATATTCTGCAGGATGTCCGTGCGAATGGCCCTCTGCCCGGACAGGAAGGGAGCAATCTTCTGCGCAAGGTCTGTGGCCAGTCTCCCCTCCTCAAAGACTCCAATGGCCACATCGGCCTCCCCCCGGAGCACCGGTTCAACGAGGGACTCAATGTGCTTTGGGTTCAGTCCAATGAGGTCGGCATCAAGGAGGAGCACCACGTGACAGCGGATGTACTCGAGTCCGCGGTACAGAGCTCCACCCTTTCCGACATTATGTAAAAGTTCGACAACCTCCGCCCCTTTGCTGCGGGCAATCTCCACAGTTCGGTCTGTGGATCCATCGCTGACCACCACAATCTGGTCAATCAGGGGACTTTCCCGGAGCACGTCAAGAATAGGGCCAATGGTCTTCTCCTCATTGTACGCAGCGATAATGGCTGTGGTTTTCATGCTTTTCGAGGTTTCTTTCTCCTCCATCGCTACCCCAGAAGCTCCTTTCGAATCTTTTCAAGGAGCTCACACACGTCGTCCTTCTGGACCTCAAAGCGCTCATGAGTTTTGCGAAGCTTGACCTCAACCCTTCCGTTCCGTTCCATCCTCTCCCCCACAATAATGTGAAGCGGAAAACCAATGAGGTCTGCCTCGGTGAACTTGTACCCCGCGCTTTCTTCCCGGTCGTCAATGACAACCTCAAAGCCAGACTGGCGCAGCTTTCCATAGAGTTCTTCGGCTGCCTGGCGATGCCCTTCCTTTTTCATGTTGACCGGAATGACCACGACCTCATAGGGCGCAAGAGAGATCGGCCAGCAGATGCCTTTCTCGTCGTGGTTGGCCTCAATGGCTGCTGCCATGGTCCGCCCAATCCCTATTCCATAGCAACCCATGACCAGAGGTTTTTCTTTCCCATCCCGGTCAACGAAATAGGCCTTCATGGGTTCGCTGTACTTTGTTCCAAGCTGGAAAATGTGACCGACTTCAATACCCCGCTTCTCCTCTAAAAAACCTCCACACTGGGGGCACAGGGCTTCCTCGACCGTAGTGGCACTGTTGCAGCTTGGGCAAACGAAGACCTTCTCCTCCCCGGATTCTGCGAGGATGAGAAATTCGTGAGAAACGTCTCCTCCAATCACCCCGCTTTCCGCCGGAACGGCAATATACCGGAGCCCGCAGCGGCTGAAAACGCGGCAGTACGCTTCGTACATTTTCTGATAGCTCACCCGTAGCCCTTCCACATCTCGATCGAAGCTGTAGAGGTCTTTCATGATGAACTCCCGTGCCCGCATGATGCCAAAGCGCGGGCGGATTTCGTCCCGGAACTTCGTTTGAATCTGGTACAGCATGAGGGGAAGCTGACGGTACGAGCGGATTTCCCTCCGGGCAAGATCGGTGATGACCTCTTCGTGGGTGGGACCAAGGCAAAAGTCTCTTCCTCTCCGGTCCTGGAAGCGAACAAGCTCCGGCCCATACAAATCCCAGCGACCGGTCTCTTTCCAGAGCTCTGCGGGCTGCATGGCAGGCATGAGGAGCTCCTGACCCCCTGCCCGGTTCATTTCTTCCCGGACGATGCGGATGATTTTCTCCAGTGTTCGCCACCCCAGGGGCAGAAAAGTGTACACTCCGGCTGAGAGCTGGCGGATGAAACCCCCTCGGAGCATCAGGCGATGACTCGCAACCTCTGCTTCCTGGGGGTCTTCTTTCATAGTTGGAGCAAAGAGCAAGGACATCCTCACCGACTTCTCTCCTCCCCTTTCTGAATTGCTTTCCCGACAAGATCAATGAGCTTCTCCAAGGCCTCTTCCTGTGGTACCACAGCAGTCACCGTACCCCGGACAAAGAGCGCTGCTTTCCCACCTGAACTCAAGGCAAGACCAAAATCAGCTTCTCTGGCTTCTCCTGGACCGTTCACTTCACACCCCATAATGGCCACTTTAAGCGGTGTCTTTCTGGCGACCTTCTCCAAGGGCGCAATGGCCCTTCGAAACTTCTGGACACATAATACCACATTTCCCCTAACCCGGGCACAGGTCGGGCAAGAGATAACGGTCACACCCCGCGACCGTATGTTGAGGGCTTCAAGGATTTCCCATCCCACTTTCACTTCAAGAACAGGGTTTTGTGACGTCAGGGACACCCGGAGGGTATCTCCGATACCCTCGGCAAGGAGCACCCCCAGCGCCACGGAAGATTTCACAATACCCTCAAGCCCACCCCCCGCTTCGGTCAGTCCAATGTGCAGTGGATATGGAAAGGTCTTGCTCAACCTCCGGTACACCTCTATGGTTTCCTCGATATCGGGGGACTTTGCCGAGAGGATCAGGCGGCGCATGTTTTTCTTCTCTGCTAACTCCACGCACAGACCAACACTCTCAACCAGTGCTTCGTTTCTTTTCTTCCCGCGCAGAGACGGGGGAAGAGAACCCGTGTTTGCCCCGATGCGAAGTGTAACCCCCCGGTCCCGGGCAAAGTCGATCAAGGATTCCAAAAGACCGACGTCACGGGCGGTGCCAGGATTGATGCGGATTGCGTCAACCCCAGCCTCAATGGCCTGGAAGGCAAGCTGGAGTGTGAAATGGATGTCCGCCACAAGAGGGAGGTCTCTACGTCGTTTTTTGATCTCTCGAAGACCCGAAACACCACGCTCATCGAAAACAGCAACCCGGAAAATCTCGCAACCCTGGGAGAAGGCTTCCTCAATCTCCTGCAGACAGCTCACCCACTCCCCCGGGTGCTTCCTTCCCATGGCTTCTACCCATACAGGGGAATCTCCTCCAACTGTCAGGGAACCGAGAGGAACTTCCTGAGTTCTCCGCCGCTTCATTTTCTCGTTACGATTCTAAGAACATCCTGGTACGTGACGAAGATGGAAAGAAGAAAGATAAAGACGATACCAATGAGATATATTATACCTTTCTTTTCTTCCTCAAGGGGTCGACCCCTCACTTTCTCATAGAGGAAAATGAGCAAGTGGCCTCCATCAAGAACCGGGATGGGAAAGAGGTTGAAGAGGGCTAGGAAAACGCTAATTACCGCTGCAAAGGCCAGGAGGTTCACAAAGCCAAAAGCCGCTGCCTGTCCTGCCATTTGCGCTATGCCCAGGGGTCCGGTGACCTCGAGAGGGAATTTCCCTGTAATAGTGTACAGAACCCCAAGAAGGCTCAGCACAAACCATTCAAGCACTGTTATGGTGCTTTTTGCCACTGTCACCAGAGGGTGGTATCTCCTGCTCTCTCCACCGAACACCACCCGGATAAGAGCTCGTTGCTCCTCCGGACTCCATTCAGGAACCACAGGAATCTCCACGATGCTCCCTTTTCGTTCCAGGGTGAGGACTACGGTCTTCCCCGGGCTTGTGGAAATGGTCTGGGTGACCTCTTCTATACGTTCCACCGGTCTTCCATTCACCGCGATAAGGACGTCCCCTTTCTGGATGCCACTCTTTTCGGCGGGGCCACCGGGCATCACCTCAAGAACCGCAATTCGCCCTGTGGGAATGCCCGAAATGCTGAAGACGATGAAGAGGAGAAACACTGAAAGGATAAGGTTCATCAGGGGACCGGCAAGGACAACGAGGCTTCTCTGCCAGAGGGGTTTCGCATCGAAGCGCTCCGAAGAGGGGACAGAGAATTCTCCTGGACCCTCGATGAGGTTGCCTTCCATCCCCGCCATACGGACGTATCCTCCAAGGGGGAGCATCCGGATGGAAAACTCTACACCCTCCCACATCCAGGAGACGATTTTCGGCCCATATCCCAGGGCAAAGTGCAGGACCCTGATCCCGAAACGGCGGGCCATGAGGAAGTGGCCGCACTCATGGGCAAGAACAAGGAGGCTCAGGACAAAAATAAAGGCAAAAACAGTGATCACTGCAGGACGCTCCTTTGACGAATTAGTGCTTCAGCTTTAGAGAATCCCAACTGGAAGAGGCGCTGGATCTCATGGACACTCTGGGGAGGAGAAACGTCCTGGTCAAGAACCTGCTCTAGAATTACGGGAATGTCTTCAAAGGAAATATTCCGCGTCAGGAAATGATGTACACACGCCTCATCAGCACCGCAAAAAAGCGTGGGGTAGCCCCGACCCCTGGAAAGGGCGTACAGTGCCAGGTAAAAACCCTGGAATCTCTGGGGGACTGGATAATCAAAATGCAGGGCACGGAATTCCGTGAAGCGAAGACGCTGGAAAGGGTGTTCGAGTCTTCTCGGGGAGATGGCATTTTGGATGACAAGGCGCATGTCAGGAGGGGCAAAAACTCCAAAGACAAAACCATCCTTCATCTCTATCAAAGCGTGGACCACGCTTTCGCGCTGGATGAGCACGTCGATTTTCTCCTGGGGAATATCGAAAAGGAAAAAGGCCTCCATCACCTCAAGGCCCTTGTTCACCAGGTTCGCAGAGTCTACGGTGATTTTGGCTCCCATCTTCCAGTTTGGGTGGGCCAGGGCCATCTCGGGGGTAATGTCGGCAAAGGACCCCTGCCATTCGTAGAAGGGTCCTCCGGAAGCAGTAATGTACACTTTGGCAATCTCTTCCCTGGGGAGTAACTGGAGCATCTGCCAGAGGGCATTGTGCTCGCTATCCAGAGGAATGAGATGGGGATACCGCAAAAGCAACCCACTGCCCTCCAAGTCCCCTGCAAGAATCAGGAGCTCCTTACTTCCCACCCAGATGGTTTTTCCTGTTCGCAAAAGCTTAAGAAAGGTCTCGAAAAAGGCGATACCACTTGCGGCGAAGAAAACTCCTTCTACTTCATCAGAAAGAAGGACTGTTTCAAGCTCCTTGCCGCGAGTAAGGGCGTGAAAGGGGATGGAGAGTCCTTCAAGGTGGGGACTGTAAACGTACTGGGGACGGAAAGAAGCTGCCTGGTTGAGGAGTTTTGGAACATTGCGGAAACCTCCAAGGAGCACAACCTCAAAGTCATGGTGCATACTGAGAACCTCAAGAATCTGTTCCCCAAGAAAGCCTGTAGATCCAAGGAGTGCAACGCGCATGTTCATCCTCTCCCAAACAAAGCAAGGAGGTACACCAGGGGCCCAACAGCGAAAAAGGCATCAAAACGGTCCAAGACGCCTCCATGCCCGGGGAACAATTCTCCAGAGTCCTTGACGCTACTTCTTCGCTTCAGGGCAGATTCAAACATATCCCCAAGAAGGGCTACCGGAGGGATAATTGCTCCACAGAGGCAGGACCACGAAAGGGGCAATCTCCCAAGAATACCGATAAGGACGCTTCCAAGGACTGTACTCCCCATCCCTCCAAGAAATCCTTCCCAGCTTTTCCCAGGACTCAGAGAGGGGGCAATCTTATGGTTTCCCCACCGGATTCCGAAAAGGTAGGCGCAGGTATCGTTGACCCACACAAGAAGGGCAAAAAAGAGGAGAAGCCAGGGAGAGAACTCAAGGCCAGTCTTCACCCAGAAGAGGGGGAGGACAAAACAGTACAGGCTCCCAAAGAGGAAGAAGCCCATCCGCTCAAGGCACTTTCTGGTGTCCTGCACCGCCCACCCGGCAAGGAAGAGGGCAATACCGTACCAACCGAGGAGTTTTAGGCTCTGAGTAACCCAGGGCGACGCATACGTCCAGAAAAGCACAATACCCGAGAAGAAAGTGACGAAAAGCTTCCTCTCACCCACAGCAACTTTCCAGTATTCCTGAAAGGCCAGGAAGGAAAGTACAACAAAAAGCCCCACAAGGGTAATTCTGCTTACAAGAACCAGCACCAGGAAAAGGGGGAGGAAGACGGCGATGGTCACCGTTCGTGTCCTAAGGTCAGCCTGGAGAACCATGGCTTTGTTCAACAGAGACCTCCGAACTTCCTTTTTCGGCGGGCGAAATCCTCGAGCGCCTGGTGGAAATGGGAGACGGTAAAATCCGGCCACAGGGTATCGGTGAACCAGAGTTCGGTGTACGCGATTTGCCAGAGGAGGAAGTTGCTGATGCGCTGTTCGCCTCCGGTACGGATGAGGAGATCAGGGTCAGGCTGGTTCTCTGTGTCCAGGAAGACGCGAAACGTCTCCTCGCTCAGAGTGGACCAATCTCCTTGTGTCTTTTGGAAACGCTGCACTGCCCGAAGGATTTCATCCCTTCCTCCATAGTTCAGGGCAAGGTTCAGGGTAAGACCCTGGTTGATTGCTGTTTGCTCCTCAAGCTCGTGCATCACAGTCCTCAGGTGTTCTGGAAGCCCCTCCCGGCGTCCCAGGAAACGAACGCGGACATTGTTCTTCTTAAGCTCTTCTCCATAGCGGAGTATCGCCTCTTCAAAAAGCGCAAGCAACCCCTGAACTTCCTGGAGCGGTCTCCTCCAGTTCTCAGTGGAGAAAGAGTACAGCGTCAGGAACGGAATCCCCAAGCGCCCTGTTTCTTCAACGATAACCCGTACTATTTCAAGACCCCTTCGATGCCCTTCAAGGCGGGGAAGCCCCCGGCGCTCAGCCCATCGCCCGTTGCCATCCATAATGATGGCCACGTGCTGCAGGAGAGCGCTCACACGCTCATAATCTCTTTTTCCTTCTTCTCCCATAGGCCGTCGAGTTCATTGACGTGCTCATCGGTCAGCTTCTGAATCTCGGCCTGGGCCCACTTGCTCTCGTCCTCGGAGATTTTGCCCTCTTTCTCCATTTTCTTCACTTCTTCGTTGGCTTCCCGGCGGAGATTCCGTACCGCTACCTTCCCGTCCTCCACAATCTTTTTGGCCATTTTGGCGATTTCTTTCCTTCGTTCTTCGGTGAGTGGGGGGAGATTCACCCGTATGACGGTGGCGTCAACCGTGGGGTTGAAGCCCAGGTCGGATTTCCAGATGGCCTTCTCGATGAGCGGCAGGGCATTGCGATCCCAGGGCTGAATGAGAATGGTCCGAGCGTCAGGTGTAGTGATGGAGGCGATTTGCTTGAGCTGCACTGTCGTGCCGTAGTACTCTACCTCAAGATGCTCAACAAGCGCAGGAGATGCTCTACCGGTGCGAACATGGGAGAGTTCCTCCCGCACAACATTCACTGCCTGCTTCATGCGTCTCTCAACGTCCTTCAGAAGGGGTTTCAGGAGTTCATTCATATTTTTCCCTCCCCACAAGCGTTCCAACCTTATGCCCCGTGACAATCTTCTGGAGATTTCCTGCCTGGCTGATATTAAAGATGATGATGGGGATGTGGTTTTCCATACACAGGGAAACAGCGGTGGAATCCATAACCTTCAGTCCCCGATTGAGGACCTCAAGGTAATCAAGAGTTTCGAACTTCGCGGCGTCTTTGTGAAAGGCAGGATCCGCCTCGTACACCCCATCGACCTTTGTGGCTTTCAGGAGGGCATCGGCTTTGATTTCTGCAGCCCGCAGGGCTGCAGCGGTGTCGGTGGTGAAGTATGGATTCCCCGTTCCACCGGCAAAGATCACCACTCTTCCCTTTTCGAGATGCCGAATGGCCCTTCTCCGGATGTAGGGTTCTGCTACCTCCCGCATCTCAATTGCCGTCTGCACCCTGGTTGGGATTCCCCGCTCTTCAAGGAAATCCTGCAAAGCCAGGGCGTTGATGACCGTAGCCAGCATGCCCATGTAATCCGCTGTAACCCGACTGATGCCCTTTTCTCCAGCACTCCTTCCCCGAAAGATGTTCCCTCCTCCCACCACCACGGCAACCTCAACACCCAGGGACCGAACAGCGTCGATTTCTGCTGCAAGGTAAGCAAGCACCTGCGTATCGATTCCCGAGGGGAGAGACCCTTTGAGTGCCTCCCCCGAGAGTTTCAGAAGGATTCTCTTGAAGCGCAATGAATCACTCGTCATCTCCTTCACCCAGCTTAAAGCGGACAAAACGCCGCACTACGATGTTCTCCCCGAGTTTGGCGATGGCCTCAACGAGAAGGTCCCTCACCTTTTTCTCAGGGTCACGGATGTACTCTTGTTCGAGAAGGCAGTGCTCCTCGTAGAACTTCTTCATCTTCCCTTCCACAATCTTCCGCTTCACTTCTTCAGGCTTGTTGCTCTCTTTGAGCTCTTCCCAGTAGAAACTTTCTTCTCGTTTGCGGACCTCTTCAGGAACGTCCTCAGGAGAAATCCAGCGAGGAGCCTGTGCAGCAATCTGAAGGGTAAGCTCCTTCACGAGATTCCGAAATTCTTCAGTGCGGGCAACAAAGTCTGTCTCGCAGTTCACCTCAACGAGCACTCCGATTTTCCCATCCGTGTGGACGTAGGCACCAATCAGCCCCTCCCGGGCGGTACGTTCTTTCTTTTTTGCTGCAATCTCGATGCCTTTCCGGCGGAGAATTTCACAGGCTTTTTCCAGGTCTCCCCCGGCCTCAAGGAGGGCCTTCTTACAGTCCATGACCCCTGCACCGGTTCGATTCCTGAGTTCTAAAATGTCCCTGCTGTTGACGCTCATTGTTCTTCCTCCTCAAGCTCCTCAAGTTCTTCAAGGATGGCTGAAGCCTCCTCCTGGGTTTCCTCAGGGATGGCGACTCCCGTGGTGGGCACAACGTCAGCGCCCTCTGTGGCCAACCGCCGGCCTTCAATAACAGCATCGGCAATGAGAGAGGCAAAAAGACGGATGGCACGAATAGCATCGTCGTTGCCCGGGATGACGTAGTCGATTTCATCTGGGTCGCAATTCGTGTCCACGATGGCAACAATGGGAATTCCCAGACGACGAGCCTCAAGAACAGCGTTTCGTTCCCTGCGGGGATCGACGATGAACAGACAATCGGGTAAGCGTTCCATATCCCGGATACCACTCAGGTACTTCACCAGGCGGGCTTTCCTCTTGAGAAGCTGCATGACCTCTTTTTTCGGGAGCTTCTCCAGAAGCCCTCTGGCCTCCATGGCCTCGATGTTCTTCAGGCGTTCGATACTCTTCCGGATGGTGGCGAAATTCGTAAGCATGCCGCCCAGCCAGCGCTGGTTGACGTAGAACATGCCACAGCGCTGAGCTTCCTGCTGGATGGCCTCCTGAGCCTGCTTTTTCGTCCCCACAAAGAGCACCGTACCACCCTGGCGGGCGAGTTCCTTCACGAAGTTGTACGCTTTCTCAGTGAGCTCAACGGTTTTCTGCAGGTCGATGATGTAGATGTTGTTCCGCTCGGTGAAAATGTACGGCTTCATTTTGGGGTTCCATCGCCGGGTCTGGTGGCCGAAATGAACCCCTGCCTCGAGCAGCTGCTTCATGGTAACAACAGCCATAGACCGATCCTCCTTCCGGTTTTTTCCTCTGCGGGGAGAACCATAAAAGGCACCGGAGGGTTCCCCGCATGCGTGCTCAAAACCTGGGTAAGTATAGCACGAAGGGCAGGAACGCCACAAGTCCCCCTCATCAGAGAATGTACCTTGTGACGTCTTCATCCTTAAGGATATCCTGGAGCTGTTTTCTGACGTACTCCCGGTCGATCACGATGTGCTGCCCCTTAAGACGCGGTGCGTTGAACGAGATGTCCTGGAGGACCTTTTCCACAACGGTGTACAGCCTCCGCGCTCCGATGTTCTCCATCTTTTCATTCAGCGAGTAAGCGATGTGGGCAATCTCACGGAGAGCATCTTCGGTAAAATCAATAGAAACCCCTTCGGTGGATAGCAAGGCTTTGTACTGTTTCACCAGAGAGTTATATGGCTCAACAAGGATTCGGTAGAGGTCCTCTTCAGAGAGCGGAGAGAGCTCTGCCCGGATGGGGAAACGTCCCTGGAGCTCAGGGAGAAGGTCTGAAGGCTTGGACTGGGAAAAGGCTCCCGCAGCAATGAAGAGGATGTGGTTTGTCCGAACAGGACCGTGTTTTGTCAGAACTGTTGAACCCTCAACGATGGGAAGGAGATCCCGCTGTACGCCACCCCGGGAGACGTCCGGTCCATATCCCCCCCCTGGAGGGGAAACAATTTTGTCGATTTCATCGATAAAGACGATACCCGTTTCCTCCACCCGTCGGATGGCCTCCTGCACGACGTCGTCCATATCGATAGCTCTCTGAACCTCCTGGTTGAAGAGAACCTCCCGGGCATCCTTGATCTTCATTCGCTTTCGCTTCCTCCGGGGTGGAAAGAGGCTTCCGAAAACGTCCCGCAGGTCAATGCCCAGGCTTTCCATGCCGCTTGCGGCAACAAATTCCACCGGGAAAGAGCTCTCTTCAACTTCGATCTCAATGATGCGTTCTTCAAGCTCTCCCCTGCGGAGTTTCTCCCGGAGTTTTTCTCGAGTCCTGGTGAGTGAAGCAGAGACCGTCGGCCATACTACATCCACCCGGGGCGAGCTTTCGAAGTCTGCTTCCTCGTCCCTTCCAGAGTCCTGGGCCATGAGAGCGTCAAGAATTCTTTCCTCCACGATTTCCCGCACTTTCTCTTCCTGAGTTTTGATCCGTTCGTTTTTCACCATGCGAATGGCGAGCTCAGTGAGATCCCGGATGATGGACTCCACATCCCGGCCCACATACCCGACCTCGGTGAACTTCGTCGCCTCCACTTTCAAAAACGGTGCATTGGTGAGTTTCGCAATACGACGGGCGATTTCTGTTTTCCCAACCCCTGTCGGACCAATCATGATGATGTTCTTTGGGGTGATTTCCTCAGCGATTTCTGGGGGGAGCATCCGCCGCCGCATCCGGTTCCTGAGGGCGATAGCCACACACTTTTTGGCTTCACTTTGCCCCACGATGTATTTATCAAGTTCCCGCACGATTTCCTCTGGGGTGAGGAAACTTCGCCGGAGGTTACCAAAGCTCTACAGCTTTACCGAAGACATGCTCGAGCTTGGCCTTCAGCCGAGTTCCCGGGTGCTTTCCTGCGAGGTGGTTACTGCGGATGACAAAATACGAGAAATCCTCCGACTCCCTGCGCAGGAGGAAAAGGTGAACCGGATTGTCCGGGTTCGCTGTGCCAACAACGAGCCGATTCTCCTTGAAACCACTGTTATTCCTCTGTATCTCTGTCCAGGACTTATCGAGGAAGACCTCGAGCGGGGGTCGCTCTATGCAGTGCTTCGAGAAAAGTATGGCCTTCTCCTCGACCACGCCTATGAAACCTATGAAGTTGGAAAGGTGAGAAAAGAGGAGGCGCAGCACCTTGAATGTCGCGTTGGCCTTCCGGCATTCATCATTGAGCGGGTTGCCTATCTCCGGAATGAGGTCCCTGTGGAATGGACGAAATCCGTGGCCCGGGGAGATCGCCTCCGCTTTACGGTTCTCCTTGTTGCCGATCAGGCTCAAATTCGCCGCCAGGTTGAGGTGTAGGGGGTTGGGAAACGATGGTAGCCAAGGCACTGTTTCTGGGAATTGACCTTGGGGGAACGAATACCAAAATCGCCCTTGTGGACAAGGACGGAGTGGTACTTGAGCGAAGCGTCATCCCCACAAGGGCCATGCGAAGCGCACAGGAAGTCCTTGATGACATCGCCCAGGAAGCACTCCAGCTTCGCCAAAGGTTCGAAGCCCGGGGGTTCAAGGTCTGGGCAGCAGGAATCGGTATACCGGGGCTCATTGACTGGAAAACCGGGGTGGGCATTCTTCTGCCGAATTTTCCTGGAAAGTGGCACGGTGTTCCGGTGAAGGAATGGCTGGAGAAACGCCTTGAGCTTCCCGTGGCAGTGATTAACGATGTTCGGGCAATTACCCTGGCGGAAAAACGATTTGGCGCAGGGAAAGTCGTCAACAGCATGGTCATGGTGGCCATCGGAACCGGCATCGGTGGGGGAGTTATCATCGACGGGGAGCTCTACATCGGAAAAGATGGAAGCGCTGGGGAATTCGGCCATATCACGGTGGAGCCCAATGGCATACGCTGTGGGTGTGGTAACCGGGGATGCCTTGAAGCGTACGCTTCGGGCCCAGCTATGGTGGCTCAGGCTCTGCGTGCTCTGGTGCAACAGAATGACACCCTGATTCGGGACCTTGTTGCCGATGACCTCACCCGGGTCACGCCAAAGGTCATTGCCGAGGCAGCACAGAAAGGAGACAGCGTGGCTCTGGAAATCATCGAACGGAGTGGGGCGTACATTGGACAGGCGCTCTCCTGTATTTGCGTGGTGGTGAACCCAGAGATGATCGTCATCGGTGGGGGTGTTGCCCAGGCGGGAGAGCTCCTTTTTGAGAGTATCCGCAAAGGCCTCCGGGAACGGCTTTTCATGGTTCCGGTTGACACCATTCAGTTCGTGCCCGCACAGCTCGGTCTTGATGCAGGGGTTATTGGGACGGCAACCTGGGCAAAGGAACGCCTGGAAAAGGGGGTTATAGGGTGAGAAGGACGCTGAAGGTTGGGGTTATTGGTACCGGGTTCATTGGTCCTGCCCATATCGAAGCAGCGCGACGAACCTTTCTTGCTGAAGTTGTGGCGCTTGCCGATATCAATGAAGACGTCGCTTGTCGTAAAGCGAACGACCTTGCGGTTGAGCTCTCCTTTGGGGATTATCAGGAACTGCTCCGGCAAGACCATATTGAGGTCGTGCATATCTGTACACCCAATCACCTCCATTACACCATGGCGAAGGAGGCTCTACTTGCTGGGAAACACGTGGTCTGCGAAAAGCCTCTGGCTATGAACCGGAGAGAAGCCGAAGAGCTTGTGGAGCTTGCCGAAAAAGTCGGAAGGGTTCACGCGGTGCACTTTAACGTCCGGTTTTACCCCCTGGTACGGGAGGCACGTTCCCTGGTAAGCCAGGGGAAGGTTGGGAAGATTTTTGCCATCCACGGTTCATATCTTCAGGACTGGCTCTTTTATGAGACGGACTATAACTGGCGTTTAGAACCCGAACTCAGTGGACCCTCAAGAGCAGTGGCGGATATCGGTTCTCACTGGCTGGATCTTGTAGAGTACATTTCGGGACAGCGAGTGGTGGAGGTTTTCGCTGATTTTGCCACCTTCCACAAGACCCGGAAGAAACCCCTGAAGCCTGTAGAGACATACGCCGGAAAAATTCTGAAACCCGAAGATTACGAAACCGTCCCCATTACCACTGAGGATTACGCCAGTGTGCTCTTGCATTTTGACGGTGGTGCCCATGGGGTGATGACCGTGAACCAGGTAGCAGCCGGGAGGAAGAACAGAATCACCTACGAGATCGATGGATCTCTCTGTGCGCTCTTTTGGGATTCCGAGCGACCGAATGAGCTTTGGATTGGGAGAAGGGATAAGGCCAACGAACTCCTCATGAAGGACCCGTCTTTAGTGAGCGAAGCCACGCGTCAGATCATCTCTTTCCCTGGAGGGCACAACGAGGGCTTCCCGGATACCTCGAAACACTTCTTCCGGGAGGTATACTCTGCAATCCTTGAGGCCCGGTCAAGAGAGGAATGGACCTTCCCCACCTTTGTGGATGGGTTACGGGAGGTCGTCCTGTGTGAAGCAATCCTTGAGAGTGCCCGAAAAGGCACGTGGGTTCAGGTACGGTAGGAGGGAAGGTCATGAAGCTGGGGTTTATGACCGCATGTTTGCCTGAGATGAACCTTGAAGAGCTCATTGCGTGGGCCAGCCGCAACGGCTTTCAAATGCTTGAGGTGGCTTGCTGGCCAAAGGTTTATGAAAAACGGAGGTATGCCGGAACTCAGCACATCGATGTTGCCAGTCTCACCGAGGAGGAGGCTGCCCGAATCCGGGAGCTCTTTGCCTCCCATGGGCTTGCGATTTCTTCGCTTGGGTACTACCCCAATAACCTCGATCCCAACCTCGAGAACCGCCGTTTCTACCACGAGCACCTTAAGAAGGTCATCAGAGCAGCGCAGATGCTCGGGGTACCGGTGGTTGGGACTTTCGTAGGTCGAGATCCGAAGATGAACGTGGAAGAGGCCCTTGAGGAATTCCGCAGGGTCTTCCCTGATCTTGTGAAATTTGCCGAGGACCACGGGGTGAAGCTTGCCATTGAGAACTGCCCTATGCTCTACACCCTGGACCGCTGGCCTGGAGGGACAAATCTCGCCACCACTCCCTATATCTGGGAGCGGATGTTCGAGGCCATTCCCTCTCCGTACTTTGGGTTGAACCTTGACCCCTCCCACCTCATCTGGCAGCAGATTGACTACGTCCGGGTGGTGTACGACTTCAAGGAGAAAATCTTCCATGTTCATGCCAAGGACACGAAAATCCTCTGGGACAAACTGTATGAGGTGGGGATTTTCGGCTTTGGCTGGTATGTGGACAAGGTAGCCGGAACAGGAGACATCGACTGGTCTGCCTTTTTGACGGCACTCCACGAGGTCGGGTATGACTACGTGGTGAGCATTGAGCACGAGGACCGGAGCTTCGAGAAGGACACCGAAAGCAAGCTCCGGGGGATTCTTTTAGCGAAAAAACTTCTTGAACCCTATATCGTGTGATGGTGGAGGATTTTCCAAAGACCAACCCTCCCTTACAAGGGGAGGGTTTATGTTTTTTGGGAAGAAAATTTTTTGACCTTACTTGACAAATGAAGGATTGCCCGATAAACTGTGAATAGTCGAAGAAGGTAAAGGAAGGGAGGTGGCAGCATGGAGAACAAAGAGGAACTTTGGCATGCTGAAACGGGTCACGAACAGTCCACTCCACTCCAGGAAACCGGGGAAGTGTCATTGCAAGAAGAAGTTGCAAAGCTCAGAGCAGCCCTTGAAGAGGAAAAGCAGAAAGTTCTTGAGAAAGAACAGTTGGCCAATGAGTACCTGAACGACCTCAAGCGTGTAAAGGCCGATTTCGACAACTTCAGGAAACGAGAAATGCTCTACAGGCAGCAGTTTGTGAAGACTGCCAATCGAGATTTGATTTTGAAGCTCCTTCCCGTTCTCGATGACCTTGAAAAGGCCCTTGTTGAGGGGCAGAAAAACGAAGTTCATGAAGCGTTCCTCCAGGGTGTGGAATTCATTTACCGGAAGTTCCTGGGGATTCTTGAAAAGGAGGGTGTTCGACCTATAGAGACGAAGGGTCAAAGGTTTGACCCCAAGTACCATGAGGCAGTGATAACAGTTTCCCTCCCTGATCGGGAGGATTTTGAGATTGTTGAAGAGATACGAAAGGGGTATCTCTACCACGATGAGGTCCTGCGCCCAGCGCAGGTCAAGGTAAACCGCATTTTACAGGACAGAATGGCCTGAAAGGAGGTTGAGGGAAATGCCCAAAGTCATTGGGATAGACCTTGGAACGACAAACTCAGTGGTTGCTTACCTTGAAGGTGGTCAGCCCGTCATCATCCCCAATAAGGAAGGATCTCGCTTGACACCGTCAGTTGTGGCATTCACCAAACAGGGTGAGATCCTGGTGGGGCAGCTGGCCAAGCGACAGGCAATCACAAATCCCAAGAATACTATTTTTTCCATCAAGCGGCTTATGGGTCGCCGTTACGACGACCCTGAAGTGGAAAAAGCCCGTCGTGTGCTCCCCTACGAGATCGTCCCCGGGAAACACGGTGAGGCTTGTGTCAAAGTGGGGGACCGGATCTACACTCCTCCGGAAATCTCGGCTATGATTCTCCGCAAACTCAAGGAAGACGCCGAAGAATACCTGGGGGAGAAAATCCAGGAGGCTGTTATCACCGTCCCAGCCTACTTCAACGATAGCCAGAGACAGGCCACCAAAGATGCAGGGAAAATTGCAGGACTTGATGTCAAGCGTATCATCAACGAACCCACTGCAGCAGCCCTGGCATATGGCCTTGGGAAGGGGAAGGAAGAAATCATCGCGGTGTACGACCTTGGAGGCGGAACGTTCGATATTTCCATCCTTGAAATTGGCGACGGAGTCTTTGAGGTTAAGGCGACCGCTGGGGATACATTCCTTGGTGGCGACGATTTCGACCGCCGACTCATGGACTATATCATCGAGGAGTTCCGCAAGGACACGGGGATTGACCTCCGGGGTGACCAGATGGCGCTTCAGCGCCTGAAGGAGGCTGCAGAAAAGGCAAAGTGCGAGCTCTCTACAGCGTTGCAGACAGAAATCAACCTTCCCTTCATCACCGCCGATGCCACCGGCCCAAAACATCTGGTCATGACCATTACCCGGGCAAAGCTCGAGCAGCTGACCATCGACCTCATTGAGCGAACTATTGGACCCTGTGAGCAGGCTATGCGTGACGCTGGTCTCAAACCCGAAGACATCGACGCGGTGATTCTTGTTGGTGGCATGACCCGGATGCCGAAAGTCCAGGAAATCGTGGAGAAAATCTTTAAGAGGGAGCCCCGTCGGGGTGTCAACCCTGACGAGGTCGTCGCTATGGGTGCAGCCATCCAGGCTGGCGTCCTCAAGGGGGAGGTGAAAGACGTTCTTCTCCTTGATGTCACACCTCTTTCCCTGGGTATTGAGACCCTTGGCGGCGTCTTTACGAAAATCATTGAGCGAAACACTACCATTCCGGTTTCGCGGAGTCAGATCTTCACCACTGCAGCAGATAACCAGACAACGGTGGAAATTCACGTACTCCAAGGTGAACGACCCATGGCGAAGGATAACTTCTCCCTCGGGAGGTTCCAGCTTACCGGGATTCCTCCGGCTCCACGGGGTGTACCACAGATTGAGGTGAAATTCGACATCGATGCTGACGGTATTCTCCACGTCTCGGCTAAGGACCTTGCAACGGGTAAGGAACAGGCCATCACCATCAAGGCATCAAGTGGCCTCACCAAAGAGGAGATCGAGCGGATGATCCGAGAAGCCGAACTCCATGCCGAAGAGGACCGTCGCAAGCGAGAAGAAGCAGAGCTCCGGAACCAGGCGGATAACCTCATCTATACGGTGGAGAAGACGCTCCGCGAATCGGGCGATCGGCTCTCAGCGAGTACAAGGTCCCGTGTCGAGAGCGCACTGAATGCCCTGAAGGAATCCCTGAAAGGCACTGATGTCGCAGACATCCGTCGGAAGATGGACGATCTCCAGTCAGCTTCGCACGTCATGGCTCAGGAACTCTACCAGAAGGCAGCCCAGGGTGGGTCTTCGAGCGGTTACTCCTCGGGAGGTAGCACTGCTGGAAGCACTCAGGATAACGTCGTGGATGCGGATTACCGGGTTGTGGATGATGAAGGAAAGTGACAAAAAAGAAAGCCCATATCCTCCGGGATATGGGCTTTCTTTTTTGTGGGAAGCGCTAAGGTGGGTGGGCAATGAAACGGGATTACTACGAGATTCTTGGAGTTGACCGAAACGCAACCCAGGAGGAGATTAAAAAGGCGTACCGTCGCCTGGCTCGCCAGTATCATCCCGACGTGAACCCTGGGGACAGGGAGGCAGCTGAGCGCTTCAAGGAGATTAACGAAGCCTACCAGGTCCTTTCCGACCCCGAGAAACGAGCTCTGTACGACCGCTTTGGGCACAGTGCTTTTGGAGGCGAGGCACAGGCGGGGTATGGTGATTTTGGGCCTGATTTTGAGATTTTCCGGGAGTTCACGGGTTTTGGGGATATCTTCGATTTCTTTTTCGGATCCGGAACGCAAACCCGGCGGAGGGAACGGACGGCACGGCCTGTCCGGGGTGAGGATGTTACGGTTGAGATTACACTGGAATTTGAGGAGGCCGCATTCGGTGCCGAAAGGGAGATATCTTTTCGGCGCCTGGAAGAGTGCCCTGACTGCCGGGGGATAGGAGGAAGGAGAAAGGTTTCCTGTGGCAATTGCCACGGTACAGGGGAAATACGCCATACTCAAACCTCTTTCTTTGGTTCCATTATTACGTCCCGTCCATGCCCGTACTGTCAGGGCAGGGGTTGGGTGGTGGAGGAGGCTTGCACCACCTGCCGGGGTCGGGGGAAAGTTCAAAGGGAACGAAAGATGAAGATCAAGGTTCCCCCTGGAGTGGATACGGGCTATCGCCTGCGGATCTCAGGAGAGGGAGGAGCAGGTGAGCATGGGGGTCCTCCAGGGGATCTCTACATCCTTGTGAAGGTGAAACCACATCGATTCCTGGAACGGAGGGGACAGGACCTCTACTATGACCTTGTCGTCACTTACGCTCAACTTGTCCTTGGGGATGAAGTTGAGGTTCCCACCTTGCAGGGGAGTGAAAGGATCCGCATTCCTCCCGGGACGGAAAGTGGAACGCTTTTGCGCCTTCGTGGGAGGGGCCTTCCTGATCCCCGGACAGGAACCCGGGGAGACCAGATTCTGCGAGTACGGTTGTATGTCCCCCGGGGGGTCAGTGGGGAACACCGAAGACTTCTGGAACGGCTTCTTGAGATCGAGCGTGGCGGTGTTCAGGAGGAGAACTCTGGAGAGAACCGTAAGGGGGGATTTTTTGACCGTCTGCGGGAGGCTTTCATTCACCCCGAGGAGTAGCGCCCATGGCTCGTTTTCTCTTCCATCCGACGCCCCGAATTGGGGAAGTCATCGCGCTCTCTCCTGAGGAAACCCACCATCTCTGGGTACAGCGAGTTCCCCTCCGGACGCCTGTCCTCGTTGGCGACGGCAAGGGAGGGCTGTATCGGGGGATACTGCTCGACAGAAAAGATGAACATGCTCTGGTACTCATTGAGGAGAAGGTGGAAGATGTAGCTCCTTCTTTTTTCCTCTCCGTCTGGCAGGGTTTTCTCAAAAGCCCAGCGAGGATGGACTGGATGATAGAGAAACTCGTCGAAATAGGGGTCACGGAAATTGGGTTTTTCCCGGCAGAACGCTCTGTAAAAGAGCGGATTTCAAAGGACCGCATGGCAAGATGGGAGAGAATTGTTGTGAGTGCCTGTAAACAATCTGGGAGAACCTGGTTTCCTGTAGTACGAGTTTTTGAGTCATGGGAGGACTTCCTCGTTGGTCTTTCCAGGAAAAGGCAGCGGGTATTCCTTGCAGATGCTTCTTGTAGGGAGCGACTCCTCGAAGTTCTGCAAAGAGGAGAGGTGAAGGGTTCAGCAGCACTTATTGTCGGTCCTGAGGGGGATTTCTCCGAAAAGGAGAAGAAGGCGCTCTCCAGGGTAGGGGTATACCCGGTATTTTTGGGAGGGAGAATTCTCCGTAGCGAAACCGCGGCGCTTTTTGGAGCATCGCTTCTTGTAGCCTTCATGGAGGGTAACCATGCGGATAGGTGTGAAAACCCTCGGATGTAAGGTGAATCAGGCAGAAAGTGACTTCTTGCTCTCGGCTTTTCGTAAGGCAGGTCTTGAAGTAGTTGACTTTGAAGAGGTTGCGGATTGCTATATTATCAACAGCTGTGCAGTGACCGGAGAAGCAGAGCGTAAAACCCGGCAGTATGTTCGTCGAGCTCTGCGGAAGAATCCAGAGGCCTTGGTGCTCCTTATCGGCTGTTGCGCCAAGGCCTGGCAACGTCGTGGATACAGGCCCCTCGAGGAAAGGGTGGTTTTGCTCGTTTCAGACCAGAAAGAAAAGGAGGTTTGCCAGTTCTTTGCCAAACACTGGGGCATCGCTCTTTCTCTCCCCCCTTTTCCTCTCCCTTCCCGGTCCCGGGCTTGGGTGAAAGTTGAGGATGGATGCGACCACTTCTGCAGCTTCTGTCTTGTGCCCTATCTCCGGGAAGGGGTGAAAAGCAGAAGTCCTGAAGATATCCTGCGGGAGGTTCAGTACCTTGAAGCACAGGGGGTTCAGGAGGTGGTTCTCTGCGGAACGAACCTCGGGTACTTTGGTAGAGACCTGCAATCCGTAACGCTCATTGACCTTCTGGAGCTCCTTGTGCAGAACACCAGGAACATTCGCTTTCGGCTGAGTTCTCTTGAGCCCTACCTCCTTTCAAGGGACTTCCTCTGTAGATTCTTTGCCCTGGGAACGAGAATCTGTCCTCATTTGCACTTGCCACTCCAGAGTGGAAGCGATAGGATACTGGCGAAGATGTCTCGCGGGTATTCCTCCAAAGAATACGAGGCGCTGGTGATGACCGTAAGGGCACTCTGTCCCCATGTGGCCATCACCACCGATGTTATCGTGGGGTTCCCGGGAGAGGAAGAGGAGGATTTTGAGGCAACCGTGCGTTTCTGCCAGACCATAGGCTTTTCGAGGATGCACGTTTTTGCCTTTTCCCCTCGACCCGGCACCAGGGCCTTTGAATGGGGAAAGAGGGAAGACATTCCCAAGCCTGAAAAGGAAAGGAGGGTGCGACGCCTCATTGAGGTAGGGAGAGAGCTTTCCCGGCGATACCACCAGTCTTTCGTAGGCAGAAGACTTGAGGTCCTCGTGGAATCTTGCGAGAACGGTGTAGGAATGGGTCACTCGGAGAATTACATTGTCGTGCGGGTGGAGAATCTCCAGGGGGCATGGATAGGGAAAATTCTCCCGGTCCTTGTGGAGGGTGCTGATGACACTGGCGCCTGGGGGAGGGTGGTAACGGGGTGAAAAACGCGCTTTTTGGAATTCTGTGCATGGTGCTGATGGCGGCCTTTCTCCTCTTCCCCTTCGAAACCTTTGGGGAAGAGGAGCTCCTTGAAATGCGGGTTGCGAAGTGCGTCCGTCCAAACCTTGTCGTTGCCGAGGTTCTGGAAAAGGAGGAATTCAAGAAGGTTCGGGTGAAGCTTGCTGGTGTTTCATCTCCCCTTGAGGACCCTGAGGCATACCGCCTGGCCCTTTCCCGTCTGCGGGAACTGGTGGAAGGACGAAAGGTATACTTTGACTTTGCCCTGGGACATACCCCGGAAGAACACCCCTGGGTGGGGTACCTTTACGTGCAACAGGATCCAGAAGAAGAACCCTGCATCGTCAACGCTGTACTCCTCTGCGAGGGTCTTGTGACTCTCGACGAGAGGACTGCAGGGAGAAACCTCCTTGGGTATCTTCTGAGTATGCAGGAGAAAGCCAAGGAGGCAGGAGTCGGTCTGTGGAGGAAAATCCCCAAAGAGCGTAAAAGGAAAGTCGACGAATGTCCCTCCTGTATCATTCGCTGAGGGCGGCATTCAGGAACTCTTGAAGGACCCCAAGGTGGTCCAAAAGGTCAAGGAGCGTCACCCGATCGCGCAGGAATCGGGCAAAAAGACAGGCTTCACGGACCATTGTGGGGGGAAACCCCAGGGCTTCGAAGCTCGTGGGGATGCCTGCTCGCCTGAGAAGGCGAAGAGGATTCAGAAGGGCAATTTTCTCTTCCACAGCCTGCTTGAGAGTGGAGAAGTCGATTTCTGGCCACAGAATATTGAGCTTTTTCTGAGCCGGCTTTTCGATAAAGGGAAAGAGGGGACCAAAGTGGACTTTCAGCGTTTCCTGATCTACGGTGGATTTCAGCCTCCCTCCTTGGGGGAGTTCTTCGGTGAGGAAACGCTGGAAGAGGTTCCACACGATGCAAGTTGCTGCTCCTACTCGCAGACCGTGGAAAGAGGGATGAATGCCCCTGTGGAGGGCCATCATCTCAAGGTGATGGGCGATAAGATGCTCTCCTCCTGAGGCAGGACGGGAATCCCCGATCATCTCCATGCCGAGCCCGGACTGGATGAGAGCCTGCGTGAGTACGGTGATGGCCTGCTCATCCCGTTGTTGTATCCCTTCGGCGTGAGCACTCAGGGCTCTCAGGAAAGAAGCAGTATGTTCCCAGAGGACGTCGCAGAAATCCTCACCGAAGAGCACTCGACGAATAGTCCAATCAGCGTTAGCGGTGATTTTTCCGACAAGGTCCGCAAAACCAGCCTGGATGAGCGAGAGAGGAGCAGCACAGAGAATTTCTATGTCGGCAAAGAGTGCCACCGGGGGCGTGGCGTCATAGGTCACCTTGTACCCCCCAACGAGCATCGGTGCTCCAGGAGACACATATCCATCCATGGAAGGAGCGGTGGCAACAGCCGCATAGGGAAGCCCTGTTCTGTGAGCGATGAACTTCGTCAGATCATTGATCACCCCTGATCCCACAGCCACGAGGAAATCCGGCCGATGGAAGAGGAACTCCCCAACCTGGCTTCTTGCTTCCTCGTCTGGCTCAAGGAAGGGAAAACGTTCCTGCTTTTGGAGAAGGCCGGGGATGACGGCAAAGCCATTCCGGGAAAGGAGGTCACACACCGCTTTTCCCGCTGCCTCATAGGTTGCGTCGTCGAAAAGCACCAGAGCTTTTCCACAAAAACCGAGCTCCCTGAGGACTTTAGGCATGTGGGCGATGACACCCTTGCCCACGAGAATCCTCTTCGTCCGAATTCTATGGGTTTTGCCACAGGAACAGGAGAAAGCTGTTCCGAGGAGAGCAAGAGGGTCTTTTCCCATTTCCCTCACCCCCTGATGGCTTGAGTCAGTTCTTCAAGGGAGGCAAATACAAAGTCTGGCTGCCACGGAGAGGACCTGAGATCCTCACGGCGGGTCTCCCCGGTAAGTAGAAGAATGGTGGTGATGCCGGCTTGCTGTCCCATGGCGATGTCGGTGTACAGCCGGTCTCCGAGAATGGCAACTTCGTCTTTGCTTGCTCCCGTGCGCCAGAGGGCGTACTCCACCATTTCCGGATAGGGCTTCCCAAAGTACCGGGGGGTTCTCCCGGTTGCAGCTTTTATGGCTTCCGCAATGGATCCGGCATCAATCAGCGGTTCGCTTTCTGTGGGGCAGTTAAGGTCAGGATGGGTGGCGAAGAACGGGATGCCCTTTCGGAGGAAAACGCAGGCTTTTGCTAACCTGGAGTACGTGAGCGTTGTGTCAAAACAAAGAACCACAATGTCTGGATTCTCCTGAACCAGGATGAATCCGGCTCGCAGGAAGTCTATACTCACCTCCCGGGAGGCAAGGAGGAACACCCTGGAGCCGGGATAGTTCTTCTTCAGGTAAAAGATGCAGGCATCGGTGGAGGTGATGATGTGCTCTTCGGTAAAATCCCGAAGGCCCAGCCTCTGGAGCTTCTGGACGTAGAAGGTGGCCCGGTGGGAAGAATTGTTGGTGAGGAAGTACAGGTTTTTCCCCTGCTTTGTGAGAGTTTCAGCAAAATCCAGAGCTCCAGGAAGCAGGCGGTTACCAAGGTAGAACGTTCCGTCCATATCGGAGAGAAAAACCCTGATGTTCTGGAGCACTCTCTTTCACCTCTACTTGAGGAGTTCTGGATACCGGAAAGCCAAATCCTCGGTAATCCGGATACTGAGATCCTTCACTTCCACACCGTACTGTGTGACGAGGAACTTCGTATAGTCCTCGTTCTTCAAAAGGTTTTCCAAGAAGACGGGTCGCCCATGAAGGTACTGGTACGAGAGGGCACGGAGCACCTCGGGTGTCAGACGCAGAGGGTGACCTGAGGAGACTTTCTCAATGGCGTATTCCCAGAGTTCCTGGACATAGCTTTGCGGATGCTGCGCGATGTACTGTGCAAAGTACTCCTGGATTTCTCCTCGGAGTTTCTCGTAGGTTTCACCCTTTTCGTGTTCCTCACGCAGGTAGGTCATGATTTTTTCGAAAATCTCTGCGTTTTCAGCGATGATTTTCCCCATCTCCTGGGGTTCGAGCTTGTACCAGGGGTATCTCTCGAGGTACTTCCAGATCACAATCTTTCGCTCCGAAGGAGAAGGAGCAGAAGCCTCTTCCAGAACTTTTTCGGCAAAGTAAAGTTTGAAGTGGAGGCTCTGGAAGAGTTTCCCTAACTCTCCCATCACACGCTGCGAAAAGTCCAAGCGGAGTATTTCACGGAGCAAGTCCTGTCGCTTCCGGGGAAGCTCCTGACCTTCCCGTTCGGGTGCCGCAAGAAGGGGGGAGATTTGCCCTGCCCCTGCGTAGCGGGCAAGAACAGGATCAAGTCTTCTGGCAAGGCGTTCGTAGTTGACCACCCTGAGGCTCGCTTCTACTTCACCCACGAAGGCGATACTGCCATCATACGGGTTTCCGGTAATGGTGTCCTTTCGCCAAAGCGGGACCCGGAAAGAGAAAACTATATCCCCCCGGAGGGGCAGGACCTCTTCGACCACTCCGAAAGGAGGGGGCTGGACGAAAAGGCGGACCGGAATATTCTTGGTGTTCTTCACAACCCGTATTCTAAAAGGAAGCGCACTGGGTCCAAAGAGTGCTCCTTCCCGTACCCACACCTCTCGCACGATGGCCACACTCTCTGGGGGAAGAGTGTGCCAGGAGGCGAAAAAGATGCAAAAGCCCAGAACGCAGAGCAGAAACAGTAGAAAACCGAGAACCCAGGTCCCGAGAATGCTCAAGATCCTTTTGCCTCTCATTTTTCATTCCCCCACCTTACAGGAGATTCTGGCGTTTCTGGAGGTATCGCAGGTAGTACAGGTACGATACCCGCTCAAGGGATGTTCGAACTTCAAGGAGGTCAACGCCGATACTCTGGAAAAGTCGATTCCCGTTTTTGAGATACTGCAGGGCTTCTCCTTCGAAGCCCTTTCGGTAAGTCTCATCCTTGAGGTCTTCCAGAAGCTTGCCCATGGCAATTTCGTTGATGGCCATCACAAGGAGCGTCTGGTAGAGACCGGGGTAATCCGCAAGCTCAAAAACGTTCGGGTTGCGCACAAGGTCTCGGACGCGGAGGGGGTTGGCGATGAGGTCGTCGTGCTCACTCTGCATCTTCTCGCGGATGAGCGCCATTTCATGCTCAACAAAAGCCTGCCATTCTGGGTTATTCTCCATGTGCGGGTGGCGCCGCAACCATTCAAGACCAAGGAGGTACATGTCGTATACCGACCCTACCCGGTACGTATCAAGGGGCGAAGGGTAGAGGAAACGGCGGATCCATTCCCGGAAGGTTCGGCTTCGGGAAATCTCCACAAGCTTTGCCCGTGCTGTCTCGTATTCTTCCTCGAAGAAAGCCTGGCGGTACTTCTCCCGTACCCTATCGGCGTAAGCCAGAAGGAAGCTCTCTAAGTCCCGTGAGAGCCGCTCCTTTCCCCTCCCGTCAAAGTCATACTGTTTCCACCTTTCGGGGTCAGTAATCTGGAATTTGAAGGAAAAGCGGAGTACCACAAAGTCATTCCCATATCCTTCCTTGAAGAATGCCATGCTTTTTTCCCAAAGGTACCGGAGTGTTCCCAGTACGCCTCCCTGCAGAGTGGGCTCGACCTCTCGCAAAAGCAACAGCGCGTCGACGGATTGGGGGCGGCGTGTTCCCCGGTGCGCGAAGGCAAATGGTCTCGGAGTGGTAAGGAGGAGTTTTTTCGACCCCAGGGGCACACCCCGTTCGACGATGTCAAGCCGTTCACCCAGGAATTCCTGCCATCCAATTTTCAGGCTTCGCACGATAAGGAAGTCTTCTCGGTCCACAAGATGGACGCTGAAGAGAAGGAGACTCACGCCGATGAGCAAAAAGCTCACAAGCACGGTCTGGACGGGTGTTGGGAAAAGACGGTACTCTCTGGGGGATTCGAAAAGCTTTGAAGTTCTTCGCGTTCTGGAAGCCAGGGCATGACGAATTTCCCGGTAATACTCCAGAAGGGCTTCGAGTACTTCTTCCTCCACCCTTCCCCCTATCCTGGAACACAGGGTTTGCTCAAGATCCTGGAGCGTTTCGAAAAGGGCAACAGAGGACGAGGGGAGTTCCTGAACAAGGCGCTGCAGTTGCGAGGCAAAGTCCCAGTACAGGGAAGAGGAGAAGAACTCTTCAAGGGCTTCATTTCGCCGAATCTGACATACCCGGCGGGAGAATTGTCCCTCGAGGAGGAGTTCGAGCTCCCTGCAGAGAGAAGCAATTTGCTGGGCTTCCTTAAGGGGGAGGGAATAGGTACCCAGGGCAGAAAGCGTGCGTTTTGCCGTCTCGTAGTCATTGTTCTCAAGGGCACGAAGCAGGGCAAGGAGGGCTGACTTTTGGGGACCCTCCACCCGGGCGATGAATCTCTTGAGGTCTTTCTCAAGCTCCGCCTTCTGAGGGGTCCCAAGATGCGGTAGGAGCTCGAGGAAGGCAAAAGCCTTTCTTTTGGCAAAGATGGTATCTCCCACAAGGAGTTTATGGTACACCCCGTAGAGGAGGGGGGCGATAATGAGAACAACCCGGGCGTACGGATTCAGGTAATCCCCAGCCAGCATGAAGAGTGCATCCACTGCCTGGAATATAAAGCCGATGTTCCATATGGCGTAGGAGAGGAGAATACAGAGCACCAGAGTAAGCACATCCCTCCCCAGAGCGCTCTCGTACTCTCTCCGCCACTGGGCAAAAAGCCGTTGTTCGTATTCAAGGACTCGCTCCTTTGTTGATCCATCAGGACTAGCACTATCCACGCAGTAGAGGAGAAAGGGCTTTGCGGGGCCTCTCCAAAAAGCTGAAAGCCTCTGGTAACGCTTTCTCAGAGAACTCTTTGAACCCACAACGATTTTCTCTTCGGGATTGAGGGGATGGGGGATCTCAACAAGAAAGGCTCGTTCCAGATGCATTTCAGAAACGTTCTCCTTTCACTTCGACTCGCAGCGTTCCCTCAACAAAAGCAAGGCCCTGGAGGATTCTCAGTTCTTTACGCTGAGCAAAGGTCTCAATGGTTCGTCCTATGCATCCGGTGTGGTACTGGTAGAAGTCCGGTGCAAGGGCAATTCCTGCTTTTTGGAAAATGGGCCCAATGAGATAGATGCCCTCAAAAACGGGGAGATCCCGTTCCATGAAGAAAGGAATTTCCCGAAAAGCAGCTTCAAAGGCGTCCTGGAAAATAGGCAACCCGCACTTCCGGATGAAATTCCGTATGGCTAGCGTCTTTTGCACCGAAGGATAGCGCATCAACACCTCACCTCGGTATTTTGGAGGAAAGAAGGGAAAGCGACTCCTCAGAAAGTATTCCACCTTCTCACAGAAGGTGAGATGGTACCGGAGACGGGCTACACGCTCGTACTCTTCGGGAGACAGACGCTCATGGAGGAAGATCATGATACCGGCATTCTTGTATACATATTCGCTCTCCAAGGTTACGGTTTCATGGAGGCTGGAATACACCCGGATGTTTCCCGGCTGGGAGAGGAGATACCGCTGGAGTGCCTGGATACGCCGGCCACGGGTTGTCACCGTTTTTCTTCCAAAAGCCGCATTGGCATCTTCCCAGCCGAAGAAGTTCCGGATATGGTTCACACTGACCACCACAGGAGTACGAACTTCCTCACCGCTGCGATCCACGTACGCCCGGGTTTCTTTGTGCCACCCATCCGGGTCCATGACAGGCAGAAAGACGCAGTACGCTTCTCCCAGGAGAGTTTCCCACTCGCTCCCTCCCTGACAGAGGGCAAGAAAGGCAAGGAATAGGGTCAGGGAATGGACCTTTTCTCCCCCGTGACATGTGGCTTCAAAGACCAGGGTGTTCCTCCGTGCTTCGGGATTTCCGATTTCGAGAACAGGAATTTTCCTTCCCCCAGCGGTGCGGAATGTATTCCCCGTTGCGTCAGGAAGGAAGAGGAAACGCCCTGGAACAGGGCTTTTGCTCAGGTGTTCAAGGGCGAGGGTTTCCATTGCTTCCAGGAAGTCTTCGTAATCTCTCTCGAGGAGTTCAAGATGAGCTCCCAAGGAGGTAACGTCAGCAAGAACCGGTATCATTGCGAATCGCTCCATGGAGCAAGGGGTACGGGAGGGCGGAGGAACTTCGTCCATTCGCTCTTTTCCGTCGCCTGAGTTGCTGGCCAGAAGAAGTCCTTAAGGAATCCAAGACCAAGCCGTGCAGCAAGGCGAAAGGCCTGCACAAAACCCTCGCCGTTTCTGTCCTGCCGTACCACATCATTGAGCAGGCGAAGCGCATGGTTTTCGACAACGCGAAGCACCATATCTTCAAAGGCGCTTTCTAGACCCCAGGACACCTGCTGATAGTGTCGGGAAATCTCGAGGAAGTTCCGGTCTTCAAAGTACGGGTCTCCGATAATCATGTCCCAGGCCATCGGCTGGAACCCCGGAATGCCATGCATGATGAAGAGGATGGGGAAGAGGCGGTGGAGAATGCTGTAAAAGCCCCGGAAGCGGAAACGACCATAATGGTAGAAAAGGTCCCGGTGTTTCTGTGTTTCAAGAAGGAGGGCATCGTCTTTCCGGAGGGTGTCGAAGAACACGTTTTTTAGGTACTCCCGCACTTCCTTGGCGGACTTCCGGGGAGTAACGGCGTACCCGTTCGAGATTTCCTCAACAGCCAAAAACTCTGAAGGCAGGCGCATCAGGAAGCTTTCTTTTTCTTTATCCTCGACATGGAGGATGATTTCTGTCTTTTCGCCCCGAAAAGCCCGGAGGTACTGGGCAAATCGCTCTTCCGCAAAGAAGGGGTGTCTTGGGGAAAAGAGCGTGTAACCACCTTTATTGAAGAGCTTGTAGAGCTCGATTTTGGGCATAACGTTCCTCCACTGCTTCCAGGGTGAAAGAGAGGTCCCGCACGGGAACGCAGAGGAAAGGTGTGAAGACCTCAGGGATGAGAAGGAGGTCTCCGAGGAAGAAGCGCTTCACCTTGGTCCAGGGGGTGTGCGGGATGCGCTTGAGGAGATAGCTCTTGTCCTTCTCGCGTCTTTTGAGGTTCTCGTACGCCTTGCGAATTTCTCCAAAGACGAAACCTGTCTTTTCCTTTGCTCTCAGGAAGCTTAGGATTTTTTCAAGGTATGCGGGATCCCCAGGGGAGAGGGTAAGGAAAAAGTCCAGCACCTCAGAGAGCGCTTTGTGCCGCTCGGGGTCCTGACCCTGGGTGATTGTCTGAAGCCGACACTGGGCAAGGCGAAGGAAACGCCTTCGCCTTGCCCAGTTATCGATACCCGTGAGTGCAAGGTAAGGCTGGCGGAACCAGATAAACCACCAGGTGTTCACGCTGAAGAGTCCAATGACGTAGGCCACAAGGCAAAGGGAGAACATAAAACGGTAATTCCTCGCGATCTTCTCGTAGAAAGAGAGAGAATACAGGAATTCGTCAATCATTCTCTCAAGAGAACAGAGAATGTTCTCCATCTCCCCCTCGCTCAGGGGCAAGGACGAAGAAGGAGCATATACTTCCCACTGGAGTACAAAGGGAGATTTCCCCCGGACTTTTCTTGCAAGTTCCACAATATCGCAAGGTGGGGAGGCAACCCATGCTCCTTCTTCGTACCATCCCGAAAGCCTTGCAGGGAGGATATAGAGTGGGATATTTACTGCTTCAAGATGCTCTCTCCAGTTCACCAAGGTCCCTTTTGCCACGCTCCTTTTGACAGTATAATAGACAAAAACACATCAGAAGGCAACGGGAGAAGACAATGATTCGTATTGCCACAAGCCACCTAAGGCCGGGCATGATCGTTGGTTACCCCCTTGTTCGAGACGATGGAGTGGTCCTTCTGAAAGAAGGAGTTCGTCTGAACGACCGCCTTATCCGGAAGATCCGAGAACTGGGGTTTGAGTACATCTACGTCCGGGATCCGGGTTTCGCCGATGTTGATCTTGAGGAGATTCTCTCTCATGATATCCGCCGCCAGGCTCTTGTCACCCTCAACGAATCTTTCTACCAGATTGTTCGGGGGAAAGAGGCCGCGGTGGAGCCCCTCAAGAGGCTTGTTGATGAGATCATTGATGAAGTGCTGAGTACCAAAAAATCGGTGGTGAGCCTGATTCAGCTACGGCAGCACGATGATGCAGTGTTCTCCCATTCCGTGAATGTAGCCGCTTTAAGTGTGTTCATCGGGAAATTCCTGCGGCTCTCCCGCCAGCAGCTCCGGGTGCTTGCCCTGGGGAGCCTCATGCATGATCTTGGGAAGATTCGCGTGCCTCTTGAAGTCCTGAATAAACCAGGGAGTCTCTCTGAGGAAGAGTGGCATATCATCAGGAAACACTCGTGCTGGTCTGCGGAGCTTATGTCTGAGTGGGTGTCAGAGGAAGGAGAGAGCATCCATATCGCCCTGCAGCACCACGAGCGCCTTGACGGTAGCGGATACCCCTACGGACTCTCAGGAGAAGAGATCCACTTCCTCTCCCGTATCTGTGCCTGTGCCGATGTGTACGATGCCCTGACAGTGGATCGACCATACCGGAAGCGATTCTCCTATGCAGAGGCCCTGGAGTACCTCATGGGGAATGCCTCGCGACTCTTTGACCTCCAGGTGGTCACCACCATGGTGCGCCACATCGCCCCCTATCCTGTAGGGGAAACCGTTCGTCTCACAACCGGGGAGATTGCCGTGGTGGTCCGTCTGAACGAGGGTCTCCCAATTCGCCCTGTAGTTCGGGTCATCCGTGACCCGAATGGCCAGCCCCTTGAGAAACCCAGGGACCTTGACCTCATGAAAGAACTCACCGTGGCCATTGTGGGGACGGCAGAAGTCACCTGGGAGGTGCCCCAGAAGAAGTCTTTCGTTTTCTTCGGCGGTGGTACGGGCCATGATTCGGGTTCCGGTGAGTGAGCTGAAACCTGGAATGAAGGTTGCGTACCCAGTGCTCCGGGAAGACGGCTCTGTTCTCCTTAACAGAGGTGTAGTGCTCACTGAAGCCTATATTCAGAAACTTCGGGAACTCGGTTTCCAGTCGATTTTTGTGGAACACGAGCTTTTTGAAGATATTGCGGCGAGCGAGCCGCTGCGTGTTGAGACCAGGAAACGAGTACAGAGAATACTCCATGATACCGTGAGGCGCCTCAGACGTGGTGGAGGAGTTTCATACCATGAGGTTCTTCAGGTGCTTGAGGAGGTTCTTGATGAAATTCTTACCAACTCCACCACTGTTTTCTATCTCATCCAGATGCAGAGTCGCAATGACCTCATCTTCCATCACTCGGTGAACGTGGCCGTTCTGAGCCTCCTTGTGGGGAAATGCTTGAACCTCTCCCGTCTGCAGCTTCGAAAACTCGGACTCGGTGCTCTTCTCCATGACCTTGGGAAAATTCGTCTCCCCGAAGATCTTCTGGTGAAAGAACGAAACCTCACCGAGGATGAACGGAATCTCGTTCGTATGCATCCCATCTGGAGTAAGGAGATGATCCAGAGAAACCCGGATTACGACTTTCTCGCTTCAGTTATCGCCCTGCAGCACCACGAGCGCCTTGACGGTAGCGGATACCCCTACGGACTCTCAGGAGAAGAGATCCACTTCCTCTCCCGTATCTGTGCCTGTGCCGATGTGTACGATGCCCTGACAGTGGATCGACCATACCGGAAGCGATTCTCCTATGCAGAGGCCCTGGAGTACCTCATGGGGAATGCCTCGCGACTCTTTGACCTCCAGGTGGTCACCACCATGGTGCGCCACATCGCCCCCTATCCTGTAGGGGAAACCGTTCGTCTCACAACCGGGGAGATTGCCGTGGTGGTCCGTCTGAACGAGGGTCTCCCAATTCGCCCTGTAGTTCGGGTCATCCGTGACCCGAATGGCCAGCCCCTTGAGAAACCCAGGGACCTTGACCTCATGAAAGAACTCACCGTGGCCATTGTGGGGACGGCAGAGGAGAATTTCGAGAGCTTTTACACGAAAGAAGACATTGCCTCCTTCAACATTGAACACCTCATCGACTGAGTAGAGCACTTCCATCACAGGTGAGGTCGTTGAATTCGGGGAAACCCTCCCGGCAGGTGGAGAAGGGGAGGTTATGAGCGTGGACGATTTCCCGGAGCTTTTCCAAAAGAGCGCGCCGCACCTTTCGCTCAAGGTACAGACTCCGTCCCTTTCTCTCGGAGAAGAGAGACAGAAAGTGGCGTATTTCTGGAAAGGAGGTAGCGATCCTTTCCCCTGTATCCCACCGGAGTTTCAGGGTGGAAGCAACAACCTGCCTGATGTACGGAGCAAGCCGCGCAAGCATGGTATGCCATTCTTCCTGAGTGTCGTTGATGCCGGGAATAATGGGATCCAGGCGAAGGATGGTGGGGATACCGGCTTCCGTCAGGGCCTGAAGAGCGCGGACACGGTCCTGTGGAGGAGGAGCACCGGGCTCAAGAAGCCGGGCCTTTTGGCTGTCCAGGGTCGTGATGGTGATGCTCACTGCTGCTTGCATCGCCTGCAGAAGATCAATGTCCCGCACTACCAAGGGGGATTTAGTCAGAATCAGTACGGGCATACCTTCCCTCTGGCAGAGCTTGAGGATTGCCCTTGTGAGTTCCCGCTCTGCCTCTACCGGGGGGTAGGGATCGGAAGAGTTTGCAAGGGAGAGGTAGAGGGTTTTTTCGCATTCTCTCAGGTCCCTTTCCAAAAGGTGGAGGAAGGGAGGTTTTTCTCGGACCTCAAAGGCTCGGGGGATAAAGGAGGAAATGTAACAGTAGAGGCACCGATGGGCACATCCGGTGTAGGGGTTCAAAGTATACTTTGGAGGGCAGGTGCAAAGCTCTCCCTGCCAGGGATCAAAGAGGCGGAGTACTCGCATAGCACTTTACAATGGGGGTGAGATCTGTGCGTTTTGACAGATGTTCCTGGGAGGAACTGTGTTCTCTGGCATTCCAGGCCCTTGGAACCACAGGGGGATTGCTCCTTGTGACCCAGGGGAAGGAACACACAGCAACGAACGTTATGACCATCGGGTGGGTGTCCTTTGGGATAGTTTGGGGACGGCCAGTCGCCTGCATTCTGGTTCGCCCTTCCCGATTCACCCATGTCCTTCTTGAGGAGATTCCTCTTTTCACCATCAATGTTCCCCCTGTACAGCTCCAGAAAGCCGTTGAGGAGTGTGGGAGATACTCAGGACGGTCGATGAACAAGTTCACCCACTGTGCACTGACCCCCATTTACCTTGGAGGGTTTCCTGTTCCTTCCGTTGCTGAGTGCGTTGCCACTGTTCAGTGTACTGTTGTCGAGAAGACACAGGTTGAACCTTCAACGCTCACACCCCTTATTCAGGAGACCTACTATCCTCAGGGGGATTACCATACCATCTACTTTGGTGAAATCCAGGCCTCCTGGAAGAGGATTGAGCCTTAGGACAGCCTATGTTCTTTTCTTGAAGACCTCAAGAAGCTCGATGGGAAGCGGGAAAACAATGGTTGTGGCATTCTCTGCAGAGATATCACTCAGGGTCTGAAGGTACCGGAGCTGCAAAGCAATGGGGTTTTCTGCAATGATACGGGCAGCCTGGGAGAGTTTTTCAGCTGCCTGGAACTCGCCCTCGGCATTAATGATTTTAGCTCTGCGTTCCCGCTCGGTTTCTGCCTGCCGGGCCATGGCCCTTTTGAGCTCTTCAGGAAGGGTCACTTCTTTGATCTCTACCGCCGAAACCTTGATACCCCAGGGGTCAGTTTTTTCGTCAATGATTCGCTGCAGGGACTCGTTGATTTTGTCGCGATGGATGAGAAGCTCATCAAGCTCTGACTGTCCGACAACGCTGCGGAGGGTGGTCTGGGAAATCAGCGATGTTGCTGTAATGTAGTTCTCCACCTTGGTCACCGCGTCTTCAGGGTTCATGACGCGAAAGTACACCACTGCATCCACCGTAACTGGGACGTTGTCCCGGGTGATAAGTTCTTGTTTGGGAACGTCCATGGTGACCACCCGGAGGTCCACCTTCACCAGCTGGTCGATGAAGGGGATGATGAAAAAGAGCCCTGGACCCTTTGCTCCCACAAGACGCCCCAGACGAAAGATAATCCCGCGTTCGTATTCCCGAACTACCCGGATGGACGCAAGGAAGAAAATGAGCGCAATCACGATGATAGTGCCCAGTACCACCATGCCTATCCCTCCCTTTTCTCTACAAGGAGCATTGCTCCCTCTTTTCCCAGAATAACTACTCTCTCCCCCTTTCGAACCGGGGTTTTGGCTCTCGCCCACCACAGCTCTCCATCGACTACGATGAACCCCTCAGGGGCAAGGTCTTCCCGGGCCACACCCATCTTCCCAATAATGGATTCCACGCCCGTTGTCACTCTCTGCCTGTGGGCGCGCAAGGCCATGAAAAGGGCAAAGACAAAGAATACAGCCACGCTCCCAGTAACGGCGAAGATGAGCCCAAGGGGAATGCGGATGCCTCCCTGAGGACTGAAAACCATGAGCGAACCAAGGAGCAGGGAGACTATCCCTCCTGCGGTGAGGACACCGATGCCCGGGGTGACGAAAAGGTCCAGAGCGAAGAAGAGAAAGCCGAGGAGCAGGAGGATGATGCCACTCCAGTTGGTGGGCAGAAGGGAAAATGCATACAGCGAGAGCAAAAGGAGAATGCTTCCAAAGACTCCAGGGACAACGGCACCAGGGTTGGAGAGCTCAAAAATAAGCCCGAGGATTCCCAGCACCAGAAAGATATACGCCAGATTTGGGTTGACAAGAAACTGGAGGAACTTTTCCTTTCCCGACATCTCCACCCAGAAGACAGGGATCCCCCTCATATGGAGAGCCTCAAGAACCTCCTCAACGGACATAAAGACCCCATCGATAACCTGCTGAGCGTATGCCTCTCGCTCCGTGAGCGAGAGGCTTTCCCGGACCATTTTCTCTGCAATTTCAGGATTCCGGTTTCGGCTCTCAGCCAGGGATCGGGCAAAAGAGGCCATATCGTTGACGATTTTCTCACTCACCTTCTCCCCCTCAATGGTCACCGGATGAGCCGCTCCGATGGTGGTGTTTGGGCTCATGAAAGCGCGATGGGCAGCAAGGACGATGAAACTCCCTGCAGAGGCAGCCCGTGCCCCCTGGGGATGGACGTACACCACAACGGGTACTGAGGACTGGAGGATTTTCCGCACGATGTTCCGCATGGACTCTTCGAGACCTCCAGGAGTGTCGAGGAGGAAGAGCACTGCCTGTGCCTTTTCAGAGAGGGCACGGTCAAGAACACGCTCGACAAAATCTTCAAGAACCGGAGTAATAACACCCACAAGTCTCCCTCCAAGAACCCTCTCTTGAGCCCCCAGGGGAGATAAGGCCATTGCTATGAAACACGCGACAACACCGAGGACTCCTATGCTCCCCTTCACGCTTCCATTGTAGCACAATTCTCAATCCCTGGAGAGTGATGTATAATGCAGAAAAGATTAGAGAGAAAGAGGGTTGATTGCTTGCGGATTCTCCTTGTTGCTCCGGATCCAAATGCGCCACGTCGGAAGAAGGCATGGTATGTTCCTTTTCCTCAGGCCAGCCTTCCCCTCCTTGCTGCCCTGACCCCTTCGCGTCACGAAGTTCGCATTGTGGATGAGCGAGTTGAGGATGTGGATTTTGACGGATCGTATGACCTTGTAGGTATCACCGTCATGAGTGCCACGGCAGCTCGAGCCTATCAGATCGCCGATGAGTTCAGAAAAAGAGGAGTGAAAGTTGTCCTCGGAGGTATCCATCCCACGGCGCTTCCTGAGGAGGCAAAAGAACACGCAGATAGCGTGGTGATTGGGGAGGCAGAGGGTCTCTGGGAAAAACTTCTCGAGGACTATGAACGGGGGACATTGCAACCATTTTACAAGAGGGAGAATTTCCCGTCTCTTGCTGGTCTTCCTCACTCGAGGCTCGACCTTCTGCAGGGGAGGTATCTCCTGAAGCACGTCTTTCAGACCACCCGGGGATGTCCTCATGCCTGTGGTTTCTGCTCTGTTTCAGCCTTCATGGGAAGAAAATACCGTCACCGTCCGGTGGAGGAAGTTATTGAAGAGATCCAGCAGTACTCCTCCCGAATGATTGGGTTTTTAGACGACAACATTGTGGGGAATCCTGCCTATTCCCGGGAGCTTTTTCGAGCACTCATCCCCCTCAAGAGAAAATGGGTGAGCCAGGGGACACTCCGTATGGCAGAAGACGAAGAACTTCTGCGCCTTGCTGCCCAGAGCGGGTGCATCGCCCTTTTTGTGGGATTTGAGTCGGTGAACGAGGAAAATCTCCGGGAGATGCACAAATCTTTTCACCGAGTTGACCAATATCGAAAGCTCATCGACCGCTTCCACCAACACGGCATCATGGTGATAGGTTCTTTCGTCTTTGGATTCGATGAGGATGACCCTGGTGTTTTTCGTCGAACACTCCGGTTCATTGAGGACACAAAAATCGACTTTGCCCAGTTTTCGATTCTTACTCCTCTTCCCGGGACAGAGGTTTTTCACCAGCTGCGCGCTCAGGGGCGCATTTTCTCTTTTGACTGGTCAAAGTACGACTTCGCCCACGTGGTGTATCAACCGGCGAAGATGACCCCACAGGAGCTTCAGGAAGGGTACAATTTTGTCTTTCGGGAATTCTACTCCTTGCCCCGTATTGCCCGGCGGCTCCTCCGAAACTGGCGGTACCTCCACTATTTCCTTCCCGCGAGCCTCTACTACCACTGGGTGGCTTCCCATCCCAAAAGTCTTCCCCAGGAAGGCAAGCGCCCCTTGACAGGTATGGTATATTAGGCAGAGGGTGTTGCTGTGAAGGCACTGCTTGCTTTAGAAGACGGACGGGTTTTCTGGGGTTACGCCTTCGGAGCTTTAGGGGAAGTCAGCGGGGAAGTCGTCTTCAATACCAGCATGACCGGCTACCAGGAAATCCTCACCGATCCCTCCTACAAGGGCCAGATTGTCACCATGACGTATCCCCTCATTGGGAACTACGGCGTGAACTCTGAAGATGTGGAATCGGCAAAGCCTCAAGTGGAAGGTTTCATCGTTCGGGAGAAGAGCTCCCTCTACAGTAACTGGAGAGCAGAGGAGAGTCTTGAAGAGTACCTGAAGCGCCATGGTATCATGGGGCTTGAACGCATTGATACCCGTGCGCTTACGCGTCATATCCGGGAACGGGGAGCAATGCGTGGAGTGATGTCTTGCATCGACCTTGATCCAGTATCTCTGGTTGAGAAGGCACGGAACATCCCTGAGATGGCTGGCCAGGACCTGGTGCAGAAGGTGACAACCCGAAAGCCCTATGTGTGGAGCGAGGATGGGGTTTATACCATTGCTGTTTTGGACTGTGGAGTGAAGTTTGGCATTCTACGGCAGCTGGCCAGACGGCGTTGTCGCGTTATCGTGTACCCCGCCTTTACACAAGCAGAGGATGTGCTTCGAGAAAAACCTGATGGCATCCTCCTCTCCAACGGACCAGGAGACCCTGCGGCGTTGCCATATGTTGTGGAATTCGCCCGCCGGGTCATTGGGAAGGTTCCGGTGTTTGGAATTTGCCTCGGACACCAGGTCATTGCCCAGGCGTTGGGAGCGAAAACCTTCAAGCTCAAATTCGGCCACCATGGAGGGAACCATCCGGTAAAGGATCTCCGAACGGGACAGGTAGCCATCACCACCCAGAATCACGGTTTCAGCGTCGATGCCGATACCCTCCCGGGGAATGTGGAGGTCACCCATGTGAACCTCAACGACTTCACCCTCGAGGGCATTGCCCATCGGGAACTCCCGCTTTTCTCCGTGCAGTTCCATCCTGAAGCCCGTCCCGGACCCCATGACACCACGTACCTTTTCGACCGGTTCATAAGGATGGTGGAGGACTGCCGTGCCTAAAAGGACGGATATTCGTCGGATTCTCATTATCGGTTCGGGCCCGATTGTCATCGGGCAGGCATGTGAGTTCGATTACTCAGGTACCCAGGGATGCAAAGCCCTGAAAAGCGAGGGGTATGAGGTCATCCTTGTGAACAGCAATCCCGCAACCATCATGACTGATCCGGAGATGGCTGACCGAACCTATATTGAACCCCTGATTCCTGAGGTTCTGGAGAGCATCATTGCCAGGGAACGCCCTGACGCGCTTTTGCCGACCCTTGGAGGCCAGACGGCGCTCAACCTTACCGTCCAACTGAAAAAGCGAGGGGTTCTTGACCGTTTCGGCGTCAAGGTCCTTGGGGCCTCGCCGGAGGCGATCGAGAAAGCCGAAGACCGAAAGCTCTTCAAGGAAGCCATGCTGAAAATTGGCATTGATGTACCCCGAAGCGGCCAGGCCTATAACCTTAGGGAAGCTCTGGAGGTTGCTCGGGAAATTGGCTTTCCTCTTGTGATTCGGCCGAGTTTCACCCTGGGGGGAACAGGAGGGGCTATCGCCTACAACATTGAGGAATTCGAAGAACTCGCCCAGCGGGCCCTCGACAGCAGCATGATTCGGGAAATCCTCATTGAAGAGTCGGTCATTGGGTGGAAGGAGTACGAGCTTGAAGTCATGCGTGATGGAAAGGATAACGTGGTGATCATCTGTTCAATTGAAAACCTGGACCCCATGGGGATCCATACCGGTGACAGTATCACTGTTGCTCCTGCGCAGACGCTCACCGATGAAGAGTACCAGAAGATGCGGGATTACGCTATTCGGGCTATCCGGGAAATCGGCGTGGACACAGGGGGGTGTAATATCCAGTTTGCCGTCAACCCTGAAAACGGTCGTATGGTCATCATTGAAATCAATCCCCGAGTGTCCCGGAGTTCTGCCCTGGCCTCAAAGGCTACCGGGTTTCCTATCGCTAAAATTGCTGCCAAACTCGCCGTGGGGTATACTCTCGACGAGATCCCGAACGATATCACGAAGAAGACCCCTGCCTGCTTTGAGCCTGCTCTGGACTACTGTGTGGTCAAGATTCCCCGGTTTACCTTTGAGAAATTTCCCGAAGCAGAGCCATACCTTGGCATCTCTATGAAGAGCGTCGGAGAAACCATGGCCATCGGGCGGAATTTCAAGGAGGCGCTACAGAAAGGCCTCCGTTCCCTGGAGATAGGGAAGTGCGGTCTTGAGGACGTGAAAGGATGGGATGACATTCCCAGGGCAAGGCGGAGGGAAATCCTCTATGAGAAGCTCACGCGCCCCAACCCTGACCGAATCTTCTACATCAAAATGGCCCTGAAAGAGGGACTGAGCATTCAGGAAATCTACGAGTGGTCGAAGATCGATCCATGGTTCATCCGCCAAATCGAAGAAATCGTCGAGATGGAAGAAGAACTGCGCAAAGTTCCCTCGCTCTACGAGATTGACAGGGATACCCTCCGGCGGGCAAAGGAGTTTGGCTTCTCCGATCGACAGATTGCTCGTCTTCTTGGGACCGATGAGTGGGAAGTTCGTCGGATTCGCAAATCCCTGGGGATTGAGCCCGTGTACAAGCAGGTGGATACCTGTGCTGCGGAGTTTGAGGCTGAGACCCCCTATTACTACTCCACCTATGAAGAGGAGTGTGAGGCAAACCCCAGCAACCGCAAGAAGGCTGTTATTCTTGGAGCGGGGCCAAACCGTATTGGCCAGGGGATTGAGTTCGATTACTGTTGTGTTCACGCTACCTGGGGCCTGCAGGACATGGGGTACGAAACCATTATGGTGAACAGCAACCCCGAGACGGTGAGCACCGACTATGACACCTCAGACAAGCTCTTCTTCGAGCCCCTGTACATTGAGGACGTTCTCAATGTCATCGAGAAGGAGCGTCCTGAGGGGGTTATCCTCCAACTCGGCGGGCAGACTCCCCTGAATCTGGCCAAAGACCTGGAGCGAGCTGGGGTGCCGATTCTGGGAACGTCTCCAGAGAGCATCGACATCGCTGAAGATCGGGATCGCTTCAAAAGCCTTGTGGAACGCCTGGGCCTCAAACAACCAAGAAATGGTGTGGCAATCTCCTTTGAGGAGGCCAAGTATGTCGCTCAGGGCATCGGGTATCCGGTCATGGTCCGCCCCTCGTACGTTCTTGGAGGCAGGGCCATGCGGGTTATTTACACTGAAGAGGAGCTTGAAGAGTTCATCTCTCAGGCTGTGGAGGTTTCCCCCGGGAGGCCAGTGCTCATTGACGAATTCCTTGAAGATGCCATCGAAATCGACGTTGACGCCATAAGTGACGGTGAGCTCACCGTTGTTGCAGGAATTATGGAACACATTGAGGAAGCGGGAATTCACTCTGGCGACAGTGCCTGTGTTCTTCCTCCTTTCTCTCTAAGCGACGACATCATTGACCAGGTGAAAAAGTACACCTATGCTCTTGCCCGGGAACTCAGGGTTGTGGGGTTGATAAACGTGCAGTATGCAGTCAAGGATGACGAGGTCTATGTTCTTGAGGTGAATCCCCGGGCCTCTAGAACCATTCCCTTTGTGAGCAAGGTCACCGGTGTTCCTTTCGCTCGTCTTGCGTCCCAAGTGATGGCGGGGCGAAAGCTCCGGGACATTGGTCTCACACGGGAAATCGAAATCCCATACTTTGCGGTGAAAGAGTCGGTATTCCCCTTCCGTCGTTTTCCAGGGGTTGATCCCGTTCTTGGCCCCGAGATGCGTTCGACAGGCGAGGTTATGGGCATTGACCGGGACTTTGGTATGGCCTATGCGAAATCCCAGCTCGCTGCCCAGTCGTATCTCCCCCTTGAGGGAACAGTCTTTATCAGTGTCAAGAACAAGGACAAGCGGGGTGTGATTTTCCTCGCAAAAAAACTCTGGGACATGGGCTTCCGCATTGTAGCTACAAGGGGTACAGCAAAAGTCTTGAGCAACAATGGTATTCCGGTTGAAGTCGTGAAGAAAGTCGGGGAAGGTCGACCAAACATCGTAGATATGATTAAGAACCGGGAAATTCATCTCATCATCAACACGCCTTCTGGAGGGAAAGCCCAGAAAGAGAGCAGCGTCATTCGAAAAGAAGCCATCATGCGTGACATTCCCTGTGTCACAACGCTCTCGGGAGCGGAAGCTACGGTCTACGCGATTGAGCGGCTCAAAAGCGGGAAAATGACCATACGGTCAATCCAGGAGTATCACGAGGAAATCCGTGCCGCTTTGGGTCTTTCCCTGAACTTAAGGAGAAACAAAGAGGAGATTGCCATACTTCCGTGAGCCTTCTTCTTGAAAGAGTTCTTCGCATTGGGGCTGTTGTCGGGTTTTCCTGGATTCTGGTATACATGAGTCGTTTTGTTTTCCGACGACTCCTCCTCAGACGGTTGAAAGCCTCAAAGAGGCAGGTCGATCTCTCCCGCAAGCTCAACACGTTCCTTCCTCTCCTCCAAAGCGTGGTGACATACCTTGTGGTGTTCTTCGCCCTGGTACTAATCCTCCGGGAAATCGGTATTGACGCCACGGCGATTCTGGCTGGTGCGGGAGTAGTGGGTATCGCTGTGGGCTTTGGTGCCCAGACTCTTATTCGGGACATCCTCACGGGGCTTTTTCTGGTTTTCGAGGACAGTCTCTCAGTAGGGGATATGGTGCAGATTGGGGACATCACCGGGACTGTGGAGGAAATTGGTCTGCGGGTCACGCGGGTTCGCACCCTGTCGGGAGCGCTGGTGACTGTTCCCAATGGGGAAATCTCCCGTATTGTGAACTACAATCGGGGATTCAGCCGGGCTGTGGTTGAAGTCAGTGTGGCCTATGAAGCAGACATTGATAGGGCCACAGAGGTGCTTCAAAGAGTGGTGGAAGCGTACCGAAAGAGCCATCCCCACCTCCTTCTTGGTGAGCCTTCGGTGCAGCGTATTGTTCGCCTGGAGAACTCAGGCGTTGTTCTGCGAGTGATGGTGCAGGTACTTCCCCAGAAACACTGGGAAGTGGAACGGGACCTCCTGTACCATATCAAGAAAGCCTTTGACGCTGAGCGCATTGAGATTCCCTACCCGAAGTACGTGGTTTTCCTCAATACCCCGAGGAATACCTAAAGGCGTCTTTGGTTATCCTCTGGCAAAACAAACGGGGGTGAGGTCATGGTGGATGTTACCCTGAAAGTGGGTGGTGCGGCAGGACAGGGGGTGCAAACCGTTTCCGAGGCACTTTCCCTCATTCTTGCACGGCATGGGTACTACGTATTCTCCATCGAGGATTACCAGTCGCGGATTCGAGGGGGCCACACCTTTACCCTCATACGTACTGCAGAGCAGTGGATTTCAGGAGGAAAGAGGGCATTGGACATCCTCGTATGTCTCAACGAAGAGACATACCTCCTGCACCGTGGCGAGGTGAAGGAAGGTGGAGTGATTTTGGGAAAGGTTGGCAATGGGGACTCTGGGAAGGGTGTTCACCTCTTGCCTCTTGACTTTGAGGGGGTGGCCCTGCGCCTTGGGAACCGGGTCTTTGCCAATATGGTGGCTACAGGGGCACTTCTGGCAATCCTGGGTGTGGGTCTTGAGAAAGCTCAAGAGTATGTTCGGGAGACTTTCGCCCAAAAGGGTTCTGAGATTGTAGCAAGGAACGAGGAGGCTCTGGAGGAAGGGGCAAGGTTTGTGGAAGCATCGGGGCTCTTCTCCTCTCCATTCCTCAAAAAGCGCTCAGATTCCTTAAAAGCTTCACAGCGGTACCTCATAAGCGGCAACGAAGCTCTGGGGCTTGGGGCACTCCTTGCCGGGTGCACATTCTACAGCGCCTACCCCATGACCCCTTCAACGGGCATCCTGAATTTCCTTGCTTCCAGGGCCGAAGCCTATGGTCTTATTGTGGAGCAAGCAGAGGATGAAATCGCTGCCATTAACATGGCTATTGGAGCATCCTATGCAGGAACACGAGCCATGACAGGGACATCGGGTGGGGGATTTTGTCTCATGTGCGAAGGGCTGGGGCTGGCGGCAATGACCGAAACCCCCATCGTCGTTATTGATGCGCAGCGCCCCGGGCCCAGCACTGGTCTTCCAACGAGGACTGCTCAGGGAGATCTTCTTTTCGTGCTCCATGCTTCCCACGACGAGTTTCCTCGCTTTGTTTTTGCTCCCCGGGACCCCCAGGAGGCACTCAACATGGTTATCCGAGCTTTCAACCTGGCTGAGAAATACCAGGTCCCGGCGATTATCCTCAGCGACCAGTACCTTGCGGACACCAAGTGGTCCTATGACCAACTGTCCTGCGAGGAGCGCCCAGTCCGGCCCTTGTTCTCCTGGGATGGTGTCCCTCCCTACCAAAGGTACGCCCTGACCCCTGACGGCGTTTCTCCACGACTCTCCCCCGGAGGAGAAGCCCTTGTGATTGCCGATAGCGACGAACACGACGAGTATGGACACCTGACTGAAGACCTTGTGCTCCGAAAAGCGATGCAAGAGAAGCGAATGAGGAAGCTCGAGTTCATGCGGAAAGAGATGCGTCTTCCCTTTGTGCTTGAGGGGAAAGATGCTACACTCATTGGATGGGGATCCACCTGGGGCGTGCTCCTTGAAGTGCGCAAAGCTTTGGCGCAAAAAGGCAAAAGCATCGGGGTGGTGCATTTTAGCGACCTCTATCCCCTTCCAGAAGGCCTTCGAGACTTCCTCCAGCGTTTCCCCAATCCTATCGTGGTGGAGCAGAATTTCAGTGGTCAGCTGGCCATGCTCCTCGAGCGAGAAACGCTTTTTCCTTTCCCCAAAAGGATTTGTCGTTACGATGGGCTTCCGTTTCTTGTCGAGGAACTTGTTGAACAGGTTGAGGAGGTACTGTGACTGTGGCTACCCCCTTTGACGCTCATGGTGTGGAAATTGCCTGGTGTCCCGGGTGTGGGAATTTTGGTATCCTCCAGGCTTTAAAGGAAGCCCTTAATGAACTTGGCTATCGCCCCCAGGACGTTGTGGTGGTTTCTGGAATCGGTCAGGCAGCCAAGGCTCCTCATTACCTCAGAGTCAATGTCTTCAATGGTCTCCATGGAAGGAGCATTCCTGTAGCTTTCGCCATTAAGACCGTTCGACCAGAACTCCTCGTCATTGCCGAATCGGGTGATGGATGCATGTACGGCGAGGGTGGCAATCACCTCCTGCATGCTATTCGCCGCAATCCTGACATTACCGTTCTTGTCCACAATAACCAGGTATACGGTCTCACGAAGGGCCAGGCTTCCCCAACCTCAGGAGAGGGTTTTAGGAGTAAAGCACAACCCTGGGGAAACCTCTCAAGACCACTCAACCCCCTGAGTCTGGCCATATCCCAGGGAGCAGGGCTCGTGGCCAGGGCCTTTGCCGGAGACAAAGAGGGACTAAAAGAGATTCTTAAGGAAGCCCTGAGCTTTCGCGGCTTTGCTCTCGTGGATATCCTGCAACCCTGTGTGACTTTCAACCCTGTGAACACCTACGCCTGGTACCGGGAGCGGGTGTACTACCTTGGAAAGGACCACAACCCCGAGGACCAGGTGGCGGCATTTCAGAAAAGTCTCGAGTGGGGAGATCGTATCCCTCTTGGGGTTTTCTACCGTAATCCTCAGCCGACTTACGAAATGAAAGTAGAAGGACGGGCAAAAAAGCGACGAAATCTCTTTGAAGAGGGAGAGTTCCAGAGAGTCCTGCAAGAAGAGGTCGCTCGGTTCCTGTGAATCCCTGCCCTGGGACCCGGGGCAGGGACTTTTGATCTCAGTTTTCCGGGCACTTCACCACCATCACGGGAATGCAAGTTTTCCTGATGACTCCTACGGTCACGCTTCCAAGGAGGATTCCTGCAAGTCCTGTTCTCCCGTGGGTTCCCATGACGATGAGGTCGGCACCGTTTTCCTCTGCAAAGCGAGCAATTTCTTCTGCCGGGTCTCCCACCACGACTTCAAGGTTCACGGATTCTCTAGGAAGAGAAGGAGCATTTTTCTCCACTTCCTTGATCATAGTGTTCTGAATTTGTAGCACCACATTTTCCCAGGGATTTCCAGGTTGAGCGGTCAAAGTCTCGGCCTCAAGGGGAGTAAGCACGTGGAGCACGGTAACTCTGGCATTGAATTTTTCTTGAAGAGATGAAGCAATCTGAAGTGCCAGGTCTGAGAAGGGCGAAAAATCCGTCGGCACCAGAATGTGTTTGATGTTCATGTTTCCACCTCCTCTATTGCTCTTTACTCTTTAATAGCACCAAGTGTCAACCCGCGGATAAGGAAACGGGAGGTTAATGCAGCAAGAACCACGGGAGGGGTGATGGCAAGGAGCGATAGCGCAGAAACTTTCCAGAAATCCAGCCCCCGTACGGTGAGCGTTCCGGCGATGATCACCGGCATGGTCATAGTCTTCCGGTATGAGAGCGTCACCACAAAGAGGAACTCATTCCAGGAGAAGATGAAACAGAGGATGTACACTGCAACGATTCCTGGAAGCGAAAGAGGCAAGGCGATGCGGAAAAAAGCCTGGAACGATGAACACCCATCAATCAGAGCAGCTTCTTCCACCTCTTCGGGAAGTTCACGGAAGAAGTCCATCATGAGCCATATGGCGAGGGGAAGATTGTACACCGTGTGAGCCATAATGACGGCAGGCAGAGTATCAAGGAGCCTCAGGGTTCGCATGATGAGGAAAAAGGGGATGGCCACGGCAATGGGGGGGAACATGCGATTGGAGAGAATCCAGCTGGCAATATCTTTATTTTTCCAGCGGTGGAAGCGAAAGCGGGTAAGGGCGTAACCGGCAAAGGATCCAAGGAGAAGAACAAGGAGTGAGCTTAGCGAAGAAATGAGGACGCTATTTCGCAGGCCCTGGCGGGTACGTTCGCCCTCTGCCTGTCCAAGCACAACCTGCCAGGCATAGGTAGAGGGCCGGAACTGGACGAGGGGGAGGAAAGCGGTGGTATACTGTTCTCCGGGGGACTTGAAGGAAGTGATAGCACCCCAGAGAAACGGGAAGACTGTCCATACCGAAAAGAGCATGAGGATAACCCAGGCAAAGATGGCAAATCCGGTAATTCGCCCCTTTTTCATCTCATACCTCCCTGCGGAGCCTCCTCAGGAGAAAGTTGGCCATGATGAGGACAATCACCAGGAACACCCACGAGAGCGCACAGGCGTATCCAAGGTCGAAGTACTGGAAACCCACGGTATACGTGTAGTAGGAAAGGGATTCTGTGCTTGTTCCCGGTCCACCACCGGTAATGCCGAAGACAAGTTCGAAGAGCTTGAAGGCGTCGATCGCCCGCAGAAGCACAAGCGTCACCATAATAGGGAGAAGGAGGGGAAGAGTGATGAACCAGAAGATTTGCAGGCGGGAGGCTCCATCAACCTGAGCAGCATCGTACAGGGACACGGGGAACGATTGCATGGCGGCGAGAAGACCGAGGAACATGAAAGGTGTCCACTCCCAGATGTCTACCGCCATGAGCACAAAAGGGGTGAGCCGGGCATCGGTGAGCCATCGAACCATGTTCAAACCCAGAGAGTTCAGGATTTTCACCACGATGCCCGCGTCGGGGTTGAGAAGCATTCGCCACATAAAGGCAACGGCAATGGGCGGTGCTGCCATGGGAAGGAGGAAAAGTACCCGGAAGAAGTTTCGGAAACGAATACGTTCATTGAGAATGTACGCAAGAAGAAGGCCCAGAGAGAGCTCCACGCTCACGACGATAGCGACGTAAAGCACCGTGAAGCGAAGGCTGTTCCAAAAGCGGGGATCCCGAAAGAAGATGTTGAGGAAGTTCTCAATACCCACGAAAACCCTTGGCGCGGCTGTGGCAGCTTTCCAGCGATGGAGACTCAGTGTTAGTGACCAGATGAGGGGAAATACCGCCATGGCCATAAGGTACAGAAGTCCTGGCAGAAGGAAACCAAACTTTGTGGCCTCTTTCCTCATTGGTGTTCACGCCCTGAAAGGCAAAGGGCTGGGGGTGTTCCCCAGCCCTTTAGAAGGCGTTCACTCTGCAGGCAGTCCAAGGGACTCACGGTAAAGGGCCTTTTGCTTCTCCTTTCCATGAGCCTCGGTGATTTTCACCCATTCGGCGTAAATGGCGTCACAGGCCTCCTTGGGTGCTTTGGTTCCAGAGAGCACCTCAGCAAGGTAGAGGTCAAGGTAGTCGTAGTACTCTGCGGCTCCAGGAATGCGGAGGTCTGTGATGGCTTTGGGGTCGGAAAGAATGGTCTGGATGGTTTCCAGGTATTTTGTGACGGAATCCTTACCCCAGCCGCCCTCAATCCACTTGTCAATGTTCTTGAAGTGCGAGAAGCGCCAGGGATTGGCTCCGGTGTATCCGTGGACACCACAGACGTCAAGGAGACTCCGTTCAGGAGCAGTGAAGTACGTGGCGAACTTGTACGCCGGAACAGGATTCTTTGAGAATTTGGAGATTGAAAAGACCCACCCGCCAAAGTTCAGAAAGTTCACCTGGTTGTATCCCTCAATCCACTGTTTTGCCCTGAAGTCATAGGTCTTCATGGAGCCAGGGAGTGGACCATACCCCAAAAGCCCCTTGACTTTGCTGCCGTACTTCTCCGGAGATTGCTCGAGAATGCCAATGTCTCCCCAGTCAAGGGCAATCGCCGAATTCCCCGACACAAAGGCCTGACGGAGCTCGCTGTACCCGTAGCTCAGAAGGCCTGGAGGGGCAAATTTCGTCAGCTTCTGGATAACATCCATGGCCTCAACCCATCCGGGGTTGTTAACCTGTGGCTCCATGGTGTCGGGATCGAAGAATGGAGCAACACCAGGTTGCGCTGCATACTGCATAGCAATATCAAGGTACGACCACATGGCCTGAGTCTTTCGTTGAGCAATGAAAGCAATGCCGTACTCCGTTTCTCCGTCGTTATCCCAGTCCCATCCGGTAAAGAACTCGGCAATATCCATAATTTCTTCCCAGGACTTCGGCGGGATATTGTACTCGTAGCCGTACTTTTCCTTAAACTTTGCCCTGTAGTCGGGGTTCTCAAGAGCGTCTTTCCGGTAGTAGAGCATGTGGCAATCGCCGTCATAAGGAAGTGCGTAGACTTTGCCGCCCCAGGAGACGATGAGTTTAATGGCCGGGACAACGTCGTCCCAGTCCGGGTAGCCGTACTCTTTCATAAGGTCTTCAAGCGGCAGTACCCATCCACCACCCATAACGTCTCCCGCCCAGGTGGAGGGCCAGCAGATGAGGTCGTAAGCGCCAGTTCCGGTGATGAAGTCCGTCATCATTTTGTCGTAAAGGGAAGCGTAAGGAACAACGACCATTTCTACTTTCGCTCCGGTGAGGGCCTCCCACTCCGGTTTCCAGGATTCCACAACGGCGGAGTGGGGATCAGTGATGAGCACTGTAATGGTCTGGCCTTTGAATTCTCCTGGTTGGGATTCCCACGTTTTTTCTGCGGCAAGCGCAGAGGCGACGACGAGGAGGGCTACCAGCGCCACACACCACAAAAGCTTTCGCATACGCCTACCCCCCTTGAAGTGAAGTTTTACTATCATCCTACCAGGGGGGACGAGTGCTGTCAATAATGGATGTCCAACCCCGCGTCCTGAGGGTTTACAGTACCTGTGTTTCTGTGATAAACTACCTTTTGAATGTCTGAGAGAAAGATAAGCTGGAGGTGGAGCGAAGTTGGCTCTGACAAAAGAGCGGAAGAAGGAGATCATCGACCAATTCAAGATCCACAGTACGGACACTGGCTCTCCTGAAGTGCAGATTGCTCTTCTTACGGAACGCATTCGCGAACTCACCGAGCACCTGAAGCAGCACCCCAAGGATTTCCATTCCCGAAGGGGTCTGTTCATCATGGTTGGGAGAAGACGGAGGCTTCTCAACTACCTCCGAAAGTACCACGTTGATCGGTACTATGCTATCCTTGAAAAACTCGGGTTAAGGAGGTAGGGTGGTATTGTGTCCTACAAGTGGGAAGTAGGCTTTGGAAGAGAAACACTCCTCATTGAGGCAGGAAAACTTGCCCAGCAGGCTCACGGCGCGGTGACTGTTCGCTACGGCGATACCGTGGTCCTTGTGACGGCCACGATGTCCGATGAGGTTCGTGAAGAAGTGGATTTTACCCCACTTCTTGTGGATTTTGAGGAGCGTTTTTACGCTGCGGGGAAGATTCCCGGTGGTTTTATCAAGCGGGAGGGGAAACCTCGCGTTCCGGCGATCCTGAGCGCTCGTCTCATCGACCGTTCCATTCGTCCTTTCTTCCCCAAGCTCCTCTATAACGACATCCAGGTTGTCGTCACGGTGCTCTCTGTCGACGAGAGCCATCCTCCCGATGTCATTTCCATTGTTGGGGCTTCCTTTGCTCTGGGGCTTTCGGAAATTCCCTTTGAGGGACCTATCGGAGCCTGCCGCATAGGCCTCATTGGAGACCAGTTCATCGTGAACCCCACCCTGGAAGAACTTGCACTAAGCAGCCTGGACCTTGTCGTTGCTGGATCTGAATATGGCATTGCCATGATTGAAGCTGGCGCAAAGGAAGTGGACGAAGAGAAAATCGTTGCGGCTCTGCGCCTTGGGTACGAGGAAATCTTGAAGATGATTGCTACCCAAAAGGATATTCTGGCTTCCTTTGGAAAGCCTAAGCGGGAGGTTCTCCTTCCTCCCTTCTGGGATGCGCTTCAGACCTTCGTTGACGAAGAGTACCGCAAAACCATCGCTCAGATAATCACCATTCCGGAAAAGAAAGCCCGGGAGAAGGAGATGAATGCCCTTTTTCAGAAGGCAAAGGAAGAAGCCGAAGCGCGGTTTGGGAATGTTTCCTTCCTGACCCCTGTCTGGGATAGAGTCGTAAAAGAAGAAATTGAAAACCTGGTCTTCACCACGGGGCGGAGACAGGACGGAAGGACTCCCCAGGAAATTCGACCCATTCGCTGTGAGGTTGGGTGCCTCCCACGTACCCACGGCTCGAGCCTTTTTGTCCGGGGACAGACCCAGGCCCTGGTTATCACAACGCTTGGTGCAACGAGCGAAGAGCAGAAAGTGGATGGCCTCCAGGAGGAAGAGGCCAAACGTTTCATGCTCCACTATAATTTCCCGCCCTATAGCACCGGAGAGGTCCGTCCCATGCGTGGTCCCGGACGGCGAGAAATCGGCCACGGGGCTCTGGCAGAGCGGGCGCTGGAGTGCTTCATTCCTCCGGAAGAAGAGTTTCCCTACACCATCCGGGTGGTTTCCGAGATTCTGGAGTCGAACGGTTCGTCTTCCATGGCCACGGTGTGCGGGGGCAGTCTCTCCCTCATGGACGCAGGAGTTCCTATTCGTTCCTCCTGTGCTGGGCTTTCGATTGGTCTTCTTCTTTCCGGTGACAGGAAGGTTTTCCTTCGGGATATCATCGGCTCAGAGGACCACTACGGAGAAATGGATTTTAAAGTTGCGGGGAGTCGCAAGGGCATTACCGCTATTCAGCTTGATGTCAAAAACAAGGGGTTACGGTGGGAGATTCTTGCTGAAGCTCTCCAGGAAGCGAAAGAAGGCAGAATGTACATTCTTGACATCATGGACTCTGTGCTCGATCGGCCACGGAGTTCCATTTCGCCGTATGCGCCCCGCATCGGTATTGTGGAAATCAATCCGGACCGTATTGGTGCACTTATCGGTCCAGGAGGAAAGATTATCAAGCGTATTGTTGAAGAGGCCGGGGTGACCATAGATATCAAGGAGAATGGGAAAGTCCTCGTGTTCTCCCGTACCGAAGAAGGTAAAGAGAAGGCCATTGAAATGATCCGGAATGTGACTCAGGATGTCGAGGTTGGGAAAATTTACCTCGGAAAGGTGACGAGAATCGCTGATTTTGGGGCCTTTGTGGAGATTTTCCCTGGCCGAGAAGGGTTGTGTCACATTTCCCAGCTTTCCTTTGAACGCATCCGAAAGGTCGAAGATTTTGTCAAGCCAGGGGAAGACCTCCTGGTGAAGGTTATCGGTATTGATTCTCTGGGACGCATCACCTTGAGTCATAAAGAAGCCATTGCAGCGGTTTCTCCCCCAAAGGACACGAAGCCTCCTCAGAGGAGAAAATAAGAACGAGTGTGGGCATCGTGGAACCGAAGAAAAAGCTCTTCGTTCTTTCGATATTGACTCTAACGGCAGCATACCTCCTCCTCGCCCTCCTTTCCTCGGAAATGGGGGTAGTTGGGGATCTTCTCCGCCATCAAGCACTCCGGGCCTTTGGTCTTGGGGCTTATGTTTTGCCCTTTTTGCTGGGTTTTGTCGTCTATGAGCTGGCGGTGCTCCATCCTGCGAGGAAATACCGTTTTGTGGGGAGAATCACCGGTGTCTTTTTGTGGCTTTTTGTGTTCCTTGCCCTTTCTGAGCAGGAAGCTCTGCAGAGAGGTTTCTCTCTTCCTACGGGAGAAGTAGGAGGCGTAGTTGGCTTCTTCTTGCTGGGCTTTTTTCGGCGGTACTTCGGAGACCTGGGGACGGCATTACTCCTTTTCCTTGTGGCCCTTCTTGGCACCTATCTTTTGAGCGACGGAAAACTTTTGCGGAAGATTGCCACCTTTGTGCAATTTGCCAAAAGCAGGGGGAACGTGCAGGCTACTTCTTCAGCTCCTTCGAAGGAGCTGAAAGGTCCGCCACCTGTGAAGAAGGAGAACGTCGAGATAGTGGAAGCCTTTAGTCTCCCTAAGCTCCTTGAACATTCAGAGCCTGGTTCTTCTCCCCGGAGGAAACCGAAACCAAAGCTTTCCCAGGAGGAGAGAAAAGAATCTTCCTGGATTTTGCCTTCAGTGGAACTTCTCAACCCCCCTCCTCCAAAGCGATTCGAAAAGAGCCGTCGGGACATTGAGGAGGAGGTGATGAAGCTCGAGCAAACCCTTGCGGAATTCGGGGTGACGGGCAAGGTGGTGCATGTCCAGGTTGGCCCAACGGTTACCCGATACGAGTTCCAGCCTGCTCCGGGGATTAAAGTCAATAAGATTGTTGGGCTTTCGAACGACATTGCGCTGGCCTTTGCCGTAGCAGCAGTGCGCATTGAAGCCCCGATTCCAGGGAAAGCAGCTGTAGGCATTGAGGTTCCGAACCGCCACAAGGAAATCGTTGTCCTGCGGGAGCTCCTTGAACGGGGGGAGTTTACTGGTCATCCCTCCTCATTGCTCCTTGCTCTGGGGAAGGACGTGGGCGGGAAGCCAATCTTCTGGGACCTTCGGGATATGCCGCATCTGCTCATCGCCGGTGCTACAGGTTCAGGAAAAAGCGTCTGCATCAATGCTATTCTTGCCAGCCTTCTGTACCGGGCTGATCCGATGCGGCTTCGGATTGCCCTCATCGACCCAAAGAGGGTTGAGCTTTCGGTGTACGCTGGCTTGCCCCACCTCTGTGCCCCAGTCATTTCTGAGGTCCGTCTGGTCGTGCGGTTCCTCAAGTGGCTCTGCCGGGAGATGGATGCGAGGTACGAGCTTCTCTCAGAAGTTTCCTGCCGCAACATAGAGGAGTACAATAGCATCGTGGAAGGAAAAGAAAAGCTCCCCTACATCGTCGTAGTTATTGATGAGCTTGCTGACCTCATGATGACCGCGCCTGGGGATGTTGAGACCTATATCTGCCGGCTTGCCCAGATGGCAAGAGCTGTGGGTATCCACCTGGTTGTTGCAACCCAGAGACCCTCTGTGGACGTCATTACCGGGCTCATCAAGGCTAATTTTCCTTCCCGTCTGGCTTTCGCTGTCTCCTCGCAGGTAGATTCCCGAACCATCCTCGACGGCCCAGGGGCTGAAAAGCTCCTCGGGAATGGTGACATGCTCTTCGCCCCCATGGGGGTGGGTAAGCCTATCCGCGGTCAGGGAGCTTTTATCCGTACGGAGGAAACAAAGAGAATCGTGGAACACTGGGCGCGCCAGAAGGGGGACATTCCCTATCCTCTGGAGTTCGTTGCCCAGGAAGAGGAGGCCGCCATGGGGGGAGATGAAGATGATGACGAACTCTATGAGGAAGCCGTGAGGATCGTCCTTGAGACGGGAAAGGCTTCGACATCGCTGCTCCAAAGAAGGCTCCGCATTGGCTTCAACCGGGCAGCCCGGCTTATTGAGCGGATGGAGCGGGAAGGCATTGTCGGCCCGTACGAGGGAAGCAAGCCCCGCAGAGTTATTGCGAAGCGAGGGGAGAAAGGTGCAGGAATTTAACCGGGAAGTAGCAAAGCAACTTGGGGACTTGTTGCGGCGTGCTCGAGAGGAAAAGGACGTCCCTATTGAGAAGGTTGAAGCAGCCACGTTTATCTCTGAGCGTTTCCTCCGGGCCCTTGAGGAAGGGCGCTGGGAAGAACTTCCTGGAAAAGCCTATGCCCTGGGGTACACGAAGATTTACGCCCGTTTCCTCGGTCTTCGCCAGGAAGAGGTCGTTGACCTCTTCCTGGAAGCTTACGGAGAAGGGGGAAAGCGCAATCGCCCCAGAGAGACAAGAAGACCTGTCGAGGCACACTCTCTAAGGCCTCCTAGAAAGAGACGGAAAACCGTTCTCCTTGCCATCCTCTTTTCCCTTGTAGCGCTTTGCGGCGTGCTCATCGTGTTCTTCTTTGCTCCTTTTCATCCCTTCGTGACAGAGAATCCCGGGAAGAACGAGGAAGTCCTTCTCGCCGATGACCTTGCCTCACCCCTTCCTCCTGAAAGCCCCCCTCCATCCTTCCCCGTTGTTCTACGCCTTGTGGCAGAAAAGGTCGCCTGGGTCGATATCACTTCCCTGGGGGTCACGATGTTTTCAGGAATTCTTGTCCCCGGGAAGACCTATGTGTTCCGGAGTGAGGGTCCTGTTGAGGTTTCCGGAGACGATGGGAGCGCCGTTCAGGTATGGTTGAACGGGGAGGAAAAAGGGTACCTTGCTGAGACCCCTGGGCCCTTCCACAAGACCTTCGTTCCATGAAGCGCATTGCTTTTGTCACTCTGGGTTGCGACAAAAACCTTGTGGATTCTGAAGTCGTCTTGGGGAAACTCCTCGTCCGCGGATACAATGCCGTGGTGCCTCCTGAGGAAGCTGAGTGGGTGTTCCTCAACACCTGTGCTTTCATCCGGCCCTCCTGTGAAGAGACCGAGGCGTGGATTCGGAGGCTCGTTCGCCTCAAGAAGAAGGACCCCCGAAAGAAAATCGTGGTCCTGGGGTGTTACGTAGAACGTTTTCGGGAAAGGGCTGCCTCCCAGTACCGGGACGTGGATTTCTGGGTTGGGGTACACGAAATCTTTCGCCTCCCGGATATCATCTCCTCTGGGAAGCGGGGGGTATTTCTGGGGTCTTCTCCCTCAATATATACCCACACCGACCCCCGAATCCTTTCCACACCACCCCATTATGCCTATCTGAAGATTGCTGAGGGGTGTCTCCACCGGTGTAGCTTCTGCCTCATTCCAGCCCTTCGTGGACCCCTTCGGAGCCGGCCCATTTCCTCTGTGGTCGAGGAAGCTCGTTTGCTGGAGAAATCAGGAGTTCGGGAGATTATCCTTGTTGCTCAGGACCTGACCTCTTATGGCCTTGACCTCTATCGCCAGAGAAGCCTGGGAAAGCTTCTCTGGGCTCTCGGTGAAGCTCTCCAAGAGGACACCTGGATCCGGTTGCTGTATCTCTCTCCTGAGGGGATCGATGATACCCTGATCGAGGCAGTTGCTTCCATTCCTCAGGTCGTCAAGTATTTGGATGTCCCTCTCCAGCACGTTGTGCCCGGTATTCTCCGGCGTATGCACCGTTTCTCCTCTTTTGAGGAGATCCGGAAGAGACTTGAGAAGATACGGGACTGCATCCCGGGGGTTGCCCTTCGAACGACCTTCATGGTGGGGTTCCCGGGAGAAGAAGAGGAACACTTTCTCCGCCTTCTTGATTTCGTTCGAGCTTTTCGTTTCGAGCGAATGGGAGCCTTCATGTACTCCGACGAGGAGGGTACGTTCTCCTTTACACTCGAGCCCAAAGTTCCTGAGGAAGTGAAGGAAAGGCGGTACGCTGCGCTCATGGAAGCACAGAGAGCCGTCATGGAAAGCGTGCACAGGACATACCATGGGATGACCCTTGAAGTTCTCCTTGACGAGGGGCCGCTGTGGAGTGAGCGGGGGCCGTTCTTTCTGGGGCGTACGGCCAAGGATGCTCCTGAGGTTGACTGTCGGGTTACGGTATGGGCTCGTGGGGGAAACCTCCGGCGGGGTCAAAGGGTTCCGGTGCGCATTACGGCGACTTCTGCCTACGAACTGGAGGGAGAGGTTCTGTGAACGCTGCAATCCTCTGTGTGGGGACGGAACTCGTCACCGGCATGGTGCGGGATGTCAACGCAAGTTTTCTTTCGCACAAGCTTCTGGGCAAGGGGATTTTCCCGAAGTGGATTCTCTTTGTTCCCGACAGCATGGAAGAAACCGTTTCTGGTTTTCGCTTTCTCCTGGAACAGGGGGTGGACTTCCTCTTTGTCTCGGGAGGCCTGGGACCCACGGTTGACGATTTCACCCGGGAAGCGGTTGCCCGAGCTCTGGGGAAGTCGCTCGTCTTCTGCGAAGAAGCCTGGGAAAGTATTCGCCAAGCGTTTTACCGGATTCGAGGTGTTGAACCACCGGAGAACAACCGGAAACAGGCTTTCTTTCCCGAGGGTGCCCGCTTCCTCCCCAATGGGGTGGGTACCGCTCCTGCTTTCATCCTTGAGGAGAGAGGAACCAGAATTTTTGTCCTTCCCGGTGTTCCAAGGGAGGTGGAGTTCTTCTGGGGTCTTCTGGAGCAAGAGATCCCCACGCTTCGGGGCGGGGTTTACCGCAGTGAGGTCCTGAAGTTCTGTGGTATCGGAGAATCACAGCTTGAGGAGAAGATGCTACCTCTGCTTTCCGGGCTTCCGCAGTCGCTCCGTTTTGCCTTTCTCCCCAACTACGGAGAGGTCTGGTTCTTCCTCTACGGCCAGGATGTTTCACTGGAGGACCAAAAAAGGGCAGAGGAAACCATTGCGGCGGTGAAGAGCGCCTTTATGCCGTATCTCTTTTCCCCCTTTGGTGAGACACTTGAAGAAGCAGTGGGGAAGTTACTCCTTGAGCGAGGATGGAGGGTAGCCCTGGCTGAGTCCTGCACAGGCGGCCTTGTGGGAAGCCGCATAACCGATGTTCCGGGAAGTTCACGTTATTTTGAGCGGGGGTACATTGTGTACAGCAATGAGGCAAAACTTACCGACATAGGGGTTCCTGGGGAAGTCCTCCGCCATTTTGGGGCAGTGAGCGAGGAGACGGCACGGTACCTTGCGGAGGGAGTGCGAAAAAAGACTGGGGTGGATATTGGTCTGGGCGTTACGGGCATTGCTGGTCCCGGGGGAGAAAGTCCAGAGAAACCGGTGGGCCTTGTGTACATTGCCGTGAGTGATGCATCGCGAACGGAGGTCCGAAAGTTCCAGTTTCGGGGTGACCGGCTAATGAACAAGCGTTTCTTCTCCCAGGCAGCACTGACCATGCTTTTCATCTTCTTGCGAGAGAGGGATATCCGGTGAGAGAGAGCATCCGTGCTTTTGTGGCTTTTCCTCTCCCTGAGGAGGCAAAGGACGCCCTATGGCGCTTTGTGGAAAAGCAGAAGGGTACCTACCCCCAGGGGAAGTGGGTCAACAGAGACCATTTCCATCTCACCCTCGCGTTTTTTCCGGCACTGCCTTCTCCCTGTGTCGAGGACATTCGCGAGATTCTCGAGCACCTTGGCTGCACCTTCCCTTCGTACGGTGTAATTCTTGAGGAAATCGGGGTATTTCCCTCCTGGCAGAGGGCAAGGGTTCTCTGGGTAGGTCTTGACGGCAAGGGAAAGACGGTGACCATCCAGGTGGCGAGGACCCTGTTCCAGAAGCTCCGTGAGGCCTGTATTCCCTGGGACGAGGATAAAGACTTTGTTCCCCACGTGACCCTTGCCCGGTTTCGGTCGCCTCTTGCACTGCACGCCACAGCGTTTACAGGATGGTCACCGCTTCCGGTGGTTTTCAGAGAAATCGTGCTCTTTCAGAGCACCCTCACGCCTTCGGGTCCAGTGTACCACAAACTCGTACAGGTTCCTTTGAAGGGGTGATGTCTATGAACGAGGCGGGAAGGGACAATAGGGAAGAAATCATCAAGCAGGCCATGAGCATCATAGAGAAGAAGTACGGAAAAGGGGCTATCATGTTCCTTTCCCAGAATGTGCTTGCTGCTGACGTGGAGGTGATCAAGACTGGATCAATCCTCCTCAACATTGCTCTAGGGGTTGGGGGGTTTCCCAGAGGCCGGGTGGTGGAAATCTTCGGACCGGAGGCTTCAGGAAAAACCACCATCGCCCTCCATGCCATTGCTGAGGCTCAGAAGAAGGGTGGCATTGCAGCTTTTATCGACGCTGAGCACGCCCTTGACCCTGCTTATGCGAGCCGCATAGGGGTTCAGGTGGACAGGCTCCTTATCTCGCAGCCTTCAACGGCTGAGGAGGCTTTGGACATCGTGGATACCTTGGTGCGCAGCGGCAGCATCGACATTGTGGTCCTGGACTCTGTGGCAGCACTTGCCCCACGGATGGAACTTGAAGGAGGTATTGGAGAACCTACGGTTGGCCTCCAGGCAAGACTCATGTCCCAGGCCCTTCGCCGACTCACAGGGTATATCAGCAAGACGAAGACCGTGGCGATCTTTGTCAACCAGCTCCGCGAGAAGATTGGCACAAACTACGGCCCCTCTGAAACCACCCCGGGAGGAAGGGCGCTCAAGTTCTACGCTTCGGTCCGGCTCGATGTTCGCAAAAGAGACTACATACGGATCGGGGGAGGCGACCAGATCGTCGGAGCGTGGACAAGGGTGCGGGTGGTTAAGAACAAGCTTGCCGCTCCCTTCAAAGAAGCAGAACTTGAGCTCTTCTATGGAGAAGGTATATCGAGGGAGGGAGAAATCCTGGGCCTTGCTGAGGGAACGGGAGTGGTCAAGCGTTCGGGAAGCTGGTACACCTTTGGTGAGTACCGGCTGGGACAGGGACGGGAAGGAGTGCGCCAGTTCCTGAAAGAGAATCCCGAAATTGCCCAGAAGATTCTTTTGGCTTCCCTGGAGAAGATGGGAATTGATCCGAAAATTGCCCTTAACGATTGATGAAGCCATAAAACGGGCACTGCGAAAACTTGCTCGGAGGATGTGCACGTCCTGGGAAGTCCGGGAGGCTCTGCGACGCGAGGGGTTTCCTGATGCAGTTTTAGAAGAAACGATTGCCCTGCTTTCTGAGAAAGGGTACCTCGATGACCAGGCCTACGTAAGTACGTATGTCGAGGAGCGGCGCCAGAGAAACCCCAGAGGGTTCTTTGCACTGCGCCATGAGCTCAAGGAAAGAGGTATTCCCTCGCCGCTCCTTGCCGAACTCCGCAGCGTCTACCCTCTTGAGGCCGAGGTTGAAGACGTGGTGAGGTTGTTGTCCTTTTGGCAAGCCAGGGAGGAAGACCGTGAGCGGTTCTGGCGTCGTCTCAGGACCAGGGGGTTTGCGGAAGAGGCCATCGAGTGGGGATGGTCGCTCTTTTTCGGTTCTCACCGTCCTTGACTTGCCCTTCCGGGGCGATTAGAATATTTCCAAGGCTTGTTCCGCACATTGAAAAGTAAATAAGGGGTGAATCCAGCCTATGGGGCCGATATACATCTTTTTAGGAGCGGCAATAGGGTTCGTAGCAGGTATGTTCCTCGTGAACTTCCAGCTTAAGAGACGAAGGGAGAGCGTGGAGCTTCAGGTTCGGGGAATGCTTGAGGAGGCTGCCCGTCAGGCAGAGAACCTGAAGAAGGAAGCGCTCCTTTCGGCAAAAGAAGAAGTCCTCCGGGAAAAACAGGCGCTTGAAGAAGAGATTCAGCGGAAGCGGAAAGAACTGCAGAACCTCGAGGGCCGTCTTCTTCGACGGGAGGAGATGCTGGAGCGCCGGATGGAGCAACTTGAGAGATCGGAGAACGCTCTCCGGAAGGCTCAGGAAGCCCTTGAGCGGGAAAGACAAGAAGTCGAAGCCTTGAAGGCGAGAGAGATCCAAGAGCTTTCTCGTATTGCGGGGCTCTCTGTGGAAGAGGCGCAACGAGAACTTCTGGAACGTGTGGAGAAAACCTTAGAGTATGAGGTGGGTTTAAAAATAAAGGAGGCTGAAGAACGGGCGAAGAAAGAAGCAGAAAGGATTGCTCGAGATATTGTGGGTCAGGCTATCCAGCGCTACGCTGCAGACTTTACGGTAGAGAGTACGGTATCCGTGGTAGCACTTCCCAACGACGAGATGAAGGGGCGCATCATTGGCCGCGAGGGAAGGAACATCCGGACCTTTGAGATGATGACCGGGGTCGACCTGATTATTGACGATACGCCAGAAGCCGTCATTATCTCATGCTTTGACCCCATACGACGGGAGGTTGCTCGCATCGCCCTTGAAAAGCTCATCATGGATGGTCGTATTCATCCTGCTCGTATCGAGGAGCTCATCGAAAAGGCCAAAGCCCAGGTTGAGGAGAAGATCCTCCAGGAGGGAGAACAGGCCCTCTTTGATACCGGCATCAAGAACATGAACCCGGAGCTCGTGAAGCTCCTGGGGAAGCTCTACTTCCGTACGAGTTACGGGCAGAATGTTCTGCAACACGCCAAGGAAGTAGCGTACTTCGCCGGCATGATGGCAGCAGAACTCGGGGCCAACGTGCAAGTGGCAAAGCGAGCAGGACTTCTGCATGATATCGGCAAAGCCCTGGACCACGAAGTCGAAGGACCCCACGCAAAGATTGGAGCAGAGCTCCTCGGAAGGTATGGAGAGAAGTGGGAAGTTATCCATGCCGTTGAAGCGCACCACGGCGATGTCGAACCTCAGACCCTTGAGGCTGTGCTTGTGCAGGCAGCAGATGCCATCTCGGCATCGCGTCCTGGAGCACGAAGAGAGAGCCTTGAGGCGTACATCAAGCGCCTGGAGCGTCTGGAAAAGATCGCAGATTCCTTCGAAGGCGTGGAAAAGGCCTATGCCATTCAGGCAGGTCGCGAGGTTCGCATTATCGTGAAGCCAGACCGGATTGACGACGCTGGTGCGGCAAAACTCGCTCGAGACGTGGTGAAGCGAATCGAGAAAGAGCTGGAGTACCCGGGACAGATTAAGGTGACGGTTATTCGGGAAACCCGGGCTGTTGAATACGCCAAGTAGTGGAGGAGGATGAGTACTTGAGATTCCTCATCGTAGGGGACGTGGTAGGGAAACCAGGGCGACGGGTGCTTCGAGAGAAGCTCTCGTCGCTTCGGGAGGAACTACAGGTTGACGCTGTCATCGTCAATGGCGAGAATGCTGCAGGAGGCTTGGGGATAACACCGGAGGTCTGTGAGGAAATTCTGGGGTACGGGGTGGACGTGATCACCACGGGTAACCATATCTGGGACAAGAAGGAAATTGTTTCTTATATCGAGCATCAGCCCCGTCTCCTCCGTCCCCTGAATTACCCCGATGGTGTTCCAGGGAGGGGATCGCTTATCTTAGAAAAGGGGGGGAAGGTTTGGGCAGTTGTGAACCTCAGTGGTCGTGTGTTCATGCCTCCTTTGGATTGCCCCTTTCGCAGGATGGAAGAGGAGCTCAAACATCTCCATGAGGAGACGCGGCTTATCCTTGTGGACTTCCACGCTGAAGCCTCGTCGGAAAAAATAGCGATGGGGTGGTTTTTGGATGGAAAGGTCTCGTGTGTGTTTGGAACCCATACCCATGTGGCCACGGCCGATGAACGTATCCTACCCCAGGGAACGGCGTACATCACCGACATTGGTATGACAGGTGCTCACGATTCGGTCATCGGGATTGAGATAGCAGACATCGTTGGAAGGTTCCTCACACAAATGCCAGTGAAGTACCGAGTGGCTAAGGAAAACGTGAAGCTCAATGGCATTGTCGTGGAGGTGGATGACACTACAGGAAAAGCGCAGAAGATTTTCCGTCTTTCTGTACCCCTTGCGGAGCACGTTTGAGTACTTGATGTGGAAGGAGAAACGAAATCTTTCATCTTGTGGACAAGGGGGAATCGACGATGGACGTTCTCAAGGTATCCTCAAAGTCCAATCCTAATGCGGTTGCCGGTGCCTTGGCAGGTGCAATCCGGGAAAAGGGTGTGGCAGAAATACAGGCCATAGGGGCAGGGGCAGTGAATCAAGCGATTAAGGCTATTGCCATTGCCCGAGGATACGTTGCTCCAAGTGGTATTGATCTTGTGTGCATTCCTGCCTTTACCGACGTGACCATCGATGGGGAAGAACGGACGGCAATCAAGCTTATTGTCAAGCCCCGAAACGATTAAGAAAGAGAAAGCCTGCTCGAGAAGAGCAGGCTTTCTCTTTCTGCCTATTCCCGAGGAATAGGCGGGTTTCCTTTTTGTTTTTCTCTTCTGGGGAAAGCAATGGAGGATAGGCTTTCTGTTGCGGTGGTAACCTTTGGCTGCCAGATGAATAAAAGCCGTTCTGAGCACCTCCTCCACCTCTTCCTTCAGGATGGTTTCTCTGAAGCCCAGGAAGAGGAGGAGGCAGACGTGCTCGTTTTCAACACCTGCGCTGTCCGGGAACATGCTGTGACAAGGGCTGTTGGGGTTATTGCCCATCTCTATCACGCTGCGCTGCAGAGAAGAGGAAAGCCCCCTTGCGTCGTTCTCTGCGGGTGTATGAGCGAGCTCTTGCGGGAGGAACTTCTTGTTCGCCTCCCGTATGTGAGGGTTCTCACCGGAACCCACAACATTGATGAACTCCCTTCCCTTGTTCGGGAGGCCTGCAACACGGGGGAACGGAAGGTTGTCTTCTCACCTCCCTCGCCGCACTTCACCGAGAGGGGATACCGGCGGAAAGGAAGGGTTTCCACTTACCTCCCGATTGCTTTCGGGTGCAATAATTTCTGTAGCTACTGTGTCGTGCCATATACGACTGGCCCTCAGCGGAGCAAGCCCCACGATGTGATTCTTGAGGAGCTTGAGGAAGTCGTTCGCGAGGGCTTTCGGGAAATCATTCTCCTGGGGCAGAACGTCAATAGCTACGGCAAGGACCTTGGGAATCCCCAGGCTTTCGAGAGCCTTCTTGAAGATATCGAACGTCGTTTCGGAGGAGAGAAAATCTGGGTTCGCTTCATCACCTCTCACCCCCGGGATATGCGAAGGGAAATCGTGGAAATTGTGCGGGGAAGCCGCATACTCTGCCCGTACTTCCACCTTCCTCTCCAGGCCGGTTCAGACAGAATCCTTGCCCTCATGAACCGGGGATACACCCAGAAGGAGTATCTGCGAATAGCCTCCTTCATTCGTGAACGTATTCCCGAGGCAGCCATTGGCACGGACATCATCGTGGGGTTCCCCACAGAAAGCGAGGACGATTTTGCTGAAACCCTCAGGGTTGTTCGGGAGGTGCAATTTGAGATCGCCTATACCTATGCGTATTCTCCTCGCCCCCGCACAAAAGCTGCACAGCTCAAAGACGATGTTCCCCAGGAAGTGAAAAAAGAACGGCTGCGAGTGCTGAATGACAGGCTACGGGAGGCTTATCTTCACCGCCTCCGTGTCCACGAGGGAAGGGTGACGGAGGTTCTGCTCCTTGAAGAAGATGGAGAACTCATAGCCCGGACTCGGGAGAACCTGAGGGTTTTCTTGGAGGGTGGAGAAAACCTCCGGGCGGGGAGCTTCCTGGAGGTTCGTCTTGCCAGGAATTCCCAGGGGAAGTGCATCGGTATTCCTGTATTGTGTCGGGATGACGGAAAAAACTAAACCTGTCCTCTGCATCCTTGGCCCCACATCAAGCGGAAAGACGGCGCTTTCAATAGGCCTTGCTGAGCGTTTCCAGAACGTGGAGATCGTTTCTGCCGATTCCCTGGCGGTGTACAGGTACCTTGACATCGGAACGGCAAAGCCTCCTCTTGAGGTCAGGCAGCGCATTCCTCACCATCTTGTTGATTTCTTGGATCCCCGGGAACGATGGAGTGCTTACGAATTCCGCAAGGAAGCCCTTCGTTTGTTCCGCGAGATTTCCCTGCGAGGGCGTCTTCCGGTGGTTGTGGGCGGTACGGCGTTCTATCTGAACACGCTTTTTCACGGTATTCCGGGATGGGGAGCGCCGCAGGATCGTAACCTCCGCTGGATCCTTGAGCGAATGCCCACGGAAAAACTCTATGCACTCCTTGTGAGTGTTGATCCCCATCGGGCCAGAAAGATAGGAAAAAGGGATCGAAAACGACTCATTCGCGCTCTTGAGATTTTCCTGCTCACGTTGAGAATGCCTTCAGAGAAGAGAACACCCTGCCAGAGGTCCTGGACCTTTCAGTACCTCCTTGTCGGGATTTCCTGGAGCAAAGAAAAGCTCAGGGAGCGAATCAGAGAACGGGTGGAGGAGATGTTCCGCCAGGGTATTGTCGAGGAAGTTCAGCGACTCTCCTCCATCACGTTCTTTCCTCCCCTAAGGTTTCCAGAAAAACATTGTCATTGGTGTAAATGCAGATTTCCGAGGCAATCTGGAGGGCAATACGGGCAATGTCCCGGGCTTCGAGATTGGTATGGCGCAGAAGCGCCTTTGCCGCTGCTAAGGCGTAGTTTCCTCCTGAGCCGATAGCGGCCACCGGCTCATCGGGTTCGACTACATCACCCCGACCAGAGATAAGGAAAATATGGGAGGTGTCCATAGCCAGAAGCAATGCGTCCAGCTGGCGTAACACCTTATCGGTCCGCCACATCTTTGCCAGTTCTATCGCTGCACGGGGAAGATTGCCACCGTACATGTTGAGCTTTTCCTCAAGGCGTTCAAGCAAGGTCAGACAGTCGGCCCCGCTCCCTGCAAAGCCCGCCAGTACTCTGTCCTGGTAGAGCCGCCGGATCTTCCTGGCTCCCCGCTTCAAGACGGCCTCGTTCATGGTCACCTGGCCATCACAGGCCATGGCGCCTTTTCCATCTTTCAGGACAGCAATAACAGTAGTTGCACGTATCACGTCTCTTTCTCCCTCGCTCTCCGGGCATGAGGATGAGCATTCTCGTATACCTTTTTCATTTTATCCCAGTCAAGGTGAGTGTACACCTGAGTCGTGGATAAACTCGAATGCCCCAGGGCCTCCTGGATGACACGCAGCTCTCCCCCACCAGCGAGGAAGTGGGTAGCGAAACTGTGCCGGAAGATGTGGGGGAAAACCCTCTTCCCCCAAATGCCGGCTCTACTCGCTGCATTCTCCACAATGTTCCTGATCCCCCGGGGCGTGAGGGGTTTTCCAGAGCGGTTCACAAAGAGGAATTCGGCCTTCGGGAAGGCGGTGCGCCACAGTTCAAGATACTTCTCCAGGGCCTTTCTTGTGGCTTCGTTGAAAGGAACAATTCGTTCTTTCCCCCCCTTTCCTCGCACCCGGATTGTGTTCTTCGTAAAGTCTATGTCTTCGAGCCGTATCCGAGAAGCTTCGCTCACCCGCACACCACTTGCGTAGAGGAGCTCAAGGAGCGCCCAATTCCGCACCCGGGAGAAATCCCTGGGGTGTTCGTCCCTTTCCCGTTCCAGAGTATCAAGGATCTTCGTGACCTCCTCCTGGGTCAGAAACTGGGGGAGTTTTTTCTCCACGCGGAGCTGCCCAAGCCCATCACAGGGGTTCTCCGAGAGGAAACCACGGCGACGCAGGAACCGGAAAAAGCTCCGAAGGACTGAAGCACGATGGCTCTGGGAAATCCGTTTCAACTTGCGGTGTACACGGAGATACACAAAGAAGTCATTCACATCCTGGGTGTCCACAAAACAAAGGTCTTTCCCCCGGGTCCGCAGGAATTCCACGAATTGACCAAGAACACGAAAATAGTTCTCCAGGGTGTGGGGAGAACACCGTCGCTCATTCTGGAGATAGTTCCAGTACGCTCTGAGGTACTCTCTCTCCTTCTCGCTGCACTGTGATTCGAAGCGGTACACCTTCCCAGTCCATCTCCTCTCGCAGGACCTTCTCGATAATATTCAGACACTGTTCTTCTTCATCCTTTTCCCGGATACCCTCCACCACTGCAAGGAAATGGGGTGGAGCTACACCCTGTTGAAGAAGCATCTCCAGGCTGGGTTTCCTCCTTCTGGGAAGCATAGAAAACTGTCGGCGAATTTTCTCTCGAACTCTCCCCCTGAGGACATCTTCTCGAACCGTCTGGTGGAAACGGGTGACCACACCGGCCATGAGGGGGAGGAGTGTTTCTCGAACCGAAGAGGCATCAAGGGCTGAGCCAGCGCGAAATGCTGCATAGTAGAGGGCAGGAAGGTCAACGCGAGCCCTTTCACAGAGCTCCATAAGGGACAGGTTGGGGTTTCTGACAAGGAGCGCGTCAACTTTGTTTACGAACACAATACAGCATTTGTGCAGTTGGGCAATTTCGCGAGCAATCCTCCGGTCCTGGCGGGTCACGCCCTGAAAGGGATCAAGAACAAGAAGACAGAGCTCGGCGTCGGCAAGGCGTTCCGTGGTCCGAAACGTTGCGTACAGCGTAACCCGATCCCGGATGTTTTTCCTCCTGGGGAGGCCAGCGGTATCCACAAGAAGGTAGTAGCCGTAAGATCCTCGCAACGGGGCTTCAACGGCATCCCTCGTGGTTCCAGGCACCGGACTCACGATAGCCCGCTCCTCCCCAAGGAGGCTGTTGAAAAGTGTTGACTTGCCCACATTGGGTTTCCCCACAATGGCCACAGGAATGCCTCCTGAAGGGGATATCGCAGAGGCTTTGGGATTCCTGAATTCCTTGAGTTCCTGGAAGATGGCCTCCTTGAGGCGGGCAATGCCATCTCCATGCTTTGCGGAAATCTGGAAAACCTTTCCTCCCGCGAGCTCGAGAATCTCAGGAGGAGGTGACTCATGGGTGAGGCCCTCGCGTTTGTTCACCACCACAAAGAATGGTCGCTGCTTCCTGCGAAGTGTGGCAATGACCTCGGCCTCTACCCTAGTCAGTGGTACCCGCCCGTCGACAAGAAAAAGGACAAGCTGGGCTTCGTCAACGAGCCGCCAGACACGCTCCTCCACCGCCTTTTGCAACCCTTCCTCTCCCAGGGATATCCCTCCGGTGTCCACCAGGCGTATTGCAAGACCTTTCACTGACACCACACGTTCAATCCAGTCCCGGGTGACACCCGGGGTGGGGTCCACGATGGCGACCCGTTCACCCACAAGGAGGTTGAAAAGGGTCGACTTGCCCACATTCGTCCTTCCGACAAGGACGCAGAGAGGAAGGTTATCCCTCATGGCCAAAGAACCCCAATGCTACAGTGACTGAAGATAGGTAACGACTTCCTGAACAACCCAGTCCGGAGTTGACGTGCCACTCGTGATGAAAAACGATGCCCTCTTTGGGAGCGAAAGCGATCGGAGCTCAGCGGCGTTCTCCACCCAGAACACCGGCACCCCTCGCCTTTCGGCGAGGACGAAGAGCGAACGGGTATTGGCACTGTGTTTTCCTCCAACAACAATAACCACATCCCCCGGATTTTGTTCCAGGTTTTGCTCAAGCTCCCTTTGGCGCTTTTCGGTTTCATCGCAGAGGGTATGGACTATCCGAACCCCCAAGAGGCCTTGCTCCCGAACCCAGTTCTCGAATTGCTGCAAAAGAACGCTGGGAAAGGTTGTCTGGGCCAGCACGGCAAAGGGGCCCTGGTGGTCCACAGCAAAGGCCTTCTGCCACTCTTCCGGGGTTGCAACGACCTGCGCTTGCTTTTTGAGGACGCTCAGAAGGGCCTGGACCTCAGGGTGCGAAGCCTTTCCAAAGACTACAAGGCGGTATCCTTCCTCCTCAAGCCGCCGGGCCAGAACCTGAACCCGTTTCACCTTCGGGCAGGTTGTGTCGACGATGGTCGCGTTCTTCCTCAGGAGTTCTTCCTGTACATCCTTCGGTATCCCGTGGGACCGGGTGACCACAACAGCTCCGGAGGGAATCTCCTCGGGATTCTCGACGATGCGGGCACCTCTGGCACGGAACATTTCCATAGCGTCGTGATTGTGCACGAGCTCCCCCAGAAAGTACACCGGGCCCCCAAGCTCAAAAGAGCGCTCCGCAAGCGCGAAAGCCTGCCGTACCCCCTTACAGAACCCGAAAGAGGCAGCCACACGAACCTCCATGGTTTTCCTCCGTCGCCATGATGTAGAGTTTCTCCACCACTTCCTCTACGGTGAGGTGTGAGGTATCAACAACCACCGCGTCTTGAGCCTGCTGCAGGGGAGCACAGGACCTCTGGGAATCGATGCTGTCTCTTTCCAGTACGTTTTTCAAAACCACCTTGTAATCCACTTTCTTCCCCCGCAAGGCGAGTTCCCGCCATCGCCTCCTGGCTCGAACCTCCGGGAGAGCGGTGAGGAAAACCTTGAGGTCCGCTTCAGGAAGGATAACCGTTCCAATGTCTCTTCCCTCAACTACCGAAGGTCGGGAGAGCGCAATACGCCGCTGCACCTCCCTGAGAAAGTTCCGCACTTCGGGTGCTTTTGCCACATAGGAGACGAGTGCGTCGACTTCAGGAGTCCGGATGTCCCGGGAAACATCTCGGCCGTTCAGGAAAATCCTGGTCTCGTCCCCGGGGCAAATGTCGATGCGTACGGACTGGAGGAAACGGGCAATTTCTCCCCTTTCCAGGTCCTCCTTTCCCAGACCGAGTTCGAGGAAGTGCAGCGTCACGGCCCGGTAGAAAGCCCCGGTATCGAGGTAGAGGTAACCAAGCCGCCAGGCAAGAAGCCGGGCAACCGTGCTTTTCCCCGCTCCGGCAGGGCCATCAATGGCGATGTGCTGTTTCACGGCCTTTAGCAAGCCTCCTCGACGGTGACGCTCTGGACGCCAAGCTTTCCAAGGTCTGTGAAAAAGGAAGGGTAGCTCACATCCACACAGTCGACGTCCTCAACCGCCACGCCTTCTTCGCCCAGAAGGCCGGCGACGATGAAGCTCATGGCAATCCGGTGGTCGCCAAAGCTCTGCACGGTTCCACCCCGAAAGGCGCATGGGCCATGGATGACGAGGCCGTCCTCTTTTTCCTCGACGTTCACCCCCAGGGACTGCAGGCCCCGAGCAATGGCGAAAAGGCGGTCACTTTCCTTTACCCGGAGTTCCTGAGCGCCGGAGATGACCGTTGTCCCCCTGGCTTTGGCCGCAATCACGGCAAGGATGGGGATTTCGTCAATCAAAAGGGGGATCTCCTCCGGCTCCACAGATGTGGCCACGAGCTCGGAGTACTCAACGAAAATATCCCCCCGGTCCTCTCCGAAAGTTTTTCGTCGCTCAAGTACACGGTACCTTCCACCCATCCGTTCAAGGCACCGGAGGAACCCTGTCCGTGTTGGATTTAGCCCTACATCCTGAATGAGGAGGGAACTCCCGGGAATGCAGAGCGCAAGGGCCATAAGGAAGGCGGCCGAAGAAATGTCCCCCGGAAGGTCAAAGGAAGAGGCAGAGATTCTCCTGGGGGGCTCAACGGTGATGACTCCATGGTCTTCGTGAAGCGGTACGCCCACATACCGGAGCATATTCTCGGTATGGTTCCGTGATGGAAGAGGCTCAACAATGGTGGACTTCCCCTCTCCCCACAGGGCAGCAAAAAGGAGTGCGGATTTCACCTGAGCACTGGGAACTTCGAGGACATGGTGGAAAGGCAGGACGCTGCCCTTCCCCCGTATGAAGAGAGGAGGGAAACGGTCTCCCCCTCTCCCCCCAATCTCCACCCCGGCTTTCCTGAGGGGTTCGATAACCCGTCGCATCGGTCGGCGGCGAAGGCTCTCATCCCCTGTGAGGACCGTTAACCCCCGGATTCCTGAAGCAATCCCTGCCATGAAACGGATTGTTGTTCCCGAATTCTCTGCGTTCAGGACATCCTCTGGTTCCCTGAGCGCAGACAACCCTCCGCTCCGGATGACCACCTTCCCCTCTTCGGGAAACGTGTGAACCTCAACCCCCAGAGCACGGATGCAGGAGAGCGTTGCAAGGCAGTCGCGACAGAAGGAGAACCCATTGATAGAAGTTTCTCCCTCGCTCAGGGCCCCAATGAATGCCGCTCGATGACTCAGGGATTTATCCCGCGGACACAGGATTGTCCCCTGGAGGGTACCCCGGAAGGGTGATACCAGAGCGCGTCTCACGTCTTCCCTCCTCTCTGACAAAGGTCTTTCCGCAAGGACTGGGCCCCACGGAGGTAAACGTGACGAACCTCCTGTGGGCCTTTTGGAGTATGGGCGAGGACAAGCATTCGAATGCACTTCTGTAAAGCTCCCTCCACGTCCATTTCCTGGGCGCAGAGGATGGGGATATAGCGGAAACATTCCTGTTCCCTGATGACCTCCGCAGGGAAGACCGACCTGAGATCCGGTGTAGCAGTGATGAAGACCCCTGCGATGTCGTCGGGGGAAAGTTCGTTCTCTGCGAGGATCTGGGTGAAGAGCTCAAGGCTTGCCTGCTTGATCTCTTCCCGCTCATCCCGGTCAACCGTTATTGCCCCCCGGATTCCGCGTACGACCTTCACTCAGTATTCGAACCCCCTTCGCGCCTGAATCCCCCTCTCAAGAGGATGGCGAATGTTCCGTATCTCAGAAACGAGGTCGGCAACTTCAAGGAGTTCCTGGGGGACCTTTCTCCCTGTCAGGACGACCTCCACCCAGGGTTTTCGGGAAGCAAGAACCTCGGAGAACTCCTGAAAGGTGAGGAGCCCCCAGAAGAAAGCATAAGGGAATTCGTCGAGAATGACAAGGTTATGAGTGCCTTCAAGGAGGGCCATACGGGCCATGTACCAGCCACAGAGGAATTCCTGCCTTTCAAGAGGTCCAGGATTCCCATTCCGGATAAATGCCCCGGTTCCAAACTGGTAGTATTCCACTCCTGGGAGGAATTGAACCGCCGCAATCTCTCCCGAAAACCTCCCTTTGAAGAAAGCGAGAAAAAGGGTTTTCTTTCCGTGTCCAACAGCTCGCAAAAGCACCCCCAAAGACGCGGAGGTTTTGCCCTTCCCATCTCCAAAGAAGAGCTGCACAAGGCCTTTCTCTTCTTTCACGTCTGCCTCCGCTCTGCAAGATATGCCCTGAGTTTCTCCTCCTCATCCTTCCGGAGATACCGCCATTTCCCTGGAGGAAGCTCCGGGTCCAGAGTAAGAGGTCCCATGCCCACACGGATGAGCCGTATCACGGGAAAACCCAAGGCGTCAAAGAGGATCCGGACTTCGTGTTTTTTCCCCTCCGTCAGCACCACCTCAACGAGCGAGGTTTCTCCTTTTTTCTCAAGCACCTGGCCAGACACAATGCGGTAGCATTCCTCCCCCCGAGGAATCCCCGCCTTAAGCCTTTCGAGGTCTTCAGCTTGAACCTCTCCCTGAACATGGACAAGGTACCTCTTCTCCACGCCGAACCTGGGATGGGTGAAGACGTACGTGAGGAACCCGTCGTTTGTGAGGAGCAATAACCCCTCGCTGTCCCGGTCCAGGCGACCGACCGGGAACACGCGGTACGGGATATTCTGGAGGAGCTCGGCAATGGTCTTCCGTCCGTAAGGGTCTTTGAGGGTCGTGAGATACCCACGGGGTTTGTGGAGCTCAATGTACACATGGTGCTCCACCGGGCGCACCGGAACATTATCCACGAGAACAAGGTCGTTTTCTGAGACTCGCGTGGCCGGATTCGTCACCACGACTCCATTCACCGTCACTCTTCCCTCTGCAATAAGCTGGTCACATTTTCTCCGCGAGGCCACTCCGGCCCGGGCCAGGAATTTGTTGAGCCGTTCCATAGCCTTTCTCCCCAAGAAGACGCTTCAGCTTCTCGAGTTCTTCCTCTCCCTCAAGCCCAAAGGTCTGAAAGAACTTCTCTGTTACCCGGTAAAGAAACGGTCGACCAGGAGCGGAACTCCTTCCGCAGACGGTGACAAGGCCTGTTCTGAGAAGGGTTCGGAGAGCCTGGGTAGAGTCTACTCCTCTTCTAAGGTCAATGTCAACCTTTGTCACAGGCTGGTACAAGGACACAATGGCCAGAGTCTCAAGGGCGCTGCGGGAAAGCGTCCTTGAGAAGCTACGGCGGAGGCGTTCCCGAAGCAATGCCCCGTACTGAGGACGAACAATCATCTGCCACTTCTTCCCCACCCTTCGGATGGCCAATGCTCCCTCCCGGGCTTCATAGGATTGCTTAAGCTCCTGAAGGGCATGGAGGATTTCCTCTTCGTTCCTCCCTGTTACCCGTTCCATCTCCCCCAGACTCACGGGGTGGGGGGAAGAGAAAAGCAATCCCTCAAGGAGATTCTGCAGCATTTTCCGGTCCTGCCCATCCAAGGAGGATCTCTCCGTTTCTTCCCTGCCGCATGAACAGAACGTTTCGGAAGACCAGGTCAAGGAGCACAAGAAACGTGGCAATCGTCATTTTTTTGTCTTTGCAGTCGCTGAAGAAGTGCCCCATGGGAAGGAGGAGGTTTTCGCGACACTGGGAGAGAATCACCCTGCGCCTTTCTTCAAGAAGGTGTGCAAATTCAGTGTCGGGAAGTGGCAGACGTTCCTCTATCCCTTCCCCAAGGTACAGTCCGTAGAGTTCCAGAAGGTCCTGGAGGCTGAGGGCGCAGGGATCATGAGCCACCTCTGCACCGAGAGCTTTCCGGCGCTCTGGCGGAGCGCCTATGGTGTTCTCCTCCCTCCTCTGGAGGGCTTCTAGAGCCTCCACGAAGAGCTCGAAAAAGTCCTTTTCATGCTGTGCTTTGTGAGGTTCTTCATGTTCTCCTTCCCTGTCCCCAAGGGCCTTCGCCAGTTCCTCCTGGAGAAAGTTCAGGAGTTCTTCGAGAACGTCTGCTCGCTCAAGAAAAGAAGAACACTGGGCAAGACGATTCTCCCAGTACGCTCTATCGCGCGATTCCATAATGGATGCCCATGGCCCTTCGGGCCTCTTCCAGAGTCTCCCGGGCAAGGAGGCGGGCTCTCCTGCTTCCCTCAACGAGAATCTCTCGTACAAGTTCTTGTTTGCCCTCGTATTCTCCCCGGTGCGGAGCAATGGTTTCGAGGAACCGGATCAGGTGTTCTGCCAGTTCTTGCTTGCAGGTCACACATCCCAGGGTCCCACTCCGACAGTCTCTTTCAATTTCTTCCACCCTCGTGTTGCCGGTGGCTCTGTGGAAGGTGAAAACGTTACACCGCTCAGGATGCCCCGGGTCGTTCCTGCGGATTTTCTCAGGATCTGTGAACATTGCCAGGACCTTTCGGCGAACCTCCCCGGGAGGCTCGGAAAGCCCAATATGGTTTCCGAGGCTTTTGCTCATCTTCCTCCCATCGATTCCCAGGATGCGAGGGGAGTCAGTGAGCAGAGCCTGGGGTTCAGGGAAAACCGGAGCATACAAACTGTTAAACCGGCGGGCGATTTCCCGGGTAATTTCGATGTGGGGAACCTGGTCTTCCCCCACGGGGACCTTGCTCGCCTTGTAGATGAGGATATCAGAGGCCATGAGTACCGGGTACCCCAGGTGGCCGTACCCCACGGCCTCTTTAAGGCCCATATCCTGGAGCTGCTGTTTGAGGACCGGATTTCGCTCAAGCCACCCCACGGGGGTGATCATGGAAAACAGGAGGTGGAGCTCAGCGTGCTCTGGCACAAGGGACTGGACCATGAGGAGGCACTTCTGGGGGTCAATTCCCACGCTCAGCCAGTCCGTCACCATGTCGATCATGTGTGTCTCAAGATCCTTTGTGTTCTCAAAAGACGTCGTCAGGGCATGCCAGTCGGCCACCCCAAAAATGCACTCGTACTCATGTTGCAGGCGGACCCAGTTCCTCAGAACCCCAAAGTAGTGTCCGATGTGCATCTGTCCAGTTGGTCGCATACCGCTAAAAATGCGTTCTCTTCCGGTCATTGTTCATCCTCTCCAGAAAAGCCCGTACGAAATGTTCCCCCTCTTTGGGAGTTGTGACTTCTCCATCGAGCTGGGCAAGGAGAAGTTCATGGAGAATTCTACCATATATCGGTCCTTTCGGGATGCCCAGGGCCTCGAGAGCAAGACCATCGAGAATGGGTCTTGCGTTCCTCCATTCTCTGAGGTATTGTTCGATACGCTTGTGAACCATCCCCTCGTGTTCGGCAAGAAGGAGGAAAAGGAATTCAAGGGGTATGGCAGAGCACAGGAGGTAAACCCGGGAATTTTTGAGAGATTCCTGGGAGAGCTCCACTAAGGTTTGCTCTCGCTTTTCGTGAAAGGTCGCGATTTTTTGAACGCTCTTTTTTGACAGAGAGAGCCTGGCTTTGAGGTTCTCGAGGAACTGCAGGTCCATGGAACCAAAAAGGGGCGAAAGCTTCAGAAGGAAAGGATCACAGGAGGAGGTGTCATGGATGCGCAGAATGTCCAGGAGTTTCCTGTAAACGGTCTCGAATTCCTTCTTCCAGATGCATCCAGGAAAGAGGGTAGAAAACATATCGAGCTGGTACATTCGGAAAAGGTAGCGAGGAAAATCGGGAAGTGCAAGGATAAGAGAGAGTTCCTCTTTGAGGCGGTCTGGCTTGATTTTCATGAGGAAGCTCTCCCGGACAGTCTGCTGCAAAAGACTCAGGGTGAAAGGTTCGATGGAAAAACCGTACTTCCCCTCAAAGCGAACGGCCCGGATGGCCCGGGCAGGGTCTTCCACAAAGCTTAAGGGATGGAGAACCCGGAGGACGCCCTTCTCAAGGTCCTTAAGGCCTCCGAAGAAATCAAAAAGTTCCCCCCAGTTGTCGGGATGGAGACTGATGGCCATAGCGTTGACGGTGAAATCTCGCCGGAAAAGGTCTCGCCGGAGGTTGGCGTATTCCACCTGGGGAGAGGCCCCGGGAAAGGCGTAGAACTCGTGACGTGCCGAAGCGAGGTCAATTCTCTTTCCATCCGGGAGGAAGAGGATGGCGGTTCCAAAGGGGGGATACGGAACGACCTTCCCTCTGAAGCGGTTGCCAAGAAGACGGGCGAAGGCGATGGCATCTCCCTCAACCACAAGGTCGAGGTCTTCATTGGGCACCCCAAGGATAATGTCCCGGACCACTCCCCCCACGAGGTAAACCTTAACACCGGCACGCTTCGCAGTTTCAGCCACCTGCTCAAGGAGTAGAAGATAATCCCGTCCAAAGTGCTGGTAGAGTTTTTCCGCTAAAGACACACGGGTCATGTGCTGGAGCACAAGATTCTCCTTCTGGTGCATGGCCCGCAGGACATCGCTTCGGGTAATGATGCCCAGGATTCTTCCGTCCTTCACCACCGGAACTCTCCCCACGTCCTTTTCCACCATCAGATTCCGTACCCGGACCAGGGATTCCTCAGGACCTACCGTGACGAGTTGGGAAGACATGAAGCTCCTCACGGGAGCCCAGCGCAGACCATGGTGCAAGGCCTTTTCCACATCTCTTCGGGCAATGAGCCCAACCAGTTTCCCCTCCCTGTCTACGACCGGAAGGCCAGAAAAACCAAAGCGCAAAAGGAGGGCGAAGGCCTCCTCAATGGTCGTCTCTGGAGAAACGGTTTTCACTGGATGCGACATCACCTCAAAGGCCCTGGTAAAAGAAACCGACCGATACAGGAGGTGACGGATTTCCTCCTGGACTTCTTCAGGGCTCCGGTTGCGGAAGGTAGCAGAGGCCGCACTCTGATGCCCTCCTCCACCGATTTTCCCGAGAATCTCATGGAGGTTGACTCCCTCAAGACGGCTTCGCGCAATGACATGGACTTTGTTCTCCATGGCAAAGATACCAAAGAAGACCTCTATGTCCTCCATTTCCATGAGCCGGTGCACAAGAAGCGATATGCCCTCAAGATACTGTGGAAAAGAGAGAACGCAGAAATGCACGGGAACACCATTGATGTCCTCTACAGTAAGGGCACGGACCATGGCCCTGAGGACCTCTTCCTGTTCCTTCGTGAGCACCACCCGTGTGAATCGGGGGATGTAGCTCACCATGCCCCCCTGGGAGAGCAGGAAGGACGCAGCCTGGAGGTCAAAAGCGGTCGTGGTGGGAAAGGTGAAGGATCCGGTATCCTCGTAGATGCCAAGAAGGAGCAAGGTGGCCTCAAGGGGAGAAAGGGGTAAGGATGCTTCCCTGATTTTTTCTACCAGGATAGTGGTGCAGGCACCGCAGTTTCTGAGGAGTGTACGTGGGGGGATATCCTTTTCCTCCACCGGGTGGTGGTCAAAGATGAAGTAGTCAACCCGGTTTTCCCGAATGAGGTGGCCTGCTTTGCTCAGCCGTTCAAGATATACCGTATCGACGACGTAGATGGTCTCCACGGCGTTCCAGTCCACATCTCTTTCAGTGAGGAAAGGGAAGAACGTGCCGTGGAGGGAGAGGAAGTGCCGGACGTTGGGGTTAACCGTCCCCCAGAGGACAATATGGGTTCCGGGGAAAACCTTGGTCACGGCAAACATGGAGGCAAAGGCATCGAAATCCGTTCCTTCATGACTCACAACGATTTTCATGGAGAATCTCCGTCACAATGTGATGGAGGAATGTTCTGAGGAGAGGCTTCTGGGTTTCTGCAAGAGATAGAACTTCCTCATGGGAGAGGGGAAACGGCGAGAGTCCCGTTCCCCAGTTGGTTACAAGGGAAAGAGCCAAAACCTTCATACCAAGGCCCCTCGCCCACTTCGATTCTTTCACCGTTGACATCCCCACGGCATGTCCTCCCAGGAATCCAAGCATCTGGATTTCTGCCTTCGTCTCAAAAGAAGGCCCAAGAACCCCAACATACACGCCCTCAAGGGCAGAAAGTCCGCAGGCCCAGGCTCCCCGCAGGGCCAGATACCGGAGCTTTTCGTCGAAGACGGCCCGGGGGAAACAATCGGGGACGAAGGTCCAGTCTATCTGGTCGGACAAAACCAGGATGCTCCCCGGACGAAGAAAGGGAGAGAGGCTCCCTGAGGCATTGGTGAGAATAACAATCTGCACACCGAGAAAATGCGCAAAAGTGACGGGGAGAAGCACTTCAGGAAGTCCGTATCCTTCGTAGAGGTGAAGGCGTCCCTCAACCACAAGAAGGTGGCCCTGGGGAAGGCGCACAAGGCGAAGAATTCCTTGGTGTCCCGGAACTCCTGGGCAAAGCGAAGGGTGGAGCCTTGCGAGGGTGAATTCCTCAACGGTTTCTCCTTCAACGCATCCGCCCCATCCCGATCCCGCCACGAGGGCACACAGGGGGCGCAGGGGAGAAACACTTGCCACACTCCGGAGGTGCTCAAGAACGTCATCGCGATACAAGGTACGGAGCAAAGCTCTCTCCTGGTCCATACCACCTCACCTCGAAGAGCTCGGCAACGGTAGCTGCCACGTCGGCAAAAGTCTTGCGGATTCCCAGACACCCTCCTCGGGGTGTTCGTGGGGAGAAGGCAAGAAGAAGGGCGTATTCCCGGGAATGGTCTGTACTCGGGGTGGTTGGATCACATCCATGGTCGCTGGTGATGATGAGGATATCGTCTTTCCCCAAAGAAGAGAGAAAACCTTCAAGCTCTCTATCCCACGACTCTAAGGCCTGGGCAAACCCATGGGGGTTGTTACGGTGGCCGTACAGGGTGTCAAAGTCGTTAAAGTTTGCCCATACAAGGGCGACGTCGCCTCTTGGCACCATCTTCTGAAGGGTGGCAAAGGTTTCCTCGTTGTTCTTGGTGGGGAAGCTCTCTGTAATTCCTCGTCCGGCAAAGATGTCCCGGATTTTCCCTATCCCCACAACCTTTTTCCCTTCCTGAGAAAGCACGTCGAGAATGGTTTCACAGGGCGGAGGAAGGGAGAAGTCACGGCGATGAGGAGTCCGGTAGAATGCTCCCGGCTCCCCTGAAAAAGGCCGGGCAATGACCCGGGCAACAGCGTGCTCTCCCGTCATAATGGCTCGAACCCTTTCACACATCGCGTAGAGTTCAGAAAGGGGAACAACCTCCTCATGGGCTGCAATCTGGAGCACGCTGTCTGCTGAGGTGTACACGATGGGGAATCCGGTACGGAGGTGTTCTTCCCCGAGTTCTTCAATAATGGCTGTTCCCGAGGCCGGCTTGTTCCCGAGAACCGGCCGACCGATGGCCTCTTCGATTTTCTCCACGACGTCCTGAGGAAATCCCTGAGGGTACACGGGAAAAGGACGTTCCAGAATAACCCCGGCGATTTCCCAGTGTCCGCTTGTGGTGTCCTTTCCTGGTGATTGCTCAAGCATCTTCCCGTACCACGAAAGAGGATCGCCGGGACGATCAAGGTGCGGAATGTCCTCGAAAAGGCCCAGCCCCAGGCGTTCGAGGTTTGGGAGATGCAGTCCACCCACGGCCAGGGCGGTATTCCTCAAAGTATGACTCCCTTCATCCCCATAGAGATGGGCATCGGGGAGGGCGCCAACACCAACACCGTCAAGGAGCGTGATGAACACTCTCATGGCTTCTCACTGAGCCAGTACTGAAGACCAATAAGGGTCTTGGCGTCCTTGATGACACCCTCGGCGAGCATGGTTTGCGCCTCTTCTTTAGAGACCTCAAGGTAGTAAATGACCTCGTCAGCGTCTCCCTCACGAATGTCTCCCTCAAGGGGACAGGCATTCTGAGCCCGGAAGAAATGGATGATTTCGCTGCTGTATCCTGGGGCAAGGCACACAGAGAAAAGGTAAGACCACTCCGGAGAGGAGAAACCCGTTTCTTCCTCGAGTTCCCGCTGGGCGCAGAGCAGCGGATCTTCTCCCTCTTCGAGGGTCCCTGCCGGGATCTCCCAGAGCCATTCCCCGATAGGGGCACGGAATTGCCTGACAAGGAGTATCCGTCCCCTGGGGGTGGTGGCGATGACGGTCACGGCACCGCGGTGACGGACGAAAATTCGTTCCATACCACCACGGTATGTTTTGCGAACAACCTCGAACACCCTTGTCCTCAGGAGTATCTCTTCCTTCTCCGTTTCGGGTTCAGGCAACTCAGTAGCCTTTCCATCATACGGGAAGAACATGGCCTCTCTCCCCCAAAGGAGCAATCCAGACGTGGGTGACAGTGATACCCTTCTCTCTGAGCCCGGCCACGATCTCCTGAGGAGTTAGCGTGTTGACCCTCACCACGACATACCGGTATTCGGGTTTGCCCTCCTCGTAGAAGGTAGCAAGACTCAGAATGTTAATACCGTGTTCTTTAATTACTCCAGTGACTTCATGCAACACTCCCGGCTTTTGTGGGAGTTCCAGGGTGATCCGTGCTCCTCCCTCCTTGAGTCCCAGGGTTTCCACAAAGACCTCAAAGATGTCCGACTCGGTGATGATACCCACCACGCTCCCCTCCTCCACAACCGGCAAACCCCCAATCTGGTGCTTCTGCATGATGAGTGCTGCCTCTTCAATGGGGACATCGGGTGGAACAGTAATGACATTACGGGTCATAATCTCGGCCACGGTCATTTTGCTCAGAAGGTACGTCAACTCAAAACGACTCAGCGTGGTCGCCTTTGAGGGGGAGGCCTCAAGGAGGTCATTGTACGTCACGATGCCCACGAGTTCTCCCTGATCCACCACGGGAAGCCTCCGTATCCGGCTTTCCCGCATGATTTTCTGCGCTTCAAGGATGGTGACCGAACTCGGGATGGTAACGACATCCCTGCTCATACGATCTCTCACCAGCATGGTTCAGCCCCCTTCTCAACGAACTCCCACCCCACCTCGAGAGCCTTCAGATTCAGGGTGTAGAGTTTCTCTCGTTTTCCCCGCAGGCACTCCGCGAGTGCCCTTTCGGCGCTTTCCCTCTGGACGATCGGGCACCGGGCAAGGAGGGCTCCAAGGATGATGGTGTTCGTGACCTCTGCTCCATCAAGGTAGAGCTTGGCCAGGTCGTTCGCCGGAACAGGGAGGACTTCAAGGTCTTCTCGCTCGCATTTTGCCCGGACAAGAGAGGCATTCACAAGAAGAAGTCCCCCGGATTGCACGGCGGGGGCGAAGCGGAAAAAGGAGGGCTCGTTCATAACGATGCAGACACCGGGTCGGTCAGAAATGGTGGCACCGATTTCTTCGTCAGAGATGATCACCGTGCAATTCGCCGTTCCTCCTCGCATTTCTGGTCCATATGATGGGTACCAGCTGACCTCATGCCCTTCAAGCATCCCCGCAACAGCGAGAACCCTTCCCAGAAAGAGGATACCCTGACCCCCAAAACCGGCAATGAGGATTTCATGGTGCTTCACGGGAGTTGCACTCCTTCACTTTGAGCTCCCCGAGGGGGAAGTAAGGAATCATTTTCTCCTCAAGCCAGTCCACCGCTTCCTTTGGGCTCATGCCCCAGTTTGTGGGGCAGGGAGAGAGGATTTCAACCAGAGAGAATCCTCTTCCCTCCATCTGGGTGAGGAAGGCCTTGCGGATACACTCCTTGGCCTGACGAATGAACTGAGGGCGGGTGAGGGCCACCCGGGCAATGTAGGCACTCCCCTCAAGGACGCTCAGGCATTCCCCAAGGCGAAAAGGAAAACCGTGAACCTGAGGATCTCGCCCCAGAGGGGTGGTTTTCGTCTTCTGCCCTAAAAGGGTAGTGGGAGCCATCTGTCCTCCAGTCATGCCGAACACCGCATTGTTGACGAAAAAGGAAGTGATGAGTTCGCCTCGGTTCGCAACGTGGATGATTTCAGCAGTTCCGATAGCCGCGATATCCCCATCACCCTGGTAGGAGAAGACAATCCGGTCTGGAAGGGACCTCTTGATTCCTGTGGCGATGGCCGGGGCTCTTCCATGGGCTCCCACAACAAAGTCAACGTCGATGAATTCGTAGATGTACACCGAGCACCCGATGGGTCCCACCCCGATGGTCCGATCGGCAATGCCCAGCTCCTCGATGACCTCGGCAATGAGCCGCTGTGCCAGGCCGTGGTGGCACCCGGGACAGTAGGTGAACGGTTTTTCAAGGAGCGTCTTTGGCCGCTCAAAGACTACCTTCATACCCGTATCTCCTCCCTGAGGAGGCCGTGGACGTGCTCCAGAATTTCGGAAACGGTGGGGATAACACCCCCCGTGTGTCCGAGGAAGAACACCGGCACCTTTCCCCGCACTGCCAGCTCCACATCCTCAAGCATCTGACCAAGGTTCATCTCCACAACGAGAATGGCTTTCACTCCTTTAGCCTTTTCGAAAAGTGCAGCCTTTGGGAAGGGAAAGAGCGTTATCGGTCGGAAAAGGGCAAGCTTCAATCCCTCTTTTTTTCCTTCCCGGACAACGCTCTTCAAAATTCGTCCCACAGTTCCGAATCCCACAAGGAGAATTTCTGGTTCGGGATCCCCAAAGGTGTCGTAGTCGGTTTCCTGCTCTTCGAGGAGACGGTATTTTCGCTGGAGTTTCAGGTTCAATTCCTCAAGCCCCTTTGGGTCAAGGTCAAAACAGACGATCCATTTTCGGGGACCGCTGCCCTTTCCCCGGATCGTCCAGTCTTTAGGGGGAAGGGGAGGAAATTCCGGTTCCCTGAAAGCCACCGGTTCCATCATCTGTCCAAGCATCCCGTCCCCCAGAATTTCCACCGGATTCCGGTACTTGTCGGCAAGGTAGAAAGCCCGATAAGTAAGGTCAACGAGCTCCTGGACGGTGGAAGGGGCAAGAACAATGAGCCGGTAATCCCCGTTTCCTCCGCCCTTCACTGCCTGGAAGTAGTCGCCTTGTGCAGGCTGAATATTTCCAACCCCTGGCCCTCCTCGACTCATGTTCACTACAACGCAGGGGAGCTCGGCCGCGGCAAGGCAGGAGAGCCCCTCCTGCATGAGGCTCACCCCAGGGCCAGAAGAAGAAGTCATGACCCGGGCACCCGTTGCGGCTGCTCCATACACCATGTGGATGGCGGCAACTTCACTCTCGGCCTGGAGGAATACTCCCCCTACCTGGGGAAGACGGAAGGAAAGGTACTCGCTGATTTCGTTCTGCGGGGTAATGGGGTAACCGAAATACAGGCGGCACCCTGCCCGAACCGCCGCTTCCGCTACGGCCTCATTCCCCCGCATGAGGATTTTCTCCATAGGCATCACTCCCGGTACACTGCGATGGCCACATCAGGACAGACCTGAGCACAGAAACCACAACCAGCACACTGCTCGTCATCCGTCACCATGACGGGATAGTATCCTCGGGAATTGAAGTCCCGGGAGATCACAAGAATCCCCCGTGGGCAGGCATAGGTGCAGAGTGCGCAACCCTTACAGAATTCCCGGTTGATCACGACCCGTGCTCTGGGCATCTCTCGTCCTCCTCTCCCCACGGAAGCACCATAAATCGCGAAATGGCAAAAACCGCACTTTCTCCCCAGTCAACAAGGGGATAGTAACTTTTATTCCGTTCCCAAAGGCTGGCAAAGAGTATCGGGAGATTCAGGGCTTTTTCCAGGGTCCGGGTCTTCTTCCATCCCTTTTCAAGAAGTAAAGGGTCCGTCTCGTGCATGAGGTGGGTGTTGGCCACAAGGGAGGCAAAGGGGACTCCATGGTGTTTCCTCAGAGTGTGGACAAAGTCCATGTAGCTCTCCACTTCCCCAAAAAAGGGTCGAGCGAAATTCACCACAAGTGCAACGTGGATTTTCCGCCTTTCCCAGAAAGGCTTCAGGCTCCTGAACACCCGTAATCCCCTCTCATCCCTCCCGAGGTCCACCACCAGGCGAAACTCTCCTCCCGCACGGTTGAAAAGTTCAAGCACATCCTGTCCAAAGGTTGGTGCTTCAGTGTATCGCTCTCTTCCTCTCTGCAGGATAAGGGGTTTCTCAAGGGCGAAACGCCCGCTCCGGAGGGTAAAATCTCCCTTCGAGAAGTCAAGGTCCACTAGTGCGCAGGAGAACCCCCGAATGACAAGCAGAGTGGCAAAATTGGCGGCCACTTCGCTTTTGCCGGTTCCTCCCGGTCCAGAGAAAACAAAGATTTCCCCACTGGTCATGACTTCTTCGAGGAAACTACTGGATTTCAAAACCTCCACTTCGTGCTCTCCTTATGAGGGCTTCCGCGTACTCTAAGGTTACAGCCTGCTTCTTTTCGTCTCCCATCATGCGGGCAATTTCCTGAAGACGTTCTTCCCAGGAGGAAAGAGGAACTACCTCAACCCAGGCCTTCTCTCCGGTGGAGAATTTTTCCACCTTCAGGTGGTGGTCGGCAAAGCTGGCAATCTGGGGCAAGTGGGTAATGCAGATGACCTGGTGCTGCCGGGAGAGCTTCCTGAGCTTATCCCCCACTCCAAAAGCGGTCACGCCTCCTACCCCCTGGTCGATCTCATCAAAGACAAGAACCGGTGTACCAGAAAGGGCAGAGGCCACGCTCTCTAAGGCAAGAACGATCCGGGAGATTTCTCCCCCGGAGGCAGTTTCCTCAACAGGGAGGAGAGGCATTCCGGGATTCAGGGAGATAAGGAGACGGGCTTCGTCAATTCCCTCAGAACCAGGTTCCCGTCTTCTCTCCAGGGCAAGATCGAGATTTGCCCCCTGGAGGGCAAGAGTGGCCAGTTCTTCTTTCACCCTCTCCCTGAGGACCTCAAAGGCTCTCCAGCGTTCGGCAGAGAGCTCCCCTCCAAGAGAGAGCAACTCCCGTGATAGCTCCGCGATGCGCTCTCGAAGAACGTCCTTTTGGGCAATTTCTCTCTCAAGAATGCTCTTCCGCTCTTTGAGGCCTTTCAGAAACATCACGAACTCTGAAGTGGTAAGGAATCGGTATTTCCTTTTCAGTCGCTCGATTTCCGCCACAGCCCTTTCCACACTCTCTATTCGTTCCGGAGAGAAGGAGAAAAACCCCTCAAGACCTTGTACAAGGCGCAAGGCCTCCTCAAGTTCAAGCTCCACGCGCTCAAGGATTTCCTGAATTTCTGCCTCCTGGAGAGTTGCCGAAGCCCCAGACAGTTCCCGAAAGAGCGCCCGGAGACGGGAAATCCTCCGGAGTACTCCCTCGTCTCCCAGGATGCTTTCGCGGAACTCCTGCGCGGCCTCAAGGTACCGCTGGGCTTGGGAAATCCTTCCGAATTCTTCCTCATACTCAAGGATAAGCTCGGGGGTGAGCTCCGACTGCTGCACTTCCTCAAGGATTTCCTCGAGGTCTGCGAGTTCCTTTTCCTGTCCCTGCTCAAGAGAAGAAAGCCGTTCTTCAAGGGCCTGCTTCTCCTCAAAACGAGTCACGTACTGCTGCTTGATGGCTTTTCCCCTCTCCGGGAGAAAGGTATCAAGGAGGCGGAGGATATTTGAGGAGGTGAAAAATAGCGAGTGTTCCCTCTGCCCGCAGATGTCAAGGAGCAGGACGGCCACGTCCCGGAGAACGTTGAGAGGTACAACTCTTCCGTTGATTCGGGCCTTGCTTTTTCCTCCCGAGGCGAGCTCCCGAGAGAGAACGACAAAATCTCCCCCTTCGAGGGGAATACCACAGACGGCAAGATGTTGCCGGAGTTCGGGAACCCCTTGAAGAGTGAAACACCCCTCGACAACTGCCCTTGAACTTCCCGGGCGAATCCACTCCTCTTTCCCCCGAGCTCCAAGGAGCAACGAAAGGGCATTCACAAGAAGAGACTTTCCCGTACCCGTTTCTCCTGTAATGACGTTCATCCCTGGAGCAAAGGTAATCTCCTGATACTCTACCAGGATAAAGTCACGGATGACCAGTGTCTTTAGCACTCCCGCTCCACCCGCTTCCGGATATCCATTCCCCAAGAGAGTTTGTTCCGCAGAAGGGCATAGAAGGGACGTTCGGGCAGAAGCCGGGCAAGAACAGCGGAGAAAGGCGACCGGTACACCATGATGCGCTCTCCCTTCCTCAGAGCATATCCCCTCTGCCCGTCAAGCGTCACCATGGTTCCCTCTTTCAAGGATTCCAAGACAACTTGGATACAGGATGAAGAGGGGAGCACGATGGATCTCGCGTAGAGAGTATGGGCACAGATTGGTGTGACAATGAAGAGCTCAAGCCCCGGGAACACCACCGGTCCGCCGGCAGAGAGCGAGTACGCGCTTGACCCTGTGGGAGTGGCCACAATGAGACCATCAGCAGGGAAGGAGGCCAGAAACTCCCCATCGATGTACGTTGAAAGGCGAATCATCTGCGCGAAAGGGCCACGGTAGATAACAACATCGTTTAGGGCAAAATCTTCCTCTTCCTTGCCGTCCTCGTGGACAACCCGACAGTGGGCCATCATCCGTTCCTCGAGGGTAAACGCCCCGGAGACAATCTGGTCTATGGCCCGCCCCATCTCCTCCACGCTGACCTCGGCAAGGAACCCCAGTCCCCCCATGTCGATACCAAGGAGTGGGACACGAAACGGAGCATATAGGTGGCAGGCGGCAAGGAATGTTCCATCTCCGCCAACCACGAAAGCCAGATCGGGGGCAGAATCCCCAACTCCCCCTTCTCCTTCCACAACGAGCGTCGCCTGCACCCCTTTCTTCTCGAGAAGGAGAATGAGTTCCCGAGTCTTCTCGGAAACCAGACCGTTTTTCCTTCGCACGAAGACGTGGACGTTTTTCACCAGCCTCTGCTCCATCGCCCCACAAGGAAGCCAACCGAAAAGCACACTATCCACATCCATCTTGTCGTTCTTGGCAGGGACCCAAGCCAGGGAAAGGAAACCTCGTACACTTTTTCGTGCTCTCCGTCAACGAAGAGCACCGCACAGGGAGCAAAAAGGAGGGCGTACTCAAGGAGTTGCCTTCGTATCGAGGGATTTTCAGGACTTTCCACCTGCTTTCCCGTTTTGACCTCTGCGATGTACCGTCTCCCCTTCCGCTTCAGGAGGTAGTCGACCCGAACCCGAAATGGGATCCGTCTTCCATTAAGCAGGAAAAAAGATTCCCTCTCGGCCTGTTCCTGGAGGCATCGGAAGCCTTGTCGTTCAAGGAACTGCAGTGCCTGGCGTTCCAGGTTTTTCGCACGCCGCATGAGACGCCGAAAGGCTCTCCGCTCAAGGAGTCCTTTCACCCAGAGCGTCAACCAGACCACTATCCCCAGAAGAAGCACGATAAGGACAAGGAGAAACGTCCAGGTTGTTTCTTTAAACCCGAAAAAGTTCATGGGCATCCCGCACCACTCTCAGTATTATATCCCTTTTCTCAAACTCCGTTAAGGGTGATTTCCCCTTGCGGCAGTACGCGAAGAATTCAATGTTTCCCCGGGGCCCGAGAAGCGGAGAAAAAGTGAGATCCTGCAAACCCAACCCCTTCGCCTGTGCAGCCTCAAGAACTTCGCTGAGCACTTCCCGATGAACTTCAGGATCTCTGACAACACCCTTTTTCACCTTTTCCCGACCCGCCTCGAACTGAGGTTTAACGAGTGCAATGACCATACCCTCATCCTTCAGGATTTTAGCGATAGCGTCCCAGAGGAGCCGCAGGGAAATGAAAGAGACGTCTACCGTAACTCCGTCAACGTATGTTCCAAGGTGAAGAGGTGTAAGGTACCGGGCATTGGTTTTTTCCATAACTACCACCCGGGGCGAGGCACGAAGCCGTTCGTGGAGCTGCCCACTTCCCACATCGATGGCGTAGACCTTCAGGGCCCCATGCTGGAGAAGACAGTCGGTGAAGCCGCCGGTGGAGGCTCCGATATCGGCGAAAACGAGTCCCGAGGGGGTAATCTGGAAGGCCTTCAGAGCCCATTCAAGCTTTTCCCCACCCCGGCTCACGTACTTTGGGGGTTCAAGTAGCACCACCGGGACATTCGGGAGAACGAGGGTTGAGGGTTTGAGAGGATGAGGAAACCCCTTGATCCGAACCTTTCCCCCAAGGATGAGACGCTGTGCCTGTTCCCTGCTTTCGCAGAGACCACGCTCAACGAGGAGAATATCCAAACGAACCTTTTTCATCCTCAATGGTCACGAGTGATAACAAAACGAGACAGAGTAAGGAGTTCGGAGAAATCCCTGGGAAGAGCCTCAAGCAGTTGGCAGGCTTTTTGGAATTGCTCTTCCATCATCCTCTCCGTTTCCAGGACACCCTTCATGCGAACAAGCGTTGCCTTCTCCTGGACAAGGTCCTTCCCCGCCGTTTTGCCCAAGCGAGCGCTCTCCTGAGTCACATCGAGAAGGTCATCCTTCATCTGAAAGCACTCTCCAAGAAGCAGACCAAAACGAGAAAGGAGAGTTTTTTCCCTCCGGGAAGCGCCGCCAAGTATGCCCCCACAGAGCACCGCAGCCTGGATGAAAAGGGCGGTTTTGCGACGGTACATGTCAAGGATTTCCCCCTCGCTGACCTCCTTCCCCTGGTAAAGGAGATCCAAAACCTGCCCACCAACCATCCCCTGGTTCCCCAGGGCACGAAGCAACACCTGGAGTACTGCCAGGATTTTTCGGGTACCGAAAGTACGCCGGAACTCCCGGTTCTCCGTGAACATTCGCAATCCCTCAACAAGGAGTGCATCCCCTGCAAGTACCCCCATTGCCTCTCCGAAAGCCCTGTGGAGACTCGGCTTTCCCCGGCGAAAGTCATCGTTGTCCATGCAAGGGAGATCATCGTGCACTAGGGAGAACGAGTGAATCATCTCGATCCCGGCAGCAAGAGGAAGCACCTTTTCCTCGCCGACGTGGTAGGCTTTTGCCGTGGCAAAAAGGAGAGAGGCTCGAAGTTTTTTCCCCCCTGTGGCGCCGTATACGACCGACTCCCAGAGAAGCGGCGGTACACCCTCTCGGGAGAGATGTCTCTTCGTGAATTCCTCAACAAGCTCGGCATTCCGTACCAGGAGTTCCTCAACTTCCATTCCCCTTGACCTCCTCGAGTTCCTTGCTTTTCCCAAGATACCGCACAAGACGCCCCAGGACACCGTTAATGAACCGCCCGGATTCCTCGGTACCGTACTTCTTCCCCAGCTCTACCGCCTCGTTGATAGAGACACTCGCCGGTATCTCCGGGAGGAAAACAATTTCGTAGGTGGCAAGGCGGAGAATGTTGCGGTCAATGGTTGCCATGCGGTACAGTGGCCACCCTTCGGCAATTTCCGTAATCAGGCGGTCGATTTCCCTCTCTTTTTCCTCCACCCCTCTGACCAGGGTGAGGAAAAAGTCCCTCGTATCCTCGTCCCAGGAAGCAGGCAAAGGAGTATAGGGAAGGATATCGTCAACTCCTTTCCGGCGTAAGTCCCTCTGGAAAAGGACCTGCAAGGCAAGTTCCCGGGCTTTCCTCCTCATGTCTTTAAGACTCCCTGGAGGGAAAAGGACGAGAGATGACCGGTAGCAAACCCCTGAACATAGATATTGATGTGGTCAACCCTTAGGGCAGTCTCTTTCTCGATTTTCTCCTTGACCCTTTTCTGAATTTCCCATGCAGTCTCAGGAACTCTCCGCTCAAGGGTCAGAATGAGAAAGAGATTCACCGAGAGGAGGTCTCCCCGGGCGTCAAGACGAATACTCTCCTCTCGGTTTTTCTCCAGAGATTCCACCCCCGGGATGCTCTGGAGAAGGCACTCTATGAGCTTCTGCAACACCCGGAAAGAGTACGTAACTTTTCCTTCTTCAAGGAGAACTTCGCAACCCTTCAATATTCCACTCCCTATACCCGCTCCAGATACTCCCGCGTCCGGGTATCAATGCGAACCCGGTCACCCCGGTTCACGAAAAGAGGCACCTGAATGGTCAGGCCCGTCTCGAGGGTGGCCGGTTTTGACCCTCCAGAGGCCGTATCACCCCGAACCCCTGGAGGGGTATCCACAACTTCAAGGTCGACAAAGGGCGGAACATTCACCGCAATGTATCTCCCCTCGTAGACGAGAAGCTCGACTTCGAGATTCTCTACTAGGAAGTCCTGGTTATCTCCCACAATTTCCTCGGGAAGCACAACCTCCTCATAGGTTTCGAGGTTCAGGAAGTGGAAATCCGATCCAGAACGATACATGAACTGAGCCCGTTTCCCCTCAAGGACTGCCCGGGCAACCTTCTCCCCAGCCCGAAAGCTCTTCTCCACCACAAGGCCAGTGTTAAGGTCTTTCAGCTTTGCCTTGATAATGGCTCCCCACTTGCCAACTTTTGTGTGCTGGAAGGCGGTGACGACGTACAGTGTTCCGTCCACCTCAATACAGGTTCCCACCCGTAGGTCGTTGCTTGAGATGTACTCAGGCACGGTTTTCGCCTCCTTTCCCATCGAAGGTTTCTGGAAGTGTGTCTAAAACCCTGCAACCTTCTTCCTCCACAAGCACCATGTGTTCCAGGCGCACACCTCCCCATTCGGGGGAGTACACCCCGGGTTCAACGGTTACCACCATACCACGGCGGAGAATAGCGGTACTCTGAGCGCTGAGCTTAGGTTCCTCATGAACATCGATTCCCACACCATGACCAAGACTATGGGTGAAGTACCGTTCGAAGCCGCTCTTTTGGAGAACTTCCCTCACCTTCTGATCCACAGCTTTCGCCTCTACTCCCTCCCGGATGAGTTCCAGCGCGGCAGTTTGGGCCTCAAGGAGAGCAGAGAACGCCTTCTGAAAGGATGTCTCCCGAACTTCACCCACCGGAACAACCCGGGTGAGGTCTGCACAGTACCCGTCAACTCTCACGCCCCAGTCAACGAGAACCCATTCTCCCCTTTTTACCTTCCTGGACGTTGGGCGGGCGTGAGGAAGGGCAGCCCTTTCCCCTGAGGCCACGATGGTCGGAAAAGCTACAGCCTCGCCACCTCGCCTGCGCATCCGGTATTCGAGTTCTACAGCAATCTCGTGTTCGCTGATTCCCTCCTGGATGAGGGGAAGAACATCTTTGAAGGCCTCCTCAGCAATGGTGACAGCTTTCTGAATGACTTGAATCTCTGCCTCGTCCTTCACTGCCCGTAAGGCATTCACCGGAGAAGGACAGGGGACGACCGGGCATTTCTTCTCCTCAAAGCGGCGAATGAACCCCACACTGGCCACGTCTTCGACAAAAAGACGGCTTGCACAGGAAGAGAAGAAGACGTCACAGATAGAGGCCACAGCATCCTGCTCAAATTCCACAATTTCTGCCTCAATGGCCAGCTCTTCCCTGCTCTGGGTAGCATACCGACCATCGCAGAAAAAGAAGGTTTTTTCCCCAGGGAATAGGAGGAGGAAGCCTAGGGACCCCCGAAACCCCGAAAGATAGAAAACATTCCCCGGGGCAAGAACGAGAAGCGGACCTTCAAGAGCTTTCTCTAACCTTTCAAGACGACTCTGGAAGTTCACGGCTTCTCTCCCTCAGGAGAAAGGCTTCCATAGCCAGAATGTACCCAAGATGGGCAAAACCAGTGATCTGCCCCCAGCAGACCGGAGCAATGACCGAATGGCGACGGAACTCTTCCCGGGCATAGATGTTCGACATGTGAACCTCAACGGTGGGAACATTCACCGCCTTGATGGCGTCTCGAAGAGCAATGCTATAGTGCGTATACGCTCCCGGATTCAGGATAATACCATCCCACTTTCCCGGGGCTTCATGAATTTTGTCGATAAGCGCTCCCTCGTGGTTGGACTGGAAGATTTCAAGCTCTATACCCCGCTGTGCTGCCTCCTTCTGGAGAAGCTGCACCAGCTCTTCAAAGGAAACTTGACCGTAAACATCCTTTTCCCGTTCTCCAAGGAGATTGAGATTTGGCCCAAGAAGGCAGAGCAGTTTCATCCTTCCACCTCGCAAATTTCAGGAAGTACCTTAAGGATTGCCGCTTTCTCAACTTCGACCCCTGTGACCGGTTTCCCCAGGTCCGCAAGGAGTGTGCACCGTACCTTCTGACCCTCTCTCTTTTTATCCCTCCACAGAGCAGAGAAGAAAGCGTTCAGGTTGATTTTCTGGGGAACCCGAAGAGGCAGTCCAAGCTTTTCCAAGACCACCTTCTGGATGGCGTAGGCCTCTTCGGTACCTATCCCCAGAGCGCATGCAAGGAACGCTTCTCCTCTCATCCCCACGCTCACTGCTTCTCCGTGGCGAAGCACACCGTAGCCCATTGCCTTTTCCAGAGCATGCCCAATGGTATGCCCGTAGTTCAGGATACTCCTGAGACCCCCTTCCCTTTCGTCTTTTTCAACTACCGCCTTCTTGAAGGCGATGGACCTTGCGACGACCTCCTCAAGAACGGTCCCTTTTCGCCCAAGGATGTCTTCAGCATGCTCGAGGAGGAAGGTGGTAAAATCCTTCCCCTCGAGGAAGGCAGTCTTAGCCACCTCCGCAAGACCCTCCCGGTATTCTCGTTCCGGGAGCGTCTCAAGGAAAGAAAGGTCGATAAAGACCCCAGAGGGCTGGTAGAAGGTGCCAACGAGGTTCTTCCCTTCTTCGAGGTTCACCCCGGTTTTTCCTCCAACAGAACTGTCAACCTGAGCAAGGAGACTTGTGGGAATCTGGTAGTAAGCAATGCCCCGAAGAAAGGTCGAGGCCACAAAACCGGCAAGGTCGGTGATTACCCCTCCTCCCAGCGCAAGGATAAAGGACTTCCGGTCAAGGTCAAGGGCGAGGAGCCTGTGGTACACTTTTTCAACTGTGGCCAGGTTTTTGTGCTCTTCCCCATCAGGGACGGCAACAACGTCAACGGCGTACCCTCGCTGCACGAAAAACCTCTGCACCCGCTCAGCGTGGAGTACCTTCAATAGGTCATTAGTGAGAATCACCCCACGCCGGGAGGGGAAAGGAATCTCTTGCAACCAGTCATCTCGAAGGAAGAGGGATGGACCGATGAATACCCGGTACGACCTTCCCTCAGACAAGGACACCACAATCTCGCGCACGGCGCACAATCTCCTCGGCAACTTCTTCTTCGGTGAGAAAGTCCGCATCAATTATAACATGGGCTCTCGAGTAGTAGGGAACCCTTGACTCATAAAGGGCCTGGAGTTCAGAGAAGCTCGGGTATTTCTTGAGAAGCGGACGACCTGTACTCTTTCTCAGGCGCTCGAAGAGGATGGGGAAGGAAACTCGAAGGAACACAGTGAAGAAATGTTCCCTGAGGATTTCTCTATTTTTTTCCCTCACAGGAAGGCCTCCGCCGGTGGCAAGAACCAGGTGACGCCTTGTGGCCAGCTCCGCAAGAACCTCTGTTTCGAGTGCTCGGAAGTACTCTTCCCCATAACGGGAAAAGATCTCGGGAATAGGGAGGCCCACTCTTTTTTCGATGATAGCGTCGGTGTCATGGAACTCCCAGCCAATTCTTTGGGCTACTCTCCGGCCGACACTGGTTTTGCCACAGCCCATGAAGCCAAGGAGAGCAATGTTGCAACGCACAGTCTGTATCTCCAGTTACAAGCCCCCTGAGGCTTAAGATGATGGGGAGGGAATCTGGCAGATCTCGCTGACCTTCTGAGTCTTTGTCACTATTGATACCCCTCCATTGACATCGTAAACTGCAGCAACGGCAGTGACAGTATCGCTGAGGCTTACCCCCACACTTTCGGAGACAAAAGGTGGGGTTGTATCCACCCCTGCAGACTGGCCGTTGATGGAGAACTCTACTTTTTTGACTACCGTGGCATCGTCTACCTTTAAGGCACAGCCAACTTGGACTGAGGATTCGGTGTCGCAGGATGGGCAACCGCTGCCCACCATGCAGAAGAACTCCAAATCCACGCTGGGCAAACCTTCAAGCATGCTGAACCCAAAATCGCCACCTCGGTAACTTACCGCGTGCGTTGCGTAGTCCGTACCGGAGAAAGTCACATTCACTATCACCACAGGAATGCGATTGGATCGTATGTACGCCTCCACATCCGGTGGCAAGAGGTCAACTTCCCAGGTTACTGAAGCATCCTCGATACCGGCAACAGAAGCCATGGGCGTTTGGGAAGGGATAACATCAATGCTCGTCTCTATGGTTCGTGTCAGCGCGGTAAGCACGGTTCCGTCGGTTTTCCTGTACTCAAGACGGCACTGAGTGATTTTCACCCCGACTTTATTGAGAGGAGTAAAGGTAAACCTGGTCAATCCCCAGTTTTTTGATTCAGCCGAGGCAGCAGAGAGGGAGGACACAAGGACCTCTCCGGTGATGCGCACCTTGGCTTTGGGAAACATGGGATTATCTGAAAACCAACCGCAACTCGAGAGGAAGAAACATACGCTCAAAAAGGCGCAGAGCACCAGATTTTTTCTCCTCATTCCCTTCCTCCTGAGACACGCCTTTCAGTACTCAATGACATGGGGAGTAAGGAACACAATGAGCTCTGTTTCCTTGTGGGTTCTGCTCCGGAGTATGAAGAGATTCCCGACAAGGGGAAGTTCGCTTAAAATGGGAATTCGAGTAATTCTTTCAATATCCTCGCTCCGGATGAGCCCGCCGATGACCAGGGTTTCCCCAGGGTGCAGACGTGCAGTGGTATCGGCATTCTTCACGCTCTTTTGGGGATCTCTGAAGGTTAAGCCAGCCAAGACATACTCCCGCTCAGTGTAGGTACTGACCTCAGGTTTTGCGTGAACCACCACCGTCCCTTCCTGAGTGAGGACCGGGGTGACTTCGAGCGTAATACCCACCTCAAGGAACCGGAGCTCTCCAGGGATGAGACGACCCTCTTCATCTGTTTCGAGGTTCCGATAAGGTATGGAGTCACCCACGTGGATTGTGGCTGTTTTGCCACTGAGCGTGAGAATCCTGGGGTTCCCGACTAACCTTGCAAGGTTTTTCTCCTCCAGAGCCTTGATGGTCATTTCCACCAGGTCCTGGCGTTCCATAGTTCCTCCAAGACTGAGTTCTCCAAACGTGATTTCCCCTTCCTTGCCGCCAATAGCCCATGTAACTCCAAGGTCTTTGATTTTCTCCCGGTTAATCTCTACAAGTTTTGCGTCAATCATAATCTGCGGCAGTTTCCGGTCAAGGTTTGCAAGGAGCTGCTGCACGGCCTCCAGCTCTTCCTTTGTTCCCCGGACAACAAAGGCTTTCTGGGTGAAATCATAGTTGACTCGTTCTTCTTCAGGGATAACAATTTTCAGGAGTTCCCGGATTTTCTCGAGCTGTTTTTCATCTTCGTAAATGTTATTGGAGAGATAGAACGTCCTCGTTTCCAGCGCCACGTCAATCTTTTCAAGAATATCCTGAACCCTGCGGAACTCCTCTTCCCTCCCCCGCACAACCAGAGCCCGGCTTGTGGTATCGACAGCGATGTGTTCGGGGGGAATGACCAGACTTACGATTTCCTTGGCTTTCTCCGGGTTCATGCTCTTTAGGGGGAACTTCCGCACCTCAAGAAGTCCAAAGTTCTCCTCAAGTTTCCGCTTTTCTGCGATGATGATGTTCTCCCCAAGGCGCACCTGACCAAGGCCTTTCATGGTGAGGATGTAACCCAGGGCCTGGTCGAAGGTCAGATTCTCGAAAGACAGGGTGACGGTTCCTTGAACGGACTCATCCACCACAATGTTTACACCCCTGGCCTTAGCCAGGGCAAGGAGCACATCCTTGATGTCCGCATCACGAAAGTCGAAAGAAAATCGCTCTTCTCCCACCCCCGGAGCAAAGGGCCCCGTAATAAGCACGCTAACCAGGCGTCGATTGGCTTCGTCGTAGACCTCATAAGATACCGGGCTTTTGAGTTCAATCCAGATGCGAAGACCATCCCCAGTTTCTCGAAAAATGATACTTTTTACCGGTCCAATGTTCATTGGGCGTTCCGCGTAAGGAAGTCCCCGTCTCGCCCCCTGAATGTCAAGAACGATGTGATAGGGGTCGGGAGAGACATCTTCCCAGTTGCACGGAGCATCGAACTTGAAGGTGAGTTTGATTTCGACGTTGCTGGCCCGAAAGAAGAAATCCTTGAGTTCCAGAGCAAATGCTGAGGTAAGCCCCACACTCCACAGAAGGAGTACCCAGAACGCTACTTTTCGAGTGGAAATGCAAGCTCCCTCCCCTGATACGTGAGCACGACCTGCTTTTTATCTACTTTAACCAACCGGAGCTCTCCTGACAAGGGCTTTTCAGGGGTGAGGAAGAAAATTTCCCCATTCACTTCCACCACAACCACCTGCTTCGTAGGCGAGAGCACCACACCCTTCAGGGCAATCGATGGCGGTGTCTCTTCTGGAACGATTTGGAGCCTTTCGGAGCTTTCCTCGAAAACAGGAACAACCTCTTCCGGTCCCTCGGGAACCGGAGGATAGGCGAAGGAAAAGACGTTTCGCAAGCTGAGAATTTCCTCCTCGCTCAAAGGTGCGAGAAAGACCTCCTGTTCCTTTGGAGCCTCTCTGGACTTTGGCAGGGGGAAGACGGGCTGGTTCCCGCTACCCTCTTGGGCAAGGGAAGCAGGGGTGTTCAGTTTTTCGATGACACGAAGACTCAAAACACCAAGGATTGCCAGGGCTATGGCGAGGAGGGCAACGAGTACCGTTTCCCGTTCCTTCACGGCTTTCCTCCTCCAAGAAGATATGTGGAGAAGAGGATATCCGCCTTGAAAGCCTCCTCGTCTTTCCCAAAGGAGAACCCCTGGACCTGGATAAGCCGGGGGGACTGGCGGAGGTAATTCAGAAAAAAGAGGAAACCCTGGAAGGAGGTACGGACTGAACCGGAAAAGGGGAGTTCGGTGTACCCTTCCTGAGGCTTTGGGGGTTCTGGCTTCAGGGAAAGGAGCTCAAGGTGCGAGAGAAAAGCGGCATCCTCAATGGTGATGAGAAGATCCGGGATTTCCTTCTCTTCGGGAAGGCGTCGTGAAAGTGTCCGGGCAAGACTCTCGAGTTCTTGAAGACGCTCTTCAAGGCGTCGGAGTTCCACAACCTTTCTCTGAAGGACGGTGATCTCCTGGATAAGGCGCTTCTTCTCTCCTTCTAAGGCCGTTACTCGCTGCAGAAGAGGGGAAAGCACAAAATAGAGAACCAAAAAGAGACAACCAGTCCAGACCGCAAGGTACACTGCCCAGTGTTCTCTGTCTCTCATGGGCTTTTCAGCTCCATCGTCAGCCCGAATTCGTAGAGGTTATCCCGCCCAAGGGCGAGGGACGTAAAATCTACCGAGGAAAAGAAATCCCTGTATCGCGACAGGCTCCCAATGAAGTCAGCAATACTGGCTACGGTAGCTGCCTGTCCCCGACACTCCACCCTTTCTGAAGAGCAACGAAGCTCAGAGAGCGCAAGATCCTGGGGCATGTGTTTTCCAAGGATAGTGAAAAAGCGAAGCCAGTCTTTCTCTCGAACAATCAGCGACTCCAAAAGGCGCACCCTCTGTTCAATCTTCGTCACCTCACCTTGAACTTTCTTCAGCCTCTCTACCTCCTCTCGCAGGCGGGAAGCCCGAAGCTCGAGGGTGATGACCTCCTGTTTCAGGGATTGTACTCTGAGGCTGAATATCCCATAGGAAAAAAGGTAGAGAGCTGAAAAACCAAGAAGCACAACCACGAAAAAGAGGCGAGCCCAGTTCGGCGTTCGCCGGGCAATGTACTTCCGTGGCAGGAGGTTCAGAGTAACCCGGTATGGCACCTTCACTTCCATAGTGACGCTCCTAAAGCAGCAAGAAACCGCTCAGAGGCAATGGAGTCCTTCCCCAAGAGGAGTGGCCGCAACGTCTGGAAGTCGAGAGAGAGCTCCTGGGTAACATGTCTCCGGAGGGGATAGCACAGGGCTCCTCCCCCTGAAAGAAAGACCTGCTCCAGAACCTGAACACCAAATTCTGCCTGGAAAAAGGCGAAAGAACGCCTGAGTTCGGAAACAAGATCTGGAGAAGCCAGGGGTATAGCCTCTTCCAGCTGATACGGAACTCCTGCAGCACTCTCTCCTCGCCGGAGAATTTCAAAGGCCTCAACGGGTGAGAGGTGGAACTCCTCTGAAAGGGCGTCCCACACTCTCTTCATACCCCAGCCAAAGCTTCGAGAGAGGAGAACATGGCGATTGGCAAAGCAGATGAGAGTAGTTTTCTCGAAACCGATGTCCACCAGGGTGAAAGCCTGTTCGAAAAACTCCGGATGGAGACCCAAAAATCCTTTCACAAGGCTTGTAACATGGGGTTCCACGGCTTCTACCCGCACTCCTGCCTTGGAGAAAACATCAACGTATCTTTCCACCTCCTGGAGGGGAACAGCAGCAAAAAGGACCTCCATTTTCCCGCCATTTTTTCCGACGATGCTCCAGCCGACCTGGAAGTTCTCCTCATCAGGTATGAGGGAACGGGCCTCCCACTGGAGGGTGTTCTCAAGTTCTTCCTGAGGCATCTCAGGAAGGCTCACCCGCTGGAAGACCATCCGAGGATGAGAGAAGGAGAGGGTAGCTTCCCTGGGGAGGCGGTTGCGCTGAAAGAAGAGCCGAATATCCTCACTCGTCAGGGGAGCTTTTTCCGGAAACAGCACAAACTCCCCTACCCTCAGGAGAGCAAAATCCTTACCTTGCGCTTCACTCAGGCAAAACTTCAGGGCGTACGATCCCGTGTCAATGCCGAGCATGGTCTACCGGGAGAAGGGACGAATGAAGTTATTCTCTGCGTACACCACAGAGAGCTCTTTTCCCTCCCATCGAATGCCTGCCTGTAACACGACCTCCCCATTCTTTGTGAGAGTAATTGTATCACTTGTGATGGTGAATGCATAGGAAGGAGCAAAAGATGAAGGAAGGTTTGCAACTACAAATCCTTCCCCTTTTTCTTCAAGCAACGTCACAGCCTCGATGAGAACTCCTTCTCTTGTGTACTCCTCCTGGTATTCCCGGAGGTATGCGTTGATGGTGCGAATATGGAGGGCGATTTCCTGCGAAAGGAGAACGACCATCATGGCAGCTGCGGTGAGCATGACGCACACAGCAAGCTCGATACTCCCATTCTCCTTACCTCTTGAAGTACCCTGGAAGGACCTGAAGAGTATAGACCTCATCCCCGAAGGAAATCCTGACGGTCAAGGAATGCTGGAGAAGAGAAAACGCCACACCAGTGCATCCCTCGGCGATAGGGTTTGCAGTCCCCTTGTGCGCCAGAAGAAGGGAATTGCGAAGCGCATACACAGAAAGAGTAGAATTCCTCAGGCGGACAGTGAACCTTCTCCCACCCCCTGAAACCACGGCGTTATCCCCATATCGTGCAAGGTGAAAAACCGCATAGAGTGCTGAGAGCGCTTGCTCCTTCTCTTCAATCCGTTCGAGAATCGAAGAGAAGAGACGGACACACTGGGCGAAAATCCCAAGAGCACCACAGATGACGACGATTCCTATGGTGATGCTGAGAAGTGCCTCAAGGAGCAGAAACCCCCCGCTTCCTGAGCGTCCGAAGAGCAAAAATCTCCCCTCCATCCTCCCTGGTGACTACTACCTCACAGAGCACCGTTCTGGGTGAGAATTCCCTGACATCCCACCGGACGATGAGTCCATCAGTTCCCCCCGGGGGTGAGGGAGGACACCCTGTACTCTTTATGGACTCCATGGTGTTCACCGCAAGCATCAGAGCCTGGGTTTTGAGTTCTGCCGATGCCCTGACTACGAGGAGGATACGGACCTCAAGGAGAACAACACCCACAAGGAGCGCAAGAAGACTCAAAGAAACGGCAATGCCCACAAAGGTCGCACCGGAGTCATTGCGGCGACGTGTCACTGAGTCGCACCCTTCCTGTGACCGGAGCGATAATGATGTATTTCCGCTTTTTGGGCGTTCTCAGGATAACCGTTCCCCCACACAGCGGGGTTCCCGAAGGCAGGAAACGGAGCTCATTGGAGGGGAAGTTGGTCGCGTACAGCGCGATACCCCCTGGCACAGGGTATATTCTGGTTTTCCCGTCTTTCCCCCGGAAGAGGAAACGATTCCCTACGACATCGAAGATAATCCTGGTTTGAACTGCTGCCTCAAGAGCCTCAATTCGTGCAAGACGTATGACACTTGCTATCTGCTGAGCCGCTCCCAAGAGAACGGATTCTCCCTGAAGGCGAGAGAGGGAAGGAACCCCCAGAGCCAGAAGCAGGGCACAGAGAGAAAGGCCGATGATGACCTCAAGGACCGAAAACCCAAAACAGTAAGTGCTTTTCCAGGGCATAAACAGCCGGAAAGCCTACCACCCTCGTGCCTCAATCTCTTCAAAAGCCCTCTTTGCCAGGCCACCGGCAATGTGGACACCCTTCGTCTCAACATCTTCCTCTTTTATTTTCTCCTCAAGGTACTGGAACGCCTTTTCCGGGTCTGCTCGCAGGATGTTCCGTACAGTCTGCACACTGATGCCGAGTTCTTCGGCAATCTCTTCTGCTGTTCGATCGAAAACCCTGTGAAGCACAAGAACCAAAGCTGCCTCAAGGAGCGAAGAGACCCAGGTCAGACGCTGGTACAGAACAATCTTCCTCGGTCCTCCAAGGAGACGAAGGCTTTGTTCGAAAACCCGGTAAGCAAGCTCCTCTTCCACAATGCTCCGGAATTTACCAAAACCCTCAAGAGACACCTCTTTCATGTCCCTCCTCCTTCCTGAAAGAGTGGTCCCTTCAGAGAAAATATACCCTTTTCATCGATTCCCGCAAGGTATGTCCTCGTATCATGTCCACACACTCTGCATCCGTCAATCCGCAACGTTCGCACAATGTCTCCTATGGCCTTCCCGTAGACGTTACTTGCCTGCTTTGTCGTCACAACGAATTTGGACAGGACGATGGTACAGTCCACAATATGGGGGACAGCATAGCCTCCTGCAGCTTCCGCAGAAGTCTCTTCGTGGCTGGAACGCTTCTGGGAGATGAAAATCGCCGTCTGGTAAAGGGATTTCATCGTATGGTAGAGCTTTCTCACAATACTCCTGGCCATCATTTCCTTGCCCTCGTAGAGACCGGTGATGGAATCGATGACAACGTGCTGCACTTTGTGGCGACGCACTACACTCTCCACAAGAGAAGAAAGAGCAAGCACATCGTCTCGAAGCTCAGCGTGCTTGGCGGCATCGGCCAGAAGGATATTCTCCGTGACCTGTTCCCAGGAGACACCCAGCGATTTTGCCCGTTCCCGGACGCTTTGCACGAGAAAGGGACCCGGGAGTTCCACAGTGACAAAGAGCACCTTTTCTCCCCTCTGGGCCTGAGCAAGAGCGAATTGCTCGGCTATGAGCGACTTTCCTGTATCGGGGACTCCAGTGAGGTGTACCACGGCAAAGCGAGGGAATCCCGGGAGAGGAACTCTCTGGGGTTTCTCATCCTTCCAAATTAAGCGAAAGAAGAGATTATCAAGCCCCGGTACTCCTGTGGGAACACCCTCAAGAGAAGGGGTCTCTCGTTCAAGCTCAGAAAACGAATACAATCCTTCAAGAGGCGCTTCTTTCCTTGGCTGCATTGGTCGTTCGTATTTCCCTAAAATACAGCTCCGATTATACCCCAAGGAATACAGGAGCGACAAGAGCTTCGACTGATTTGGCCCGGATCTCTGGTGTCTCCCAGTTTCTAACAGTATACCCACACGCTCAAGAAAATTCCTCTTGCTTCCTGTAGCCAGATTACCACTTGCATTCTGCTTTCCCATTACCACACTGGTTATGCTCAAGAGGGATTTTCTGTGTCTGTTTGTGCCAGTGGGAAATGGGCATCTCCGTCCGGGTGCTCCCTTCTCTCAAGGTAGAAACTTCAAAGAAGGCCGAGAGGGTTCTAAAGAGATTTTCCCATAACTATCAAACTACTACCAAAGCAGGGTTTTCAGGATGACCAGATGGCCAAAAGCCTTGAAAAATCTGGTGGAGATGACGGGACTTGAACCCGTGACCTCCTGCTTGCAAA
>Ga0072500_147491_pt1 | contig 120257 bp, 126 predicted proteins | sample GBScelen77Swater_FD_63803 | JGI IMG/M metagenome (GOLD analysis project Ga0072500, IMG submission 63803) | Hot spring microbial communities from Great Boiling Spring, Nevada - cellulolytic enrichment S 77C v2 (version 2) | ecosystem: Environmental > Aquatic > Thermal springs > Hot (42-90C) ...
AATCTCGTGCACCATCACGTGTTTGACCCGGTAGCTTTCCCACCGGGCGTCACGTGATGGTGGAATTTGGAAGGCTACCGGGTCACATCCGAAAGGGTGTGACCCTTTTTCTTTTAAGGAGGGAGAGGCTTGAAAAGGATCGACAAACTCGTTCGTTCTTTCGTCGATCAGGTGATGAGTGAAGGCTTCGAACTGTTTCTGAGTCCAGAAACCGAAGCGTTGAGAGATCTTTTGCAGATCAACGACAACGTTGTGTTCTTCCAAGCCAAGAACGGACAGTTGTTCAAGCTCAGAGACGATCACACAACGACCATCGTCGAATTCTTCAACAAGAACGCATCAGATTCGCTGAGAGTTTGGTACTCAGGTTTCGTTTATCGTTACGATCAAACGGGGCAAATTCAGAACACCTTTCAGCTCGGTTTGGAAATCGTTCCCTACAACTCACCCCAAGACAGTTTCGTGGTCTTGAGGGTCATGCTCGAATCGATCCTCCGCTCGCTCACAGACGAGTTGCTCGTCGAGATAGGTGATTCACGGGTTATAGAAAAGTGCGTCCAGCACGTGCCAAAGAAGTTCAGAAAAAAACTCTTCGAGCTCATAGACAGAAAGGATGTGTCTGAATTGGAGTTTTTCGCATCTTTGAACGACCTGGATCTGAGCGACGTGCTGAAACTCGTTGAAGCCAGTTTCACCAAAAGGAGCGTGAACCAGCTGAAAGAATTCGAGCTGGATCCATCGATCGAAAGAGAAATAGTTGAGCTCGTGGATTTTCTGTCGGGATTTTCCGGAGTAACGGTGGAGATAGATTTTTCACTCGCCAGAACCGTTGAAGAGTACGATGGACCCACTTTTATCTTTTTCGATCTGAAAGACCCTGCACTCATCGCCGCCGGTGGAAGGTACAGGGTGAACGAACGCACACTGGGAGTCGGTGGAACGATCTTCTTGGAGGAGAAAGCATGGTCAAGATAGCGCTCGCGAAGGGAAGGCTCGAAGATGAAGCGTTCGCGTTCTTGGAAAGATGTGATTTTCAATTCAAAGAAAGGAGTGAGAGATCTCTGATCGTCGAGGACGTGGAGGAGCAGTTGAAGATCTTCATCGTGAAGCCTTCGGACGTTCCAACCTACGTGTTCAACAACGTTGCAGACGTCGGTATCTGCGGCACCGATTCGATAGTCGAATCGCAGTTCAGACTCGTTCAGCCCATGAAACTGCCGTTTGGGAAAGCGAGGATGGTCGTGGCGGGCCTGGAAGGCTTCAAGGTGAAGAACGGAAGCGTCAGTGTGGCGACGAAGTTCCCAGTTAGTGCGAAGCTCTATTTCGATTCGAAGGGGCTGGACGTGAAGATCATAAAATTGCACGGGTCAGTGGAGCTCGCACCAATCGTGGGTCTCGCACCTTTGATTGTGGACATCGTCCAAACGGGAAGGACTCTGAAGGAAAACGGACTTTCGATCTTGGACGAGGTGTATCCCATAAGCGCGGTCGTGACGTTGAACGACGTGGCTTACAGGATCAAACGTGCCGAGATTCTGGACTTCCTTGGAAGGTTGGAAAGGGGGCTTGAGCGTGAGGGTACTCGTTGAACCAACGAAAGGTCAGATTTTCGAAATCTTGAAAGAGAGAAAGACAAACTTTCTGAATATCGAAGAAAATGTGAGGCTCATCGTCGAGAACGTCAGAAAGAACGGTCAGAGCGCTCTGGATGAGTACATTTCCAAGTACGAAAAATGTGCGCTCAAAGGTGAGCAGATCTTGGTTCGACAGGAAGAGCTTGAATCGGCAAAGGTCGAGCCGGAGTTCGAAGAGGCGTGTGAGAAGCTTATCGAACGGCTCGGAGCGTTTCATTCGATGCAACTGGAACGATCGGTGTGGAGCCTGACAAAAAATGGCTCCTTCACGGCACAGTTGGTTAGGCCCATCGATAGCGTCGCGATCTACGTGCCCTCTGGAAAGAAGGTCTACTTCACAACACTTCTGATGTGTGCAATTCCTGCGAAAATCGCGGGAGTCGAAAGAATCGTTGTAGCAAGCCCAGCTGACGAAGAAGGTAAACTTTCGCCATACGTGTTGCATCTGTGTCGAAGGCTCGGTGTGAAGGAAGTTTACAAGATGGGTGGTGCGCACGCAATCGCAGCACTCGCATACGGAACGGACGTTGTGAAGAAAGTCGACAAAATCGTCGGACCCGGCAACGCCTACGTTTCCTGTGCGAAGAAGTTGGTCTTCGGTGATTGTGGTATAGACTCGGTAGCAGGCCCCACGGAGCTTTTGATCGTCGCAGACGAAACTGCTGACCCTAAACTGGTGGCAATCGACATGCTCGCACAAGCTGAGCACGACGAGATGGCGATGAGCGTTCTTTTGACGAACGACGAAGATCTGTTGGACAGAACGCTCGAAGAACTCGCAAAACAGTTGAACGAATTGAGTGAGCCGAACAGATCGATCGCTCAAGTTTCGCTCGAGAGAAACGGACTTTCCATCTTGACGAAAGATTTGAACAACGCGATCGAGTTCGTCAACCTTTTCGCTCCAGAACATCTTGAGTTGTTCGCAGAAGATCCCTTCTCACTTTTGCCAAAGGTCAAGAACGCAGGTTCCGTATTCCTCGGAAGTTGGTCGGCGGAGGCGCTCGGTGACTACGGCATAGGACCCAACCACGTGCTTCCGACTTCGACCAGCGCAAGGTTCTCTTCTGGCTTGAGCGTTCAAGATTTTTTGAAGAGGATCTTCGTAACGCGCGTGAGCGAGGAAGAAGTCCTCAAGGAAGGAAGGTTCTATTCAACCTTGGCGAGGCTTGAGGGCTTCGAGGCACACGCTCGCTCGATCGAAGTGAGGATGGAGGGATCGAGGTGAGTTTCAAAGCGGTCATTGAGAGGATCGGAAAGAACGTAGAGGCTTACCAAAGTGAGGTGAGATCTCCTATCTATCTGGCCTTGAACGAGAATCCTTATCCTTTTCCAGAGGAGCTGATCCGACAGTGCTTCGAATCGATCGATCCGTCGAAGGTGAACCTGTACGTCGATTCTCCTTCGAAGGAGTTCTTGAAAGAACTCGTGGACTACCTTTCGACCGATTCTTGGAGAGCGCGAGAAGAGCAGATCAGCGTCGGAAACGGAGCGGACGAGATCATATACGTGCTCTTGCTGATGTTCAAAGACCTCTCCATATACGTCTTTCCTCCAACGTACAGTTGCTACGAGATCTTCGCCAACGCGTTGGGTGTGAAAGTGAACAAAGTGCCGCTCAGAGGAGAAAGAATCGACACGAAGACGTTGAAAGGTCTGCTGAACGAAGACTGTGTCGTGTTCTTGCCGAATCCGAACAATCCGACGGGTCATCTCTTCGAGGAAGAGGAGATCTTCTGGTTGTTGAAGACCAAGGCTCTCTTGATTCTCGATGAAGCGTATTTCGAGTTCTCTGGAAAAACCTTTGCACCTCTGATAGAACAATTCCAGAACCTCGCGATCTTGAGAACCTTCTCGAAGGCTTTCAGCCTCGCCACTGGATCGAGCAGGATTGGCTTTCTCGATCACATGCTCAAGACGTTCTGTAGATTTTCGACCCTGTCTTTGAGCTTGGAACAGTTCGAGGCGGACTTGCACGTGGACATGCACCACGGGGTTGAGGACCTTGCACTTGTCTTGGGTACGGCTTTCAGAGAGCTCTTAGACTATTCCAGAGCGAAACGTTTTGGCTATGCGATCGTTCCGATGGACGAGGCGCTGACGATGTGCTCGATCGATCTTTCTGGAAGAAGCTTTTTGAATTTTCAGGCTTCTTTTGAAACACAAAGCATCGGTGATTTTCCCGTCGAATTGATCGAAGAGTTCTTCAGGAGCTTTTCCAGCAACGCAAGGATAACTCTGCACATTGTGAAGTTGTTTGGGAAGAACTCACACCACATCGCCGAATCGATGTTCAAAGCCTTTGCTATTGCTGTGAGAAGCGCGATCGAGAAGATTGAATCTACCCAGAGCACGAAAGGGGTGATAGATTGAACGTGGCCATCGTTTCAAGCATGCCTGGAAACGTGATGAACTTGTACAGGGCCTTGAATGGGCTCGAACAGAGTTTGAACGTGGAACTTTTGGAAAAACCGTCACAAAGCTCTTTCGACGTGATCTTCTTGCCAGGCGTTGGGCACTTCGAAGAAGCGATGCGACGGCTCGGAGAGAACGAAATGGACAAATTCTTGCTGAACCAAGCTGAAAAGAGCTTCATCGTGGGAATATGTCTTGGTATGCAGATCCTCTTTGAAGAGAGCGAAGAGAGTGTTTCAAGCCGATCGGTTCGAGGCCTTGGTCTGCTCGAGGGCAAGGTAACGAAACTGAAGGCACAAGTTTTACCCCACGTCGGTTGGAATCAAGTGAGATTTCAGAACGACAAGTTCAAGGACCTGGATGGAAGGTATTTTTACTTCGTTCATTCGTACAGGGTCCTGTGCGAAGAATCTTTGATTGTCGCAACCTGTGAGTACGAAGAAGAGTTCCCAGTGGTTGTCATGAAGGACAAGGTCTTGGGAGTTCAGTTCCATCCGGAGAAGAGCCATGCGGTGGGAAAAGCCTTTTTGAAGAGGGTGTTGGAATGCGCGTCATCCCAGCGATAGATCTTTACGATGGTCGCGTCGTGAGATTCGAACGAGGCGACAAAAAGAAGATTCATCTTTACGATTACGATCCTGTAGAATTGTTGAAACTCTTCGCAGAAGAAGGTTTTCAACTCGTGCACGTTGTGGATCTGTCGTGCGCGATCGATGGATCAATGGCAAACGAGGTCGTGTTGAAGAAGATCTCACGGAGAAATCTCGCAAGATTCGTTCAAATCGGTGGCGGCATCAGGAGCCTGGAGCGAGCGATTCAGCTGGTACAGATGGGGTTCAGAAGGCAGATACTGAGTTCCGCGTTGATCGAAGATCCGACGTTGATCTGCAAGTTGATGCAGCAGGGCATCGACGTGGTGTTCTCGCTCGACACCGCTAATGAACGGGTACGAACGAAGGGATGGAACGAGACAAGCGAGCTGAACGTCGTGGAGCTTTTGAAAACACTGAAAGAGCTCGGCTTGAAAGAGGTGATTCACACCGATGTCGAAGCCGATGGAACACTCAAGGGAAGAAAACTCGATTTCACCAAACACTTGGCACAGAAAACGAATTTGACCTTCATCGTCGCAGGTGGGATAAGTGGCGTTGAAGACCTCGAGAACGTCAGAAGGTTAAACCTCGAAGTTCCATTCGTCGATGGCGTCATCGTGGGCAGGGCCTTCTACGAGGGAAAGATAACACTGAAGGAGATGAAGAGTTATGCTTGCTAAGCGCATCATCGCGTGCTTGGATGTGAAGGATGGTGTGGTCGTGAAGGGAAGACAGTTCGAGAACCTCGTTTACGGTGGAGATCCTGTGGAATTGGCACAGAAGTACTGCGACTCTTGCATTGATGAGTTGGTCTTTCTCGATATTACCGCTTCCTTGGAATCGAGAAGGACGATGATTCACGTGGTGAAGAAGGTCGCGGAGAAAACGAACATTCCCTTCACCGTGGGTGGGGGTATTCGTGACATCGAAACTGCATCGGAGTTGATCTATGCCGGTGCAGACAAGGTAAGCATCAATACCGCTGCGGTGGAGAATCCGAAGCTGATAGAAAAAATTGCATCAAGGTTCGGTTCTCAAGCTGTCGTAGTCGCAGTAGATGCTAAGAGGACCCAACTGGGCTTCGAAGTCTTCACCCTTTCTGGAAAGAAGGCGACAGGTATCAAATTGGAAGACTGGTTAAGAAATGTTCAAGAGCTCGGTGCGGGCGAAATCCTTCTAACAAGCATAGACAAAGATGGCACAAAAGAAGGCTTCGACCTTGAACTCATCTCGTTGGCCAGAAAGGTCTTGAAAATTCCACTGATCGCATCGGGCGGTGCCGGAACAAAACAACATTTTCTCGAAGCGTTCAAGGCAGGTGCGGATGCGGCGCTCGGTGCATCGGTGTTCCACTTCGGCTTGATCGATGTTCAAGATTTGAAGAGATACCTTTCTCAGAACAAAATCAACGTGAGACTGGATTGTTGGGAGGTCGAATGACGTGCTGAGACCTGTAGTTGTCCAAGAAGCTTTCACGAAAGAAGTTCTCATGCTGGCTTACGCGGACGAAGAGGCTTTGAGATTGACGAAAGAAACTGGCTTTGCACACTTCTATTCGAGATCGAGACAAAAGATCTGGAAGAAGGGTGAAGAATCGGGGAACACGATGAGAGTTTTGCAGATCGTTGAAGATTGCGACAGAGATGCCTTGTTGTACCTTGTGGAATTTCCAGAGAACAAGGTGGCGTGTCATACAGGAAGAAGGAGTTGTTTCTTCAACGTCGTCCATGGAGAAAACGTGAAGGACGGACTTGGATTTCTTCAAAAACTCCACAAGATCGTCGAAGACAGGAAAAACAATCCCACAGAAGGTTCTTACACGACGAGCCTGTTCAAGACAGGTTTGGACGAAATCCTCAAGAAGTTTGGCGAAGAGAGCATAGAAGTCATACTGGCGGCGAAACACCAGACAAAGGAAAGACTCATCAACGAAATTTCAGATCTCATCTACCATCTGATCGTGTTGATGTGCGCCGAGGATGTTTCCTGGAACGACGTGATCGGGGAACTCGAGAAAAGATCGAAAAAATGTCCGGAGAATGAGAGATCATGAAGACTCGTGCTGATGAGTCTGTCACAAGATGAGTGGTTTCGGAAAAAGCAGGCCATGCGTTTCTAATCACCAGCTCTTGTGAAAAAACGCAGGGCGGCACAAAGAAATATCTCTGCAAATTGCTTTTAGAATGAGAAGCCACAATGTTCTTCGAGAAAAGCTTTGTTACTGAACATCAGTATGAAAAGCGCTTCGAAATCTCCGCAGTACGTTCACACAAGATAACGCTTTGGAATCTTCGCCTTCGCTGTTAAGTTCGGATCGACGAGCTGACTCACGCCCACATCGACGATCAAGCTTGCGAGCATGTAAGCTTCTTCGAAAGAGAGTTTTCTTGCTTCACTGATCATCTTCACTGCGACGCGCGTGGCTTCTTCGAGCGCGTCCTCCAACTTTGGCAGAGAAACGAGTACGTATACATTTTCCTCAGTCTCCACGATGGGCCATTCGATCGTTCTGTCCTCAATGTCTATCTTCACTGTCACGGTCGCTGGAACCTCGCATGCAGAAACGCACACTTCACCGTCACCCATCACGGCATGAACATCGCCCAGAGCGAAAAGCGCACCATCTTGAAAGATGGGAAGGTGGATCTTACTCCTGATGGATATTTCTTTCGTGTCCATGTTGCCGCCGTGTTTGTGTGCAGTACCGGTGGGAAACTCTTCTCGTTCGGGTGCCACACCGATTACCCCGATCATTGGTCTGATTGGGATCGAAAGATCGTTGAAGATGACATGACCATCACGAATCGGCAAGATCTTCGCTTTGAAACCCTTGACGACATTCTTGAGCACACCGAAGCCTTCCTCAGCGACTATCACACCACGGTCCGATGAGATGTTTATGTCGAGGATCTCCACCACGAGCGTTTGACCTTTTTTGGTACCTTCAACGTAGATCGGGCCTGTGGCGGGATTGACCTTTGAGAAATCGAGGTTCATCACGTCTGCTTCGTCTTGAATCTGTCCGCCGAGCGCATCGAGTGTTTCGAACTGGACCGTTTCGCCGGCGTGAGCATGTGCAACAGGCTTCATGCCGGGGCTGAAGGCGTAAATCACGTTATCCTTTGGGATGACTTTCACCGCTATCACCCTCTCTCTTTCCCCACAGCTGTTCCAACCTCTTCTTTATCGACGATTCCTTGCCAACGTCTTTTGGCACGTACAGTCTGATATCTTCAAGACCTTCGGGCATATAGCTTCTTTGAACGAAACCTCCAACATCGTGTGGATAAACGTAACCTTTACCGTAGCCCATATTCTTCATGAGTTTGGTCACAGGATTTCTCAAGAACAGCGGTACTTCAGCATCTTTCGTCTTTGCTACCAGCTCTTTTGCTCGAGACAGCGCTTCATAAGTAGAATTGCTCTTTGGGGCTGTTGCGAGGTATATCGCCGCCTCTGCAAGGTTCAGCGCGCATTCTGGCATACCCACGTGTTCCACCGCCTGCGCAGCACTGACTGCGATCACGAGGGCGAAGGGATCTGCTAAACCTATATCTTCACTCGCGAGGATGATCATTCTTCTTGCAATGAATCTGGGATCTTCCCCAGACTCGAGCATTCGAACCATGTAGTAGAGCGCCGCGTCTGGATCACTTCCTCTGAGACTCTTTATGAACGCCGAGGCCAGATCGTAGTGATTCTCTTCTGTGTAAGTTAGAATCTTCGACGGTGAAAGCTCGGCCAGATCTTCGAGACGAAGCTTCTTCAAGCCTTTAGACAGCGTTGTTTCAACGATCGTCTCGAGCGTGTTCAACGCATATCTTGCATCACCGTTCGATTCCTTCGCAATGTACGAGAGCACCTCTTCTTCTATTTCCACTTGACTCCTCCTGAACAGCTCATCTCTTTCAACGGCGCGTTTCATGATCTTCAGCAGATCCTCTGCGGTGAGTGGCTTGAGCTGGATCACTCGGCAACGCGAAAGTAAGGGTGCGATGATCTCGAAAGACGGATTCTCCGTGGTCGCACCGATGAGTACGATCGTTCCATCCTCCACTCGCGAGAGTAAAAGATCCTGCTGAGCCTTGTTCAATCTGTGTATTTCGTCGATGAACAGTATGGTCCGTTTACCGTACTTTTTGAGTTCCTGAGCCCTACTGAGCACCTGCTTTATCTCTGCAGCACCGTGGAGCGACCCGCTCAGAGAATGGAATTCTGCATCGACGTATTTTCTGATCAGCTCGGCGATGGAACTCTTACCACAACCCGGAGGACCGTAGAGTATGCACGAGAAAATTGACCCAGATTCCAGCGCACGACGAAGAACGCCGCTTTCACCGAGCACGTGGTCTTGACCCACGAGTTCGTCGAGATCCTTGGGTCTCATCCTTTCTGCGAGAGGCTCCGAACCTTGCGTGAACATCACCCTCCAGATTTGAAGAACTCCAACGTGAGGGCTAAGCCTGTTTTCAAATCGATTTTGGGTTTCCAACCGAGCAATTTCTCGGCCTTCGAACAATCCAAGATGCTCTTTCTCAGGTCACCTTTCCTTGGTTCCGCATAAACGGGTTCTTTCGAATAATTCGTCAACTCCGCGAGCATCTTGAAGAGCTGGTTCACCGTAGTTCCAACACCCGTTGCGATGTTGAAGATGCCGCTGACCTCAGGTTTCAGAGACAGTAAGTTGGCCTCGACTACGTCCGATACGTACACGTAGTCTCTCACGTATTCACCATCGCCAAAGATGTGGACCTCTTCATTCTTCAACATTCTCGACGTGAATATGGCTACCACGCCGGCCTCACCGTTGGGATCCTGTCTTGGCCCGTACACGTTGCCGTAGCGAAGAGAAACATAATCGAGGCCCTTTTCCTTCTTGAAGAAATCCAGATACATTTCCACACTTCTCTTTGCGATGCCGTACGGTGAGACGGGTTTTGGGCAGACTTCTTCGTTCGTTGGTACGGGCACATCGTCGCCGTAGATGGCTCCGCCCGTGGAAGAGAAGATGAACTTTTTCACACCGTACTTCACACTCTTTTCGAGCAAAACTAAGCTACCAACGATGTTACTCATCGCATCCTTGACAGGCTCTTTGACCGATACACTCACACTCGCCTGCGCTGCAAGATGAAAGACGTAATCAAAATGATGGAGCATGAACACGCGCTCCATCATTTCCTCGTCCTGAATGCTCTGCTGATAAAACAAAGCCTGCCTGTTCAAATTCTCAATCTTACCGTTGCTCAGATTGTCGACCACGACAACCCTGTGACCTTCACGAAGCAAGGCATCAACCAGGTGTGAACCTATGAATCCAGCTCCTCCAGTCACCAGGACGTTAGCCACACTCATTCACCCTCTTCTTCCTCTGTTTCCTTCTCCATGGCCTTGAGGTCTTCGAGTACCTCTTCAGGAAGTGTTGGAGCGTTCACCAATTTGCGACTCTCTTCTATGAACTCTCTAAGCTCTTTCGCCTTGTCCTCGGAGAAATCGATGATCAGTCTGTAGAAATCTTTTATTCTCTCACGTGTTCTCGCAGTCAGATAGTGTGACAAATGCCTTGCCAACTTCTCTGAGATGTCTATGGAGATACCGAGCACGTAGTGGAAGAAATTTTTGATGCGTCTCTGTAAGGCGTACAGACTCTGAGCCTTCCTTTTTCCACGTGAGGTGAGGATGATCAAACCGTACTTTTCGTACTCGACGTACCCGAGGTCTGCGAGCCTTCTGACCGCATTCGTGACACTCGGCAGACTGACTCCTACCCTTCTCGCAATCGTGCTGATTCTTGCAGCAGGTTGTTTCTGCTGGATCTCGTAGATCACCGTCAAGTAGTCTTCCAGTGCGGGTGTCAAAGTTTTCTTCCTACCCCTTGGCATCTTGATACCTCCCTTTCAGCTCATCATAGAATTTTCGGACCTTCTTGATGTCCTGCCAAGTTAGATCCTTCGGAGAGCCTTTCTCTCTCGAAGGATTCCTCAGCAGATAACTCGGATGGAACATGGGAAACAGTTTCTTGCCTGCCTTCCATTGAATCTCCTTGCCACGATAATCACTGATCGAGACATTTTGGTTGAGAAAGAACGAGAGTGCCGTGCTACCAAGAGGAACGATGATCGCTGGATCGACGATCATGATCTGCGCGTAAAGAAAATGTGCACACGCTTTTTGTTCCTGCGCGTTTGGGACCCTGTTATTGGGTGGTCTACACTTGACGACGTTGCATATGTAGACTTCCTCACGAGTCAGTTGAACGGACTCGAGGATCTTTGTTAGCAACTGACCCGCTCGGCCGACGAACGGTCGACCCGTCTTGTCCTCTTCTTCACCTGGACCTTCACCAACGAACATGATGGGTGCATAGAGACTGCCCTCACCGACGACCACGTTGGTCCTACCTTGAGCGAGCTGACAGGCTTCACATTTCTGAACTCGTTCCGTCAGGATTTGAATGAGTTCCTCTCTCGTCAAAACTGACCCTCCACGGTGTGCATAATCAGAAACTATGTTATAGGCGTCGACCATGGTTCCAAAAACATTTTACCATAACAGAGCGTCCATTCTTTTGGACCCGTGAAAAACATGAAAGGTTCTCTCTTTTTAAGTTGGCTCGAACGTCTCAAGGATGGCGTTCAAGACCGCCTGGACGTCCTTTGTTTCATATATTCTACCAGCTTTTCTGTTTTCGAAACGTCTGAGAGCGCTGTAAACCTTCTGAACGAGTTTCTTTTTGCAGTAGACCCACACACCCCAAGGCATCTTCCCGAGCAGAACCGAAAGAGAAAGCGGATACATCGCCAAATCAACAACACAGAGAAACTCGTCGTCGTCTTTGCACTCGATGATCCCGATCCTCTCTCGTGAGTCAACGATCTCGATCCTGGAAAGTCTTGTGAGGAAATCGCTGATGTCCTTGACGCGACCCTCCAGAATCAGCTCGAAAACATCCTCCAGCACGTGACCAGAGAGGAATCTGGAAAGGTACATCAGGTCTTCAGAGCATGCGGTCCTCAGAAACGCAGTCTCACTCACTAAGGCAACAGCGAAACAGAAGAGCACGTCATCGGGAAGAACTTGGCGAGAGAGATCGTACAGGTTCAACACGTTGGCACTCCTCAGCCTGATATGAGAGTAAAAGGCCTTTTCGACGAATTCTTTGTGCGGATTGTTGTGGTGGTCGAAGATACAGTAATGAGGAACAAGAAAGGACAACTGCTGTGGGTCCGAGGTGTCGTAAACGAAGAAAAGTTGAATGTGTGGGGGAAAGCAATTCTTCACACAGAATCTTTGCATAAGCTTTCGCACGGTCAGATCCGGTTCGTCTATATAGATTCCCCCACCGAAGAGTCTGTAACCCCAGTAAGCGCTCGCGAAGCTGTCGGCGTCTGCTTTCTTGTGAGTAAGGTGAAGAAAAGGAAGATCACCACAGAGTTGATTGGTCCGGATGCACCTTCCTCCTTTTGATCTTTTTCAGTCTCTCAGTAGAAACAACACGCAATCTGTTTTCAAGTTCACTCTTTTCGGATATCGTCTCGAGTACTTCCCGTGCTCTGTCCACAATCTCTCTCGGTAGGCCAGCTATTTGGGCCACCTCGATCCCGTAGACTTTGTCTGCCACTCCGTCAACGACTTTGTGCAAAAACACGATCGTTGATCCCTCTTCCGCCACCTGTACCGTCTTGTTCAGGACACCTTCGTAAAGGTTGGCGAGCTCCGTGAGCTCGGTGAAATGCGTGGCGAAGACACACTTGCAACCGATCTTGTTGTGTATGTACTCGCTCACCGCCCAAGCGATGCTGATGCCATCGAACGTGCTCGTACCCCGACCAACTTCGTCGAGCAGGACCAAGCTGTCTTTCGTTGCATGGTAGACGATTTTTGCGACTTCGTTCATCTCAGTCAAAAAAGTGCTTCGACCAGCGACGACGTCGTCACGCACACCCATCTTTGCGAAAATCCTATCGAAAATCGGCAGAATGGCTTGCTCCGCGGGGACAAAACTTCCCATCTGGGCCATGACTGCGATGAGTCCAATCTGCCTGACAAAAGTAGATTTACCGCTCATGTTCGGGCCAGTCAGCACCACAAAGGAATTCTTCTCATCGAGAGTCAGGTCGTTGGGTACGAAGCCTTCAACTTTCGTCTCAACTATGGGATGTCTTGAATTTTTGAGCACGAGTTCACCATCGGAAAAAGTGGGCCTCACGTAGTTATGACGAACGGCCGCCGTGGCGAGTGAGCAGAGCACGTCGAGTGTGGAAAGCACGTCCGCAAGCTTGGCAAGCCTTGTGGAGTTCTTCCGAACCTTCGAACAGAGGTCGTTGAAAAGTTCCTTCTCTCTCTTTTCGAGCTTTTCCTTTGCCGTGATGATCTTCTCTTCTAATTGTTTCAACTCTTCGGTGATGAAACGTTCAGAGTTGACGAGCGTCTGTTTTCTGATGTACTCCCTCGGCACCCTCGAGAGATTGGACTTCGTGATCTCTATGTAATAGCCAAACACCTCGTTGTAGCCAATCCTCAAATTGCTTATACCGGTTCTCATCTTTTCGCGTTGTTCGATTTGTTTGAGAAAATCCTCGGCGTTGAAGACCAAGTTTCTGAGTTCGTCGAGTTCCGCATCGTATCCAACCTTGATCACGTTCCCCTCACCGACGTCCATGGATGGCTCTTCCTGTAACGCCCTGTTCAGTTCGTCGTGAAGGTCTTCAAGGCAGTCTAAGTTCGACATATCGTCGAAGGCTTCATTCGTTTGCATCGCCATCTTGATGGCTGGGCACACGGATAAAGTCGATCTGATGTGTACCAAATCTTTCACCGTGGCTTTGTTGTACTCGAGACGGCCTAAGATCCTCTGAAGATCCTTCACGGCTGCCAGATACTCCGTCAATTCGTTGCGCAAAAGTTGGTCCTTAACGAGAGCTTCGACTTTGTTCAGCCTCCACTCGATCTTGTTCCTGTCCCTGAGGGGTTGCAGTAGCCACTGTTTCAAGAGCCTTGCACCCATAGATGTCCTTGTGAAGTTGAGAACATCGAACAGACTCGTTTGCCCATTCTTCATCAACAGTCCAAGCTGTTCTATCGTAGAGGAGTCGAGAAACACGTAATCGTCGGATCTCAGAAGCCTTGGAGGTTTCAAGAAGATCTGCTCTGACATGAGGGTGTATCTGATATACCTCACCAGGGCGGCAAAGGCGAGTCTTCCCTCTGAAAGTTCTAAATGATCAACTATCGCCACGTTCAATGCCTGAGCGATGTCCTGATCGATGTTCGCACGGTTCAAATGCCAATCCTGAAGTGGTTCAAGAACGATGTTATTCGTGAATCTATCCTCGAGCTGACCTTTCAGGGAAGGTTCGTAGAGGATCTGGCTGGCCCCGATGGATTTCAAAAGATCACACAGCTCGTCGAGATCGTTCAAAGAAGTCCAGAAAGTTTCACCCGTCGACACGTCCGCTCCCGCAACAGTGTAACGGTCGTCCTGCTTGCAGACGGCCACAAGGTAGTTGTTGAGACTTCCTTCCAGCAGTTCTTCCTCGAGCAGTGTTCCCGGTGTGACGATCCTGGTAACCTCTCTGCGGACCAATCCCTTAGCTGTTGCGGGATCTTCCACCTGGTCACATATCGCGACTTTGTACCCAAGCTGGACAAGCCTTTTCAAGTAGGTGTTCAACGCATGGTAAGGAACGCCCGCCATGGGCGCACCCTGACGCTGTGTGAGAACGATGTCGAGTTTCTCAGAAACTATCTTTGCGTCATCGAAAAAAGCCTCGTAAAAGTCTCCAAGACGGAACAGAAGGATCGCGTCCTTGTGCTTGGACTTTATTTTCATATACTGTTCCATCATCGGGGTGAGTTTCAAGGAACTCACCTTCTTTTCGGCTCGATCACCTTGTCTATGAGTCCGTACTGAAGGGCCTCGTAAGCGTCCATGAAGAAGTCCCTGTCGGTGTCCTTCTCGATCCGTTCTATGGGTTGACCCGTCTTTTCACTGAGTATCCGGTTTATGAGACTCTTTATTCTGAGCAACTCTTTGGTGATGATCTCCACATCCTTCACTGGTCCTTCGGCACCACCCAAAGGTTGATGCAACATGATTCTTGCGTTCGGTAGTGCGAAACGCTTGCCCTTTGTCCCGCTCGCCAAGAGGACAGCTGCCATGGAAGCAGCTTGACCGACACATATGGTCACCACGTCGCACTTCACATATTGCATCGTGTCGTAGATCGCGAGGCCCGCGGTGACCGAGCCACCCGGACTGTTGATGTAGAGTTGTATGTCCTTGTCGGGATCTTCAGCTTCGAGGAAGAGCAGTTGAGCCACCACGAGGTTCGCCGTGTGATCGTCGATGGGATAACCCAGAAAGACGATCCTATCTTTCAGAAGGCGCGAATATATGTCGTAGGCACGTTCGTAACGACCGGTGGATTCAATCACCGTCGGTATCAGCTGCCCTATCTGTTCCAGACTCATTTGTGTTCACCTCCTCAGGTTTCACATCGAAGATCTTGCATTTTTCGAGGATCCTGTCGGCTATCTTTTCCTTGATCAGTTCGCCCCTAACCTCTTCGTAGATGTCTCTTCTGTTCTTCAGGAGCGATTTGGCACGTTCCACCGAAATACCCCAGGCGAGAGCGAGCTTCTCCGCCTGTGCCATGATCTCTTCATCGCTGACTTCAATATTGTTTTGGCGCAACGCCTCTGCGATGGCGTACTCAGCCTTGAGATCCTGCAAATAATAGCGCTTGATCGCTTCGAAGGCCTTTTCTTCGTCGTTGTCGTATTCTTTCAGCAATCTTTCGTACTCTCCACGGTTGGATTTGATCTCCTCGAGTGCACGGTTTGCAAGTCTCTCGAGTGTTTTGTCTGAGATCTTTAATTCGCTCGTTCTGATCAGCACGTCTATTGCTTGATCTCGCAAGAAATGTTTGATGTCCCTGTCGTACATTTCGCTGGCCTCTTTCTCGATGGCTTCTCTGAGTTGCTGGAGTGTTTCGTACTGCGAGTTCACCATTTTGGCAAATTCGTCGGAGACGATCGGGAGCGTTCGGCTGTTGATTTGCAAGATCTCTATTTTGTAGTGGTAGGTCTTGCCGTCTTCGAAGGTCTTTTCGAACTCGACGACTTCGCCAGCTTTTTTACCGATCAGTTCGGTGACGATGGGTCTGTCGTCGTCTTTGTGGAGCACGTACTCAATTTCTTTGCTGTCCACGAGCACCTTGTCGTTTGTTGATATCGTCATCTTCACCCTGACGAGGTCTTCATATTCTGCTGGACCTTCCTTGGGCTGAACGATCGCGTGCTGTTCCTGGAGCTCCTTCAACTTATCCTCAACGTATTTGCTCAACACGGAAAGTTTGTCGATTCTCTTCAGTTCGAATTCTTCGAACGGTTTGAGTTGAACCTCAGGTCTTCTGTGCACCTCGACGACCAACCTCGCACCGTTCGTTTCCAAATCGATGTCTATGGGATAGACGGGCAGAATGATATCCTCTTGTTTCAAATCTTCCAAAACCTTTGACATCAGTTCCTCGAGCGTTTCGGCCTTCAGCGTCTCTGGGAACCTCGCGCGCAGGATAAACTCCGGGACCTTTCCCTTTCTGAAACCGGGAACTTCGACATCTCTTGCGATCTTTTTAAGCGCCACCGATTCTGCCGCACGTTTTTCTTCATCGTTGAACAGGTATTCGTACGTCACAACGTTCTCGTCGACGTTCACAACGTTTCTTTCCATCGCTCCTCCTCCTTCACACGCCACATTATACAACGATCACAAAAAGGGCGGGCACATCGTCCCGCCCCGCATCATCCTGGCTGGGAGGGGAGGACTCGAACCTCCACCGGCGGATCCAGAGTCCGCTGTCCTACCGTTAGACGACCTCCCATCGCCTTTGTTATTCTACCATCATTTTTGGTCGTTTTCAAGTTGGTTCGTTCATACCGTTGTGGGTTATAATTAGTAGAGCTTACAGCACATGGCTTTCGAACCTGCGTTTTTTGTGTTGAAAGTGTCGATCCGGAAAGATGGCGAGTGAGGTGAGAGGCCATGAAACGCCTTTTACTGTTGGTTCTGGCTCTTGTTTACACAGTTGTGCTTGCGGAATATGTCGTCGTGGTGAGGACTGAGCCCTTCTCCTGGGTTTACGTAGACGGAATCTACAGAGGCATTGCCGACATGAACGGTGTTCTGGTGCTCACGTTTCAAACGCTGGGCCAGTACAAAATTAGTGTGACCAAATCCTTCTACCTGCCTTTCGAAGGAATCGTGTTTGTAACACAATCGGGACAAATCGTGGTGCAAGCACCGTTGAAACGGGCGGGACAGTTGAGGGTCTTCTCGAATGTCTATCCCATTGAGGTGTATGCCGAAGACTACTACCTTGGAACCATCAGGAGCGTGAAGGACACAGTTCTGGTGCCAGAGGGGAGCCAGTATTTGACATTCAAGGCGAGTGGCTATCAGCCACAGACGCATCTGGTGAACGTTGCTTACGCGAAGGAGACAGCTGTGAACTTGACCCTTGTCGAAGAAACACTCACAGTCAATCTCAAGATCGAGCCGAAAACGTTTTCCCCTAACAACGATTGGTATCAAGACGCAACGAGCTTCTACATATACCTGTCTAAGCCGGCGGATTTGACCGTGAACATCATGGACAAATCAGGAAAGACAGTCTGGACAAAATCGCTCAAAGGCAAAGCTGGTACCAACGTTCTGGCCTGGTATGGGACCGGTGTCGAAGATGGCGAATACGTGGTGGAAGTTGTCGCAAACACAACTGAAGAATCCTACACCGCCAGGGAAACTGTCGTCGTGGACAGGAGCGTTTACACCTACACGAAAGAGAAGATCCTGACGGTATCTGCTATCGGTTTAGGAGCGGTTCTCTTAATGCTCTTGATCTCATCTTCTCGATGATCTTATAGGTGGACGTAACCGCTTTGACCGTGACTCGCTTTTTTTCGTCGGTCTGCATCCATCCGTTCAAACCCAGTTTGAGCGCATAATCTATGACGCGCTCGTACTCTTCTTTGTTGATCCTTCTTCCTATGACCGGGTCTGTTCGCGCACCGAAGACAGGGTTGTACTGTGACATGATCGACACGGGTACGGAAGGTGACAGGCAAAAATAGATGAAATCAAGAACACGTTGAGATTTTGCAACATCGTTGGGAAGCACCAAATGACGAACGATTAGGCCCTTCATTCTTTTCTCATCGAATGGCCCGACTTGCCGGTGCATTTCCACCAGAGCCTTGCTCGCCACAGAGAAATAGTTGGGGACCTTCGAATACTTCCATCCAGTTTCGTCGTCAGCGTATCTCAAGTCCGCAAGGTATATGTCTACGATCCCTTCGAGTCTGCGCAGTGTCTCAACATTTTCATAGCTACTCGTGTTGTAAACCACGGGTAAGTTGAACCCGCGCTCCTTTGCGAACAATAAAGCCTCCACTATGAACGTGATGTTCGGAGCTGGGGTGACAAGGTTCAACGTTTTCGCACCACTTTGCTGTAAATCCAGGAAGAACTCTGCGAGCTCTTGCGTGCTCACCTCGATGCCCAAACCTTTCTGACTGAAATTCATGTTTTGACAGTAAATGCAGCGCATGTTGCAACCGGTGAAAAAGATCGTTCCAGCACCAGTTTCTCCACTGATCGGAGGTTCTTCTCCAAAGTGCAGAACCACGCTGGAAAGCTTCGGTCTGGCACCAACTCCACAGAGGCCAACTCGACGACGCCGATCGGCACCGCAGCTGAGAGGACAGAGCCTGCAGTTCGATAGATTGTTTTCGAACCAATCGATCACACGTTCAACCATTCTCGTACTCCACGACTGCGGAAAGTTCGGTGAGTTTTCTCGTCAGATCCTCGTAGCCTCTGAAGATCTGATCGACATCTTCGACAATCGTTGTTCCCTCGGCCATGAGGCCCGCAATCACCAGCGCAGCTGCAGCCCTAAGATCTGTGGCCTTCACGATTGTGCCCTGCAACTTTTCCACTCCATAGACGATCGCTGTTCCATCTGTGAGTTCGATCTTACATCCGAGTCTTCTGAGCTCATCAACGTGTTGGAACCTCGATTTGAAGACTGTCTCAACGATCACGGAAGTGCCGTCGGCCACACTGAGGTAAGCGATCATCTGAGGTTGTAGATCCGTTGGAAAACCTGGATAAGGAGATACCTGAAGCTTGAGTGGTTTGGGTCGCTCGTTCATCTGGACCAAAAGGTTCTCACCGTCAAACTTGATTTGAGCACCGGACTGATTCAACGCCTCGATGGCGGCCATCATGTGATCGGATCTGACACCCTCTAAGAGTACCTTGCCCCGTGTCGCTGCAGTCGCTATCGCGTACGTGCCGGCCTCTATACGGTCTGGAATGATCGAGTGCTCACAAGTTTTCAATCGATCCACGCCTTCGATTTCGATTTTTCTGCTTCCCGCACCGAAGATTTTGGCCCCACAACGGTTGAGAAAGTCTGCAAGGTCGACTATCTCGGGCTCCATAGCCGCATTTTCGATTATCGTTCTCGTTCCTCCAAGCAGGGTCGCGGTGGTCATTATATGTTCAGTCGCCCCAACGCTGGGGAAAGGAAAATACACGTAGCATTCTTTAAGTTTCTTCTCTCTCTTTGCCCTGACGACACCATGCTCTATCTCGATGGAGAAGCCAAGTTTTTGAAGACCTTCAAGATGAAAATCCACAGGTCTGACACCGATGGAACATCCTCCGGGGAGCGAGACCGAAGCTTCGCTGCACTTGACTGCCAGCGGGCCAAGAACGTTGAAGGATGCTCGCATCTTTCTGACGGGTTCGTAGGGTACCTCGCCCTTCAAATTTGTCGAGGGTCTCAAATAGACCGTGTTTTTTTCGAACCTCACGTCGCAACCAACCGACTGAAGGATCTCCAGCATCGTACGCACATCCAGCAAATCCGGAACATTGTGAATCACGACCAGTTCATCGAGCAAAATCGTGGCCGCAAGGATGGGAAGAGCGGCGTTTTTCGCACCGGAGATCTTCACAGAGCCGTTTAGCCTTGCACCACCGTGAACGATGAGTTTGCCCACTTCAGCTGACCTCCGCCTGCAACTGCTTCATCATGTCTTCGAGGTTTGAACCGTCGTCGGGATAGGATCTAAAAGAAATCTTGACGGGAATCGCGAGGTGCTGATTGATGAAGGTTTTAATTCTCTCCACCACTTTGCGAGTGTTCTCTTTACCGATCTCGGTCAACAGGAGAACGAAGGTGTCCTCGTTGAGTCTTCCAACGCTGTCCATGGGTACTCTGATAACATTTTTCAGCAACTTCGCAAGCGCGAGCAGGTTCGCATCGAAGTTCTCATCCTTCTCGACCAGACGTACCAGTATCAAACCGTATTCGCGATTTTCCTCGAAAGCACGTTGATGGTAGTAACTGACGAGCTTGCTTATGTGCTCTGCAGAATACACCCTCGTGTACGGATCGATGATTCTGCTGGTTCCAATGTCTCGAACGAACTGATCGTAGATGTCGAACTGTCTACGAATGAACTCATTGTACTCTCTGATCAGTTGCTCCATCTGAGCCTCGCGAGTTCGGTAATACTCGAGTTGATCCTCCAACATTCTGATTTTCTGGAGAAGTTCTTCTTTCTCTTCCACGAAACTTCCCTCCCTGCTCTGTCGTTCAAGATCCTCAATCTTTTCATTGCGTTGCACATCGTCTTACTGAACGAGTCAAAAGCGATCGTTGTTTTGCGTCGAACTTCTCAAAAATTATACCATGCAGGTGAAATGTGAGTTTCGAGCTGTTCAACTTCTGCGCCGTAAAATATTGACGGCATACATTCTTGTGGTATCATCTATAGGGTAACAAAAAGTTCGAAAGAGGTGAGGCTGAATGAAGAAGGACATTCACCCACAAATGAAGCTTGTGACAGTGAAGTGTGCGTGTGGTGCAGAGCACAGGTTCTACACGACGAGGGACACCATCAGGATAGATGTGTGCTCGAACTGCCATCCGCTTTACAGAGGTCAGGGCGCCGCAGGTTTGGTCATAGACGCTGAAGGACGCATCGAGAAGTTCAAACGCAGATACGAAGGTGTCGAATACTGAGGTTTCATAAATCCTTAGGGAGGGTTAGTTTGTGGTAAAGGTTGGCGACGTTGTGAAGAGCAAAGTCACACAAATAACAAAATTCGGAGCAGTCGTCACACTCGAGAACGGAGAGACAGGGTTCATTCACATTTCGAAGATCGCAAACCAGTACGTGAAGAACGTCGAAGATTTCTTGAAGCAGGGTCAGGAAGTCACAGCAAGGATCATCGGCAAGACGCGCGACGGCAAATGGGAACTGTCGCTGAAGGAAGAGAAGAGCCAGGAGGAACAGAAAGACGCCAAGAAAGCGGAGTTCGAGAAGAAGCTCGCAAGGTTTCTTAGGGACAGTGAGAAGAAGTTCGCCGAGTACAAGAAGAGGGCAGAGAAAAAGGGAGGAAGGTTCTGATCAGAAAGTCCAGTTGATTGGGAACTCTTCCGTGTTTCTGACCACCACCACCTTGGTTCCGACATCAATGAAGGCGTCGATGGTTTCTATATCTTGATTAAACATGCGGATACAACCGTGGGAGATCCTTTTTCCGATTTCCCACGGTTTTGTTGTCCCATGTATGCCGTAAGTGGGATTGGACAGCTGAAAGAATCTGGTTCCCAGACCGTTTATGGGAGAACGTGGTGGAATGTACTCACCAAACCAGTAGAGTGCGGGGTCAATTTCCTTTTTCATGATCCAGTAAGTCCCGGGTGGGGTCATATCGCTGCGCCCAACCGCCACGGGGAACACCTTGACGAGGAATCCATTGTAGTAAAGCGCCAACCTGCCAGTCGCTGTGTTGATCACTATGCTCGTCAAAGAAGAATCGAAGTAGACTTTCGCCAGTTTGAGCACGGTACCGGACACGATACGATTGCCATCAGAAATACCATTCGCCAGTTCAAGGTCTGGGATGGTAAGACCATACATGTTGGCGATCGACCAGAGAGTCTCGCCCGGTTTGACGACGTGGGTGTAGGGAGCCACTGGTTCAACGCGCATCGGAGTTGTGGAACCCCTCAATGAGTTCACCAAGCCGTGGAAGACGAACACATCCAAACTCGTTGTCTTGCGCAAACCGTACGGTAGTTCGAAGGTCAGTTTCAGGGTGTGTATGCCATCCTTAGGTTTGTCGGGTGTGTAGAGGTACAAAAGACCGTTGAAGGAGAATCTTCTGAATTTGAGGTTTTGAAAATCGCAGTCCAAAAGTTTCCAATCCTGCGGCAATCTCACGCCTATGTAGAACAGATACTTTTCCGGATCTGTGAAGAAGAACACGTGTGGATCCTGCCTGTAACTCAAGAGCTTCAAAAACGTTGGTCGAACACCGCGCATGGGATAACCGAGACTGCTTCTACCAAAAGCCTCCGCGATGATCCAGTCGGTGTTCGAGACATCGAAAACGAAGGAATCTTCATTAGTGACCTTAGCGAGCCTGTGGCCCGTCTGAGTGAACAAATACAGTTTCGGTTGTTCACCGGCCGTGTAGATTGGCCGCAGGGAAAGTTCCATCATGTTCTTCTCAAAAGACCTGACGAACAGTTCATGAGCCGCGCCAAAGATGAGCGAGCTCGTCAAGAATAGCCAGAGCAATACGATCCTTCGCATCTGGACCAACCCGCTTTTTCGAACCGTCTCTCTTTATGATCGTCACAGTGTTTTGATCGCTGCCCATTGCCTGCACTTCGTTGGCAACAATCATATCAAGATTCTTCTTCCTCAACTTTTGTTCCGCGTAGCTCTCCAGCTCGTCAGTCTCCACAGCAAAACCAACCAAGATCTGTCTGTTCTTTCGTCGGCCGAGTTCTTCGAGTATGTCTTTCGTCTTGATGAGCTCGATGGAGAGTCTCTCCTTTGATTTCTTCAATTTCGAACTACTCTTCAGTGCGGGGGTGTAATCTGCCACAGCCGCCGCCATGATGATGGCATCGGCCGATTCGAATCTCTTAATCGTTTCATCGAACATCTGCTGAGCACTCTCGATGCTGACGTACTCTTTGATGAAGAACGGCGGTCTCAAGCACGTGGGACCAGCGATCAATGTAACCTCAGCTCCGAGCCGTGCAGCCATCCTGGCGATCTCAAAACCCATCTTTCCGCTGGAACGATTCGTTATCAAGCGAACTGGATCGATGCTCTCCCAGGTGGGACCAGCAGTCACGAGCAAGCGAAGATCCCTGAGGGGCTTGTCGCTACCGAGTATGTATATGGCCTCCTGAACAACCTCGTTCTCTGGATACCTTCCACGACCCATTTCACCACACGCGAGGTGTCCTTCTGCGGGATCCAAGACCCACCATCCCATCCGACGGAGTTTTTCGATGTTTTCCTGTGTGATAGGATTTTCGAACATGCGCACATTCATGGCAGGGACTAAAAGCCTCTTGTCCTTCGCAAAAGCGAGAGATACCATCGTGAGCAAGTTGTCCGCGACGCCGTGTGCGATCTTTGCGATCGTGTTGGCCGTAGCAGGTGCAACCACGAACACGTCTGGCCATCTGGACAATTCCGTGTGCGGTATCCAGCCATCTTTTATGTTGAATGCGTCCTCATCCGTGTACACCGGACAGTTGCCAACGGCAGAAAACAGGTCCTTCGAGACCAGCTTCTGCGCACTCTCTGTCATGATGATCCTCAATTCGTGCCCGTCTTTGCGCAAACTACTCACAAGCCCTACGACTTTGTACAGGGCGATGCAGCCCGTCACGCCGACGAGGACCTTCATGGGATCACTTCACATTGGGAAGCAGTATGCGCAGGATCTCTTCGTTCTTTATTCTCACGTAACCGGCCTGAATCTCCTGAAATGCGATCGAAACAGGGTTGTTTTCAATCGGTGTGACATAAGGTTTTGCATACTCTTTGAGTGCCTCTGCCCTCTTGGCTACGGCTATCGGTATAGCGTACTTGTAAGGTATCTTCTGTGACAGTCTGTCATAATGCAGTATCTGCTTGCTCATTTGGAATCACCTCCGTCCGAAAAGATCTTGTGAAATCCGAGCCGTTCGATCACCCTGTTGACCTTCAACTGCTCGGCAACGATTATAGAAGTGAGTTGATCGATCGATTCCTGAAGATCTACATTGACGATGAGATACTGAAACTTCGGTATCTGTTCCAGCTCCTTCTTGGCATCCTCGAGTCTTTTGATCATATCCTCCTGGCGTTCGGTACCACGTTTCAACAAACGTTTCTTGAGTTCATCGAAAGAAGGTGGAGCCACGAAGATGAAGACGGCATCTTTGACCTTTTTCATAACCGTCGTTGCACCTTGAACGTCTATGTCCAGTATGACGTTGACGTTGCTTCTGAGCTGTTCTTCCACAAACCTGCGTGGTGTACCGTAGTAGTATCCGTGAACAATGGCCCACTCTAAGAATTCGTCTTCTTTCATCATGCGTATGAAAGTCTCCTCGTCCACGAAGAAATAATCTCGACCCTCAACTTCGTTAGGTCTCTTGGGCCTCGTCGTGCACGAGACCGAAAAGACCAGGTTCTTGACTCGTTTCATCACACCCTCGATGATCGAAGTTTTTCCAACGCCGGAAGGTCCACTTATCACATAGAGAACTCCCGCCACAGATCTACCTCACTTTGCTCAGGGTTTCCTCGATCTCCACCATGGATTGCTTGAACCTCTGTGCTATGGTTTCAGGTTGAATCGCACTGAGAATGATATGGTTGCTGTCTGTAATGATGATGGCACGTGTCTTTCGCCCATAGGTCGCGTCAATGAGTTTTCCCTCGTCCTTCGCTTCCTCTTTGAGTCTCTTCAAAGGGGCAGACTCGGGGTTCACTATTGCGATGACTCGATCTCCAGAAATGACGTTTCCAAAACCTATGTTGATCAAACCGTACACGCTCTATACCTCCTTGGAATATTTCATTCCAAGTTTTGAACCTGTTCTCTGAACTGTGATATCAGTACCTTTCCCCTCAGCGCCAGATCTATCAGACCTGCATCTTCTGACTTGGAAAGCACTGTGTTGAGTTCTCGAAGAATCTCCTGAGCGAGAAAATCCAGATGACTTCCAACGGCTTCCTTGCTCGACAGCAACTCCATCGTTTTACTCAGGTGAGTCTCCAGCCTGTCGATCTCCTCACGAATGTCCAGCTTCTGCAGACTCATCGCAACCAAGTTTTCGAAAAGGTTTGCATCGATCTGGGCGTTGTCCAAAAGTTGCTGGATCTGATTGCGAAGCTTCTCCTTCAGAGATGGTAGCACACCGTTTGCCGTTTCCCTCAGCTTGTCGGTGAGAGCATTCAGCCCTTCCACGATCGCTTGTAGCTGCTTGGAGAGTTGCTGGCCTTCTCTCTCACGTTCCAAATCGAGCTTCTGAAGAGCTTCCTCAACCACTTCTTCACAGATCTTCCAGATGCGTTCTTCTTGTTCCTCGGAAAGTTCAAACTTCACCAGTTCTCTGAATCTGAGCAACTGATCGAGATTTACCGGCTCTGGAATTCCAAGTTTGGTGACGAGCTCTTCGAGCCCATCGTAGTACGCCTTTGCCAACCCAAAATCGATACGGAGTGCGTCCGCTGGTGGGACCAAGAATTCGACGAACAGTTTCAAAAAAACCTTACCTCTCTTGACGTATCGCTGGATCAACTTGGTCAACTCTATCTCGCGCGAAGAAAGAAAAGACGGACAGTTCAGTTCAATGTTCAGATAACGAGAATTGAGAGCTTTTACCTCGCAGCTTACCCTATATTCTTTCGAGATCCTTTCGACCTTAGCATAGCCCGTCATGCTTTTTGGCAATCATATCACTTCCTTATGAATTATAGCATTTCCACGGCAGATAATACCCGAAATGGGCCCGTTTTCTTTTAGAATCTCGCCGTTTCTTCAGAAAGCTGCGCCAAATCTGAAGAAAGGCTTGAAGTTATCCCAGGTCCACTGACCGTTGAAGTTGTACGCGACTCCGAAGCCCAGCACACCCAGAAGTGGTATCGCCACGTCAAGCTCCGGACCGGCAGTGAGACTCAAAGTTGGTTGGGAAAGCGTCTCACCTGTTCCACCGACATCCACGAAAACAAGCGCGTACATCGGAAGCGTTTGAGATTTGAGATTGTACCTCAACTCTCCGCTGGCTAAAATTCCAGCCTTCGCTTTACCTCCATCCACGCCTCGCACCGAGTCGATCCCGTAGAAGAGGATCGTCTCCGGAGTGGTACCTGGGTTTTCGTACTGTTCAAAAAGCACAGCGCTCGTGAAGAATCTGAACGCACTGACGAGTTGATCGTTCCACACAGGTACGAAGATGCGCGCATCCAGTCGGAACTTCCAGTAGTCTCGATCGGCAAGAAAGTCGAACAAGCCGGCCTTGTCTACACCGAGGTATATATACTGACCACGCGCGGGAAATATAGGATCGCTCCTCGTATCATAAGAGTAGTTGCCGGAAAGAATGAGCGTGTTCTCCTTGAAATCACTGTACATTCTGTTCTCGTACGTCACGCCACCACCGAAGGCATGTCCGGAGAATCTGAGTGTGGATGCGTTACCTCCGACCTTGAGAACTTGCGTGCCATCAGTCCATTCGTAACTGAACAGCGCACCGAGAGTCGCAGGAATTTGGAACGGTTTTCTGATCGAGTAGTCGAACTGGACAAGCCTACTCTCGAATCCAAGTTTCAACGTTGTCGAGAAGGTCTGGCCATAGCCGAACGGGTTCATCGTCGAGAATGAAAGTTCTCCGAAGAAACCCTCGTACCACGGTCTATCTTTGACGGGGCTCCAGGATATTCCGCCAGAGAGTGTGAACTTTTTGTCCTTCTCTTTGACTTCCACCACGACGGTCACGTCACGGTTTTCCGGCGTACCGACGGGATAAACCGCCACGCCCTCGAAGAACTGCGTTCTGTTCAAAGCCGACGTGGTGTCGTAGAAATCTTTCTCCGTGAGAGGTTCACCAGATCGAAAGGTTACAAGATCTTCGACGACATAGATTTTCGTCCGATCAAAGCCCTTGAACTCCACGTTCGCAACGTACTTTTCAACTATGTTGAAGCGGAGCGTCTCGTCTTCGTCCACTGGCACGACATGGCACATGGGATAGCCGTTCTGTTTGTAAAGATCGATTATAGCCTGCATCGACCGCAAAACGTCAGGATTTCTAACGAGTCTGTACTCGCTCACGGACACAACCTTGCGTAGTTGCTCGGAACCGATCAGATTGTTTCCCGAGAACTCGATCTTTTCATACACCTTGCCTTCCTCGGGAACGAACTTCGGTTGGACGACCTTCACCTTCATTACAACGGCTTTTTCAGAAACATTTGGTATTTCTATCTTCTCAAAATCGACGGACGTTTCCTTGCCAAAGTACACATAGTTTGCGAGTGTGGAAAAAACGGAAGAGATGTCACTGACGGTCGGATAGCAACGTTTTATGTCCTTGATCAGGAATCTCAGAAACGCTGGAGTGGTGTAGAAATCTTTGAGTGTACTGATCTTTATCTGATTTCGCACCTGTGAGATGTCCAAACCTTCCGTTTCACCCTCAAAGTATATGTCCCACAGTGCGTAAGGAACGACGTTGAACACGTAAACACTATCCTTGAAATCTCCACTGAGTTCGACGAGAAAATAGCCTGCATCTTCGAACATCTTCTTCATCGCGCTCAGGCTTTCCTTGACCTTCACCATGCTGAGCGCCTTATTTTTCTCGAGCGTGACAGCACTGGCAAGCTCTGTCGCCTTAACTATCTCCGCACCTTCGAGGTTGATCTTCCAGTCTCTGACGATGGGGTTTTCCTGAACTACAATCTGAAGTACGAAGCGACCTTCAGAAGCGACCAGCTTCGGTTCGAGTGAGGAGAAATATCCAGTGTCGAAGATCTGCTTAGCAATGTCTTGAATGGCTTCGTCCTTCAGCTCCACTCCAAGGTAATTCTTCACCAAAGGCAACAGTTCTGCTTCGGATATGGTCACCAACCCCACGAATCTCACGTCCGATATGACAATACCAAAGAGAAGCAATCCCAGGATCGATGAGAGCAACAACGTGAGAACCCTCTTCATTTCGATACCTCCCCTTCGAACAAGCTCTTCTCCAGTTGATCGATAACATCGTACAAGGAACTGATCACGATCGGAGAGGAAAGATCAGAAAAGATCTCGATCAACCGCGACGTCGATATCTCATAGCACGCATCCTCGTAGCACCTCTCTATGCACAATTCTACACCCTCTGGTGTCCCAGTCAGCAACGTGACCAAACAACCCACGAGATCACCCACTTCCTGGCAGTCGACATGTGAGGTGTTGAAACATGCCGTCAGTTTCGTGCCTTTGCCTTTTTCGCTCTCAAGCTTTACGAACCCACCAGTGGCCTCACACGCCTGTTTCAAGAACGGAAGGCCCAATCCAACCCTCCTAACTTTTGGATCGCGAGTCGTGTAAAAAGGATCAAAAACCCTGTTCAGTTCATCCTGTGTCATCCCTGTCCCGTCGTCTTCCACAGTGAAACAGAAGGTATCGCGCGTTTGAGAGATCTTCAGATGCACGTTTCTGGCCCCCGCCTTGAAAGAATTCTGAACTATGTCCATCACGTGATCAACGATCGTTCTCAGTCCCATATCGTCAACACCTTGCTTGGGTCAGGATTTTTCAAGAAATCGAAGAATTCCTCTATACTCAACGCGTCGAGATCAAAACGTGTGAACCTGCAACCAATTTCGTCCGGTCTGTGTGCATCGGAGTTGGTCAAAGGCACATAGCCTGACCTTAAGACTTTTTGCCATCCTTCCTTCGTTCTGACCTCAGCCATCCTCACACGATCGTTTGTTGGAAAGATACCCAGCTGGTACAGCACACCGAACTGCCTATCGACGTGCGCATAAACTGGAACGCCATCGAAAGCGAAAATCAGTTCCACGATCTTCTCCAGACTCATATCGACAGCTATGTGCAGGTATCCTTCTTCCATGGCTATGAACTCGTCGTTTTCGTTCACTAAGAGCTGATAACCCAGCGTTTCCGGATCGAACTCGACCTTCAGTCGGTGCCGTTTCAAAACTTCACAGAACGTGTTTGCCACCTCGATTGAACGAAAATACGCAAGCACGTGGACTTCTTCTTGAGACGTGATCTCTATACCCCCTAACACGGGCACATCACACGCTTTTGTGAAAGATTCTAAGTTCGCGCAGCTGTTGTGATCACAGATAGCTATGATGTCGAGTCGCTTCTCTTTTGCTTTTGAACACACCACACTGGGAACCATGGTTATATCGGCGCAGGGCGAAAGACAAGAATGTACATGAAGATCAGCTTTGATCACGGCTCTATGCCCATCCCGTACAACCTTCCTACGATTTCGAAAGGACTCTTGTCCGTCCTCAGTAAACAAACGCCCTCGGCCTTTGCTTTTTCAATTGTCTCGTTTGAAAAGCTGTGAGCGTTGCAGAGGACGATCGCACGTATTCCCGTGATCACCGAAACGGCGATGATGTTGACGTGCGACTGGACCGTGACCCATATCGAGTCCGATTTGGCGTGTGCCATCACTTCACTCAGAAGGTCCCCCACACAGCCGTAGCGCACGTCGACCTCGCAGTTGCCACAACAAACTTCCAAGTTCAAGGTTTTAACAATCTCAGAAAGCTTCATCTGCTTCCCTCCTTGTTTCTGCGAAATTCCATCTCCACGACTACTCCCGCACCAACTTTGGAGACAACCATCAAATTGTCCGAACATCTCTTCATGTTTGTGAAACCCATCCCCGCACCGAAACCCAATTCTCGCACGTAATCCGGTGCGGTCGAGTAACCTTCCTTCATGGCAAGCTCAACGTTGTCGATGCCCTTTCCTGTGTCCTCGACACGCACGAAGATGCTGTCAGGCTTTATGAAGCAGTAGATCGCACCCGTGCTTCCGCTGTGTATCACGACGTTGGTCTCCGCCTCGTAGGTAGCGATCGCCACCCTTCTCGCCGTCTCAGGATCGACACCCTTAGAAAGTAGAAACTGTCTCAGTTTCGACGCACCCACACCTGCAAGATTGATGTCGTAATAATCTATGGGAAAGAAAAAATCGGCGCCGCTCTTGTCGAGGCTCTCGCCAGTGATCAACGATCTACCGAAATAGTCAGGGCTCTCGAGCACTTCCTTCCTTCGCTCGTCGTGCAAATACACCAATCCGAGCTTCGCAAGCAATGCCATCATCACGTCGTTCTTCGTGATGATACCCAGCACTCTGTTGTTCTCGTCCACGACGGGGAAGCGTCCATAAGAATACTTTTCGAACGTCTCTATTACCTCCTTCAGGGTGTCTGAGCTCTTCAGGCACACAACGTTCTTCGTCATATGATCCTGAACCTTTTCGTCGATGTAGCCGCCCTCGAGGGCCTTTATGATATCTTCGATGCTTACTATTCCAACGATCTTTCTCTCGGAATCAACGACCGGCACACCGGAGATGCGTTTTATCCTCAGTATCTCCTTGACCTGCCTGAGTGTTCTATCCGGATGCACCGAAATGACGTTAGGGTTCATCACTTCAACCACGGGCATGTCCAAAAAGAAACTTTGAACACGATCGAGAACCTTTTCCATCGTTCACACTTCCCAGATAGGTCTGATGCCTTTCGCGTAGAGTCGTCCGCACGCCTCGAACATGGACATCTTGGTTGCGGCAAGCACAATGCCAGCAACCTCTGCCATTTCGACCGTTTCAGACGGCAGGCTTTCTCTTCTCACGACTATCACCGCCGGTATACCAACCACCTCGGCCGTCCTGACGACCTGCGGTGTACACAGACCGGTGATCAAAATCACGTCAGGTTTGGCGATCGCCAGGACTTCGCTCATGAGATCGGAAGCAGCCGCGTGTTCGAACTGCATCTGATCCACTTTGTGCTCGTTGGCCAGGACCTTGGCCTTCAGCTCTGCCAAGATCTCTGCGAGTTTCATTCGGCTCACCCCTTCAGAAGATCACCCCTGTAAGTGTACCTCACAAACGCCTCGTAGCTCTTCGGACAGACCGATTTGAAAATCTGCGCAACTGCGAGAGCGTACTGCTGCATTTCCCACTGTGCGTGCGAATCGGCGCGGAGAGACAAAAAGTTCATCAAGCTTCTCGCGTTGACCGTCCAGACGAACTGCGTGTACAATGCGACGGGGAGCACCATTCGGGCGATCTCCCTACGCACTCCAGAAGCGATCAGTTCCTGATAGGTTTCATAAGCGAGTCTGTAGGTCTTCTCGATCTTCTCTATCGATTTCTCATCGAGCCTGTCCTTACCTGGGACATAGAACTCATCCTCGTACTCACTGTAACGGCCGCTCAACTCGTTGTAGGAAGCGATCCTGTGTCTCATCCACTGCCTGGCAACAAAGATGGGACATTTGACATGAAAGGTGAACGTCACGTGCTCAAAAGGAGTTTCGTGCCTGTTCTTCATTAAGAACTCGATCAACTGTCTGTCGCGTTCCTCGTCGCCAGGCTGGGATGCATGACATATCCTTGCAGCTCTCACCACGGAAGTGTCGTCACCCATGTGATCGACCAGCTCTACAAAGCCGTGGTCCAGGACATCGATGCGCATTTTCATTCCTCCTTGTACTTCGTCACGCACGCATAAGCGTTGTGAGCGTGTATAGATTCGAAACTCTCCACTTCGACCCGGTACCAGAAGATCCTCTCGTCCGCATTCAGCTTCAACGCAATTTCTCTGGCCACATCCTCGACGAAACGAGGATTCTCGTAAGCCCTCTCGGTGATGTACTTCTCGTCCGGCCTCTTGAGTATAGTATAGACCGGCGCACTCGCGGCTTGTTCAGCATATTCGATGAGCTCCTCGAACCAGACAAGTTTCCTGGATCTTATGTGTATCCATGCAACGGCACGCTGGTTGTGCGCACCGTATTCGCTTATTTCCTTTGAACAGGGACATAGCGTGAGTATGGGAACACCCACACCCACGAGGAAATCGTACTTTTCAAAGGTTTTTTGCCCTTCGATTCTGCATGTGTAACTGAGAAAACTTTTCTGACCAGAAACCGGGGCTTCTTTCACCAAAAAATATGGAAACTCTATCTCGACCCTTGCAGTGGACGCTTTCAACTTGGTTCTGAGCTCTTCGAGCATCTGTCTGATCAGTTTAGGATCGATTCCCAAACGATATTTGTTCAGCACCTCCACGAACCTGCTCATGTGCGTGCCACGGAAATGCTCCGGCAGGTCCACGTACATGTTGATCTTCGCCACGGTGTCTTGATAACCGTTGGTCTTGTCCATCACCGTTATGGGGTAGGAAAGGTTCCTTATGCCTACCCTCTGAAGATAAACGTTCCTGTCATCCTTCTGATTCTGCACATCTTTCATCGTTCGATCCCCTGTACGTGACGAAAGAGTCCGCAGTTTCCCAGACCGTCACTTCGTAGAGTTTCCTTCTCTCATTCTTCAGTAGTGGTTCAAGCTTGTTCCAGACCCATCTGGCTATGTTTTCGGCCGTTGGCTGGGGGATGATCTGGTTCAAATAATTATGATCCAGCAAAGAGATCACCTGTTCGTGCACCAGACGTTTGAGCTCCACAAAATCCATGATCATGCCTTCTTCGTCTGGAAGTCCAACCAACGTGACGCGCAAACGGTAGGTATGACCGTGGAGATTTTCACACTTGCCTTTGTATTTGTCCAGTCTATGTGCTGCATCGAATACGAACTCCTTTGACAGGAAGAACATCACATCACCTTCTCACAAATAACGCTGTAAAGAACATCACACCCTGAATGAGAACTGTGAGTGCCCCGGGCGGCGCATCGATGACAAGAGATAGAAACAATCCCAGAACTACACTGATCGAAGAGATCAACGGAGCAAAGATGAAGGCCCAGCGGTAATCTTTGAAGGACATCGTTGCCGTCGAAGCTGGGATAATGAGGAAAGCCGAAACGAGTATCACGCCAACCGTTCGAACGCCCACAACCACGCTGATGGCAAGGATCGCTAAGAACAGCTGGTAGACAACATCTATCTTGGGATGCATGAGCCTGGTGAAGTCTTCATCGAAGGTGAAATGGACCAACGCGTCCCTGAAGACGACGTTGAAGAGAATGACGATGCCTGTCACGATCGAAAGGTGCAACAGATCGCTCTTGGTTACAGTCAGAACATCTCCGAAGAGGTACGCTGTCAGGCTTCGCTGTTTCTTCGCAACAGAGAAGAGGACGATGCCGACAGCCATGGTCAGCGAAAAGAGAACGCCGATCGCCGCATCTTCGCTCACGCTTTTTCGAGAGAGCTTTCCCAGCAAGAGGGAAACCAACACGGACAAAACAACTGCGCTGAAGAAACTCGAGAAACCTAAGATCACTCCGATCGCCGCCGCGGCGAACGCAACGTGAGCGATCGCATCCCCAAAGAAGGCCATCCTTCTGAACACGACATGAACACCCATGATAGCAGTCGAGATGGCCGTCAGGATCCCAGCCAGGAGCGATTTTTGATAAATTTCAAAAAGGCCTGTCATTCGCCTTCACCGTGCCTGTGTGTCAAGGGTTTGACCCCGTAACCGTAGAGCTTCACCAAGAAGGAGTCCATCGAAAATTTTTCCTGTGCAGAAACGTGGCAGACGAGTGTTCTGTTTATGCAGAATATCTGATCGCTGAAATCCATTGCGAAACCAACATCATGAGTTACCATCAAGACCGTGGTCCCATCTTGAACGAGGGATTTGATCAACAGATAAAACTCGTTCTGACTCTCATAATCGAGTCCCGTGACAGGTTCATCCAGGACCAGTAATTTTGGATGCGAAACGATGGCCCTTGCGATGAGCACCCTTTGCTGCTGTCCCCCACTCAGGGTCGAAAAGTTAGCCTGAGAAAACTGGCGCATACCGACCTTCTCCAGAGCCGCCAGGACCAGATCCTTTTCGTTCTTCCCCTCTCGTAGGCCCATTTTCACAACATCATAGACCCTTATCGGGAAAGACCTTCTGAAACTCGAACGTTGAGGCAGATAACCGACGACGTTTCTCTGAAGGTATTCATGGTTGGGTTGATCAAAGATGTGGATGCTGCCAGAAGAAGGCTTCAGAAGGTTCATGATCGTCTTCACGAGGGTGGTCTTCCCACCGCCGTTGGGCCCAACGATCACGTACAAACCTTCCTTCTTTATTGAAAAACTCACATCTTTGATCACTTCCTGTCCGTTCAGAACGACCGTAACGTTCTCCACTCTCAGTGGCTCCAAGATTCGTTCCTCCGAATTCATTTTATCATCAAGACTTTGTGTACAATAAAAAGAGAGGTGATCTGGATGGAAACCAGCAAGCGCTTCGAGCAAGTCAGAGAAAGACAAAAAAGACTGGAAGAAAACATGGCACGCATCAAGCACAAGTTAGCCATTCTGAGCGGTAAAGGCGGCGTAGGAAAAACGACCGTTGCTGTGAACACTGCGGTCGCGCTCGCCGAAGAAGGTTTCAAGGTGGCACTCCTCGATCTGGACCTCCACGGACCGAACGTGCCTCGTATGCTGGGAATCGAGGACGCTCCGTCTGCACGCGATGGTTTGATCGTGCCCGTGAAATACGGACCCAACATGTTAGTTCTCTCCATCGGCATGATCGTTGAGCCCGAGCAAGCAGTGGCGTGGAGAGGGCCGCTGAAGCATTCTGCGATAATGCAGTTCCTGGCAGACACAGACTGGGGAGATCTCGATTTCATGATCTTTGATCTGCCGCCTGGGACTGGCGATGAAGCTATGAGCCTGATGCAGCTGGTAAAGCTGGACGGGATCGTTCTGGTGACAACGCCACAGAGGGTGGCCGTGGACGACGTTCTGCGCGCCATGCACTTCAGCCAGGAAATGGGCCATCGGGTGCTTGGCTTCGTCAACAACATGGCCTATTTGATATGTCCGCATTGTGGTAAGAGAATAGAAACCTTTGGTGATGATTCTTCCAGCGTGCTTTCACAGCTTCTGGGTCTGGAGTGTCTCGCAACGATACCTTTGGAACCAAGGCTGGCAAAGTTTCTCGATGAGGGAAAGACCGCTCTGATGTACATGAGGGGTACTGAAGTCGAAAAAGCCTTCAGGGAGTTAGCAGCAAACATACTTTCAAGGCTCGGAGGTGAACGCGCATAAACTTTCTGGCCGTTGTGTCACATTTCATAACCGATTTCTTCGTTTCTTTTCTCAACCCACTCGCACCTTTCTTCATGCGAAAGTTCAACATCGGAGTGAAAGAAATAGCACTGCTCATAACATCGATCAGTTTCTTTTCCTCCATCTTCCAAATCGTTTTTGGCATGATCGCCTCCAGACTCGAGAGCCTGAAGCGCGGCCTGCTTGCGAGCATGTTGCTCACGGTCGGTTCGATGGCACTGGTGGGTTTCTCACGGAACATCGTCGTTTTACTATTGCTCTTTCTGATGGCATATTTCGGTAACTCGGCCTTTCATCCAATAGGCGCCGTGATGGCGCGAGGAAGCAGTCCTTATTCTCTATCAATTTTCGTGGCTGCGGGAACATTGGGAACAGCACTTGGGCCAGTTTTTATAACGCAGTTCGTTTCTCGCTATGACTTCGAAAAGCTCTGGATCGTTTCGATTGTGAGTGTTGTGACCTTTTTGATGCTGTACATGAGACAGCCAGAGAAGGTGAACGCGAGCAAAGTCAAAGATCACACCAGGTTCAGAGACAATCTGCAGGGACTCAGGAGAATAATCGTGCTTTGGTTCGTTGTGACCGTGAGGACCCTGGTGATCACCTTGTCGAACACTTATGGACCAATAATAGCAAGTAAGAGAGGGCTCCCCCTGACCTTTGGAGGACTCTTGTTGACACTGGGGGTCGGGCTTGGTGTGGCCACAACGATGGCGGGTACGTGGATGAGCGAAAGATTCGGCAACCACATCACGAATCTGGTCAGTTTCGCTGGAATGGCGATCGGTGTTCTGATCCTTGCCCAACCAGTGTCTGCGCTGATGCTGGTTGTGGGTTATCTGCTTGTCAACGGTTGTGGTTATCTGACCATGTCCACGAACGTTGCACACGCACAACAGTTGATGCCCGAGAACGCAGCGCTCGCATCTTCAACGGTGATGGGTTTCGCGTGGGCGTGCGGCGTCGCGCTCAGGTATCTTTTGATACTCCCGTTTGGAGAGAACATAATGGCGCAGCTGATTGTGCTCTTTGTCATTTCGATCGTCATGGTACCAATCTCCGTGCTGAAAATCGAAAGAAATCACACGGTTCTGAACGGGAGGGGAGGCTATTGAAGGAAAGAAATGTCGCCCTCTATTACACGTTGCTCTACACAGCTATTGTGATGTTTCTGTGGATCGTTTTCAAGCCGTTCTTTCAGATATGTCTCTTCAGCTTCATCCTCGTGATGCTCGTTGATGCGATCGCGAGTCTTCTGAAAAAGTTTTTCAGGTTGAAACGCAAAAGAATTGCCACAATCCTGGCCATGGTTGTGTTCTTTTTTCTCTTTGCTTGGGCGCTCGTGGAAGTTCTACCGAAGGCGTTCACACAGCTTGCCGATTTTTATAACTTGGTGTCAAAGGTGATCCGTGAGAAGGCTTGGCAAGAATACCTTGCTCAGCAGGAGGGTCTTGCAAAACTGTTGAACGATCTGGCCGACTTTTTGGTACCGTATCTGGATAAGTTGCTGGAGTTCGTTTTGAAGTGGATCGCAGCGAATGTTCCGAATTTCCTCGTTGTCACCTTTTTCACGATTCTATGCGGTATCTACGCTTCCTTCCACGCTGGTGCGATTGCTCGGTTCATCCCTAATCTATACCCAGCAACCTGTAGAAGCTTTGTAGACGGGTTCGTGAACGATTTCAAGGTGAGCATGAGAAGGTTCATAGGTGTGTTGGTCCTGAACGCGATGATAGTTGGTCTGGCTTTTGGCGTCCTTTTTACGTTTTTGAGTCCACGATACGCTCCGCTGATCGGGATATGGGCCTTCGTGACGAATCTCATCCCCATAGTTGGTGTCCCGCTTGAACTGGTACCAATTCTTTTGTTTTCTCTCACCTTAGGCCTCGGAACACTACTGTGGGTCTTCGTATTTGCTTTCATAGTGCATCTTTTTGTATTCGTGTTATTTTTCGAGGTAACGAAGACCACGATGCGAGTCAATCCGGTTTTGATGATCCTGTCCATCGCGTTAGGAGGCATGTTGTTCGGTTTCGCAGGAGTGTTCGTCGGTGCACCCATGGCGGCGTACGCTACGATCTTCTACAAACACTTTTTGAAGGCAAGGTTTGAGGAAACATGACTGTGAAAAGGTTTCTTCTGATTGTTTTGCTCCTCTTCGTCCTGAATATACTCGCGCAAAGTTTGGAAGAACTCGAGAAGAATTGGGACGAACTGCTCCAGAGGATATTGCGTGAACCGGAGTCGGACCAGCTCATAGAACTTGGTAAAAAGCTTTCCGCCAAGAGAAGACTCGCGCAACTGGAAAGCTTGAGAGACTCAGTTCTTGAGGAGAAGCTTGACAAGTTCGTCAGAGACCTTTCCGAAATGAGTGAGACGAGAGAAGATCTTCTGGACGAATGCTTCGTGCTCTTTCCGAAATTGAAGGAAGATGTTGCGAACTTTGAGCATGGTGATTTTTCGAAACTGAACAGCGTTTCTGCCCTATGGAAGCTCGGATACAGAGCGATTCTGCCACAGGGTTTTGCCGAATGGCTGGTCCAGAGGTTCCTGAGTGACCCCTTCCTGGTGGACTGGAACTTAGTGTTCCTTCTGAAGAATTCGCTGAACAAAAACGACGTTGCTCGACAGATCAGGCAAGAATGTGAAAAATTAAAGGACAAAGAGGAAAGTTATTCGGCTCTGTACAGGTTGATGGTCCTGGCAAAACAGCTCGATGGACTTGATTCGCAATTCGAAAACGAGCTGAGCAGGTACATAGAGCTCATGACAGCTTTGGAAAGACTTCCAGCAGAGCGCTTTTCTGAGGAAGAGTTCGAGAAGTTCTCCAGGGCGATCGACGCGTTGAACTTGAAGAAAGACAACTTGAAGGCGATCCTGTCGCACCTTGCAGAAAGATCTGGCATCCAGGACGCTGTGATGAGAGAGCTTGGAAATGACCGCAGCAACCTGCAGAGAGTCGTGGCGCGTTGGAAATTCCGTGTTGATTTGATGATCCTGGTCGTTTCAGCATTTTTCGTAACGTTATTCCTGTTACCCAGAAGATTGAAAATATCGTTTTTCGCTTTCTTCAAGGCTTACAGAATCGCTATATGGCTCTGTCAGAAGGAGCTCAGCAAGGACCCCACCGACATACGCTTGAGGACTCAGCTCGCCATGTTCTACGAGCGCATCGGTGAGAACGAGAAGGCGTTTCAGGAGTACAAGATCGTGCGTGACCTGTCACGTATGGTCAAGAAAGATCGGATCCTCCCACGTGCGTGACCTTCGAAGACACCTTCATCGCCATTTTTTCCCACGCACCTGACATGTAGAACAGAAGTTTGACCACACTCCTGAAGCTCATGTCGATCATCATACCGAGCCACGCGCCCAGAAGTCCCAAACCCAGTTTCACTGAAAAGAGGTACGCCAGAGGCAACCTGACGGCCCACATCGAGACAGTGGAAACGATCATACCGAAAGTCGTGTTCCCGGTTGCCCTCAGTACCCCGTTCATACTGGACTCCAGCGCGAGGAAAATCTGAAAGAGTCCAACCAGTCGCACGGGTATCTTCGCAAGTTGAAGAATCTCAGCTTGATTCGTGAAGAGGTTTATCAGAAGCTCAGGGAACAGAAAGATGAACACGCCCACCGAGACCTGTATCAGCGCAGCTATTATGAAACCCTGCCTTGCCACCGCCGTGACTTTGTCGAGCCGTCTTCTACCGTTGTACTGACCCGCCAGCGTGGTGACCGCCACCGAGATGCCCCAACCCGGCATGAAAGACAGTGACTCAATGCTGATACCGATCCTGTGACCCGCATAGGCCATTGGACCAGACGCCAAGAGTATGCTCGCAAAAATCAACAGGCCCGAAGAGAACATGAAGTTTTCCCCTGCGGCTGGTAAACCCACCGAAACGATGTCCCTGAAGTTTGCCAGATCCAGTTTTATAGCCCTCCTAACATCTTCGTTGAGATGTGGATTTTTCATGATGGCGAGCAAGAGCATGAACGATCCCACGAACCTCGAAATGACTGTGGCCAACGCTGCACCAAAGACTTCCATCCTTGGGAAACCAAACTTACCGTAGATCATCGCATAGTCCAAAAATACGTTGAGCGAATTCGCAATTCCTGTAACAAACATGGGAGTTTTCGTATCGCCCGAACCGCGCAGGGCAGCACCCAGCACTGCCATCAACGCCATGCTCGGCATGCCAAACAGTATCGTCTTCAAATAAGTGGAAGCGTAGTCAAACACAACACTGTCGACGTTGCCAAAGATTTTCAAGAAATTAGAAGAGAAAGGTGCAAGTATCATGAGAGCGGCTGACCACAGCAGGCACAGATGCACCCCGTTCCACAGCGAACCACTCGCCTTGTGTTTGTTGCCCACACCTGTCGCGTTCGAAACGATGACGTTCACGCCCACAGCCGCTGCCACGACTACGACCTGGAAAACGAAAATCAACTGGTTCGCCAATCCAGCTCCGCTCATTGCCTGCCATGACAGATGTCCAAGGAAGGCCGTATCGACCATCCCAAAGAGCATTTGAAGCAAATTCTCAGCCATCGAAGGGATGGCAAGCTTCAAGAGTTGCTTCGAAATGAACCTCAGTTCGCTCCCACGAACAGAATGTTTCAGCAGAGAATATTTCAATTGGTTCCACCCAAGAATACTCATAGCAGAAGTGGGTTGCGAAATTGGTTCGCATAGTTAACTTTTTGCGAAGTGGATTCTGTTATACTCAATTGGTGTCATGGGAGGTTATTACAGTTTAAAGGATCAGACTCTGAGGATCACATCAGAAGTGAATGGGCAGCGCGTGATCGTCATCAACACGGGTGCGGAGGATGTGTTCACGAAGCTCCTGCTCGATAGGGTTGTCTTCGTAACAACGGATGAGGAATTCTTGAAGCTCGCCGATCCAAGATCGATCAGGCTGGTGATGAATCCTACGAAGCTGTCATTCGCCCCGGAGACCTTTGACGCTGCGGTCCTCTTCTTCACGTTCTTCTATTTGCCCAAACACGAAGCGATCATCGAGAACGTCAATCGTGTCCTGAAGAAATGGGGGAAACTCTACATCTGGGACGCGGTAATACCGAAGAAGATGGCGCACAAGAGTTTCTTCGTGGTACCTCTGCTGATGGACACGGGGCAGGAGCTGATCAGGACAGTCCATGTCACTAAGTGGAGGCGGGAACAGCCCGTTGGCTTAGTGAAGAAGATTGCGAGAGAAAGGGGGTTCAAAGTGACGAAAGAAGAATTATACGATCAGATCTTCCACCTCGAAATGGTGAAGATTGCATCACTCAAACAGCAAAAATTCTGAACTCACATCGAGGCGAGCTTCACAAGCGTGCTCACCGTTTCCTCAAAGGACGGTTTTTCCCCAATATCCTGCTTTAGAAAGGCATCCAGCAGACTTTTCATCTTTATGGCCTTGTCTATCAATTCGTTCGAACCCGGTTTGTACGCACCCACGTCTATAAGATCCTTTGCCTCCTGATAGGCCGCCATGAGGCTTCTCAGCGTTCTACTGGCCTTCAAGTGTTCCTCACTCACCACATCTATCATGAGCCTGCTTATGCTCGCCAAGACGTCTATCGCCGGATAGTGATTCAACTCCGCCAGTCTTCTCGAAAGCACTATGTGCCCATCAACGATGCTCCTCACCGTGTCGGAGATCGGTTCGTTGAAATCGTCTGCCTCCACCAGGACGGTGTATATGCCCGTAATGCTCCCCTTGTCAGAGTTTCCTGCCCTTTCGAGGATACTGGGTAAACCTGCAAAAACGCTCGGAGGATATCCCCTCGATGTGGGCGGTTCACCTATCGCCAGGCCGATCTCCCTCTGTGCCATCGCCCAGCGCGTGAGTGAATCCACCATCAGAAGGACGTTGTATCCCAGATCTCGAAAGAATTCAGCGATGCTCGTGGCAGTGTAAAGAGCCTTGGCTCTCAACAATGCAGGTTGATCGGACGTTGAAACAACAACGATAGACCTTTTGAGCCCTTCCCCGAGGTCCTTCTCGATGAACTCTCTCACTTCTCTTCCACGCTCTCCGATCAAAGCGATAACGTTGACATCGGCGATCGTGTTTCTCGCGATCATGCCGAGCAAGGTACTCTTTCCGACACCGCTGCCGGCGAAGATACCGATCCTTTGACCCTTTCCGATCGTGACGAAACCATCAATGGCGCGTACTCCAACGGGAAGAGGTTCCGTGATGCGCATCCTTTTCAGCGGATGCGGGGCGTTCCTCAACAAAGGATACCTTTTTGACGTGGTCAAAGGCCTGCCGTCTATTGGACGCCCGAGCCCATCCAGGATCCTGCCAAGCATGTCTTCACCCACGGCCACATCCAGCTGCCTGGACGTACCGAAGACCAGAGTGCCATGCTTGGCACCAGAAATGTTCTCGAGGGGCATCAAGAGGACACGTCCGTCTTTGAAACCAACGACCTCACAGAGTGCTTTCCTCGAATCGAGGTCGACCTCGCAAACTTCGCCCAGAAACGCATCCGGACCAATGGATTCAACGGTCAAGCCCACGATCCTGACGATCTTTCCGTTGTACTTTGGAAATTCAGTGCTGTTGAGTTTCTCCTTGAACTGTCTGAGAAACTTCGCTGGTTCCGACAGGGCCAAAGACCTCCTCTATCAGCTTCTCCACTAACATGACGGCTGCCTTTCTGGTTCCGTCAAGAACTCCAAGTTCCGTATCTACGAGCACCTCTCCTGGTTTCAAAGATGAGGATCGAACGACCTCGAAACCCATTTCTTCGCACTGCTTCAGAATTTCTGGAAAACTCTCTGCGTCTTTTTCACTGAGTATCACTTTGGCGGTTTTGACCTCGGATAATTTCGCAAAAATCCTGTTCATCTTCTGTCGGAAATCAACCTCGTCGAGAGACTTGAAAGCGATCTTTTCTATCAGGATTCTCAGCACATCGATCAGCTCTTTGAATATTTCTTCCCTCTCGTCTTCAAGCTGCTTTTGAAAGTTCGACATTAAGATGTTGAGCCGCTGGGAAACTTCTCCAAGATGTTTTTTAAACTGCTGTCTCTCGAGTTCCATCTCCTGAATCATCTTCTGTCTCTTCTCTTTCGCTTCGTTCAGCATCTTGGTTGCTTCGGCTTCAGCCTGGCGAAGAATTTCGTCGGCCTTAGCCTTGGCTTCTTCCAAGATTCTTGCCACAGTCGCGGGATCGAACGCGTTGTTTGAATCGTTGCTCTGCCGTTCTTTCTTTCCAATGATACAGGGAGCATCTATGAGGAGCTGTTTCTTCTTGATGATCATACGATCAGTTCCTCACCGCCACCACGCGCAATGACGATCTCTCCAGCTTCTTCGAGTCTTCTGATGACGTTTATGATTTTCTGCTGTGCTTCTTCAACGTCCTTCAACCTGACCGGTCCCATGTACTCGAGCTCATCCTGCAGGAGTTGTGCAGCCCTCTTGGATATGTTCTTGAAAATCTTCTGCTTCACTTCCTCGGATGCGCCCTTGAGTGCGAGTGCCAAATCACGCGTCTCGACCTCTCTGAGCACGATCTGCACCGATCTATCGTCCAACTTGACGATGTCTTCGAACACGAACATTCTTCTGCGTATCTCCTCTGCGAGCTCTGGAGAATCGTAGGACAGTTTCTCCATGATCTTCCTCTCGGAACTTCTGTCTATGCTGTTCATGATCTCCGCTGCGGTGTCCACGCCACCGACCTGGCTGAAAGTCTGCATGACGAAACCTGACAGCTTACGCTCGAGATTTTTCTCTATGTCTCTTATCACGTCCGGTTTGGAGCACCTCTTTCGCGTACTCTATTCCACCCTGGGCGATCATCTGCTTGGCATTTGCGATATCTTGGAATTCTGTCAAAACCTGCTTTTTCTCTTCGTCCGTTATCTTACCGAGGTTCGCTATCTCGATCGTGAGCTGCTCCACGTCGGACTCATCGAGATGTTTCAAAACCAAAGCGGCCTTTTCCGGACCAAGCATGACTAACAGGATTGCGGCTTTCCTTTTTCCAGTGAGCTGCTTCTTTTCTGGCACCTCAGGTCCCTCTTTCAACCAGCCAAAGCTTTATCACGCTGGCAACCTCCTCGGGATCTTGTTTGAAAACCTTTTCCAAATTCTCCCTCAACTCTTGCAAAGCCTTCTCCTCGGGTGACAACGGCACTTCCTTCACCTTCTCCTCTTCGAGCATTCGCTTCAGCTCCTCTTCCATCTTCACTTTCCTTGCCTCTATTGCCTTTCTCGCCTTCACACGCCTGACTTGCAGAATGATCAAATAGATCAGCAAGAACGACAGGCCTGCGAGCAAAGACAGACCGAGCATCATCGCGGTGTATCTCCTACGCTGTTCCAGTTCGAGTTGACTCTTTCTGAATTCTTCTTCCAAGCTTCTGTCGAATGGAAGAAAAGCTACAGACACAGACAGATTCTGCTCTGAAGAACTTGCCCCTATGCCTTTCTCGACGAGATCGGAAACGATCCTGGCCCACCTATTCATCTCGGTCTCGTTGAAGCCACTGAAAACGCTCGATGAAGCGTCGATGATGACCGATAACGACACAGATCTTATCTCACCTTCTTTGTTCTGAACTAAGTTCTCAACGATTGAGCTCAGTTCATAGTTAGTGATAGTTCTTGTCCTTTCGTACGTGGCCGTACCCTGCGGTGTTAAACTGGGGTAGGTTGGGGGAATGTTCGCCTCGGTACCCACAGGACCACCAGTGGAGGGTATGTTAACACTCTTTTCGCTCTCTTGTTCCTGACTTCTGATCAGGCCACCCTGTCTGGTGATTGGCTCGTACTTGGTGATCTGACGCTCGATTTTTTCCCAATCGAGCTTGATGTCCGGTATCACCTCAACTCTTCCAGCACCAAAAACGGCCTCAAGCGTTTGCTTGATCTTCTTGGCGTAATAGCTCTCCAAATTCATCTTCAGTTCTGTCCTGTCGGCAGCAACAAGCATTTCAGCGGAACTCGTGACCCTGTCGCTCAGAACACGTGAATACTGATCGATCACACGAACGTTTTCGAGCTTCAATCCTTCCACCGCTCCCGCAACGAGTTGCATGATACCCTTGATCTGAGTCTGAGTGAGATCTTTGCCAGGTTCCAAGACCACGAGGACTGATGCCCTGGGCTCGACCATTTCACCACGTACGTAGTAGGTGTACTTTGGAAGCGTTAAATGAACGCGCGCGCTCTTCACACCAGAGATCGTCATGATGCTCCTCTCGAGTTCTCCCTGAAGTGCGATTTGGTAACGCACCTGTCTGTCAAAACTTGTGGCACCAAGGCTCTGCTGGTCCAAAATTTCAAAACCCCGCGTCATTGGGCCCAAAATCCCCGCAGAGGCGAGCCTCATGCGCAGTTCGTAGACGTTGTAGCGTTTGGAAACCAGTATCCTTCCAGGCTCAACCTTGTACTTGATACCCATCGCATCGAGCTGCTGCACTATGTAACCAGCTTGCTCCTCAGTGAGGCCACTCACCAGAGGCACATACCCAGGCGCAGCCAACACAATAGCCATGATCACGATCACAACGATGATCGAAACAACGATACCGCCAAACAAGATCTTGCTTGCGGTCGGCAGGCCTTTCCATTTATCGAGGAACTTGGAGAAAAATTCCTTAAGCCTCCCGAGAAAATCCAGAAGGACCACTCCTGTCAAACTATTTTACCATCGACGGGGCCGTGCCGTTCAAGTTGCTTTCCAGATCTCTCGAAACAATTTTGTAATGATCCAAACCGAGAAAGCCTTTAAAATTGCTTGGAAGATCTTCGCGGGTGTAAAATGGAACTGGAGTGAGTGCGTTGGATTGGACTGTAAGTGTGCAAGATGTATCGTTGAAGAGGAGACTGATCCTAAAAGGTGTCTTTGAAGCTGAATACGTAGATGCCCCTAACGCCCGTTGCAGAGTGATCGAACCCATAGAGGTGAAGATCGTGGTGGTTGCGGCGCGTGATGGCATAGCGATCGGAGGGTATGCCAGAACGACGATCGAGCATCCTTGTGATAGGTGTTTGAAGCCAGTTCTTTTACCGATCAACGGCACGATAGAGGCGCTGTATAAACCCGTTTCAGAGATGCCCGCAAGTGATCAAGAGGAGTTGAAGTCTCTCAGGAACGTGCTATACTACGATTCGGACCAGATCGATCTGACAGACAGGATAATTGAAGCGATCGTGGTCGAAATACCCATGAAGGTCCTGTGTAGTGACGATTGCAAAGGACTGTGCCCTTATTGCGGGGCCGATCTGAACGAGGAAAAGGACCACAAGTGCACTGAGGAAAGCGTTGATCCGAGGTGGAAAAAACTTTTCCTTGTGAAGCAGAACCTGACGAAGGAGGGCTGAACCATGGCGAATCCAAAACAAAAGAGGTCAAGGTCGAGAACACACATGAAGAGGGCCAAGATCTACAGACCCATAAGCGTCCCGATGGCTGTCTGCCCCAACTGTGGCCAACCCAAATTGCCGCATAGAGTCTGTCTGCATTGTGGTTATTACAACGGCAAACAAATCCTCGAAGTAGCGGAGTGAGGCATGGCGAGAATAGGTCTCGACGTCATGGGAGGGGACAAGGCGCCTGTCGAGATCGTTGAGGGCGCCAGGCAGTTTCTTGCGGATGGAAAAGCTGAACTGATACTGGTCGGAACAAAACAGGCGCTCAAGGATATAGATAACGTTGAAAAAGTGGAAGTGAACGACTTCCTTCCCATGGACGTAAGGCCCACCGAAGTGTTGCGCAGGAAGAACTCCTCCATGTACGTGGGCCTGCAACTCCTCAAAGAGAAAAAGATAGACGCCTTCGTGAGCGCTGGAAATACCGGCGCTCTTTTTGCTGGAGCAACGTTCGTGCTCGGTAGAATCGAGCATGTGGATAGACCAGCGCTGGCCGTTCCAGTTCCATCTCTCAAAGATTTCACGATCTTGATAGATGCCGGCGCAAACGTTCGTGTGAGGGCCGAACATCTTCTGGATTTCGCAGTCATGGGTCTTGCGTACGCGAAGGTCCTGGGGAAGGATCGGGCAAAACTTGGATTGCTCAACGTGGGAGAAGAAGAGAACAAAGGTGACGAGACCACGAAGGAGGCCTACGAACTTCTCAGGACTCACCTCGCCGAAAATTTCGCTGGTAACGTTGAGGGACACGACATAAACGCTGGAAAGGTAGATGTGGTCGTATGCGATGGCTTTTCTGGTAACGTGGCGATGAAAACTATGGAAGGCACAGCGAAGATGATCGTTACGATTCTCAAGGAACAAATAAAGCGTTCGTCTTTCTTTGCAAAATTGGGTGCATTGATGCTGTCGCGAACGCTGAGAAAAATGATGGAAAAACTCGATCCAAGAACCTACGGTGGAGGTTTCATACTGGGCGTCAACGGATTGGTCATTAAGGCGCACGGTTCCTCCGACAGGAAGGCGATAAAAAACGCGCTGGAAGTTGCACTGAAAGGTGTTCAGATGAATCTCGTTGAGAAGATTGCGGGGGAGATCGCTCGTGTGCGGGATAGTGGGGCTGGTAGGTGAGATCGTCGTTTCTGACCTCATAGAAGGCCTTGAGAAACTCGAATACAGAGGTTACGATTCGGCGGGTGTAGCTTTCCTTCGAGACTCTTCTTTATGTGTTGAGAAAAACAAGGGCAGGGTTGCCTCGCTGAAGGAAAAGCTTTCCGAACTGCTCAACGAAAGGATCACACTGGGTATCGCGCACACGCGCTGGGCAACACATGGAGAACCAAATGACATCAACGCACATCCGCACACGGATTGCCAATCAAAACTTTGTGTTGTACACAACGGAATCATAGAGAACTTCAAAGAGCTCAAAAAGAGACTTGAGGAAGTTGGCCACAGGTTCGTCTCCGACACCGACACCGAAGTGATTCCACACCTCATCGAAGAGTACTACACAACAGACCTCGTGGAAGCTGTGAGGAAAGCCGTGAAACTGCTCGAAGGTAGCTTCGCAATAGCCGTCATCCACGTTGATCATCCGGACATCATCGTGGGTACAAGGAAGGGTTCTCCCCTGATCTTGACCGTTGGCAACGGAGTCGCAGGAATAGCTTCGGATGTGACACCTTTACTGAAGTACTCTAAGGACATGGTTTTTCTCGAAGATGGAGACATTTTCTGCGTCTCGAAGGGTGGTTTCGAAGTTTTCGACGTGGTCGGACGCAAGAAAGAGAGAAAGCCAACACACATCGACTGGACGTACGAGACGGCACAGAAGTCTGGCTACAAACATTACATGTTGAAGGAGATCTTCGAAGAACCATCCTGTGTTGCCGCGACGTTGTCCGGAAGGATCAAATCTGCGAAGGTACATCTGCCGGAAATCGAAGAGCTACAGGATCTGCTCGCGAGTTCGAAAACGTTGAAAGTTGTTGCCTGTGGAACGAGCAGCTACGCGGCGCTTTCCTTCAAGTATTTTCTCGAGAATCTGAGCGACGTGTGTGTCGATGTGGAAGTTTCTTCCGAATTCAGATACAAAAGGCCGAACTTTGACGAAAACACTGTTTTGGTTGCCGTTTCACAATCTGGAGAGACTGCGGACACTCTGGAATCCGTGAGACTGGCAAAGTCGAAAGGTGCGAAGGTCCTGGCGATCACCAACGTCGTGGGTTCAACTCTGATGAGGGAATCGGATCACACGCTGTTGCTCAACGCAGGGCCTGAGATAAGTGTTGCGGCAACGAAAAGTTACGTGACGCAACTGGTGCTGTTGTACCTGCTTGGGCTGAAGATAGTTGAGCTGAGAGATCAGTGGAACGAGCGTTGCACAAAGCTGATCGATAGTTTGCTGAGGCTTCCCGAAGTTCTGGATGCAACGTTGAGCAGGGCAGAACACATAAAGGAGGTCGCCTTGAAGTACAAGGATTTTCAGCATTTCATGTACATAGGAAGGGGTTTGGGCTATCCAACAGCACTCGAAGGAGCTCTGAAGCTCAAAGAGATAAGTTACATCCATGCGACTGCGTATCCTGCAGGTGAGTTGAAGCACGGGCCAATCGCACTGCTTGGGCCAGAGTTTCCAGTTTTCGCAATCGCGCCATTCGATGCGCTGTATGCCAAAATGAAGAACAACATGATCGAATGCAAGGCTCGAAAGGCGAAGCTTGTAGTGCTAACCAGCGATGACTGTGAAGATGTCCGTGAGATCGCGGACGATGTGCTGAGTGTGAACTCGTTTTCTGAGCAGTTGTATCCCGTGCTCATGGCACCAGTGATCCAGCTTTTTGCCTACTACATCGCCGACGCCCTCGGACATGATCCGGACAAACCAAGAAATCTGGCGAAGAGCGTGACGGTGGAGTGATGCAATGGAATTTTTAAAGAAACTGTTCGACCTCATGAACGAAAAGGAAGCAATCAACACTGTGGTGCTTGACATGAGAAAAACACCGATGCCAGCGGATTTCTTCGTGATCGCCACTGCGAACTCTCAAACACACATGGGTACTCTGAGAAATGCAGTGGTCGAGTTCTTTTTGACCAACGGTCACTCGCTCATCTACTACGACAAGGGAGAAGGCTACGACTGGCTGTTGATAGACGCTGGAGACATCGTTGTGCACATCTTCACTACACGCGGCAGAGAATTCTACGATCTTGAAGGTCTGTGGAGCGATGCGGTCAAGCTCTTTCAAGCTTGACCGCTGCAACCAAGAACGTTCCTCATCTTGTGCTTGACAAGTTGCTTTATCGCTTCGCGCGCAGGTCCGAGGTATTTTCTCGGATCGAACTCCTCAGGATGCAGTGCAAACACTTCTCGTATCGTGGCGGTCATCGCAAGCCTCAAGTCCGTGTCGATGTTGACCTTGCATATACCCATCGTTGTGGCTTTCCTTATCATGTCTTCAGGTACACCTTGAGCGCCCTCGACCTTTCCACCGTATTTGTTTATCTTCTCGACGAACTCCGGCAAAACGCTCGAAGCTCCATGAAGGACCAACGGAAAGTTGGGTAACCTATTTGCAATCTCTCTCAGACGATCGAAATCGAGTTTCGCTTCGCCCTTGAACTTGTAAGCACCGTGACTGGTTCCAATCGCTATGGCAAGTGAATCGACATTCGTCCTCTCCACGAACTCCACAGCCTTGTCCGGGTCGGTCATAAAAGCTTCTCTCTCGCTGACCACGACGTGCTCCTCAATCCCCACAAGCCTCCCGAGTTCTCCTTCCACCACGACCCCTCGCGGGTGTGCGTAGTCAACGACCTGTTTGGTGAGCTTGACGTTCTCCTCGAACGGAAGGTGCGAGCCATCGATCATAACCGAAGTGAAGAAGCCGGTGTCGATTACCGCCTTGCAGAGCTCGAACGAATCTCCATGGTCCAAGTGCACACATATGGGAATGTCTGGAGCATCTTCTAAGGCTGCTTGAATGAGCTTGATCAAATAAACCTGCTTCGCGTACTTGCGGGCGCCCGCGGAGATTTGCAGTATCACGGGTGCCCTTTCCTCCTTCGCTGCTTCAATGACGCCCTGAAGAATCTCCATGTTGTTGACGTTGAAGGCCCCTATGGCGTACTTACCGTAAGCCTTCTCGAACATTTGTTTCGAGCTGACGAGTGGCATACGCAGACCTCCCAATTGGTGTATTGAAAGCTGGCGGAGGCGGTGGGACTCGAACCCACAAGGGGGCTTCACCCCCACCGATTTTCAAGACCGGCTCCTTAGCCAGTTCGGACACGCCTCCATCTCATATTATACTCGCAAGTGGAGCCGTTGAAAAGGAGGTGCACAAATGCTGGTACTCGGACTGGACGGTGGTGGAACGAGTCTCAAAGCCACGCTTGCAAAGGATGGCAGGGCAATCAAAAGAAAGATCTTCGAAAAGGGTGTCAACATAAGCGCAGTGAGCGTTGAGGAACTTGAAAGAACGATCAAAGAAGTGAGAGGTTGGTCTGGGCCGGTGGATGAAGTGAGGGCGGCATTTTCTGGCGCGGGTGATCCCGAGCGGAAGGCAGTTTTGACAGCTGTTCTGGAGAAGCTCTTTGCAAAGTCGTCTCGCATGATTCTATCGGACGCCGAGGCCCTAATCGCTTGCCTGTACGAGGGAAAACCTTTGACGATCGCGATCGCAGGCACCGGTTCAATAGTGGTCGGTATCGATGAAAATGGCAGGTTCGTTCGTGCAGGTGGTTGGGGTCATCTCTTCGATGACGAAGCGAGTGCGTTCAGCATCGTGAAAAGTATCATAGTGGAGGCACTACTACACGTGGACGGGCTTGTTGGGCACGATCCAGTTTTCCACGAGCTGCTGAACTACTATGGTTTTGACAAGCTCGAACAGCTGGCAAACTTACAAAGGTTCAGCGATTTCAAAGAAAAGATTGCCTCCTTCGCCAGAGTGATGCCAAACACGCAACTGGTGAAGAGAATTATGAAGAAAGAACTGAAACTCTTCACGGACAGGGTCCGTCAGGTGCTTGCCCTAACGAATGCCGACAGAGTGCTCGGTTTCGGTGGAATGTTCCTTAACGAAGAGTACAGAAACATCTTTTGCTCGATGCTGAGAGACGTGGAATTCGAGCATCTAAAACTCCATCTGGACGAAGCGCTCGCTACCAAGACCAATTTGAAGGTCGGGTTCAAATAAAATTGGTCGGGGCGACTGGACTTGAACCAGCGACCTCCTGCTCCCAAGGCAGGCGCGCTTGCCGTCTGCGCTACGCCCCGACCACGTTAAAAATCATACCATCACGGAAAATTCTTTTCAAGACCCTTCGGCCACTTCTTTCTCGATTTCACGCAGTCTTCGAAGTGAAGTTGAACTGCTGGACCTTCATGTACGGTGCGATCTGTGGAAAGTACTCCGAGGCGACGGTCTCGATCTCTTTGGAGATCGCCTCTATGTTCTGAGTGAACTCGAAGAACTTGACGTTGAATCTCATGTTCTTCACGGCTTTGGTGAGTTGCCCGTTCTCGATGAGGAACGTTCCGTCTCGCGTCATACCCGTGAAGATAGCCTCTTGCGGATCGACGATGTTCATGTAATGGAATCTGTTCACGTAGATCCCGCTTTTCGTACTGCTGAGTATCTCTTCGACGGGCGTATTGGCTGCGTCCACAACCAGGTTCACAGGCACACTGTTGTCCAGATCGTCCAAGCTGAACGTGTGGCCTGTAGGCTTCTTGTTGAACCTCAATGCCGCACCATGCGCGTACAACACGTTTTTGAACACACCGTTTTCTATGATCGCCATCTTCTCTCTCTTCTTTCCGCATAGATCGTAGACGAACGGCAGCTGCAGCGGATGTGTGGGGTCGTCGTAGACGTTTAACTCGCTCGGACCTATCTTGGTGCCCAGATACTTCGCAGAAGGGCTTATTTTGAGTTCATGCGTGTATCCGTTGGTGCAGAGCCAGCCAAAGTACATGAACAGATCACTCACCGCCTCCGGACCGAGTATAACGGTGTAGCTTCCGGGGTCTATCTCCACAGGATTCTTTGACATCTTCGCGAACCTCACAGCACGTTCGACCTTCTCATCCACGCTCAATTCCTCGTAACTTTTTGCTACTCCAGAGGCATAGCCGCTCGCTGAATCGCACATCGCAACAACGTTGAAGGAAACACCACCGAAAGATTGGTACAGGAACGTTCCGTTCGAACTCATGATGACGTTCTCAGTCACGTTATCGCTCACATAACCAAAGAGTTGAACGTCATTCGTCGCGATCTTGAGCATTCGATCAAAGACGCTGGCTCTTTGCTCTGCGAAAACTTTCTTGAGCGATTCGGCCACGTTTTCCACGGGATAACCCACAGAAACTTCTGGAAGACTGAACTCGTAATCGAGAGGTGTTGCGAATTCAAGCATCGTTTCAAGCTTCTCTTTCAAGGCCTTCAAACCCGGAACGGTCAAATCGTTGCTCGTTGCAAGTGCGATTTTGTTGCCTCTGGTAGCCAGGACTGAAAGTGAAGCTTTGCGTTCTGCCACGTTCTGATGGATCCTGCTGTTGGCAAAACGCGTCAGCGCCTGATCCTGTTCCCAAACAACCGCAAGAAACTTCAAACCGATGAAGTGTTCGTTCATGAGCCTGAACAGGTTCCTGTAGAACGCTTCGCCCCTCATCTTCTAACACCTACCTTAATCCTTCTGAACCTGGCTGGAGATGTTCCATGTCCCACGTGCATCACCTGCATGGGCTGACCCTTACCGCAGTTCGGAACACCCCATACGTGCCAGTAGGACTCATTGGCAATTCCATCACACTTGTTCCAGAAGTTCGGTGTGATGTCGTAATAAACTGGGTTCTTGAAGATTTTGCCAGTGAGTTTGCCACCCTTTATTTCGTAAGCGATCTCGGTGGCGAACTGGAAGTTCAGTCTGAGATCGTCTATCGACCAGCTCTTGTTTGTGTCCAGTAAAAAGCCATAATCGATCCCGGCGATCAGTTCTTCAAGCGTGCAATTGCCCGGCAGTAAGTTTATGTTCGTCATCCTTATGATGGGTGGATGAGACCAGCTGTCGGCCCTGGCAGCACCGTTGGACCTCAGACCCAGCTCAGCCGCAGTTTGCCTGTCCATCAAGTAACCGACGAACAAGCCGTTTTGCACGATGTAGCTCTTCTGCGCTTCGACACCTTCGTCATCGAATCCAAAACTCCCCAGTCCTCCAGCGATCGTAGCATCTGCCGTGATGTTTACGTGTTCACTACCGTACTTGAGCTTTCCAAGCTTGTCAAGCGTGAGGAAACTTCCACCTGCAAAGCTCAACTCAGAACCCATCACTCTGTCAAGTTCACTGGGATGGCCGCACGATTCGTGTATTTGCAGTGCAAGTTGATTGCCAGAGATGATCACATCGTACTCTCCAGGTTCTATCTCCGGTGCGTCCACAAGCATGGCCGCCTCCTCGGCTACTTTTGGTGCGTGATCCAGCAATTTCATCTCCTCGATGAACTCCCAACCTCTCGTGGCATGATCGCCCCCAAAGCTCGCTGGATAGGATCTCCTTTGGAAACCGGCTTCTCCAAGCGCATCCGCCTCGATCCCAGCGCCCGTTACGTATATTTCCTGGTATATCACAGAACCATCCGTGTTCAGAAACAGTTTATCGATCTTTCGGAAACTCATCGAACCCGTGGCACGAACCACTCTTGGATTTTCCTTCATCTTCAGGGTCGCCGACTTGAGCAGTTCGATTTTTTCGTTGTCACTGATCAGGAAAGGATCTTTCATCACCCAGGATTTAAACGCAGCCCTGTGGACCGGCTCCGGTGCCAGTTTGACTTCTTTGTTCGCCCTCTTGTTAGAAGCTATAGCGATTTCCAGGGCCTTCAGTGCTGTCCGCTCAAGCGCTGAGTCACCTCGTTCATCGGTTGCTGCGAATCCCCAACCGTTCTCGTACAGAACTCTTACGCCTGTTCCTACGTCGACGGAATGTGTGAAACTCTTGAGAACTCCGTTCTCGACAAAAAGCTCCTGCCTTGCATGTTCCTCGTAACGGACATCTGCGTACCGAGCACCCTTGCTCACCAAAAAGTTCAGCAATTTTTCCAGCTTCTCTTGCATCCACCTACCTCCCTTCACAACAACGAAGAAAGCAGGGACTAATCCCTGCTTTCTTCCTCGTCATCGCTGAGTATCTGTTTGAGTGCTCTTTCTATGTTTTCTTCGCTCATCTTCTGTCCAGACTGGAGTATCATCAGAGCTGCTTTGATCACAACGATTCGAGGATAGTGTTTCATGAGTCTTTGGATCGGGTCGGGTTTCAGGGTCTTCGTTTCCAAGGTGATCACCGTCCTCATGCCCTTGACACGAACAAGGGCTCGCTGTATAATGAACTGTGGTTACGGGCTCGTAGCTCAGTAGGTAGAGCGCCCGGCTCATAACCGGGTGGTCGGGGGTTCGAAGCCTCCCGAGCCCACCAAGAAGGGAGCGAATAGCTCCCTTTTCTTATCTGAATTTTACCACCGAATCTGGTTTTTGTAAAGATGTATAAACTGAGCAAATCTCGCACAGCCACTGATCCAATGCATATGTACATGATAAAGAGCAACGCATTCGACGCCTCATGAATTGACCTTGAAATGGAAAGGCGCACCGACCAAGATCCCGAACAGGTCAAACGCAATCTGGGATAGGTCTATTCCGCCACGGTTCAGCTCATGATCTCGAGCATAGGTTGAAGTTATGAACATTCGTAATGGGGAATCGATTCAACTGATAAGCAGGGTAGAGAGCTGGAAAGGTTCCTGGCAAATGCTGAAGCTCATGGGTTATACTTCAAGCCTTCGAACTCTGCTGTGATGTACATGAACAAAGTGTTGATCTTCCCAACTGAAAGGATCTTAAACAACGAATGGGTGAACATCGAACTTGAAACACAACCTGGTTTACGTCGAGATGTGCTGGAAATCATCGAGAATCACAAAAAAACATTTCTTTCGTTTCGAAAAAGATGCTTCCATCACTCAAGTGAAAAGGCGGGCGTTTGCCCGCCTCTATTGTTTTTCAAAACTTTTTACAGATCTATCGGCATCGTGGGAACGTTCTCTGGAACGATCAAGCTTGCCGCGGTGTAATTGAGTACTTCGTCCAGAGTCGTCTGTGGCGCTATCTCTTTCAAGAGCAAGCCTTTTTCCGTCACTTCGATGACCGCCATGTCCGTGACAATGAGATCGACCCTCCTAACGGATGTCAAAGGAAGCGTGCACTTCTTGACTATCTTGGAAACCCCATTCTTCTCAATGTGTGTCATCGCCACGATGACTTTTTTCGCACCAGTGACCAGGTCCATCGCTCCACCCATGCCAGGTATGAGTTTGCCAGGAATCATCCAGTTCGCAAGATGACCCTCTTCGTCCACTTGAAGTCCGCCGAGAACGGTTATGTCGACGTGTCCACCACGAATCAGCCCAAATGAGGTCGCAGAATCGAAGGCCGCAGCTCCCGGTAGAAAGGTCACTGGACCTCCACCGGCGTTGGTCAAGTTTGGATGTTCGTATCCAGGTTCCGGCGCTGGACCCATGCCAAGGATACCGTTCTCTGACTGGAAGAACACCGTCACACCCTTCGGTATGTAGTTTGCCACCAAGGTGGGAATGCCTATACCCAGGTTGACGATGTCACCGTCTTTCAACTCGAGCGCCACTCTCTTTGCTATGACAGTTCTTGCGATCTTGGGATCCTGGATCATTTCGCATTCCCCCTCACGATGTAATCCACAACTGCGTGCGGCACATGCACTTCGTTCGGATCAATGCCACCCACGGGAACAAGTTCCTCAACTTCGACGATCGTCACGTTTCCGGCGAAGGCCATGAGCGGGTTGAAATTGCGCGCCGTGTAATTGAAAACCAAATTACCCAGAAAATCTGCTTTCTTAGCTTTGATGAGTGCGAAATCTGCTTTCAAAGCCGTCTCAACAAGAAACTCCTTGCCGTCTATGGTGATCTTCTGTTTCCCATTTTCCACCACTGTTCCCACACCGGTGGGTGTGAGAATACCACCGAGGCCAAAACCTCCAGCTCTGACACGCTCGGCAAGTGTTCCCTGTGGTACGAGCTCGACTTCAAGTGTGCCCTCGATCATTTGTTTTTGAGTTTCCGGGTTCGTGCCGATGTGCGACACTATGACTTTCCTGACCAGTTTGTTCACGATGAGCTTGCCAATGCCTCTGTCGGGAAAGGCCGTATCGTTGGCTATCACAGTCAAGTTCTTCTTACCAGCCTTGATCAGGCCATCAACGAGAAGTTCGGGCGTACCGTCACCAAGAAAACCTCCGATCATGAGCACGGCACCGTCCGGTATCATCTCGATCGCTTGCTCGACACTGATGAGTTTGTTTTTCATACACTGAAACCTCCTCAAACGTTTTTGATGATTATGGCTGTTCCCATGCCTCCACCTATACACAGGCTCGCCAGTCCAAGCTCAACACCGCGTTTCTTCATCTCGTACAGCAGGGTCACAACGATCCTGTTTCCACTGGCACCTATTGGATGGCCAAGTGCGATGGCACCACCGTTGACGTTCACGCGCTCTTCGAGCCATTCATCGCTGACACCATGTTCTTTTTTGACGTCCCTCAGAACGGCGATCGACTGCGCAGCGAAGGCCTCGTTCAGTTCGATCAGGGAAATATCCGTGAGTTTCATCTTTGCTTTTGCGAGCGCTTTGGATATGGCGCCAACCGGACCTATGCCCATGATTGCCGGATCAACGCCATGTTGAGCGAAGGAGACGATTTCCGCCATGGGTTTGAGCCCATATTTTTTCACAGCATCCTCAGAAGCGAGTATCACAGCGGATGCACCGTCGTTGATACCAGAAGCGTTACCTGCAGTTACGGTTCCGTTAGGTTTGAAAGCAGGTTTGAGCTTTGCAAGTGCTTCAAGCGTCGTGTCAAATCTTGGATGTTCGTCGGTATCGAAGATCTTCTCACCCTTCTTTTCCTTGATGACCACAGGCACGATCTCGTCTTTGAACCTTCCACTTTCGATCGCTTTCTTTGCCTTCATCTGGCTCTTGTAAGCAAAGAGATCTTGCTCTTCTCTGCTTATGCCGTACTTTTCGACCAGATTCTCTGCGGTCACACCCATGTGGTACATGTTGAACACATCCGTGAGGCCATCGTAAACCATGTGATCGACGATCTCACCGTTGCCAAGCCTGTAGCCAAACCTTGCCTTTTGAAGCAAGTACGGCGCCATGGACATGTTTTCCATACCGGCTGCAAGAACTATCTCTGCTTCGTTCATCATGATGTCTGTGGCTCCAATCATGATGGCTTTCATTCCAGAACCGCAGAGCATGTTCACCGTATAACCAGGTTTCTCTGCGGGAATACCCGCGTATATCCCAACCTGCCTACCTGGACCCATGCCCTGGCCTGCCATGAGGATGTTACCTACGATGGTTTCGTCAATCCATTCAGGTTTAACATTCGCCTGTTCCATCGCAGCCTTTGCTGCAGTGACGGCGAGCTGTACTGCGGGTACGTCCTTCAAACTTCCTCCAAAGGTTCCTATTGCGGTTCTCTTTGCTCCAACGATGTAGACCTTTCTCATGGGATCACCTCCAGATCAAAGAACGAGGAGCAGGATGCTTGTGACGATACCGCTCCAAATCAGTGCCATTACGCAGTAACCCATTATGTCCCTTATTTCCAACTTTGCAACCGAGAGCAGCGGAAGAGCCCAGAAAGGTTGAATCATGTTCGTCCATGCATCACCCCAAGCGACGCCCATGACCACCTTCGGTACGGACGCACCTATTTTCATCGCCGCATCGACCATGATTGGACCCTGAACAGACCACTGACCTCCACCGGATGGTACGAACAGGTTGATGAGACCCGCGCTCCAGTAGGTGTAAAGAGGAAGCGTTTTTGCCGTGGAGAACGACGCAAACCAGTTCGCAATCGTTGCGGCCAGACCCGATTTGATCATCATACCCATAATACCCGCGTAAAACGGGAACTGGATCACAATGCCCCACACAGTTTTACCGGCTTCAATGGCCGCATCGATGAAGTTCCTCGGTGTCCCATGTAGCAGGATACCCAACATGAGGAAGATGAAGTTGAGTATGTTGAGATCCAGAGAACCTTTTTTGACGAAGAAATAGTAGAAGACGTATATCAAGCCGATGATGGCGATTATCAAAGACAAAACCATGCTGTTTTCCATTCTCTCGGCGGGCGTCATCTGTGATGGATCTTTCTTTGGTTTTTCCTTCTTCTCAGCAAACACTGATGGATCAACTTCTATGACCTGCTCTTTCTTCGGATGCATTGCGGCCATGATGAACGGCAGAGTGACCAACAACACCAGCACCGGAACGTAACCGATAGGTGAAAAGATCGTTTGGGAGACGGGTATCAAGCCAATCTTGGATTCCAGAAAGTGACCTTTCGTGTTCACCAACAACGGTGCGGATGCTGAAAAACCAGCGTGCCAAACGAGAAAACCAGAGTAAGCAGAGGCAACCAGCAACGGATAGTGTAAGCCTTTGCCTTTCATGTTCTTCGCGATTTCTATAGCCAACAAGGAAGTGAATATGAGTCCAAAGCCCCAGTTCAAGTAACTTGTTACGATCATCACGACACACGCGAGTGCGACAGCTTTGAACGGAGTGTTCGCAGCCTTAGCGATCGTCTTCAAAACAGCAGCCATCGGCTTTGTTTGGGCAAGAATGTGTCCTGTCATGAGCACGAGACACATCTGCATTGCGAACGCCAGCAAGCTCCAGAACCCATCGCCCATGTACACGATCATGTCGATGGGGCTCTTCTTCTGGATGACTATCCGAGGATGAAGGTGATGAGAGTGAGGATCATCGCGAAGATCAGAGCATCTGGTATGTACTTTTTGGCAAACTTCGAAAAAGCATTCCCAAGGACTCTCAGCACGTCAATCCCTCCCATGTGAGATTTTTCTCACTGTTTAAACTATCACTTTTGAGAACATAGAATCAAGTAAACAAAAGTTTCATTGACAAGACCTAATGTAATAGTGTACTATTACAGTGGTGAAACCTGTGTGGTTCAAAATCGACTTCACTTCTCATGTACCGGTGTACAAACAGATAAAGGAAAGATTCAAAGTACTCATACTCACGGGCGAGTTGAAGCCTGGAGACTTTGTTCCGTCTATAAGGACTCTTGCGGACGATTTGAACGTGAACGTCAACACCGTTGCGAGAGCGTACCGAGAACTCGTCGTGGAAGGTGTGCTTGAGCCAGTGCGTGGTGAAGGCTATCTGATCAAACAACTGAATGGTGAAGAACTCGTACGCTCCAGCATTGAGAACTTTGTTGATGCTGTTGAGAGGTGTAAGGAGATTGGAGTAACATTTGAGCGTCTGATGCTACTGCTTGAACAGGTTTATGGGAGGCGGGACGATGATCCTGAGCGTGAAAAACTTGGTGAAAAGCTATAGGAACAAGCGCGCTGTAGATGATGTCTCGTTCGATGTCGAGAAGGGGCAAATCTTCGCTTTACTGGGTCCGAACGGTGCGGGTAAGACAACTACTATCAAGTGCATCCTTGGACTCAGGAAACCAGACTCCGGAGAGATCACGATCAATGATTCATACTCGTATTTGCCGGAACAGAAAGAGCTATACCGATACATGACGGTGGAAAGGATCGTCCAGACCAACGAAAAGATCAGTCGGATGTTTAACGCAAAGAAAGCTTTTGAGTTGCTCGAGGAGTTTCAGATTCCCTTGAAAGAAAAGATTGCAAATCTCTCGCACGGCATGAAGACGCTTGCTTATCTTTCTCTGGTACTCGCAGAAGACGTCGGTCTTTACCTCATGGATGAACCCACCTGGGGACTCGATCCGTTGATGCGAAACAGGGTGCTCGAGCTCGTCAGAACGATGCCACAAAGTGGAAAGAGCGTTCTTTACACGAGCCACATTTTATCCGAAGTTGAGAAGATCGCAGACATTGTAGCAATCATGGTGAAGGGCAGAATCGTGGAAATGGACAACCTGGACAACCTGAAAGAGAAGTACGTCGCGTGCGTCGTACCAAAAGGCGAGAAATTGAACGGCTACCTCTACAGATCCACAAAGGAGGAAGACGTGTACATTGTAAAAAGGAGTGAAGCAAACGGGAAGATTCAGCCCGCGGATTTTGACATGATCTTCGAAGCTTTAGTGAAAGGAGTGAAAATATGATACACAAAGAACTTGCCGATATGAAACTCAGATCCATAGTGATATTCTTCCTCGGTGCAGGCCTCTTTTTCTTTGTCGCACCGTTTCATAGACTGACACTTGAAATGCTGAACGAATACACACAGCTGGAGAACATGCCAAAGTTGCTCGAAAGATTTGTTCCCAAGAATTTCATTGAGAGACTCTCCGACTGGAGCTTTTACATCTATACGCAGTGGTTCGGAAAGAATCTGGGCCAGTTTGTTCCCATTCTCGCAATCATTATAGCCTTTCCGCTTTTTGCAAGAGAGACGGAGAACGGAACCATGGAGTTCTTGCTGACTCGAAGCAGTAGAAAAAAAGTGTTTTGGTCGAAATCATGCATCGCAATAGCTGTCCTGACCGTTGAGATGCTCGTGTTTTCTTTACTCCCAGGCATTTACTCTTTGCTCGCCTCCAAAGATCTCAAGTACGAATTACTCGGTGCTTACACGATCCACACGCTCGTCGGCGCACTGTTTTGGTTCACACTCACAATGTTGTTTTCCGTGGTGTACGACGATCAGGTCAAGCCCATCCTTACTGCGGTGGGAATCCTCGCAAGCAGCACCGTGATAGGAATTTTTAAACCCCTCAGGTTCATGAACACCTATTCCTACATACTGGGAAGCAAGATCATCTCCACAGGAAAAATGGATGTCATCTACACGGTCAGCCTGCTGACCGTGATTGCTGTCATCTTGCTGTCGAGTTATGCCATATTTTTGAAGAAGGAATTCTGAGGAGGTGTCAGCATGATTCTAACAACAACGGAGAAGCTCGAGGGTTACGAAGTTGTAGAAACGCTTGGACTGGTGATGGGCAACGTGGTTTATTCGAAGCACCTTGGCAAAGACATCGCTGCAGCCTTCAAGACATTGGCTGGAGGTGAGATCAAGTCCTACACGGAGTTACTCACCGAGGCAAGGAACATAGCTCTGCAGAGAATGATAGCCGAAGCTGAAAAACTCAATGCCGATGCGGTGATTGGCCTTAGATTTGGAGGTTCCTCGATCATGCAATCGGCCGCCGAGGTACTCGCCTACGGTACGGCCGTCAAGCTGAGGAAACTCTGAAACCTGTTTCCTTGCTGTACAGGATCTCGGGTGCTCTTCTCAGCAAGTTGTAGTGTGAGGACATCACGTAGCCGTACGCACCGACGTCTCTTATGATTAGAAGTTCTCCCTCTTGTGGTTCGGGGAGTTCAAGATTTTTCGCAAAAGTATCGGCACTCTCGCACACCGGGCCGACCACGTCCGCAACGATGGTGGGCCTATCTTTTTGCTCGTAGAGCGGTTCTATCCTGTGTTTTGCACCGTAAAGTGCTGGCCTGATCAAATGCGACATGCCCGCGTCGATCACGATGAAGTTTTTGTTCTTCGTCTTCTTCACGTACTCAACCTTCGAAATGAGATAACCCGCTGGACCTACGATCCATCTTCCGAGCTCGAGAACAATTCTACAGTTGAAGTCCTTAAGTATTGGAAATACTTTTCTTCGATACTCTTCCAGATCGAGCTGTCTTCCATCACCGTAATCTATGCCCCATCCGCCACCGAGGTTGACGAGCTCGAGCTGAAGATTCAACCTCGAGGCGAAGCTCCTCATGGACTCGAAGGCCTGCCGATAAGGATCAACCTCGACGATCTGAGAGCCTATGTGACAGTGCAGACCCACAAGTCGAACGAATTTGCTCTTAGAGATGATCTGAATCATTCTCTCGGCGGTCTCGTAGTCCACCCCAAACTTGTTCTCTTTCAAACCCGTCGCGATGTGGTGGTGCGTCTTTGGATCGACATCTGGATTGACCCTTATCGCAATTCTCACGGGTCTATCCACGATGGATTCAAGTCTCAGCAGTTCTTCAAGACTGTCGAGGTTGATGCAATAGACAGAATCTTCAACGTACTTTTTCAGTTCTCCTACACTCTTGCAGTTCCCGTTCACGACGATTCTCTCGAGAGTAAAACCAGCCTTCCTTACGCGTTCGTACTCACCGAAAGAGACTACATCCACCATAGTACCGAGCTCGTTGAGCATGGAGAGGATTTCAAAGTTGAAGTTGGCCTTCACTGCGTAGGCGAGGTGAAAGTCGAACTGGTTGAAAAAGTCGTAGACCTTCCTGACTCTGTTACGGATGAAGTCCAGATCGTAGAAATAAAAAGGCGTGCCGAATACTTCGGCTGCAGAAAGGAGAATGGAAGAATCGATCATTCACCAACCACTCCTCATCGTCAGGTTGTCGCTGTTAGTTTGGATTTTATCATCGACTTGAGCTGGCTCGCTTGGACTTTTTGTTTCGATTTGTCGATACGTGCGATGATCTTCCCATCCTCCATGACGATCACGGTGTCACCGTACTGTTCGGCGATGTTCATATCGTGCGTGATCATCAAAATCGTGGTACCGAGTGTCTTGTTTATCCTGTCGGTGAGTTCCATGATCTTCTCGGTGCTCTTGGGATCCAGCGAAGCTGTGTGCTCGTCGAGCAGGAGCAGCTTGGGGTTTGAAGAGACGGCCATCACCATGGCGAGAGCCTGTTTTTGACCCCCGGAAAGCTTGGAGGCCTTTTTCTTTAAATTCTCCTCCAGTCCAAGTTCACAGGACCTGAGCAGTTCGATCGCCCTCGGATCCACACGACCGAAGCTCAAACCCCTGAAGCCTTTCTTTCTGGCGAGCATGAGGTTCTCTTCGATACTCAAATTCGGAAAGATTCCCAGATTTGGATCCTGACAGACTATGCTGCCACACTTAAAAATCTTCTCTTCTCTGAGTACCTGCCCCATGATGCGACAGACTCCGAAGGTCGGTTTGACCTCTCCAACCACCACTTTCATGAGCGTGCTCTTACCCGCACCGTTCGCACCAACGATTACCACGAACTGGCCTTCTTCCACCAAAAGATCGACGTTCTTCAGTGCGACCTTCTCATCGAGAGTGCCTCTGTTGTAGATCACGGTGACACGCTCGAGCTGTATCATACGGTCACCTCACTCTTCTTGAGTCTTCTCGCAGCTATGACACTGACGACGAACATCGCGGTGAGCAACTTCATGTCGCTTGGTTTGAAGCCGATCCGATAACCGTACTTCATCGCGAGTGTCAACAGGATTTGATATACCACCGCACCCACGATGGGAAAGAACAATCCGTATGCAACTTCTCTGGAACCGAAGATGATCTCTCCCAGGATCACCGAAGCCAAACACACCACGACCATGCCGGTGCCCATGTTCACATCCGCAAATCCGCTGTACATACTGAACAAAGCCCCCGACAAACCCACAAGAAAGTTCGCAACGGTCAGACCCATGAGTGCGAAGAGGTTAGGATTCACACCGAGCACCTTGACGGCAAACCTGTTGCGGCCGTAACCTCTCAGCATCGTGCCGAGTTCGGTGCGCAAAAAGAGCCAGAACAGGAAACTGATGAACAGAAGCAAGGAAGCGATGAGAATCAGATCATGGCCATCAGCCTTGTTGTTGAACGGTACTGTCACCGCCTTCATACCCTGACTCTCATACTGCAGATTTCCAATCCCTCCGAGTATGTCGTCCAGGGGAGTTTTTCCAACGACCTGTTCATAAGAAAGGATCTTTTCGGTACTGAAACGGGGAATCGGTAGATTCGGAGCGTTCATGACCCTTATCGCGACCGAGTAAAGACCCGTCATCACCATGATGGAAGCCAGGAGCGTATGGATTCTGAAACGCGTGCTGATCAAAGCGGTGATGAACCCAGCTGCGCCGGCGGCGAGCGCAGCCAGGAGTGTTGCACTTACCCACCCATGACCGGAGCGGAGAAGAACCACCGCGACGGCCCCTCCAACGATGTAGGAACCGTCGGGCGTCAGATCAGGAAGATCAACGAGTCGAAACGATATGTAAACACCCATGGCGGCCAGGGCGAGCAGTAATCCCTGTTCGAGGATCGCTATCATCTTTTCACCTCTTGACCGTTTTGAACGATGATGTCCGCCCTGTCAATGAGTTCCTGTGGAATACTCACGTTCAGCTCTTTCGCCAGATCGAGGTTGATGAAAAGCATAAGCGATTCGGGTCCGAGCAAGTGTGACTCGAGCTCGCTGGGTTTTTTGCCTTTCAAGATCTCGACAACCAACTTCCCCGTCTCGACTCCCACTTGGAAGTAGTTGAAACCAAAGCCTATCAAGCCTCCTTGACGGGCGATGTCGATGTCGGCAGCCACGATTGGTTTCTTCAATCTGAGAGCTGCCGCTCCTATGGCCTGCATCGAAGAAGCCGCGGTGTTATCGGTTCCTATGTAGATCACATCGACATCCGGTCCTACGCTGTTCACCGCCGCGACCATTTCGCTCGCGTTGGTACCCGTCATGTCTAAGATGGTGAGTGCGAGCGATGGAGCAGCGGCTTTCGCCATGTTGGATGCCCTCTTCCTTTCTGTTAAGATTCCCCTCTATGTACCAAGTGGTTTGGGGGGAATCCCGGAAGAGGGCTTTCCCCTAAACCACCAATAAGCGTATGCAAATTCACCAAACCTGAGATCTTTTTTTACGTCCATAGTAACCCCCGCTCGCACTGTTTTGATCTTTGCCAAAAGTATATCACTCATCCCCGGACGTGTCAAGCGGGAAAATTGCTCTTTGCGATCGAAGAAGACTGAAGATGCGTTTTTGGACCGCAGGAAGGTCAGACCAAAGGTTTGATCATTCTGCAGAAGTTCAGGCTACGATCTTTCGAGAGTTTCGTCCGGAATTTTTCCACCACTTCAAACCCAAGTTTTCTGTATAAACTCAGAGCGATAGTATTGCTCTCTTCGACCTCGAGAACCAGCCTTCTCGATCCAATTTTTTTGGCATCTTCTTCCGCCTTTCCCATCAAAAGTCTGCCGATACCAATTCCTCTGAACCTGGGATACACCGCAAGATTGCTTATGTAGTAATCACTTTCGGCAAGTTTACAAAGCTCTGCGTTTAATCGGAGCAAAACACGGAAAATTCGAAGCATCTTGAAACCCAGCACCCTGAAAAACAAACGGCCTGTTCTGAGATACTCCTTTCGGTGTGTTTCCCAACTGTAGGAAAGTATCATGCCAGCGATCTGTCCATCAATTTCGGCAAAACAGACATGCTGAAAAGAAAACAGATTTCTTGGTGAGACAAAAAGATTTTTCAAAACTCTCTTCGTATCATCCTTGAACAGCTCAACAAAAAATGGTGCCGAAATCAAGAAGAGTTCACTGAAATCGGGCCCATCTTTTGGTTGAACCTGTCGGAGAGAGAACGATGGATCCATCTTCACGCCCCCTTGAAACAAAAATGGTGCCGGGGATCGGATTCGAACCGACACGGGGCCTCGCCCCAGCGGATTTTAAGTCCGCAGCGTCTGCCTGTTCCGCCACCCCGGCACCATAAACAGTCTACAACGTTATGGTGATGTCAGTCAAGTGTAGAACCTTAGGGCACGCCTATGACCGTGCCTTCCCTCCTCGGATCCGCACCACCATAGATCTTTCCAGTCTCCAGATCGATCACTATACTCTGAACACTTCCCATGATTCTCGGTGCATCCGCGATCTTGTGCCCGCGAAGCTCCAGTTCTTTTTTCACGTGTTCGGGTAGACCCGCCTCCCACTGAACGGTTGGATAGCTCGAACTGAAGATACGAGGTGCGTTTATGGCTTCTTGTACACTCATACCATGATCGATCATGTTCATGATCACCTGCATGACGGTGGTTATGATCCTTGCCCCAATGAGCGTGAGGCCGCCAGAGCTCGGAGGTGGCATGGAGACAATTTCGTAGCCTCTGTAAGTCCCACGGATCGGTTCTCGGAACTTGACTTCGTAGTTTTTCAAATCTTCCAGAGTCATAGTACCTCCTCTGGCTTGGACAACTTCGACTATCGCTTGAGCTATCTCACCGGTGTAGAAGACATCCACTCCGCGTTCTTTGATCAACCTGAAGGTCTTTGCCAGGTCCGGCTGGACCAAGAGTGCCCCTTCTGGCAGAGGTTGACCGTTGGGTGCAAAAACTTGCTTGGCCGCGTCGTTGAATTTGTACATGCTATCAACAATGGACTGAGCAAGAACTTTGTTCACCATGATTCCCTTCTCAGCGAGCTCGATGGCCGGTTCAATGACTTGCGCGAGGCTCATCGTGCCGAATTTCTCCAGTGCAGTCGCCACACCCTTCAAAGTGCCAGGTATGCCGACGGCATGACCCGTTTGAAGTGCGGTTCTGAACGGCAGCGGTTTTCCTTCGGCATCGAGGAACATCGTTGGTTTTGCACCAGCCGGTGCTTGTTCACGATAATCGAGTACGACGATTCTGTTCTCCTTGGCAAGGTAAATCATCATGAAGCCTCCGCCGCCGATGCCGGACATCATCGGTTCAACGACGTTCAACGCGAACTGGATCGCCACCGCCGCATCGATCGCGTTCCCACCCTGCTGCAGTATCCTCGCACCAACCAGCGAAGCCAATGGATGCGAAGTGGCGACCATAGCACTGTACGGAGATGGCACGTCCTTGGGAACTCCCACAGTTGCGGAGAACAAAGTTGCAAAGAGAGCCAGGACGAAAGTTACACTGAGTATGAGTCTTCTCACCGAAAGCACCCCCTTGCTGTGTATTGTACCATGTATTGTGGTAAGATCGTTCAGATCCTCACTACAGGGGGGTGGTGCAAGTGAAAAGGAGATTTCTTTGGGTGTTACTCTTTGTTCTTGGCACGTTCGTGGTTGCTCAGAGTTCCGGTAACGTTCACGGTACGATCTCTTATGATCCTTTCGCCTACACTCAGCACCCACTGGGAACGGTATGGGGTGATCCCTTACCGGACGCACCAGCACTCGCAGCGAGGGGGAAGTTCATGGTAGGTGTGCGAACGCTTCAGCTGTTCAATCCCAACCAAATCGACGTGATCAACACTCTCACCAGCGATTCGACGATCGTTTATGACAGACCACTCATCGTTGAAGTGTGGTACCCCGCGATCCTTGAACCTGGACAAGTTCAGTTGACGATCTACACAGATTTCCTTGGTCGGTCCGATAAGCCTGGCTCGTTGAGACCGTACACGTTCTTGGGACGGGCGACGCGAGACGCGCGTCCAAACACCACGGATGGTCCCTATCCACTCGTGGTGGTCTCGCACGGCTATCCAGGTTCACGCTATCTACTCGCGTATCTCTGTGAGAACCTCGCTTCCAAGGGATACGTTGTGGCTTCGATCGATCACACCGATTCGACTTACAGGGACGTTGCAAGTTTTGTCAGCACGGTCGTCAACAGATCTCTGGACCAGAGGTTCGTGGCTCGTGAGATACTCAAAATGCCTATCTGGAAGGATCTCTGCGATCCCAACGCTGTGGGTATCATCGGTTACTCGATGGGAGCTTTCGGGGCGTTGAGAACCCTTGGTGCGGGTCTTGAGGAAAACGATATCGTCAAGAGATACTTTGGAAGGTTCACCCCAATGATTGTTGCAAAGCCCTCGGATGAACCTGATCCTCTCTTCAAAGCTGCGGTACTGTTCGCCCCCTGGGGAGGTGCTGTCGGGGCGAGTCCCACCGGTGTATGGAACAAGGAGTCACTCGCGAAGATAAACGTTCCAACCTTGTGGATCGCAGGTTCTCAAGACGATGTAGCGGGTTACAGAGGTATCGTGAATCTCTTCGAATCCGCCGTTAATTCGAAACGCTATTTGCTCACCTACCTAAACGCCCTGCACAACGTGGCACCACATCTTGCACCACCGATCGCAAAGGAATTCGACGATTATTATCGCTTCGCTGATCCAGTTTGGGACATCTGGAGAATAAACAACATCAACCAACATTTTGTCACTGCATTTTTCGACTATTACCTCAAGCGAGACGAGAATGCCAAAACTTATCTCGAGGTGACATCCACGAGCTGGCCGGGGTTCAAACCAAGAACGACAGTTGGATTGGAGTTTCTAACTGTCGATCCTCGAGAATGATGGATTCTTAAAGTCTGTAAAATCAAGAGCCGCTGAAACGAGAACAACAGCGGCCCTTATGTTGTGCCACTTTTGGACTGCAAAGGATCGATGTTTGTGTCCAAAGAAGTTTTCTTCAAAGGAACAAAACTATCACAACTGCATGCGCATGATCTCTCTGTAAGCTTCGACGATCCTGTTTCGAACTTCTGTGGTGAGTCTCAGCGCGATCGTGGCCTTCTCCGCCTCGATGATGACTTCATGGATGTTGCTTATCTTACCCAACGCAAAATCTGAAGCCATCTGCTCGGCGTTCTTCTGAACCTGGTTGACTTTGTCGAAGGCCTCTTTCAGTATTTCAGCAAAATCAGGAGCTTTCTTCAACGTCTTATCCTGTTGCAGCCTTTGAACGTTGGATGGACCGACCCCGCTGATCCCATCTATCATTCAAATCAACCCCTTCCGATCTGCAACGCACTGTTTATCATCGATTTGGTAACGTTGAAAGCCGAAACGTTCGCCTCATAAGATCTCTGAGCGTTGATGAGATCCACCATCTCTCTGAGCACGTTCACATTGGGATAACTCACATAGCCGTTCTCATCGGCGTCCGGGTGCGACGGATCATAAACAAGCCTGAAAGGTGAAGGATCTTCTTCTATTCGCACGACCTTCACCGCCGAAGTACGATTCTTGTCTAAAAGGTGCTCGGCGAAGATCGGAACCCTTCTCCTGTAAGGTCCTCCACGCTCCGTTCTCGTGGTCTCAGAATTCGCTATGTTGCTCGCAATAACGTCGAGCCTTAGACGTTGAGCCGTCATGCCCGAAGCGCTGACGCTGAATATCGTGAACTCGCTCATATTATACACCTCTCAAAACGGTGTTGTAGTATTCGATGTTCTTGGACATGAGTCTGGCGAGCACCTCGTATCTCAAGCCATTGGCGACCATCTGTGTGACCTCGTAGTCTACGTCCACACCGTTTTGATCGTTCCTGTAAAAAGCTTGCTTGTCCAATTCGATCCTTGCTCGCGGTAGAGATTGGCTCGAGGGAATGTGACCCTCGTGAGTTGTGGCAAGTCTGATCCTCGAGGCTTCCTTGAGCAGTTCTTCGAATACAACGTACTTTCTCCTGTAGCCAGGTGTTTCGGCATTCGCTATGTTCTGAGCGTGAACGCTCTGTCTGAGCATCGAAACATCCATCGCAACCTTCAGAGTTTGAAAGTTCGTGTTGAACATGCTCCGCCTCCCGATGAACTTTTCTACACGAATGTGCGTCAGTCCTAAGGTAGAATCGACTTGATAAACTGAGAGGGGTGTTCGAGTTGAGCATGATACTGAAGGTCGATCCGATCAATCCGGCTGCAGAGGTGATGAAACGAGCAGCCGAGGTGATAAAGAAAGGAGGAACTGTCGCATTTCCTACCGAGACAGTCTACGGTCTTGGTGCGAACTGTTTCGACAAATCAGCGGTTTTGCGCATATTCGAAATCAAGAGAAGACCGCCGGACAATCCCTTGATCGTGCACGTGTCCAGTTTGGCCCAGCTGGATCTACTCATCGACGACAACGTTGAAAGAGCTGAAGCGATCATCGAAAAATTCTGGCCCGGACCGGTGACGCTCATATTCAAGAAGAAGGCTGAGGTTCCGAAAGAAGTCACCGGAGGTTTGGAAACGGTCGCGGTCAGGATGCCGAGCCATCCCGTGGCGAAGATGCTCATAGACTTGAGTGGCGTACCCATCGCCGCACCGAGTGCGAACCTTTCGGGTAGGCCAAGTCCGACGAACGCTCAGCACGTCATAGAAGACCTTTACGGAATGGTAGACGTGATCATCGATGCGGGAGAAACTCCTTTGGGATTAGAATCTACGGTGATAGACCTTTCCAGAGACAGACCAACCCTGCTCAGGCCTGGACCCGCAACGGTTGAGGAAATACTACGGGTAGTTCCCGATCTGTACGTACCGGACTTTTTATTCGGGAAAGGTCAGGTCGAAAGACCTCTGTCACCGGGCATGATGTACAGGCACTACGCACCGAACAAACCGATCATTCTTGTCTTAGACGAGAACAAGTTGGACAGCGTGCTGATGAAATATCCCGACGCACCCGTAGTGTGTCCCGAAGAGATGGCGCAGAATTTCTACGGCAGAAGGATCATCAACATGGGGAAGCTTTCAAAACCTTACACGATCGCGCAGAACCTCTTCAGGGTTCTCAGGTCCCTCGACACGTTAGTTGCTGACGTTGCCATTGTGGTGGGACTGCCCGAAAAAGGCATACTCTTTTCTGTGATGAACAGGTTGAGGAAGGCTGCGAGTCAGGTGATCGAATAGAACCTTCAAATTATGTTCGTACGCAGTTCACAAACATTTTTGCCACACATTGTATCATCGTGATCAAAGGAGGATGAGAATTGGTCGAACTCTACGTTCCTAAGATCGAAGAGTACATGCCAGACAAAGTGGTATTCCTTGCGCGAATGAGGGCGCGCTACAAAAACATCGTTGGCGAGACGGATTTGCTCGTACGTTTCAACGAACTCTTCCTCCAAGGACTGAAGATCTCAAGACCGATCGTTCACCATCGCGTTTGCCTCATCGAAGAACTCCCCAGCGCTTTGATACCTGACTCCTTCAGCGGTGTGAAGCAAGTCAGCCTCTTTCTCTCTACCCTGGGAAAAGACATAGACGAACTGATAAATTCACTCCTCGAAGAGGGTAAAACTCACGATGCAACCGTGCTCGACGCGTGGGCTTCAGAAGCGCTCGAGGCACTGAACGAAGCTTTCGATAGAAGGTTGAGAGAAAGATTCAATCGTGGAACGATGCGCTTCTCTCCAGGTTATGGCAACGTTGATGTGCGTTGGAACAAGTACATCGTGGAACTTCTGAACGTTGAGGGTATCGAAGTGCTGAGCAGTGGGATCATGCTTCCTCGAAAAACAACGACGTGCATGATAGGGTGGTACGATGAGAAGAGATGAATTTCTGAAGCTTCTCGAAAAACGGGTGCTCTTTCTCGACGGAGCATACGGAACAGAATTGTTCAAGAGGGGCTTTCGGGGAAAGTTGGTCGAGGTTTTGAATCTGGAAAACCCCGAGATGGTCAGAGAACTTCAGTGTGACTACACGGGTGCGGGAGCGGACATACTGCTGACGAACACGTTCAGTGCAAACAGAATGAAGCTGACTCAGTATGGACTTGCCGAGTTCATTGAACAAATCAACGCGAAGGCTGTGGAGATAGCAAAGTCCGCGTGCAAGACTGACCAACTCGTCTTCGGTGATATGTCTTCCACTGGAACATTCGTCAAACCCCTTGGGGAGATAGATTTCGATGAAGCTTACACAATTTTCAAAGAACAAGCGCAAATTTTGATCGATTCTGGTGTGGACGGAATCATAATCGAGACGATGAGTGACTTGAAAGAACTCAAGGCGGCTGTGCTTGCGGTGCGTGACGTTTCACGAGACATTCCACTGATCGTTTCGATGACCTTCGAAGAAGACGGTAAATCGGTGACGGGAACGTCTGTGGAGATTTTTGCCACAGTCATGAACGATCTCGATGTGGATGTGGTTGGTATCAACTGCACGTTGGAACCAAAACAGATGCTTTCAGTCTTTTCGAAGCTTGCGAAGTACAGCAAAAAACCTCTCTGCGTGGAACCGAACGCGGGAAAACCCATGCTTGTCGGCAACAGGCTTGTTTACAGAACCAGTCCTGAGGAGTTCGCCATTTACATGAGAGATTTCGTCGAGTTAGGCGCAAATATCGTCGGCGGTTGTTGCGGAACGGGCCCAGAGCACATAAAGCTGATGAGAAACTACATAGGAGAGAGAACTCCCGTACAGAGAGCCGTGACAAAAGAGCAGTTCATCGCTTCGAGAACTGTTTTGAAGCCAACCGAACCATTTCTGATCATTGGAGAACGCATCAACGCCACGGGAAAGAAAAAGCTTCAGGAAGAGATAAGGCAGATGAACTTTTCACATTTGGTCAAGCTCGCGCAGGAGCAGGAACAAGAAGGCTGTGCTGCCATAGACGTGAATTTGGGCCTTGAGAAAGTACTCAGCGAAGAGCATTTCCGAGGTGTGATCAACGAACTGGACAGATATGCGAGCTTACCGCTCTCGATAGATGTTCAAACACTCAATTTTCTCGAAATCTGCTTCAGAGAGTACGTAGGCAGAGCTGTTCTGAATTCGGCAACATGCGACGAGAAACACTTGCTTCCACGAATCGAGTTGATAAAGCGCTATGGTGGTATGCTGATCGTGCTGTGCATGGAGAAAGACATACCGGAACACAGTGAGGAGAGAGTGAAACTCGCAAAGAAGGCCGTGGAGATTTTGAAGGCGGAAGGAATCGAGCTGGAAAGGGTCTTCTTCGATCCGCTCGTTCTCCCAATCGGCGCCAAGAAGGACCATCGCGTCACGGTGGAAACTGTCAGGAAGCTCAAAGAGTTGGGGTTGAAGACTTCCATAGGCCTTTCAAACCTCAGTTTCGGCTTACCAGAGCGAGAAAGCGTCAACGCGGCTTTTCTTTCACTCTGCGTGGATGCGGGTTTGAGCGCGGCCATCCTGAACAGCAAAGAGCAGACGACCATGAACGTGTTAAGAGGTGCGCTCACGCTGAAAGGTGAGCAGTTGGTGCAAATCGACCAGATCGAAGAGGAACCCTTGGTACAGTACATACTCAAGGGACAGCGCGAGCAAGTAATGAATCTGGTTCAAGAAATGTTGAAATATCGTGAACCACTCGATGTGAGCCAGAACGTGCTGGCAAAAGCAATGGAGCGTGTTGGGCAACTCTACGCTACGGGCAAGATCTATTTACCACATCTGTTACTCGCTGCCGAGACGGTACAACCAGTGTTCGATCATCTGAACAGCTTGATTGCAACCGGTAAGAACAGGCTTGGAAAGGTGCTCCTGGCAACTGTTCAGGATGACATACACGACATAGGAAAGAAGATCGTCGCGACAGTCCTGAGGAGTGGGGGTTTCGAAGTCGTGGATCTTGGAAAGAACGTGCCGGCCGAAAGAGTTCTGGAAGCCGTGAAAGAGCTCAAACCCAACATAGTCGGCCTTTCGGCGATGATGACTACAACGGTGGGATACGTGAAAGAAACGGCAGACCTGTTGAAAAAGAACGGTGTAGAAGTTTTCGTGATCGCTGGTGGAGCTTCGATGAACCAGCAGCTGGCACAGCAGTTCGGAGTTTATTACGCAAGAGATGCGCTCGAGGCACTCAACTTGTGTAAAGAATTGCTCGGAGGTGAGAAGAGTTGAGCGTGTTCGTTGTCAAGTTCGGTGGTTCGAACCTGAAGAATGCAGAGGACCTCTTCAAAATCTTGGAAGTCCTGAAGATGTACGACAAGGATTTGATCATCGTGATCTCCGCCGCTTACAATGTAACGAACCAGTTAATAGACGCCGTTGCTAAGATCGATCGACTGAACGTCGACGAATTCTTGACGTCTCTCTATGAACGTTATCGTTCTTTTCTTGGCAAAGATGATGAACAACTGAAAGAAAGGGTTTTCGAAATCAAGAACGTGCTTCTCGGTGCGAAACTCTTAGGAGAAGTTCCCGTGCAAGTCCAGGACCGTATCGTGAGTCACGGAGAACGATGTTCCTCGCTGATGCTAACCAAGTTTCTGCAAGATCATGGATTTAACTGTGAAGAAGCCCTTCCAGAGCTGTTTGGGCTCGTGACGGACGGAAGATTTGGCAATGCAACTGTCGAATTGGAGACAAGCCGCAAGAACGCGATTTCGTTCTTCGAGCGGGGAAAAAACTACGTGGTTCCGGGTTTTTATGGCCTTCATGAGGGAAGAGTTACGATACTGGGCCGTGGTGGTAGCGACTACACCGCAACCTGTCTTGCGTATTGTCTGGACGCAGAGCGTGTCGATCTGTACAAGGATGTTTCGGGTTTCATGACCTGTGATCCGAAACACGTGAACAACGTCAAACCCGTACGATCTCTCTCCTACGATGAAGCTGCGGAGCTTTCTTATTTCGGAGCGAAGATACTACACCACGCGACCGTTGAACCTCTCAGAAAGAAGGGCATACCACTTTACATATTCAACATAAACAACTTCAAAAGCATCGATGAGCCTGACACGATAATAACAGCGAACGGTTCGATGACAAAAGACGTGGTGAAAAGTATCTCCTTCACCGACGACATCGCCGTCATACAGTTCAAAGGTTCCAACGTGGGTCGTGTGCCCGGTTTGCTCGGACAGATAGCCTCCACCTTCGGTGCAGAGAACGTGAACATAAAATCAGTGATCACGGCTCAGACGAGTATAAACGTGCTCATCTCTCGTCAGGATCTGGAAAAATCTCAAAAAATCGTTTCAAGAATCAAGATTGCTGAAGTCGAACAGATCGATTTCAAGACCAACATCTCGCTGATCGCGGCCGTTGGGAACGGTATCCTTCAGAGACACGGCATTGCGGCGAGGATTTTCACGGCCGTTTCAAAGGAAAAGATCAACGTGCTGATGATCTCCGCTGGCGCCTCGGAGGTCACGGTCTATTTCATTGTCAGCACTGCCGACAGAGACAAGGCTCTGCGTGCCATCCACGAAGAGTTCTTTGGAGGTGAAGGAAAATGAGGAGTGTTGAAGAGATCAACAAGAGAATCCTGAGTGGCGAAGCCGTGGTGCTCACCGCGGAAGAGGTCGTGAAGCTCGCAAAGGAAGAGGGTGTCAAGAGAGTGGCCGAGAAGGTCGATGTGGTGACGACAGCCACCTTTGCTCCGATGTGTTCAAGCGGTGCGTTTGTGAACTTCGGTCACACGAGGCCCCCGATGAGGATGGAGAAGATAGAGATCGAAGGCGTGGAGGTCTACGGTGGCTTAGCAGCGGTGGATGGTTACATCGGTGCGACACAGGAGTCGAAGCACGACAAGAGTTTCGGAGGCGCGCACATCATAGAACTTTTGATCAAAGGGAAAAATTTGAGGTTCAAGGCCGAAGGAAAGGGGACAGATTGTTATCCCAGAAAGCAGTTCGAAGGTTTCATAAACAGAGACATGGTGAACGACTTCTTCATGTTCAACCCGAGGAATGCTTACCAGAATTATGCGGCGGCGACGAACAGTTCTGACAGAACTATCTACACTTACATGGGCAAGCTGCTCCCACGTTTTGGCAACGTGACCTATTCCACATCTGGAGAGCTCAGTCCTTTGCTGAAGGATCCAAAGATGCTCACGATCGGTCTCGGAACGAAGATATTCCTCTGTGGCACGGAAGGTTACATCGTCTGGCCCGGTACACAGTTTAGAAACGATGTAAAGTTGAACGAGCACGGTATACCCATTTCTGCCGCAAGAACGCTGGCAGTCATTGGTGATGCGAAAAAGATGAATCCGCGATATTTGAGAGCCGCTTACTTCAAAAACTACGGAGTGACGATCTTCATCGGGATAGGTGTGCCCATTCCTGTGCTGAACGAAGAGATCGCTTATTATGTGAGCAGATCGAACGAAGAAATAACAACGGAGCTCAGAGATTACGGTAAAGCCGGAAGACCTGTCATCAGATTGACGAATTATGCGGAGCTGAGGTCCGGCTGGATTGAGATAGAGGGCAAGAAGGTGAAGACCTCTCCGATCTCGAGTCTTGCGATGGCGAGAGAGATTGCGCAGCTTCTGAAAAAATGGATCACAGAAGCTCGATTCACGCTTACCGTTCCTGTGAAGTTGTTCGATGAGCATCGCAGCCTGAAAGGACTCGAAGAAGTGAAAGAAGCCGAAAAATTCGACATGGAAGAACCAACGTGTGTGAACTGCGGCATGTGTGTGAGTGTGTGTCCGTACGATGCGCTGAAGTTGGTGAACGACGAACTCTCTTTCGAAAAAGAGCTGTGCACAGAGTGTGGCCTGTGTAACGATGTGTGCCCTGTCGGGGTGAAATTGCCACCACTATGAAAAAGTTTTACAGGGAATGTTCTGAAGGCAGGTTTCAATCCTTCACTGTTCAGTACAGAGAGACAGACCTTTGGATTGGTGTGGACAGGTTCGATTCCACCATGCCAGACATGGTGCTCGAACTGGTTGAGAAACTCCACTGTGAACTGTACGAACTGGCGAAGGTTGCGCCGCAGTTCTTCTCATCGCTGGAGCCCGTGCAGCTGTTCGAAGGACCGAAGATCGCTTTGAAAATGGCACAGGCCGCAAATCGTGCCAACGTTGGCCCTACAGCGGCGGTGGCAGGAGCCATCGCCGATGAGGTTGGCCAGCTTCTGTTGAAAGAGTTCAAGTGTAACGAAGTTGTGGTGGAGAATGGGGGAGATATCTTCATCAACTGTGAGAGACCGATAACTTCGCTCATCTACGCTGGAAACTCTCCACTTTCCAACAAGATCGCGTTGAAGTTGCCATCGGGAACTTGGGGCGTGTGCACTTCCTCGGCAAAGTTGGGGCACTCTTTGAGCTTCGGCAACGCTGACGCCGTTACTGTGGTCTGCAGGAACGCAACGATCGCTGATGCATTCGCCACAGCTTACTGTAACATGGTCAAGAACAAGAACGACGTCGAAGATTTGCTCAGGACCGCGATCAACGAAGACGTGCTGGGTGTAGTGGTGATCTTTGAAGATATGCTCGGTGTGAGAGGACAGTTCGAGATCGTCCTGCTGGATGGTGATGACGATGAAACTCATCGATAAGTTGAAGGAAGGACCGATTTTGTCGATAGAGGTACTACCACCAAGCAGGGGCCATGGTGTCGAGGAAATCTTCAGAACGGTCGATCAGCTGATGGAGTTCCCGATAAGTTTCATCAACGTGACCAGACACGCACCCGAGCTGGCCTACGTTGAATCTGATGGCCAGATCGTCAAGATTACGAAGGTGAAACGACCAGGCACGGTGGGTTTGGCTGCCGCACTCATGCACCGCTACAGAATAGATGTTGTGCCGCACGTGATCTGTTACGGGATGGACAAGTACCAGATAGAGGATTTACTGATAGACTTGCATTTGATCGGCATAAGGAACGTGTTCGTGGTGAGGGGGGAGTACGAAAATCCTTTGAGCGAGCAACAGGATAGAAGCTCTTACAGGCACGCCGTTGAACTGGTTCAGCACATCGCAAACCTGAACAGGGGTATTTACCTTTATCCCACCGAGGGAAGCGAGCCAACGGATTTCTGCATCGGCGTTGCGGGTTATCCGGAAAAACACTTCGAGGCACCCAACATGGAAGAGGATTTGATGAACCTGAAAAGAAAAATTGACGCCGGAGCTCACTACGTTGTGACGCAGATGGTGTTCGATGTGGAGATCTACAAAAGATTTGTCCAGATGGCCAGAAATTTTGGCATCCATGTTCCTATCATTCCGGGCGTGAAACCTGTAGTGAATTTGAAGAGCATTTATTCGATTCCCAAAAAGTTTTTCGTGACCATACCGGCAAGCTTCGTATCGCAGATGCATCAGGCACGCAACAACGAAGAAGAGTTCAAAATCGGTGTGAGGTTCACCGCAAAACTCGCGGAAGATCTGCTCGCGGCAGGTGCTCCAGGGATTCACGTCTTCACCATGGGTAGGGCTAAGGCGACCAAAGCAATGTTGCAACTTTTGTATTCAAAACAAGTGTGAGGGGTGTGGAGGATGAAGAAGAGGAGAGTCGTGATCCTGGGTGCGACGGGTACGGTGGGACAGCGCTTCGTACAGTTGCTGGCAAACCATCCCTTCTTCGAGGTGGTCGCACTTGCTGCATCTGAAGCGTCCGCTGGAAAGAAATATGCAGAAGCGGTTCACTGGCATCTTCCCTGTGAGATTCCAAACACGGTGCGCGACATGAAGATCGTTGGCATGGACTCAACCTTCGAGTGTGATTACATCTTCTCCGCCTTGCCTTCCGATGTGGCCGGACCCATAGAAACGCGTCTGGTAGAACAAGGTTACATCGTGTTTTCGAACGCGGCGAGTCACAGAATGGACCAGGATGTGCCACTGTTGGTTCCTGAAGTGAACCTGGATCACATCAAACTCGTTGAGCGTCAGAAAACTCCGGGTAGGTTGATCACGAATCCAAACTGTTCCACCATTGGTCTGGTGATGGCACTCAAACCCATCATGGACCTTTTTGGAATCGAGTTCGTGAACGTTGTGACCATGCAGGCTGTCTCAGGTGCAGGTTATCCTGGTGTGGCCTCGCTCGATATACTTGACAACGTGATACCCTACATAAAGAACGAAGAAGAAAAGATGTGCAGTGAGCCAAAGAAGATCCTTGGAAGATTGACGGAAGATGGCGTCGATCTTGCGACGTTCGACGTCGTCGCTCAATGCAACAGGGTGCCCGTCCAAGACGGTCACATGATCAGTGCTTACGTCGAGACGAGTGAAAAGGTGGATCTGGACGAACTGATAAGAGCCATAGGTAATTTCAACCCTCTGAAGGATTACAAGCTTTTCACGGCCCCGGACAACCCTGTTGTGTACCTACCAGATAAAGATGCCCCACAACCACGGCTCCACAGAGATCTGGGTGGCGGCATGACGGTGAGCGTTGGAAGGTTAGTGAAGGTCTCGGAGCGTGCTTTGAGATTCGTCGCGCTGGTTCACAACACCATCAGAGGTGCTGCGGGATGTGCCGTGTTGAACGCAGAAATCTACGAATTTCTTTACGGCAGGGGCGTGTGAGTTTCATCACGGTTCAGTTACTCATCTATTTGTTCGTTTCTCTGTGTTTCATCGCCATCGCGGGTATGTGTCTGAGCACGGTGATCACGCATTTCTTTCAGATCACGAAACGGTTGGAAGAAGACATCGATCTGATGATGGCGATCGATTTTCTCAGGTACGATTTTTGGTTCAAATCGATCAGCACCGCACAGGTGAGCTCCTCCGCGATGAGTTTTTGGGAGAAGGTCGATGGCAAGGAGAAAAAAGTGTGGTACAGGGTGGAAATGGAACAAGGAGATTACGTGTTGAAAAGGGTTGCAAATGATGGCACCAACGTGGTCTACAGATCGAAAAAGCCAATCAGTTTTTACGAAGAAACGGGGATCTGGGGTGTGAAGATCGGCGAGCTCTGTTTCGACATGGTGAACGCGACACCCTCGGACGTGAGGGTAAGATTGAACCTCAAACCAGGTGAGTTGCCATACTTCCTCAGGCCTAAACAGGTCGACGTCTCAGAATGACAAGCTCACTGTCACCGTAACTTCTCTCTTTCAGAACTTCGAGTTCTGTGGGGACGATGATCTTTTCTCTCTTCGATTTTTCCACGACGATCGTTTCGGCAACCTTCTTTTCACTGAGCAGTCTTACCGCTTCGTTCACGAAGCCAAGTTCGTACGGAGGATCGATGAAAGCTACATCGAAGCTTTCTGAGTTCTTCTCCAAGAACCTTCTGTAATCCATGCACAGAACGGTCAACTGCACCCCCAGTTTCTCTGCGTTCTGCCTTGCAACCTTGGTGGCGAGTTTCGAAACGTCTACCGCGACGGCCTTCCTTGCGCCCCTGCTGATGGCTTCGAGCGAGACCACTGCGCTACCACAGAACAGTTCTAAAAAGCTTTTATCGGTCACATCTACCATGCTGAAGAGTGCCTGGCGCACCATGGAGCTCGTGTATCGTGTTCTTGGATCCGGCACAGGCTGCACTTTCCTGCCTTTCAAAAAGCCTCCAGTGATTTGGAGCAAGGACGGCACTCCTTTTCAAAGAAGCTCGAAGTACTCCCTGTTTGCCTGGCATATCTCTTCCAGAAGTTCTCTCACGTTGTGCGATCTGGGACCGAGAGGGTGCAAAAGTAACGCCTTGATCGCCGTAGCCTTTGACTTTTTCAAATAGGCCTCGATGGTGAGTCTTTCGTACATCTTGACGGTGTGGATTAAGCCAACGGCGAACGGATCGGCACTACCCGCGGTGATGGGCAAAACTCTATTGGCTTTTGTCAAGCACGGAACTTCCAGCACGTAATCGTTTGGCAAGTTAGCTATCGCACCGTTGTTCCTCGTGTTGACGATGTGCACGGAGTTGTTCGAGAGTGTCAGATCTCTTATCAACCTCGCCGCAGCGGTCGAATAGAGGCTTCCACCTCTTTGTGAAAGTTCTGCAGGTATCTCGTTCTCCGTTTCATATTTCCTGAAAAGCCGTTCTTCGATCTGGATAACCTTCTCTGCACGCGTGCCCTCTTCGTAAATCTTCTTGAACATTTGTTGTGTCGAGACGTAGTAGCGAAGGTATGGGTTCATCAGAAGCTTCACAGAGAGGATCAACCAACTTGGAAGCTCAGGACTTTCGAAATTGGAAAGCATTTGAAAGACCTTTTCCGTAACATCTTCGTTGTTCGTCCAGATCCTTTCAACGAAGCTCAAGTGGTTCAGACCATAGTACTTGACAAAAATCTCTTCCATCTCGCAGGAAAGAAGACTCGCGAGATGATTGAGAAAATTGATCGGTACGTTGCACAGCCCGATGAATCGCTCGAAACCGAGATAGTTCAGGACAAACTCGGTCACATGACCAGACGGGTTCGTGAAGTTGATCACGATCGCGTCACTGTGTTTGTCCACAGAGTCGACGTACCTCTCCATTACGGGGAATGCCCTCAACGCAGCTGCAAACCCACCAACACCGGTTGTTTCTTGACCAATCAAACCGTACTTGAGTGGGATCTCCTCGTCCAACTTGCGCGCCTTCAATCCACCCGGTCTGAACTGGAAGACCACGTAACTCGATTCTCTGACGGCCTCGACGAAATCCTTCGTTTCGAACAACTTGAAACGGTCTTTCACCAATCTCTGACAGAAACCATACATAATCTGAAGTTTTCTCTCATCGATATCGTGCATCCAGACTTCTCGCAAATCGATTTGCTCGGAAACGTCCAAAAGACCAGAGATCAGTTCCGGCGTGTAACTGCTTCCAGCCCCGATGACCGCGATCTTCATGTTTGATCCCCCCAGAAACCTATCAATTTTTCAATCGCACGATCGGTGAAACTGCAACCCACCAACTCACTGGCCAAGAGCACCGCACCAACGACGGGCGGATGTTTTGGAACGATCAAGCGATAATCTCTCCCCAGTGCATTGCGGATCATGTTCAAGAGTATCGGATCTGCGTTCTTGAAGAAGCTTCCTTCGAGCACGAGTTTTATGGGAGGTGTGAAGTTCAATTTCTTTCTGAACGCTTCGACGATGCGAACAACCTCATCGACGATCTCGCACAGTATCTTCAAAGCAACGAAGTCGTGATCACGTGCAGCAGAATAGAGTGTTCTTATCAACAGAACAGCGTAGTCTCTCATTTTTTCATAGTCACCTTCGTATTCATAATGCATGATATCTTCAATCTTTGAGCCAATTTGTGATTCGAACATTTCAACCATCACGGTGTTTTCGGACCTGCCATCCTTCGCCCTCACGATCGCGGAAGCCACTTTCCCCGCGATGATGTAAGAGCCCAGGCGTTCGCCAAAGAAGGACGAAAAACCACCGATCCTTTCCATCCTTTTCCCGTCGCACGCATAGTTGATGCCTCCTGTACCACAGCTTATCATGATGCCAACGTCGTCAAAAGTTCCAGATCTGAGGGCGATTCTACCATCGTTGTCGAAAGCGTATCTCTTCAGTCCGAGTCGCTCCAGTATGGACCGAACTATTCTGTTTTCATACTCGAAGTCGGCACCAGCAACACCAAAGAAAGCCGCGTCCAACTCGTCAAGGCTCAAAGAGGCACTTTTCAAAGCTTTCTCAATCAATCGTTTCAGAGTCTGGTATGCTTTCTCAACACCAATTCCTTGATAGTTAGCTCCGGGACCTTCTTCAAAAACGATCACGTTGCCCAGTTCATCTGCGATCAAGATATGCGTCTTCGTTCCACCAACATCTACTCCAAGAAGGCGCATTCGAATCACTCCAACACAATAATAGTTGTATAATTTTCTCGAGACCCCATCTTGGGAGTGATTAAGATGAGACGCAAAATCACCGGCGTTTTACTCATATTGTTGATTGTTCTCATGGCTTTTTTCACATTGATATTCTACTGGATCGTGTTCATGTTTCCAAGATTGCAGAAAACGCTACTGAACTATCACATGAACAGCTTGACCCATCAGCTGGATCTGGCCATCTCCATGGTGAACATTCACTATTCTAATTTCGTGCAAGGTTTAGAAGACGAATCGACCGCTAAACAAAACGCTATGAGACATCTGAAAAGCCTCTTCTACGGTCCTGAGGGGAAGGATTATTTCTTCGTGTTGGACTTTAACGGCGTACTGCTCGCGCATCCGTACCGTTTGGACCTCGAAGGCCAGAGAGCTTTCGACTCCAGTAATGTAGTCTTTGCGAACGCGGTTCGAACCATCGTCCAGGGTGCGAAGGAGGGCAAGAAGTTCGTAGAGTACGAGTGGTATGTGTACGGTGAAGAGAAAGTTGAAAAGAAATTCTCTGCAATCAGAGTCTTCGAACCTTGGGGATGGATAATCGGAACCGGTCTTTACAGTGAAACTTTGATGGAACAGTCGAAAAAGATCGCGCGAGAGTTTCAGTCTGTGGCGATCCTTTTGATGACTATGTATTCGGCCATCGTTGCGTTCTTGCTGGTTTTGTTGAATCGTCAGTACAAAGAGAGGGAAAGACTTTTGACGTTGCATTTGCAGGAAGGAGAAAGGCTGAAAACCATTCTCAGTTCGATCCCGCAACCTGTGGCGGTGTTGAAAGATTCACAGATCATTTTCATGAACCAGTCCTTTGAGGAGACGTTCGTGCGAGAAGCTGAAAGTTCACCTGCGCTGAAAGAGAAGATCTCACAAGTGATCGAAGAAACTTTGAACGAGGTGAGAAAGACCAAGAAAGGTTTGGTCAAAGCGCTGGAGATCGCGTTGGGGCAAGAGAAGAAGTGGTTCGACGTACACGCCGTGCCCCTGTTCAGTGATGAAAGTGTCGTGGAAACTGTGTTGCTTTTTGTGGAGACGACACATCAGGTGAAACAGATTGAATTCTGGAGGTTCAGAGCAGAGACCGATCCGCTCACCGGTTTGGCCAACAGGAACGTTCTTGACGTAATTTTGAGCGATCAACACGTACTCGGTGAGAAATTCTGTGTGATCATGCTCGATGTGGATGGTTTCAAAGAGATAAACGACAGATACGGTCACAGCGTCGGCGATGAAGTGCTCAAAGAGTTCGCACGGAGACTCAGCAACAATGCCAGAAAAGACACCATCTTGGTGCGTTTCGGTGGTGATGAAATGCTTTTGGTCGTTCCCAACGCTGACAGAGAAACCGGTTTGAAAATAGCTCAAAGGCTTCAAGAAGTGTTGAAGAAACCGCTTCACCTTGAGAACCTGACCTTGAATTTGAGCGCCTCGATGGGGCTCTCAGAATTCCCAACCGACGGAAACGATCTTGCATCGCTGATAAATGTTGCGGACCAGCGACTTTACAAGGCGAAGAACATGGGCAAGGGCATGCTGTGTGTGGATTGACAGCTCGAACGGGCACGTGGTAAAATTTTATAGGGTCTGCCGAGGTGGTGGAATTGGCAGACACGCATGGTTGAGGGCCATGTGGGTTTCGGCCCGTGCGGGTTCAAGTCCCGCCCTCGGCACCAGAGGGAGCGAAGGCTCCCTCTTTTTGTTATACTTTGAAAGGTGATCTTCTTGATCAAATTGGTCTGCATAGACCTGGATGGAACGCTCTTGGACAGCGAGAAGCGCATTTCACAACACAACATCGAGGCCATCAGGCGTGTGGTCGAGTTGGGCGTGCACGTGACGATCTTCACAGGTAGAAGCTTTGGCTCCGCCGCACATTATGTGAGGGAGCTTGGCATCAAAATACCGGTAGTCTTTCAAAATGGTGCGCTGATAATCGATCCGGTGAGCATGAAGATCTTTCGGAACATCGAACTTGAATCCGGTTTGGCGAGACATTTCGTAGAGAAGGCGCGAGAGAATTCAGTTTATCCAGTGGTCTATGAGTCATTCTTTTTTGAGAAGGACATGCTCGTCGAGGGACCATACGTGGGTGCCTTTGAAAGATACTTCCAGTTGAACTCGCACCGCATCAGGATGGTTGAAGATCTGAGCAAAGAACTGAGCCAAAGGAAAAGCGTCGTAGAGATTGCGCTCATTGGGAAGATTGAGAACGTAAATCGCGTGATCGAGGAAGCGTCTGCAAAACTGAAAAATGGTTACACGGTCGTGGAGAACCAGAAGAGAGATACAGAAGCGTTCGTTGAGATCTTTGGACCCGGTGTTGGAAAGGAAAGGGCGCTCGAATTCTTCCTCGAAATGTATGCCGTCACGCCGGAAGAGGTCATGTACGTAGGAGACAACCTCAACGATGCGTCGATCATGCGCATGGTGGGAACCTCCGTGGCTATGATGAACGCACCCGACGAGATCAAGAGGATCGCCACACACGTTACCGACAGCAACGACGAGTCCGGTGTCGCTAAAGCTTTGGAAAAACTCGTACTTCAGGAGCGTGTTGAAGAATGAGTTTTCTCTTTCTCGTCCTTTCGAGTGTTGTCACGGCTCTCTCCATGCCAGGCTTTCTCTTTGGCTTCCTCGTTTGGTTCAGCTTGATCTTTCTTTTCATCGCTTTGGAAGAAAAGAACGTTCTCACAAGCACTCTTTACGGTTTTCTGTACTTCTACTTCTTCAGCGCGATCAATTTGTACTGGGTCTTGCCCGTACTGGTGAAGAATTTGCCGAGGACTTTTTCAAGGTTTCCAGGCTGGCTGGGTTTCTTCGTTTTCTTACTTATGCTCACGATTGAAGCGCTGCCGTTCGCACTGTTTGGTCTGCTGTACTCGATCGGAAAAAACTCGATCAGAAACCGTCCATGGCTGGACGCTCTGTTTGTGGCGTCACTCTACACTCTGATGGACTTTCTCAGGGGTATCGGTGAGATGGGCTTCACGGGAGGAACACTCGCAGACGCACTTTACAAAGATGTTGGATTGCTTCAGCTTGCCCCGTTGATAGGTTCGTACGGTCTGACGTTTTTGATCGTTTTGACGAACAGGCTGCTCTACACTATGATGAAGAAGAGTTCCAGATCTATCGAAAAGATAGCCTTCGTCGTTCTTGCGATCGTGCTCATATCGTACACGGTAGAACGTGCCTTACCATTTCCAGCAAAGGGTGAAACGAAACTCGTTGCTCTGCAAACTTACGTCAGACCGGAGGAAAAATACTCTTCTTCCTCGATAGATCTTTATTCGAAACTCGTAGAACATCTGGAACAACATTCGAACGGGCTGATAATCCTTCCCGAGGACGTGTTTTTCACCGATCCAAGGAACAACGAAATTGGAGAATTGCTCCGAGAATTGACAGAGAGAAGAAACATCAAGATTCTCCTCGGAGCGATATCAACAGACAGTGGGACGAAAAACAGCATCTTTCTCGCGGATGAATCGGGTGTGCGACGGGTGTATTCGAAGGTGAAACTCTTTCCTTTCGTCGAAATGTTGCCGTACGAAAGGATCTTTTCTGTGTTCAAATTTCTGCGGGGACTGGTCTATCTTCAACCCGGCGAAGGCTTCTTTCCTTTGAAGATTGAAGGATATCCCACACTCGGAATTCAGATATGCTTTGAGTCTTACTTCAGCGAGCCGTCGCGCCAACTTGTGAAAAAAGGTGCGGAAGTTCTCATAGTTTGTACGAACGACGGATGGTTCGATTACAACACCGCCCTGATTCAGCATTTTTCGAAATCCGTTTTCAGAGCGGTGGAGACGAGACGTCAGGTGATTCAGGTCTCCAACGCTGGCGTGACGGGAGCGGTGGATCCTTACGGAAGGATCGTCAAGACCCTGCCCGTGAAGAGGTACGATTCCATGGAAATAGAACTTCTACCGAAAAAGAACGAGACGTTTTACACGCGCTACGGTGATTTGATCGTCTGGTTCTGTCTCGGCGTTGTGTTGCTAACACTACTGCTGCCGCGCGAGAAAAGCGTACGCGTGAGGAGGATCTGGAGATGAGGGTTATTGCGATCGTTCTCGACAGCGTCGGTATAGGAGAACTTCCTGATGCCCACCTCTATGGAGACGAGGGGAGCAACACTTTAGTCAACACGGCGAGGGCCGTCGGTGGGCTGAATCTGCCGAATTTGGCCAAGATGGGTTTGGGTAATCTGGACGAGATCATGGGTGTGCCCAAGATGGACGCAATCGGTGCTTACGGCATCATGATGGAAAAGAGCCCAGGGAAGGATTCAACCACCGGACATTGGGAGCTTGCAGGTATCGTGCTCAAAAAACCGTTCGACCTTTTCCCAAACGGTTTTCCAAAAGAGCTGATAGAAGAGTTCGAACGAAGGACGAATAGAAAGGTGCTGGGCAACAAGCCTGCGTCCGGTACTGAGATCATCAAAGAACTCGGTTTGGAACATGAAAGAACGGGTGCTTTGATCGTGTACACCTCTGCAGACAGCGTCTTTCAGATTGCAGCAAAGGAAGAAATCGTCCCAGTTGAAGAGCTCTACAGATACTGTGAGATCGCGAGAGGGTTGCTCGACGAAATGGGGTTCAAAGTGGCAAGGGTCATCGCAAGGCCCTTCACGGGTGAGTGGCCCAACTACGTGCGTACGCCTCGAAGACACGATTACTCACTGCCACCGGAAGGTCGAACGCTTCTGGACATCTTGACGGACAGCGGGATCGCAGTGTACGCAGTGGGTAAGATTTACGATCTTTACGCAGGAAGGGGCATAACTGAGAGTTTCAAAACCGAAGACAACATGGACGGGGTTGATAAAACAATCTGGGTGATGAGGAACAAAAGAGAAGATTGCATGATCTTCACCAACCTGGTCGATTACGACATGAAATACGGTCACAGAAACGATGTGAAAGGCTATGCGAAAGCACTCGAGGAGTTCGATGCGAGGTTGCCCGAGATCTGGGACTCAATGGAACACGACGATGTGCTCTTCATAACCGCGGACCACGGGTGCGATCCCACAACGCCCTCGACGGATCACTCGAGGGAGAGAGTGCCCATCCTGGTGTGTGGTGAAAAAGTCTGTCGAAACGTGAACCTCGGCATTAGGGAATCTTTCGCTGATTTCGGTCAAACCGTGGCCGACATCTTCCAGGTTGAAAAGCTGGCTAACGGAGTTTCGTTCAAAGATCTTCTGTTCGGTTGTCCATGATATGAGTAAGAAAAGTGTCGCGTACGGCAAGTTCGTCAGATTCTTCTGGAACAAACCAACGGTGGCACTAAATCTGCTCACTTTGGGATTGAAGCTCGAAAACACGAGACGCAAGGTGGTCGCAACCACCAGAAATGACTTTTCAAGCTGGGTGGACTTTGCGGCACTTTCCATCGTTGCGTCGGCATTCAGCGGTGAAGAGGTCGCTTTGGTGAATCTGTTCTTTCCGAGTGAGATCATGGCTGGTTTTGCTTTGAAGAGCGTTTCGGCAGAGGGATTGTCAGGAATGCTTGCGGCCATGCATTTGGAAGACTTCGCACTCGCGCGTGCCGAGTCGATCGGTGTTTCGAAGAATACCTGTTCTTTCCACAGGGCTGGGTTGGGTTTGAACCTGTTGAACATGATGAAAAACGTGAGAGCTGTTGCGGTAACAAACATGCTGTGCGATGGAAACGTACCGATTTTCAGAACGATCGCATCGCTGTACGGACTGAAGCTCATCGTTCTGGATGTTCCAAGAAATCTGGATGAACTCAACGTTGATTACGTTTCCCAACAGCTTGAACAAGCCGTTTACGAACTTGAAAACCAGTTGAACAGGCGGTTCGATTGGAAGAAGTTCGAAGAACAGATGAAGATCGAGTCAGAGATCTTCGAAGCGTTGAGAGAACTCTATCCAAAGCTGTGTGAAAAACCGATCAAGATGCATCTTTATCAGCATGTGAATCTGTTGTACACGATCCATGTCAGACCAGATTTTCACCTGCTGAAAGCCGTTAGAGCTCTCGAAAGGGATCTGAAAGCAGAAACGAGCGAGGATGCTAAGAGAATCCTTTGGATGCATCTGAGCCCCTACTACGACAACGTTCTCAACGAGATCTTCTCCAAAGACAGTCCTCACACGGTGGTGGCGAGCGAACTTTGCTGGGATTGGCTCGATTGGAGAATAGATGTGCGACGTGGTTTCAAGAGCATCGCTGAAAAGCTGTTGCTCAACCCCCTGCTCAACGATGCCAGAAAGAGGGCAGAGTTCGCGGTGAAGCTGGCCAAAGATTTCAGAGTCAACGGGGTGATACACTTCAACCAATTCGGTTGTAAACAGTCCTCAGGCTCCATCGAGCTGATCAAGGGTGTCTTCGACGAATTGAAAATTCCTTTTCTCTCTCTGGACGGAGACTGCGTCGATCACACCAGCAGTTCGTCAGAGCAGTTCAAAACCAGAGTCCAAGCCTTTCTGGAGATGATCGAATGATCGTTTACAACTGTCCTCTGGTACCCTTCGAGTTCTTCCATGCACTCAGAATTCCATTCAAAAGGATCGAACCCATCTCGATTGAGTTTCAGAAGCTCCATCCAAACGTCTGCTCTTTTTGTAGGAGCGCTGTTTGCTCCGTGAAGCCCACCGACGTTTTGGTTTGGACCGATTCGTGTGATTCGATGCGCCGGGCATACGATTTCTTGAGCCAGAACGTATCGTTCTATCTGCACATACCTGTGAAGAACGATGAACTCGCCGTGCTGTCACTTTCGAGAGATTTGAAGAGACTCTGGGAGTTTCTCAAAACCGTTTTCAACAGCGAAGTGCCTCTGAGCGAACTTGAAAGGGTGCACAGGTGGTTCATTGAGAAGTCGATCCATCTGGAAAGGCTCATCGAGAAAGATTTGAACGAAGCGAAAACGATCTTTGAAGAGTTATCGAACCAAGAGTGGGTAGGTTCAGTTGCCAGGAAAGGTAAATCTGTTTTGTTGCTCGGTTCTTGGGCGAACAGCAAGTTGGTGGAGATCGTGGAGAAGGCGGGAGGTTTCGCACTCAATGCGACATGTTCTGGGCCGTACAGTTTGATCTTTGAGGCAGAACCAGCTCGAGACGTCTTCGAATCCATCGCGAGAAGAATCTTGAACAAGAGGCTTCCCTGCGGAAGGTTCGCTTCAACCAGGGAATTGAAGATGCTGATAGAACGATTCAGACCGGAAGCGATCGTCTTGCACACGGCGAAGTTCTGTGATTTTTACCATTTTGATGAGCGACTCTTGAGAGAATTGAAAATTCCGTTCGTTACGATCGAAAACGATTTCACCAACGCCTTAGAACAAGCCAGAACCAGAATAGAGGCACTTCTCGAGGACACAAAAGACAGACCACGAGTTTCCGTCAAGGCCTCTCACTTTGTTGGGATCGACAGTGGTTCTACCAGCACGAAGATAGTGGTTGTGAACAATCGCGGCGATATCTTATTCGAACAGGTGTGCAGGACGGGCGCAGATCCAAAAGAATCAGCAAAGCGGTTGATGATTCAGGCTATGAAACATCTGAAATTCGATCCGCAGGAGAGCTTTGTAGTTGCCACGGGCTACGGACGTGACGCGATCGATTTCGCACACGCAAGAGTCACAGAACTGACTTGCCACGCCGTCGGAGTGAAACATTTGTATCCAGACGTTAGAACGATCATAGACGTCGGTGGTCAGGACAGCAAGGTGATGAGAATCGAAGAGGGCAAGATCGTCGACTTCGTCATGAACGACAAGTGCGCCGCTGGAACTGGGAGGTTTCTGGAGATCGTTTCCTCGATACTCGAAACACCTTTACAGATAATGGGCAAAGAATCTCTGAAAGCGAAAACTCAGTTGAGTATCAGTAGTGTTTGTGCGGTTTTCGCCGAAAGCGAGATCATCTCTCTACGAAGCAAGGGCTACAGTAAGCAAGAGATTCTGTGGGCTGCTCACAACGCAATTGCAAGAAGGCTCGTGACCATGTACGAAAGGGTAAAAGGACGCCCACCAGTTGTACTCACGGGTGGCGTGGCGCTCAACGAGGGACTGAAGCGTGCTCTCGAAGAATTGCTCAAAGTAGAGATCATCGTCCCGAAAAATCCCGTCACGACCGGCGCGCTCGGTGCGGCACTGATGGGGCTTCAACAGAAACTATAGAGTCCAGAATGTTCGCGCAATGCAAAGACGCAGCAACCTGTGCCAGTCAACTGAGCAACGATCGGATCAGTACTCCACGCTTGAGCTAAAGCTGTTTTGATTTCCGGATAGACCTCACACACTATGGTTTGAAAGACGTTGTAAGACATACGCAGGATCACTTCATGCTCATGTTTCACGTAGGCCTCATACAGTCTTTCGATCGGCCTTGGTCCCTTTTTGAAGTCCGTTTCCTTCAGCATGCTGTAAGCCTTCGCTGTGCTCACACTCACACCCGGACAGAAAAGATCGACCGTGTAACCACTTATTTGTGGTAGTGGCGTGACTTTCTCACCTTTTCCTTCAACGATCGCCGTGCCACCAATGAGAAAGAAAGGCACATCCGAGCCCACTTCCGCAGCGATCTCAAGAATGTCCGAATGCGGTATCCCACACCTTTGCGCAAGGAACCTGAGCGTGGCAGCAGCATCTGAACTGGCACCACCCAGGCCCGATCCCATTGGTATACGCTTTTTCAGAACCACCTTGAGTCCGAAATCGACAGGGTAAAACTCCTTGAATTTTCTGAAGGCTCTTTCCACGAGGTTCTGACCTTCGATGGGAACATTCGATTCTACAACGATTTGGCCAACGTCTTCAGTCTGAATGAAAAACAGTTCATCGTACATGTCTATCGTCTGGAACAGACCCACTATGTCGTGGTAACCATCAGAACGTTTGCCGACCACGTCGAGATAGAGGTTCAATTTGGCATAAGCTTTTTCAGAAAATCCAGCGCCAACTTCGACCATCCTTCCAGTTCTTCCCTTCGCTGTTCTATCTCTTTCAGATCCATGAACCAGAAATCAAACATGTCCGGTTCGTTCAGACCCAGGAACTTCACCTCTGCCAGGTAAACCAGCCCGACGTGCACTCTGCTCACCGGGCTGCTCGTGTCGTTCAGAAGGCCAACGTAGGAGAGTTGAAGAACTTCCACGTTGACCTCTTCGTGCATCTCTCTCTCCATGCCTTTCAAGAAAGCCCGCCAGGGTGCGTCACCATCGCCTGAATTGATATGACCTCCCACACCGAGAGACAGCTTTCCATGGAGTCTTCTTTCCTGCTGTTTTTTCGTTCTTCTGAGCAAGAGGAACTTTCCCTGTTGACGCATCAACACGTAAGGGATCAGTTGGCGGAGCGTTTCGTCGTTCTCGGCGATTTCTCTGTCGATGAAGAACGCGCTCTTTTCGATCAGATCTCTCAACTTTTCCAAATCGATTGGGAAGATCCCATCGGTGCCGTTCACCAGGTCATCGATTATCTTCGTCGGAACCACCAGAACTTGCTCCATGTCCACTCCCCGCCAATTTGTTGTAGCAGTCTCTGCAGACTGCAATGTATTTTTCCTTTCCACCCACATCGATCTCCGAATCGTTATCTGATATCTTGTAGGTGAGTGTCGCGTTGTGCTCCCCACAGACGTGACACACAGCCCTCTTCTTGATAACTTCGTTCGCGAGTGCGAGTAAAAGCATGGTCGTTTCGAAGGGGTTCTGCTTGAAGGTCATGTCGAGGCCTGCGCAGAACACGTTGACGTTCTCGTCCAGAAGCTTTCTGACCACCTTGATCAGGTCCTTGTCGAAGAACTGGACTTCGTCGATGAACACTGCATCGATCTTCTCCTGAAGGTGAGGGAGCATATCTTTAGAGAATTCAACCGACACGGCTTGTGCTTCGAGGCCAGAATGCGTCTTGACAACGTCAGTGCCATAACGAACGTCCAGAGCGGGTTTGAAAAGCAGCGTTTTCTTCTTACCCAGCTTGTAGATCTCCAGATAGGAGAGCAGCTCTGTGGTTTTCCCCGAGTACATCGGTCCAACAATCACTGTGAGCTTTCCAGACAACGTTCATTCCTCCTCCACCAAAGCGTTGACCGCCGCGAATTTTTCCTCATCCAGCAGATGCAGATACGTGCTCGTGGTTGACAGATTCGCATGACCCAAAAGCTCTTGAACGACTCTCACGTTCACCCTTCTTTGCAACAAGTGTGTCGCGAAAGAATGACGCAGGGTGTGCGGGTGCACCCTCTTCCTTATGTTGCACAACTTTGCGTATTTCCGTACGATCCTGAACACCGTGCTTGGATGCAGTCTCAACGAAGTTCCAAAAAGGTATTCGTCGGCCTCTTTTTTGTATTTTTCTATGTACACTCTCAGCTCGCTTGCAAGGCTGTTGTTGAGTGGAACGATTCGGTCTTTCCTTCCCTTGCCCATCTCGATCCTGACGAACGCAGGCGAAAAGGAGACGTCCGAAACTCTGAGATTGCACAACTCGCTGACCCTCAGGCCACAGTAGTATAGCAAGGACAGGATCAGATGATCCCTCTCCTTTTGCTCGCTAACTCTCAACATGTTCTCCATCTCTTGTTTCGTCAAGAAATCCGGCGATCTTTTTCTGAGCCTCGGTACTTTCACTTTCATCCAGGGATTGCTCGACACGTAGTTCCGCAGAACCAAATAATCGAAGAAGTTTCTGAGCGAGGATATCTTCCGTGCCAAGGTGGAAACACTCAAGGGTTTGCCGAAGCTTTTCGAAAGATGCTTCAAATAGTCCTCCGCGTCCTTCACACTGAAAGTTTCAAGTGCCAGTTTTCTTTCTTTTAAGGACTTCAGAAACTGCGACACGTCGATCCCATATGCCATGATGGTGTGATCGGAAGCTCTGCGCACGTATTTCAGATACTCCACGTATTCACGGAGCAAGTCCTCCAAGACTCTATCACCATCCTACAAATGCCATCACAACCATGTAGAGGCTGGCGATTGTCAGGCCCGTCAAGACCCAGGCCAAAGATGTTTGAAAGAACTCTCTGAACGATACGCTCTTTCCCGTGAATCTTTTCAGCAAAGAGATACCCACTATGTTGACAGCCGCGCCGATCGGCGTCAGATTCGCTCCAAGTCCCACACCGAGCGCTATAGCCCACCACAAATGTGTTGAGTAGCCCAACCCAATCAGGTATTTTACCACTGGAACCAAAACGACTGTCGTCGGCACTGCGCTGAGCAGGGAACCCATAACAGCTGAAAGCCAGACGAGGACGACGAGTAGCAGTGAGCGAGAACGAACCATAGAAATAAGACTCGCGAACCCGCTGAGAAGGCCAAGCTCCTGCATCACGTGCGTGAGCGAAAACAGTCCCATGAAGAAAAACAGTGTGTCCCACTCAATTTCCTTGGCCACATCTTCGAAACTCTTGTTTGCGACGATGAGACTGAGGGTCGCTCCAAGCAAAGCAATGAAAGCCATGTCGATGGCCAGCGCTTCGTGAAAAGCGAAAGCAAAGATGGTGGCTACGAAGATCGTCGCAGTCCTCAAGAGCAACTTTTTGTCAGTGATGGCCTCTCTCGGGTTCGTTGCAGCCAGTCTTTTCAGCCCCGCTTCACTCGCCCGATCAACAGAAACCACACTTGAAAGCATCCTAAGCGATATGAGCAACATCAAGAAAGACATCGGTGCCAGATGAACGATAAAGCTCGCGAAACTAAGGCCACTCGCGTTGCCAATTACGATGTTCGGAGGATCACCGATCATCGTCGCCATCCCACCAACATTCGACGCGATCACGCCGAGCACGAGTACCTTCGACGGATCGACTTCAGCTGCGTCACTGACCAGAAAGAGAATCGGTGCGAATATCAAGAGCGTTGTGACATTGTCCAGGAACGCAGAAAGTATCGCTATGAAGACTGCAAGCATAGACACCGTTCTTCTCAGATTTCCTCTACCGAGACGTACCGCATAAACGGAAGCCATCTGGAAAAAACCTGTGCTCTTCAAAACAGAGACAATGATCATCATGCCAAGCAAGAGGCCTATGGTGTTGAAATCGACCACGCGGGATATATTTTCCGTCGTCAAACCTTCCGATAGCTTCAAGACAGCTGCGATTAGACCCAGCAAGAAAACCTTGACCGAGGTTCGCCGAGACCTGCTGAGAATCACGTAGTAGGCCATGAAGAACAAAAACATCGCAACGATCTGTTTGACCATGTGTGATCACCATCCAAGCCATAGTGGGTAGAACTCTGCAAGCTCTCCTTCATACAAACCTTCAACATCTGGGGGCACCCTGATGACGCCCTCCGCCTTCACAAGATTGGACACCTGCGCGGTCTCACTCTCCAAAGGTTCCGCCCAAACCTGACCGTGTCTCACAAGAAGCTTCACTCTGATGAACTGTTCTCTACCCTGTCTGGAGTAAACGTTTCGCGTCAGCTTCACCATGCCAGAGGGTTTGAAGAGAAAGTCCTTTTCGTTCTCCAGCTTCCTCAAGATCGGTATGAGCACGAACTTGGCGCTGATCGTGAAAGAGACCGGATTCCCCGGAAGACCAACGACGGGTTTGCCGTTCACGATAGCCAGCACCGTGGGCTTTCCGGGCTGAATCAAGATTCCGTGAAAAAGAACGCCGGGTTTTCCCAGTCGGTTGATAGCTGCTTCGGTGAAATCTCTCACGCCTATCGAGCTTCCTCCACTGACCACCAAAACGTCGTATTCGTCAAAGCGACTTCTGAGCGTTCGGAACAATTCATCTTCATCGTCCCTGCACAAACCTACACGATTCGCCTCAAAATGCAAAGATCTTAGCCACGCGACGAGGCCATAGCCGTTGCTGTCCCGTACCTGAACGAGAGATTTTTTTTCCACAAAAGGTTCAACGATCTCATCGCCTGTGGAGATCACGCCAACCTTCGCTCGTCTGAACACCTTCAACCGCTCCACACCCAGTTGAAGCAGCAACTGAAGATGACCTGGCTGGATCCTTTCACCCTTCGCAAGCACCAACTGATTTTTTCTCACATCTTCATCCATTCGAAGCACGTTTTCTCCGACTGCTACTGGCTTCATCACCTCGACGTACTCGCCGAATCTCTGCGTGTGTTCTACCATCACCACCGCGTTCGCTCCCTCTGGCAACATTGCCCCAGTCGCAACCCAAGCGGCTTCGTTTTCGTTGATCGCTCTTTTCGGTTCTTCCCCCACCTTCACCTCGAAGGCAACGCGTAACATGACTGGAAAGTTCGTACTCGCACCAATCGTGTCTTTGGACCTCACAGCGTAACCGTCCACCAAGGATTTGTCGAAACCCGGAAGATTCTGCGAAGCGAGCACGTCTTCAGCACACACAAAACCGAGCGATTCCAACGTGGGAACTTCCAGAGTTTCATCGATCGGTTTCACTCTGTGAAAGTATTCAGAATAAACCTGATCCAAACTCGCCAGTTTGAGAAACTTCAAGGCGTTTCACCTTCTTGATGGCAATCTTTGGTCGAACCCTTGATTTTTTCCAGACCGTGTGGTATCGCTGGAAGTATTGCCTTCAGATTCTGTTCGACCGCGTTCGGACTTCCCGGCAAATTGATGATCAGTGTCTCCTTCCTGACCCCCACAACTGCTCGTGACAACACGGCGGTGGGTGTGTGTTTCATCGCTTCGAGCATCATCGCCATCTCCATTCCATAAAGTCTTTTCTCGATCACGTTCATTGTCGCCTCCGGTGTGACATCCCTGGGAGATACACCAGTGCCACCGCAGGTGATCACCACGTCAAATTGTGCTTCACACAGCTTGAGAAGCTCGTTTTTTATCAAGTCAACCTCGTCTGGGACAATCGATTCAACCTCGATCGTTCCACCGATCTGCCCCATGAGCCTTTTGACGATCTGTGCGTTTTTATCGATCATCTCACCCTGACTCACCCTGTCGCTGACCACCAAAATGGCCACCCTCATTTCGATTCATCCTCCTCGACGATCTTTCCCAGATCGGAGATATCGTATCCCGAGCACTGAAAAACAACATTTCTGAAATCGCTCGACGTCATCACATCGAAAATGGTTTGAAAGCGTTCATCGTTAAGAAACTCTGGCAGAATCAGAAGATCGTATTCTTCCCAGCATAGAGGTACGAAGTCCAGATCCATCAGTTGCGCCACGTACGCGACGGCCAAACCTGCATCTGCGAGGCCTCTCTTAACCTTGAGTGCGACGGACATATGTGTCAGTTCCTCGTTTTCGTATCCATTTATCTGACGCGGTTCTATCCCAAGCTTTGAGAGGTAGTAGTCCAGCAAGATCCTGGTTCCGGAGGCCTTCTGCCTGTTCACAAACCGCACATCTTTTCTAACAAGGTCCTGGAGTGTCCTGATCGATTTTGGATTTCCCTTCTGAACCACGAGTCCTTGGAGCCTCTTCGCAAACTTCACCAAGACGAAACCATTCAGCATCTTTTTTAAGAAAGGCAAGTTGTACGTTTCACTCTCACTGTCGAACAAGTGAATGCCGGCAAGATGCGCATGAGACTTCGCTATAGCCTTGACACCACCAAGGCTACCAACGTTCACCACCGAAAGTCTCACACCGCGCTCGATCAAAAGATCGCTCAGTCTATCGATGAGAGGATCGTTGCTACCGACGAAGAGCAAAGTGTTGTCTATTCGTTTCTTTGTGGCCAGCAACCGAACTTCAACCTTCTCTCCTTCGTCGATCACTTCTTGACCTCTGGGTACGACGAGCACACCATCCATCTTTGTCAACGAAGACATCGTGGCAGCGCCCCTCTTGAGAGGAATGCAGACGTAACGATCTTTCACCTTCGCCAGAGCGACCCTGACGAACTCATCGTCACCGGCGGAAGAGAAGATCCTCGTGGCACACTCGGCTATCAGGAAATCCTCGGCTGAATCACTCTGATGGTACCAAGCTTCCACGACAGGTTTGACCACACGTTCGAGCACGGTGAAACACGAAGCTGGAAAACCGGGAAGACCGATGACTGGCTTTTTCTCCACGATGGCAAGGACCGTAGGCTTACCGGGTCTGATGCTGAGACCGTGCGCCACAATTTCACCGAACTTTTCAAGCGCACGATAGACGAAATCTTTCCGCCCCGCCGAAGAACCTCCAATGAAAAGAACAAGATCATACGCTGGCAAAAGTCCTTGCAGAGTCGATGCCAACTTTTCTGGATCGTCCCCGACCGGATCGAGAACCCTCACAGCGACGCCGAGCTTTTCGAGAAAAGTCTTGACGAGCACGGAGTTGGTCTCAGGTATGAAACCTTCCTTCAGCTCACTGGAAGGATCGACGATCTCATCACCCGTGGGTACGACTGCGCATTCGAGGTTTTTCAGCACCTCCACCTCGAACACACCGGCGGCCAGCAACAATGCAAGATCCTGCGGTGTGAGCCGATGGTATCTACAGAAAAGCATGTCGTACTCCACGGCATCCTCACCGATCGTTCTGACATTGTGAAAGCTCGGCACAGGTTCGAAGATTTCTACCGAACCATCCTCTAAGAAATGGACGTCCTCAATCATGATCACCGCGTCGAAACCTTCGGGCATCGGCTGACCCGTGTTGACGATCATGAATTGCTCTCTGTTGAGTCTCTTCGGTGCATGCTTTGAAGCTTGAACCGTGTCAGAGGACCGAACTGCTATTCCATCCACTGCGGCGGAGTTGTAATGAGGAACACTTCTGAGTGCAAAAATGGCACGGGCCAGAACCCTGTCGATCGCCTCGCCGACTTTGACTTTCTGTGTCTTCGGCTCAAAAAAGCCCGCTTCTTTCAAACGGCTCAGATACAGTTCGAGTGCTCTATCCAGCACCATTTTCTTGAGGTATATCTTCCTTTCCAACACCGCACCTCCGATTAACATTCTACTCTGAGACGTGATAATATGTGTCGTGGGGTGAAACGATGAAGTTGTCTGAAGTGCAAATTGGTCAAGAGTATGCGGCGAGCTTCACCATAACTGATGAGATGGTGAAAACGTTCGCAGAGATCACGGGCGATAAGAACCCCGTCCATCTCGATGAAGAGTACGCGAAAAAGACGCGGTTCAAAAAGAGAATATGTCACGGTATGCTGGTGGCATCGATGATTTCAAAGGTGCTGGGTATGGATTTCCCCGGCCCTGGAACGATCTTGGTCAGGCAGCAACTGTCTTACAGGGCTCCGGTCTTTGTTGGAGAAACGGTTGAAGTTCGCGTGAGTGTTATGGACAAGAAAGAAGAAAAACAACGACTCATCCTTCAAACAAACGTGTTCAAAAGCGATGGAACACTTGCGATCGAGGGACAAGCGGAAGTTCTGATCGAACGGTGAGACCTTACGGTCAACATTTTCTCAAGTGTGAAGATGTGGCGCTCGAACTCGTGGACAGGTTGAACCCCCGCACCGATGACGTTGTTGTCGAGATAGGTTGCGGGAAAGGCTTCCTTACAAGGTTTGTTGCCCAGAGGGGTTGTCGGCTCGTCTGTTACGAAATCGACGAATCTCTGAGCGAAGAGTTCAAGAGGAACGTACCTTTCGAAAACGTCGAGCTCAGATTGAAAGATTTCCTCGAGGTAGGAACCAAAGAAATCGAGAGTGCACGACTGTGCTATGGTAGCATCCCATACCAAATATCTTCAAAAATCGTTCGCAAAATGATCGAGCTTGGTTTCGAGAGATGTCTTTTCATAGTTCAAAAAGAATTTGCAGAGAAGCTTGTCCTGGGTCGAGAAAGAAGAAAGCATACTCTGATCACTCTGCTGAGCCAGACGTACTTCAATGTCTCAATCCTTCGGCGAGTGCCAAAACGATGCTTCGAACCTCCTCCAAAAGTTGATTCAGTCATGATCGAGCTCGTTAGGAAAGATGTAGGAGTGGATCTGGACAGCTACGAAGATTTCCTAAAAAGGCTTTTCTTGAGGCCGAACAGGAGCGCGAAGGCAGTTCTCAAAGAGATGGGTGTGGACCAGTGTGAGGCTTTCGAAGATGCGAGAATCTGGGATTTGAATGTCGAACAGGCGCTCAGTGTTTATATGAGGTGGTCGGATGACGAGAGAAGAACTCTTCGAAACCGTTCTGAATTCCATCGTTGAGGGCATCATAATCGTGGATAGAAACGCAAGAGTCCTCTACATGAACAAGCAAGCTTCCATCATACTCGGTATACCAGCCTCGAGTGTGATTGGCAAACATGTGGTCGACGCCATACCGAACACCAGGTTGCACATAGTCGTTCAGACGGGCAAGGCTGAGATAGACAACGTTCAGGACATAGGAGACGTGAAGATCATAACTTCGAGGATACCCATCAAGGACAAGAACGGAGAAATCATAGGTGCCGTCGCAATCTTCAGGGACATCACGAGTGTGCAGAGGATGCTCGATGAGGTCACAAACCTCAGAGAGATGGAAGCACTGCTCAAGGCGATCATAGAGTCCACGAACGATGCGATATCCGTTGCAGACGCTGACGGTAAGATCGTCATGGTGAACAAGGCTTACACGAAGATAACAGGTTATTCGGCACAGGAGGTCATAGGTAAGCCCGCCACAATAGACATCGCCGAGGGCGAAAGCATGCACATCAGGGTCGCACAAACCAAACAGCCCATCTATGGAGCGAGACTCCTCGTGGGACCGACCCGAAAAGAGGTCGTGGTGGATGTCACGCCTCTGTTTGTCAAAGGCGAGTTCAGAGGGAGTGTGGGTGTGATACACGACGTTTCGGAGATCGTCCGTTTAAGCAAAGAACTCGAAGAGATGCGTCGGATCATGAGACGCATGAGTGCGAAATACACCTTCGACGACATAGTTGCGGAGAGCACCAAGATGAAGATCATCATAGAACAGGCCATGAAAGTCGCGCAGACCCCCGCGACGGTCCTGTTGAGGGGTGAGAGCGGTACAGGTAAAGAACTGCTCGCGCATGCGATACACAACGCCAGTGAAAGAAAGGATCAACCTTTTGTGAGTGTGAACTGTGCGGCGATACCGGAATCGGTTCTGGAGTCGGAACTCTTTGGATACGCCCCAGGTGCCTTCACTGGTGCCAAGAGAGAGGGGAAAAAGGGTCTGTTCGAAGAAGCACACAAAGGCACGATCTTTCTGGACGAAATAGGGAAGATGCCCTTATCTGTGCAGCCGAAACTACTGAGGTTCTTAGAAACGAAGGAAATAACACCTGTCGGTGGCACAAAACCCATAAAGATCGATGTTCGGATCATCGCAGCGACGAACATGGACTTGGAGAAGATGGTGCAGGAAGGTTCCTTCCTGCCAGACCTTTACTTCAGGTTGAACGTCTTCCCCATACACATACCCCCACTGAGGGAGAGAAGAGAGGACATACCAATGCTCGTGCAACACATCATAAAGAAACTCAACCAGGAGTATGGAAGGATCGTCGAGGGTATATCACCCGAGGCTCTGCACAGACTCATGTCGTACGATTGGCCCGGTAACGTGAGGGAACTCGAAAACATCATAGGCAGAGCCATGATAACGATGGAACCGGATGAGAGGTTCATCAGAGCACATCATTTACCACCTTTGAAACTCTCCTATCAAGCCCAAGAAGTGCCGGGTGACGTGAAAGATCTCAGACGCGCATTGAGAGAGTACGAAAAGGGGTTAATAATGAAGGCACTGGAACGGAACAATTGGGACGTGCAAAACACCGCGAGAGAGATCGGGATGAGTGTCAGAACGCTGTATCATAGGATGAAACTGTTGCAGATCGTCAGGCCGATGAGCAAGAGACGTCAGTCTTAAACTTTGCTAAAAGCTAAGGTAATTCACGAGTCGTAGTATTTGTAATGAGAGGTGATTCCGTGCAGAGGTCGAAAAAGAACCTCAAGACCTTGTCCCAATACGAGTTGTTAAAACTCCTCAAAGATGGGCAAGAAGAAGCGAAAGAGGAGATGTTCAGAAGAATGTCTTTGGAAAACGGTGAGACAAATGCAAGAAAATCAAAAGAAAACAAGGAACCGTAGCTGCGTAGAACTCAGAAAATTTTCCCTTATCATAGACAACGTGGTAGTCCTGAAAGACGTAGATCTGTCCTTTGAAGCAGGGCAGCTCACGGTCATTTACGGTCCAAGGGGGGCGGGCAAATCTGCTTTGTTGAGGTCGTTGTTGCGACTCAACAGGGAAATCTATGAAAACGTTGATTGGTCAGGAGAACTTCTCATAAACGAGAAGCCCATACAGGCTTACGACAAGAAACTGCTCAGACAGATGGTCTCGTACGTTGAACCATCTTTCGTGGAAGCCATGGACGAGCTGACCTTCGCCGATTTCATAAAGATAACCCTGTCGGACTCCGAAGCCTCCTTGGAAGATTTCGCTTCGGAACTCGACAGACTCGGGATACTCAAATTTCTCAAGCGTGAGCTAAAAACACCCATCAAGCAGTTCTACACGATGGAAAAGATCATGCTGTTGCTCTTCGCGGCGATCGTTAGGAAATCCAGCGTGGTGGTGCTCGACTGCATACTGGACCACCTGGACGACGACACGCTGGTTCCCGTGCTGAAGGAGTTGTTGAACATAAAGCAAGACAGAATCGTTGTTCTCAGCACCAGACAAAAACTGAGATTCCTACCGATCGCTGACCAGTTCGTGATGATGAAGAGTGGTAGAATTGAGTACAGAGGGGCTGCGAGAGAGTTCGTGTTGGAGAGGTGAAACGTTGAAGGTCATAACTGTCACGCTGAATCCCGCCCTCGACAGGGAATTCATAATCGAAGGGTTTGCCGTGAACGCCTATCACAGGATCAAGACTCAGGACCACATGGTGATGAATCCTGGCGGCAAGGGTATCAACGTCTCTATGGCTTTGGCGAAGCTGGGAGTTTCCTCGATCGCCATAGGTATCATCGGGGGATACACGGGTCGTGTGCTCCTAACCGAATTGAACAAGACGAGCCCACTCATCAGCACCAGCTTCGTGCACATAGAAGAGGAGACGAGAGAAAACATCGTGATCGTCGATCCCGTCAACCATACCATGACATCTATAAACTCTCCAGGTCCGAGAGTGGACAAGAAAGCTGTCGAATTGCTCCTGAAACGCTACGAGATATACCTTTCCAGAGCTGAGGCGGTTGTGCTGTCTGGAAGCTTGCCCCAGGGACTGACGGGCGAAATCTATGGAAAGATGGCGAAAATGGCCAGGGAAAAGGGTAGAATGGTGTTCTTCGATATGATTGACGAGTACCTGACGGAAGCTCTGGAGATCTGCGTTCCGGATGTCGTCAAGCCCGACGTGAGAGGGAGTTACACAATCTTGCAACAACGTTTGGAAAGCCTTGAGGATTACGTTGAGGCCGCAGCCAACCTCGTGAAGAGGGGCTGCAAGTTGGTGGTTGTCTCCTACGAAATCAAGAACGACGTGGTTGCTACTCAAGATGGTGTATGGTTGATCAGCACCGAAGAGAAGGTCGAGCCTGAGAACATCTTAGGCGCTGGTGATGCTTACGTTGCGGCGATGGTTTACAAGAGACTGACAGACAGGAATACGAGCATGCTGGAGACTGCAAAGTTCGGTTACGCTGCCGCACTTGCAAAGACCAAGAAACTCACGAAGGAAATGCCCGAGTACGATGAAATAGGTGAAGCTCTCAATTCATGCAAGTTGGAGCGTCTCAGATGAGGTAGAGGTGATGCCGTGAGGGTCTACGATGTCATGGTCAGGGATGTGACCGCCGTCACGCAGGAAGACAGTGTCGAAAACGTCGTACGGATCATGGCCACTCAGTTTTTGAGTGGGGTTCCTGTCGTTACCGAAGACATGAGGGTGATTGGTTTTGTGAGCGAAAGCGACATAATCCGGGCCGCGATACCAGGATACTTTTCGCTTTTGCAATCTACGACTTTCATCCCCGACATGAGCCAGTTTCTCAAAATGGCTGCCAAGTTGAGGGACAAACCGGTTCGAGAAATCATGACGCATCCTCCACTCGTTGTGAACGAGAACGCTTCTCTGGCTCACGTTGCCGATCTGATGATAAAGCACAATGTGAAGATTCTCCCGGTCGTGGACGAGCACGGCCGGCTGTTGGGTGTGATCACGAGGACGAATATCGTTAGAGCGGCCATGGAAGGATATCTATGAGGGCCTTCGTAACCTTTTTGGGTTGCAAGGTGAACCAGTACGAGACCGAGCTGATCATTGAGCAGCTTGAACGTGCTGGAATAGTGGTTTCGTCACAACCAGTCGATGTCGACATATGTGTTGTGAACACCTGCATGGTAACCAATGAGGCTGCGAGACAGTCCCGTCAACTTTTGAGAAAACTTAGGAGAATGAACCCAGATGCCCTTGTCATAGCCACGGGCTGTTATCCCCATCTGGACGCGCTGTCCATAAAAGACTGTGGAGTTGATCTGGTCCTTGGAAACAGAGAAAAGAAGGAGCTCGTGAAGCACATCAACGAATGGTTCCGGAACAAGGAACAGAAAGTGTTGATCTCACAACCAGATTATGAAATCAGCGAACAAGTGAGCAGTTTCCTCGCAGACCGAGTCAGAGCCTACGTGAAGGTGCAGGACGGATGCGACGAATACTGCACCTACTGTATCGTACCACTCGCAAGAGGCAGAAAAATCAGAAGTAAACCAACACAAGTCGTAATACGAGAAGTCAAAAACCTCGTCAACTCAGGTTACAAGGAGATCGTTCTCACCGGCGTGAACCTGGGCAGGTACGGTCGAGACATCGACACCAGCTTGGCCCATCTTGTGAGACGATTGCTGAACGAGGTCGTGGAAGATTTTCGAATCAGACTCAGTTCGATCAACGTTCAGGACATATCTGCTGAGCTCATAGAACTGTTCAAGAACAATGAAAAGTTGTGTCCCCACCTGCACATACCGATCCAGAGTGGTTCGAACAAGATCTTGAAAGCCATGAACCGAAGCTATACTGTCGAACAAGCTTTGGCACTTTTTGAGCGCCTGCGCAGCTTGGATCCGTTTTTCTCTATAACTACCGACATAATAGTGGGCTTCCCTGGAGAGACCATCGGAGACTTCGAAGAAACTCTGGCACTCGTCAAAAGAGCCATGTTCTCCAGAGTACATGCGTTCAAGTATTCCGACAGGCCGAACACACCTGCGTCACGCATGAGACATAAGGTTCCACCAGAAGAAAAAGACAGACGAATGAAACTGCTCAGAGAGATCGCAGAGAAAGTCGCAGCGGACTACCGTGCGGCATCGGTGGGAAAGATCAGAACGGTGCTCGTGGAAATGAACAAGGACGGTGTGAGTTACGGATACGACCAATATTACGTTCGTCACGAGTTTGTCTCCCTCAGTAACAACGTTCTCGCGAAAGTTGTCGTGAAGAAACCAAACGGAGCAGGGGTGGTGTCGCAGGTTGTTAGTTTGGAGAAAAGCGTGGCTGACTGAAGCTGAAACCAAGCTGGATATAGACGAACCAGGTTTCCTGTACGGAGGAGTGGCTTACGAAACTTTGCGAACGTACGATATGAAACTCTTCGCCCCCAAATATCATTATGAAAGGCTGCTGAACACTCTCTCATATCTGGGCCTTGAACTGCCTTTGGACTATCCAACCTTCAGAAGGATACTGGAAGAAGGTGTTCAAAAGCTTGGAAAAGAGGCTTCAATCAGGGTCATTGTTGTTCCAAGGGGAAGGTTCAGTGCCTTCGAGTACTCACCCGAACACGGCGAGCTGATCGTTTACATGCGCGAGCTGAAGGTGGAACCACTGGGTTACGTTAAGATAAAGGTGAGCAACGTGAGGAAAATAGATCCGCTGTCTACACCTGCCGATTTGAAGGTCGCAGGCAGAACGGACATACTCTTGGCCAAACGTTCCAAAGGCGACGCTTACGACGTCATAATGATTGGAAGTCGTGGACAGGTGTGCGAAGGAACCTTCACGAACGTCTTTCTCGTGAAAAAGGACAGGCTGATCACACCAAGCGTTGAGAGTGGTATTCTGCCTGGAATAACAAGACTGAACACGTTGAGACTTTGTCGAACTCTCGGTATGACGGTCGAAGAACGCTGGGTTGAGCTGGCTGAGCTTTACGGTGCCGACGAAGTGTTTTTGACACACACAAGCAGGGGCATAGTCCCGGTAAACGAAATCGATGAATGGAAGCGCTACGAAACCAGGATCGGACAGTTTTTGGCGAGCAGGTTCGAGGAATTCATAAAGACTGTCAAGGAGAACTGGGAATGAAGAAGTTGAGCGATGTTTTGGAAGGTCTCACCAGACACGACCCACTTTTCAAGCAGCTGAAACTCAGGTTGGTGGTCTCAGATCTTGCGGGTATTTTGGGCGAATCACTGGCTAAGCATTGTCGTTTCGTGGAGTTCTCCAACGGAACTGTTTTCTTCGTGTGCGACAGTGATGTGTGGTTGACCGAAGCTCGCTTCATGTCGAAGAAGATCACCGAGAAAATCAACGAAAAGCTGGGTGAAAAAATGGTCAACGACGTTGTCTTCAGGAGGGATCGAAATGGCGATCGATTATAGACCGGAAGACATAAGGGTACTCAAAGGTCTCGAAGCGGTCCGCCTGAGACCCGGTATGTACATAGGTTCAACTGGAAAGAGCGGGCTCCATCATCTGCTGTACGAGATCATCGACAACAGCATGGATGAGGTCATGGCTGGAGCGTGTGACAGAATTAGAGTTGTGCTTCATGAGGACGGCTCCGCCGAAGTTGAAGACAACGGCAGGGGTATCCCTGTCGAAATCCATCCCGAGACCGGAAAGAGCACTCTGGAAACGGTTATGACGGTGCTCCACGCCGGTGGAAAGTTCTCTAATTCCGCTTACAAAGTCAGTGGGGGACTCCACGGAGTGGGAGCCTCTGTGGTGAACGCACTGTCCGAAGTCATGGAAGTGTGGGTGCGTAGGAACGGACGAATTTACTATCAGAAGTACTCGAGGGGCCAGCCGATTTGCGAGGTGAAAGAGCTCGGTGAAACAACCGAACGCGGAACCGTCGTGAGGTTCAGACCCGATCCAGAGATATTCTCAACGACGGAGTTCGATCCGGACATCATCGAAAACAGGCTGAGAGAGCTCGCCTTTCTCAACCCGGGCTTGACCATAGAATTCGAAGATAAGATCAACGACTACAAATCTAAGATGAGCTACGCGGGCGGCATAAAAGAATACGTGAGTTACATAGTGAAGAATACCAACTCAAAGCCGTTGCACGACATCGTGTACATTTCGGATTCATACGAGAACATAAAGGTAGATATAGCCTTAGTCTACATCGCCTCGCAGGACGAGGAGACGCTGTATTCTTTTGTGAACAACATTCGAACGATAGACCACGGAACACACGTGTCAGCGTTCAGAAACGTTCTCACGAGGTTGCTGAACGATTATGGAAAGAGCCTGGGCTATCTGCGCAAAGATGAAGCATTTTTGGGTGAAGACGTCAGAGAAGGTCTTGTAGCCGTTGTGAGCGTTCTCATGCCCAATCCGGAATTCGAAGGTCAGACGAAGGGCCGTCTGGGAAGCGAGAGTGCAGGAACAGCCGTGAGCAAGATCGCAAAGGATCGCCTGACGGAATTCTTTGAGATCAACAAGTCTGTGTTGAAGATCATACTCGAGAGAGTGCAACAAGCAAAGAGGGCAAGAGAAGCGGCCAAAAAAGTGAGAGAACTCGTGAAACGCAAGAGCGCCTTCGATGGAGCAGCGTTGCCCGGAAAGCTCGCAGACTGTGTAACGAACGATGTGGAAAAATCCGAGCTCTTCATTGTCGAAGGTGACTCCGCTGGCGGTTCTGCGAAGCAGGCGAGAGACAGGGAATTCCAGGCGATATTACCCCTGAGGGGTAAGATTCTTAACGTTGAAAAATCTTCGATACAAAAGTTGCTCAGCAACGAGCAAATAAAGGACATAATCGTCGCAGTGGGAACCGGGATTGGAGAGAAGTTCGATCGGACCAGATTGCGCTACGGCAAGATCATCATCATGACGGATGCCGATGTGGACGGTGCGCACATAAGAGTTCTCCTTCTAACCTTTTTCTTCAGGTACATGAGACCACTGATAGAAGAAGGAAGGATCTACATAGCCGTTGCACCACTCTACAGGGTTCAGTTTTCAAACAGAATCCTGTATTTGTACAGCGACGATGAATACCAAGCTTTGATGAAAGAGCTCAACGGTTCAGAAAAAGTTGAAGTGCAGCGTTACAAAGGCCTGGGGGAGATGAACCCCGAACAACTTTGGGAGACAACGATGAATCCTGTCACAAGACGTTTAATTCGTGTTACGATAGAGAATGCGGAGGAAGCGGACGCTTTGTTTGGGATACTCATGGGCCAAGACACGGTCGAGAGAAAGAACTTCATCGAGCGACACGCTTTGAAGGTGACTTATTTGGATGTATAATTTTAAGAAAGCGGTGACCTTGGTTGGTATTTTTTGTTCACTATGTATCTTCTTTTTTACGGCGAAATTTTTGAACGTTGCAGCCAAACCGACGAGTGGAGAGCGTGTTTTCTTGGTAGCTCACAAAGGAAGATTGTGGTGGGTGGGACGAAGCGGGGAATTACTGGAGGTTGCCAGGACGCAGGATGTTCTGTCAAAAGCGTACGTGAGTGGTTTGGAGATAGTGAACGCGCGTCTCGACGAAAGCAGTTTGCATCTGATCGAAAAGCTGAAACCAGCTTTAGATAGTTTGTACATTGTCGAGGTAATTCCGAACGAGAAGAGGGTTATGTTATTAAAAGGCGTGTCGCTGAGGTTCAACGATTGGGAAGATTTACTCAGGAACCTGCAAGCGTTACCCGAGGCGATCAAAAGGATGGAGCCCAGAGGGGAATATTTTTTGTCCCCACAGGGGCTCTTCTACAAGCTAAGGGGTGGGGACGATGAGAAAAGGTGAGAACTACTGTTTGATTGACATTGGGAGTCACACGTGTAAAGGTGTGGTCCTCAGACATACACCGCAAGGTTTGGAAGTGCTGGCGAAAGGATTTGTGAAGTCCAGGGGTATAGAGGGTGGCGATGTCAGGGATGTGGCTGCCATCATCGAAGTGATCGAGTCACTGGTCAACGAACTTGAACAGGAATCGAGGATCAAGCGTGCAGAATTCATAGTTTCGAGCAGCCACAGTAACGTTCGATTGATCGATCACGGCACAGAGTTGATCCTGTCCGAAAACGATAAGAAGACAGTGGACGAAGCAACAGCTGATTCGCTCAGTACAACTGCGGAAGAAGAACTCTCGAGCAACTACAGGCTGTTGCACTTCTACCCAAAGAGGTACATCGTAGACGGGACAAAGTATGTGCTGAACCCGGTGGGAATGAACGCAAACAAGGTTCGTTTCGAAGCAGCCGCCGTCGTGATGGAAAAGGATTCGAGTTCGGTTTTCGATTTTCTGTCCGATACACTTCCAGAGCCTCTCTTCGTTGGACATTCGAGCCTTTTCGCGGCTGATTGTGCTTTGAGCGATGTGGAAAAGGAGAATGGTGTTTGCCTCGTCGATCTCGGATACTCTCACACTTTCACGGTGATCTACCTTAATTCTGTTCCCACCAGGGTGCATGTGATACCGCTCGGACTTAAGAACGTTCTTCGCGATATATCGATCGTGCTCGGAACATCGATAGAAGAAGCAGAGCGACTGCTCAGGTCCGAAGGAAGCGCCGTTTACGGAGAATCGTCTTATGCGCAACAAAAGATCGAGTACAGGGGACTGGATGGCAGAACCCTGAAGACCACCACGAAGGAAGAACTCGCACGGATAATACACGCCCGTTTGAGAGAGATTCTCACGAAGGTCAGAAGAACGATCAGAGAGTTCACGATGCAGAGCCCGATCAACATGGTAGGAAAGTTACCCGGTGGGATCGTGTTCGTGGGTGGTGGAGCCAAAATACCCCGTCTCATAGACCTGGCCTTAGACGTGTTCGAAGGTCCGGCGCGCGTTGGAACGTTCAACGTTACGAACGTGCCCATTTTGAACGATGACGAGGCTGCGGACGATCCCGCACTGTGTGGTGTGCTGGGAGGAATAGTCCAACTCTTGAGGCAGAGTCAACCCATCGTTTCAGCAAAGACATCGAGTTCGAAAGAAGGTTTCTTCAGAAAACTCGTTGAGATGTTCAAGAGTTTGTGGTGAACTTGAGGAGGCGATCCTATGCCTTTCGAGCTGAGCAAGCAAGAGAAAGGTAAAGAGGCTGAGAAGCTGACAAGAAAGCGAATCCCCATCATAAAGGTCATAGGGGTGGGGGGGGCAGGCAACAACGCGGTGAACCGCATGGCCAAGATGGGTTTGAAAAATGTTGTGCTCATAGCGGTGAACACTGATGTGCAGGTTCTTGAAGAAACCGAAGCGGATCTGAAGATTCAAATAGGAGAACGCAGGACGCGTGGTCTTGGAGCGGGGGGAAATCCAAAGATTGGAGAGGAAGCCGCCCTGGAGAGTTTGGACAAGATAGAACAAGTCCTCAAAGACACTGACATGCTCTTCATCACCGCCGGGTTTGGCGGTGGGACTGGAACAGGTGCCACGCCGGTAATAGCCGAGGCGGCAAAAAAGCTGGGTGTGCTGACGGTTGCCGTTGTCACCACTCCTTTTTACTTCGAAGGTAAGGAAAGATGGCAGAGGGCAATGGAAGGATTGAGAAAAGTCAAGTCGAGTGTGGACACGCTCATCAAGGTATCCAACAACAAGTTGCTCGAAGAACTACCTGCGGACGTGACGGCAGTCGAAGCATTCGCGGCGGCCGACGAGACGCTCCATCAGGGTGTGAGGGGCATCTCAGAACTCATAACTAAGAGGGGTTACATAAACCTTGACTTCGCTGACGTAGAATCGGTCATGCGCAACGCAGGCGTTGCGATGCTCGGTATAGGCATAGGAAAAGGCGCAAACAGAGCGGCGGAGGCTGCGAAAAGAGCTATGACGAGCAGGTTGATGGAGCAACCTGTGGAGAACGCTAAGGCAATAATACTGAACGTCTCCGCACCGAAGACTGTGCAACTCAGGGAACTCCATCTGGCCGCTTCAATTGTGAGGCAGAGTTGCAGCGAAGAAGCGGATGTTAAGTTCGGCTTGATCATCGACGACGATCTTAAGGAAGACGAAATGAAAGTCACAGTCATAGCGACCGGTTTTGATCAGGAAGAGAGGATACTCTTTCCGGAAACGGACATACCGGCGATCTACAGGTTGGGCCTGGAGGACATGACGAATGCCTGACAGGGTCAGGTACAGAAGGATCGGTGAGGTTCTCCTCGAGAAGGGTATCATCACGAAGGAACAACTCAACAGAGCTCTGGAGCATCAAAAACATACCAAAAAACCCCTCGGTGAGATCTTAGTCGAGTTGGGGTTCGTGACGTGGGAAGAACTCACAGAAGCGCTGGCAGAACAGTACAACATACCCATGCTCAAAGATTCTCCCAGGTCCATTCCTGCGGAAGTTTTGAACAGTTTACCCAGAGCCTTGATAGAAGAGTTGCGTATCATTCCTATCGATAAGCGCGATGATCAACTTGTGCTTGTTACCGACAGCGTTTTCAACCTGAGCAGAATCAGAGGAGAAGTCAGGTTCATCACCGGAAAGGAACCACTGATCTATCTTGTGACACCGTCTTTGTTCGCACTCATGTACAAACAACACGTTCAGGGTGGTATCGCTGAGCTGGCACAACAGATACCAGTTGCGGAAGAGGTTGAACCCGAGGTTTTAACGATCGAGGAAACTGAAGAGCTCGAAGCAGAACCTGAAGCGCCGATCATCAAGATGGTGAACGCCCTCATCCAGAAGGCCGTGCAGATGGAAGCGAGTGATATTCACATAGAACCCTTCAGGAACTACGTGCGTGTCAGGTACAGAATTGATGGCCTTCTCCGCAAGATAATAGATTATCCTAAGGCTCAACACGGAGCGGTGGTCACACGAATAAAAATCTTATCGGGACTGGATATATCCGAAAAGCGCCTGCCCCAGGATGGAAAGTTCTACATGAGCATACATGGTGAACAGTACGACTTCCGTGTTTCGACGATGCCGTCGGTCCACGGTGAAAAAGTGGTGATGAGGATACTCAGAGTCTCTGCGGCGTACAAGCAGCTTGAAGAACTTGGTTTCAGTGAGTACAATTACAAGTTGATCTCTCAGCTCCTCATGAGGCCCAACGGTATCATCCTGGTCACAGGGCCCACTGGTAGTGGCAAGTCCACCACGCTCGTTGCTATGATAAACAAATTGAAGGATATCACCGTGAACATAGTGACCGCCGAGGATCCGGTGGAGTACACCATAGATGGCGTAACTCAGTGTCAAGTGAACCCGGAAATCGGTTTAACTTTTGCGAGGTTTCTGAGGTCTTTTCTGCGTCAAGATCCAGATATCATCATGATCGGTGAGATGAGGGACAAAGAGACAGCAAATCTGGCGGTCGAAGCTGCACTCACTGGACATCTTGTGCTCAGCACGCTTCACACGAACAGTGCTGCCGCCGCTGTAGACAGACTGGTCAACCTCGGTGTCGACAGGCACCTTTTGTCCACAGCGTTGGTCGGTGTTGTGAGCCAGAGACTGGTGCGGAAACTCTGTGAAAACTGTCGAGTTAAAGCGCAGCTCAGGCCGGAATACTTGCAGATGTGGAAAGAAGTTTTCCCGGAACTGGATCCGGTAGAATATACAGTTGGTCCAGGGTGTGCAGAGTGTAACGGTATGGGTTACAAAGGAAGGGTTGCAGTCGGTGAGGTCTTGGTTCTTGACAGAGAGATCAAGGATGTGATAGTGGCTGGTGGAAGCGAGAGGGAGATATACGATCTCGCGTTGCGAAAGGGTATGCGCCCCATGTTCATAGACGGCTTTGAAAAGGTCCTGAGGGGGATCACATCCTTCGAGGAAGTGCTAAGGGTGACGACGTCGATATGAAATATCACTCAAGGGATCCTGAAAGTTGGAGGAAAAAAGAACAGGAGATCGCCAGGAGAGAGCAAGAGAAAACCCAGAAGTATCGCAGACGTGGGTTTTATTTTTTATTGCTGAACCTCGTTGCTGTGTTCGTCTTCTTTTTCGGCATCAGGAGTTACTATGCTCAGCTTTCCATAGAGAAGGCCCCACTGAATCAGCTTTTGATACAGTGTGAGGACACCCATAGCGCTGGTGCTCCACTCGATGTGCAAATCAGACTCTACAACAATTCAGAAAAGAAGCGCGAGATTGTCATATCGGACTTCGCCTTTCAGATATTCAACGCTGAGAAGCAGCAAGTCTACAGTTTCAAACAAACTCAGTCTGTGAGAAGCGTTTTCGAACCATTCACGAGCCGGTTGCTCTTCGACCTCAAGAGGGAAAAAGAGATAACCAATCTTCCTTCTGGGGAATACACCATACACGTGGAAGCTACTGTGGATGGCAAAAAAGTTTCCGCAGAGAAGAGGTTCACGAGTGTGGAACGTTACGAGCTGATCGTGGAAAACTTCAACGACTTCTATTACGTTGGTGAAAAGGCCCAGTTGAAAGTGAGCCTGCTCAACCAAACCTCGCGTTCTCAAGACCTGAGGATAGATTCTCTCAGCGTCACTCTGAAACAAGACGGGAAAATCGTTTGGCAGACCACGGTCCAGGTCAAACCCTTTTGGCAGGATGTGAAGGTCGGTGAGATCGTCGAACTGGTGGAAGCCCTGGTCGTGCCCTTCGACAGAGAAGGCGTGTACTCGATACAGCTCGAATGCGTGGTGAACGGTTCGACGAATTCGTTGCTCCTACCGGTCGCGTGTATCAGTAATGCCGAAAAGAACTTGAAAAAGGTAAAGATCTACACGGATGCGCCAAAAATATACAACTTGAGGACTCCTCTGCAGTTCTCGGTTTATCTTTTGAACGAATCGAGAGACGATGTCTTCCTTGAGATAGAAGAAATTATCGTATCGCTGCTTCCCACTTCTTTGAATTTCAAGAAAGGGCCCGTGCGCATGTGGCTGACTCCCTATTCGAAGTACGAGATCTTCAGATTCTATCCTTACAGTGTGCCTGCCATCACCCAACCAGGAAACTACAAACTCTTGGTAAAGGTCTCCACGAAAAACGATCGACTCGACTTTGAAACGACATTGCAGGTGAACGAGTAGAATATCATTTGGAGGTGCTCTCACATAGAAGTTCACACGTTGGAAAGACTCGACTACGACAAGTTCTTATCCTTGCTCGCAAACTATGCTGTCACACAGCTTGGAAAAAAGTTTGTTCGTTCGTTGAGACCCAAGAAAGATCCCACACAGGAACTGAAGTTCGTGGAAGAAACCATAGAGTTGTTGAGGTCTTCCGAGAGCTTGCTTCCCAGTAACGCTGGCAGTGTGGACGTAGAAGATGTCTTGACGAAACTGAACTCGGGTTCGATCCTCGAACCACAGGAGCTGTTGAGGATCGCAGATGCCGTTACTGTGGTCAGCGTTTTGAAAGAGAGGCTCGAGAGACTGCCAGATGCCTTCACGATGAAGATGCTGGCTCAAGCTGTCGAGCCTGCCAAGCATGTTGTTGAGGAGATTCATAGATGCGTTGATACAAACGGCTGGGTAAAAGACGAAGCTTCTGAGAACTTGAAGGAGATAAGACACCAGATGAGGTCCACTCTGTCGGAGATCAAGAAGAAGAGTGATTCTTTCATTAAGACGAACAAAGTCTTCTTGCAAGATCCCATCTGCGTTCTCAGAGACGGTAGGCACGTCTTTCCCATTAAGGCCAGTTACAGGGGACAGGTTAAAGGAATTGTTCATGCGCTTTCGTCCTCATCAGCGACTTGCTTCGTCGAGCCCGACGATTTCGTCCCCCTGAACAACACGCTTTACGAGCTCAGGGAGGAAGAACAAAGAGAGATAAACAGGATTCTGAGGGAACTGACCACACTCGTCAGGCAGAACGTCAGACGAATCGAAGAGGGCCTGAACTTCGTTGCGACTGTCGATTCTCTCCATGCCAGGGCGCTGTTCGCCATCGACCAGAAGGCCATCGTCGTCTATCCCTCATCGAGAAAGGTCGTGAGAGTCGTTCAGGCCAGACATCCCTTGCTCGATCGCTCCAGGGTCGTGCCCATAGATCTGGTCCTACCCGAAGACAAATACGGTTTGATCCTCACAGGGCCCAACACTGGGGGAAAGACGGTTTCCCTCAAAACGATAGGCCTCTTTTGCTGCATGATGATGGCTGCGATTCCCCTACCCTGCGAACACGGAAGTGAGATCTTTGCCTTTGAGAGCATCTTTGCAGATATCGGTGACGAGCAGAGCATAGAACAGAACTTGAGCACATTTTCATCACACTTGAGAAACATAGTGCTTGCGCTCGAATCGGCCAGCGAGAATAGCCTGGTCCTCCTCGATGAGCTGGGCGCTGGAACCGACCCAGTGGAGGGGGCTGCTCTTGGACTCGCCGTGATAGAACAGTTGAAACGGATAGGTTGCAAATTCATTGTAACAACCCACCTGACACCGATAAAACTCCGCGCTGTCAACGACGAAAAACTGATGAGCGCTTCTCTGGAGTTCGATCCCGAAACGCTGAGGCCGACTTATCGAATCCTCATGGGTGTGCCCGGTGGTTCCCACGCACTCGAGATAGCCCAGAGACTGGGGCTCGACGAGACTGTACTCGAGATGGCCAGGAATTATCTGGGAAAAGATTACGTTGAAGTGGAAAAAGTTGTGGAAGAGTATCAAAAACATTTGGTTCTCATGGAAAAGAGGATCGAAGAACTCGAGGCCGAGCGGGCCGAGCTCGAAAAGCTAAAGCAGGATTACGAACAGAAATATCAGGAACTGAAGCAAAAAAAGATAGAAGAGCTCGACAAAGAACTCAAGCAACTGTACGATTACATAAAGCAAGCTAAAAGGGATGTCGATGAGACCATACGTTCGATCAGAAGTAAGAAAGATCTGGCCAGCCTCAGGAGCGCATCGAAGCAGTTCGAAAACCATGTGGTGAAGGTGAAACAGATACAACTCAATCAGGAACCCGCTGAAGAATCACAGATATCGATCGGTGACACGGTGAGACTGAGAAGCGGGGATGCGATTGGAAAGGTCGTCGAAGTGAGGGATGACAAGTACATCGTCGATTTCAACGGATTGAGGCTGGAGGCACGTGCGAAGAACCTGGTAAAAGTGGCCCGAAAAGGAACACAAGTTCAACAGGCAATCCATGCGATCAAACCTGATTTGAAAAAACCAGAGATTGATGTGCGTGGCTTGACCGTCGAGGAGGCAGAACCTTTGATAGAGAAGTTCATCGACAATTTACTCATGTCTGATTTCAGGATCGGTTACATCATACACGGCAAGGGGACGGGCAGGCTCGCCGTTGGTATTTGGGAAATATTGAGAAGAGATAGCAGGGTCAAGCGTTACAGGTTTGGTACCTCAAGCGAGGGTGGAACAGGTGTGACGGTGGTCGAAATATGAAAAGTGTTTTCGCGTTAGACGTTGGAACGAGGAAGGTAGCGGGACTCATCGGAACTTTCGAAGACGAAGTTTTGACTGTCGTCGACTACGAATCTATGGAGCATCCGGTGAGGAGCATGCTGGATGGCCAGATACACGACATCGGGAGCGTCGCGAGGATTGTTGAGAAGATCAAGAAGAACCTCGAGAGTCGGAATGATACCATGCTCGAAGAAGTTGCAGTTGCAGTTGCAGGAAGATACCTGAAGACACAGATCGTCGAAGCCAGCACAAAGGTTCCCACCGGCGTGGTCGATGAGAAGATACTGAAAGAACTTGAAGCACGTGCTCTGGCGCAGATTTCTTTTTCAGACGAATCTGGTGTCAATCTCTACTGTGCGGGCTACTCTGTTCTGGAATACAAGCTCGACGGTTTCTGGATCAAGAATCCTCTTGGCCATAGAGGCGATGAGCTTTACACCAAGCTCATCGTTGCGATGTTGCCCAACCAAGTCATAGATGCGATGATCAGCGCACTTCATCTCGCCGGTTTGAGGTGCTCCTTTCTGACCCTCGAACCCATGGCAGCACTGGAGGTGGCTCTGCCAGATGATCTGAGGTTTTTGAACATAGCCTTGGTTGACATCGGGGCGGGCACGAGCGACATCGCGATCGCGAAGGGTGGCACGGTCCTCGGTTACGACATGGTCGCACTTGCCGGCGACGAGATAACGGAGGCCATAGCGAAACACTACTTGCTCGATTTCAAAACGGCAGAGATGCTCAAGAGAAAAATCGAGTCCACGCAGACCATCGAGGTGAACAACCTCACAGGTGAAACGATACTCGTAGAGAGATCACAACTGGAGAGAATTATAGATCCGATCGTCACACAGATCGCAGAGAACATAGCTCAGCGCATAGAGGCGTTGAACCTGGGTAAACCCAGCGCCGTCCTGCTGGTTGGTGGAGGGGCGAAGCTTTCTCTATTGAGAGAAAGGATCGCTGAAGTGCTGAAACTTCCGAAAGAGCGGGTAGCGCTCAAATCGGTTGAGGAATTTGAAAGAATCAAGTCAATCAAGGAAGGTTTCGTCGGAAGTGAGTTCGTCACTCTGGCGGGCATTGCGTACATGAAGGCGAAAGAGCTTGGTTCCATCTACGACGTGGTTAGATTGAACGGCGAAGAAGTGCGTTTGTTGAATTTCGGTAGAGCTCCGACGGTCTTGCAGCTGCTCACCCAGTCTGGTTACAGTATAAGAGACCTCATAGGCGAAGTCAGGCCGTCGTTCGTCTACACGCTGAACGGTGAGGCAAGACTCGTGCGGGGATCTATCAGAAAGAAGTATCGTGTAAAAATCAACGGCAGGGAATGCGCGCTTCATGAAACGTTGAAGACTGGAGATGAAGTCGAAGTGGAGTTTCTTGAGGGTGAAACACCCGAATCACCGATGTTGAAGGATTTGGTCAAGCCTGTTCGAGTTTTTCTCAACGGGAGCGAGATCTTTGAAATTCTTCCCACCGTTTTGGTGAACGGCCAGAACGTCGCAGATCTGGAAAGGTTCGTCAGCGACGGTGACGACATCGTCGTTTCCTGGCCAAAGAAAGAGGAGATAGAGCAGCTTTTGAACGAAAAAGTTGGCCTTGTGAAATGTACCGTGAACGGTGAAATCAAAGTCGTGCCAAGATTCAAGTTGACGCTCCAAAGGTTTGAAGAAACGGAACAGGGATTTTTCTACCATTTCGAAGGAGTCGAGATGAAAGTGAAAGATCTTCTTGCTCAACCTCTCAGTGTCAGGGTGAAGTTCAATGGCAGGCAGATCGAGATCACTCAGAAGAACCACATGGTCATGGTCAACGGCGAATATGTCAGCTCAGACAGGGTTCTTTCAGATGGCATGAGCATTCAACTGCCTCGGTTCGAACCCATCGTGGCCGACGTACTGGCCTGCGTGGAGATAAACACGAGAAACCTGAAAGACTACAGGATCACACTGAACGGAAGAGAGGCAAGTTTCGTGGACCCAATCAAGGAAGGGGACGAAATAGAATTCATCGCAAGTCCAAAGGTTTTGGATGAGCCAGAAAAGTCATCTGAACCTTCCAGAGAATGAATCCAATGAATCCATCGCCAAGAAGACTTCTCCGAGGAATTTTTCCACGTTTCTTGTAAAACTCAACTGCGCTGTTGTTTGTTTGTGTCTCTAACACGATCGCACGACAGTTCAGCCCTTGCGTAACTTGCTTGGCTTTTTCGATGAGCATCTTGCCAACGCCTTTGCCACGGTAATCTTCAAGAACCAACAACTCGTGTATTCCGAGCCTGTTGCTCCAACCTTCATTTGCAACGGTCACGTTCAAAACCGATCGTTCAAACGCATAAGATACCATCTAACATGAAAAGCATCAACATCGTTGGGTATGTTTTTTCTTTAACTTCACTTCTCGTAGGGCACACCGTCAGCCGCGGGCGGTCGCGTCTTTCCAATGAAGCCAGCAATGACAATCAACGTGACAATAAACGGAAACATGTTGAACAAAGGTTTCGTGGTCGATGCAACCCTGAGTAATGGGCTGCTCTGCAGTTGGTTTGCGAAGGCTTCCGAAAAACCAAACAGTAGGCTGGCCCACATCGCCCCCACGGGATTCCAGTTTCCGAGAATCATCGCAGCGAGCGCTATGAAACCACGTCCACCGGTCATCAGCTCGCGAAAGTTTCCAACCTCACCCACGCTCAAGAATGCCCCTCCTAACGAGGCCATCACACCACTCATGAGCACACCAAAATACCTCACCGCGTACACGTTCACACCGAGTGTGTCCGCAGCCTCCGGGTTTTCTCCCACAGCCCTCATTCTCAGACCCAGTTTCGTCCTGTAGATGATGAACCAAGCAACAAAAACGGAAGCAAAAGCAATGTATATCATCGGACTCAGCTCACCAATGGACTGCGCTAAGAATCTGTTCTTCATCAAAAGTGGAATCCTGACCTCCGGGATCTTACCCACGATGTCTGTTTGACCGGGTCTTCCAAAGATGGGTTCCATTAGAAAGCCCGTGACCCCCTGTGCGAGAAGTATGAGCGCCGTGCCTGAAACTATCTGGTTTCCCCTCCACGTTATGCTCGCCCACGCGTGTAACCACGCCATACCAAGTCCCACAAGAACGGCAAAAAGAACCCCGATCCACGCATTTCCCGTCAACCAGGTGAAGACCACCGACACAAAGGCGCCCATGAGCATGATACCTTCCAGGGCGATGTTCACAACACCAGTTATCTCACTGAAAACTCCACCCAATGAAGCGAAGACCAGCGGTGTGGCGGCCGTCAGAGTGAGTTTGTAGAAAGCTGGATTGGTGAATATGTCTATCAGAGCGAGGAAGAGCCTCATTTGGCCACCTTCTTTCTCAAGAAGATCGTTCTGACGATGCGGTCTGCGGCAACAAGGAATATGATGATCGCCTGAACGATCATGATGATGTGTTTTGGAACCCCCACGAACTGCATCTCGTTCGAGCCGTTACGCAACGCGCCCATGAGCAGGGCAGCAAAGATGATGCCTATGGGATTGTTCTGCCCTATCAGAGCTATGGAGATACCGTCGAAACCCTTTCCACCGGAGAGAGTTCCCAAGAATCTGTGATGGACGCCCATGACTTCCAGTGTACCCGCAAGTCCTGCGAGTGCACCACTGATCGCCATCGCCAGAACTATGTTCTCTGCCAGTTTTATTCCCCCGTACTCCGCTGCGTACGGGTTGAAACCCGCCGCCTTCAACTCGTACCCTTTGCTCGTCTTGTCAAGCAAGATCTTAATGAAAACGGCGGCCAGCACGGCGACTATAATGCCGCTCGTGAGTTCCGTTGCCTGGACCACCATGAATGGTGGTAGTTTTGCGCTCGATGCTATCTCGGGACTCTTGGGTGTACCGAAACCTACGCCCATGGGTACCGTCACGACATAGCTCGAAAGATAATCCGCGATCCAGTTCAGCATGATCGTCGTAACGACTTCGTGTGCACCAGTTTTTGCCTTCAAAAACCCTGCGATCGAAGCATAGCCAGCACCCGCGAGCATGCCCACCAGCATCGTCAGTGGTATCGCCAGAACTGCCGGCATCCAACCAACGTTGATCGCAAAAGCCGTTGCGGCCATAGCGCCCATGATCATTTGACCTTCCGCACCTATGTTGAACAGACCCGCCCTGAAACCAAATCCGACGGCCAACCCGGTGAGGATCAACGGCGTCGTCTTCACGATCGTCGATGCGATCGCCATCTTCGAGCCGAGAGCACCTCTTATCAGAGCTGCGTACGCAGTGATGGGATTTTTTCCTATCATCAGAATAACGAAGGATGCGATTATCAACGCAACGATGATGGAAAGTATGGGTACGAGAAACGACCAAACCTTCTGGTTCAAGCCACACGCCCCCTGATCTCTTCCAGTCTGTGGCCAGCCATCATGAGGCCTATCTCTTCGATGGAGACAGCGTTTGGTTCCACTTCTCCCATGATCTGACCGTTGTACATGACGGCAATCCGATCCGCCAGTGAAAGAACCTCATCAAGTTCCATCGAAACGAGCAGTATCGCGACACCTGAATCTCGCAACTGAATGAGAGTTCTGTGCACAAACTCCGTTGCACCAACGTCCAGACCCCTCGTCGGCTGAGAAACCACCATGAGCTTCGGTTCGAGTCCCACTTCCCTCGCGATGACGAGCTTTTGCTGATTGCCTCCTGAGAAGTTCGCACCGAGCATCCTTACGTTATTTGGTCGAACATCGAACCTGTTGAGCAGTTCCTCTGCGAAATTCAAGATTTTGCTATGAGAGAGAAACTCTCCGTTTGCGAAAGGAGGTCTGTAGTGCCTACCTAAGATCACGTTGTAATAAGCGGGGAACTGGAGAATCAGGCCATACTTGTGCCTGTCTTCAGGAATGTGCCCCATGCCCATTTCCCTCAGCTCTCTGGGTGTTGCGTGGGTGATATCTTTTCCCAAGAAATACACCTTTCCCGAAACGGGTTTTCTCAAACCCGTGAGCGCTTCGACCAACTCCGTCTGACCGTTGCCCGCAACACCGGCGATCGCGTAAATTTCACCGGCCCTCACTTCGAAGGAAACACCTTTGACGGCTTCCAAGTTTCTGTAATCCTTAACGTGGAGATCCTCAACCTTCAAAACCACACCGTCGGGTCTGGCGGGCGTCTTCTCCACCGTGAAGACCACATCCCTACCCACCATCAGGCGTGCTATCTGTCTGGGATCGGTCTCGTTCTTTTTTAGTACACCGGTGACCTTACCCTGGCGCATCACCGTGATACGATCACTGACGCGCATCACCTCGTTCAATTTATGCGAAATGAAGATGATCGTTTTCCCAGTGTCTTTCAACTTGAACATCGTTTCAAAGAGTTCTTCCGTTTCCTGAGGCGTGAGCACCGCTGTGGGCTCATCCAGAAT
>Ga0072500_141677_pt1 | contig 109650 bp, 88 predicted proteins | sample GBScelen77Swater_FD_63803 | JGI IMG/M metagenome (GOLD analysis project Ga0072500, IMG submission 63803) | Hot spring microbial communities from Great Boiling Spring, Nevada - cellulolytic enrichment S 77C v2 (version 2) | ecosystem: Environmental > Aquatic > Thermal springs > Hot (42-90C) ...
CATCGCTGAGGCACAGAAACAGAAAGAAGCTGTTGAAGAAGAGTAAATTAACAGGGGCTTTTAAAAGCCCCTTTTTTATTTTTCCCATCAAAGGGGAAATTTTTTGATAAATTTTTCTTTCGCTTTTTCCCTTTTTCCAGCAGGGGATAAAATTTTTGGCGGATTAAAATGAATAATCACCCTATTTTAACAAAAGATTCAATCGCTTCAACCAAAGCATCCCAAGAATACTTCTTTTTCTCAAGCTCAACATTTTTTGAAAATTCATCGGCAAGATTCTCCCTAAAAAACTTAACAATTGCATCGGCTATTTTTTGCGGTGACGGTTCAACTATAAAACCCGTCTTTCCGTCAAGAACAACCTCCGGAAGCCCTCCGACATTTGTAGCTATAACTGGTTTGTTAAAATTGTAAGCTATTTTAACTATTCCGCTTTGAGTTGCTGACTTATACGGCAAAACCACAACATCACTTGCGGAAAAATATATCTTCACTTCATCGCTTTTAACATATTCATTTTTGAAAATTACATGATCACTAATTCCATCTTCCTCAACGATCTGATAATATCTCTGCGGTTTATCGTAAAATTCACCAACAACGAGAAGCTTAACTTGAAAGTTTGCGAGGACGAATTTCATCGCCCTCAAAAGAATATCAAGCCCTTTATATTCTCTTACATATCCAAAAAAAAGTAAAACTTTTTCATCCGGTCTCAAACCAAGAATCTGTCTTGCTTTGACTTTTTCAATTGACGTTCCAAAAATTTCATAAACAGGATGATAAACCTTTTTATAACTCGCACCAGGTCTAATCTTTAATAGATCAGATTCAACAGCGCTTGACTGAACTATGAAATGATCAACGAAAAGAAAGGCAAACTTAGTTAAAGCAGTGTCTAAGATTGTTCTCTCGTGCGGGACGATATTATGACAGATGAAAAGAATCTTCGCCTTGGAGAAAGTTTTCACAATTAAGGCAATAGTTCCAAAACAAGGGGCAAAGAAGGGCATCCAGTATTTAAAAATCACTATATCGGGTTTTTCAGAAGCAACTTTAAAACCAACACGAAGCCAATTAAATGGATTTATAGAATCAATCAATTGTGAAGTTTCAATCTTTTCAACCAATCCTCCAGATTCAACTTGTGTCTTCCCTGGAAAAAGAAACCTCGGGTATTGCCTTTTAAATGTTACGACCTTGACGATGTGTCCCCTCTTTAAAAGTGCCTTGTATAAAAGTCCGGTGTAATGAGCTATACCACCCCTATACGGATAAGCACTACCAATTATGATTATCTTCATCTATGCTAAATTTGAATCTCTTTGATTGAATATGTTTCAAGGTGCTGATATGCCCGAGTTATCATTTCACCGAGAAGCCCAATTGAAATAAACTGTATCCCTACGATTGTGAGCATAACCCCTAGGATAAAGAGAGGTCTATTGCTTAAAGTAATGTTTTCAATCAATTTTAAGAGGGAAAGATAAAAGGTTATTCCAAAGCCGAGAGCGAAAATAAAAATCCCAACACTACCGAAAAGATGCAAGGGTCTCTTGAAGTATCTTGTCGTGAACATAACGGTGAGAAGGTCAAGGAAACCTTTTATGAATCTACTCGCGCCAAACTTTGTTTTGCCGTATTTTCTTGGATGGTGCTGAACTACAACTTCACCTATTTTATACCCAGCCCAATGTGCCAGAACTGGTAAATATCTGTGTAGTTCGCCATAAACTTTTATATCTTGCGTCACCTCCTTTCTATACGCTTTTAAACCGCAGTTGAAATCATGGATTTTTATTCCTGTCAAAGTTGAGACGACAAAGTTAAAAATTCTTGAAGGTATCGTTTTACTTATCGGATCATATCTTTTCTTCTTCCATCCTGAGACGAGATCAAAACCCTCATTAAGTTTTTTTAAAAGATTAGGAATTTCACGTGGATCGTCTTGAAGGTCCGCATCCATAGTTATTATGACATCGCCTTTAGCGTGTTCAAATCCAACTGCAAGAGCAGCTGATTTACCATAATTTCTCCTGAAACTTATAAATTTGACATTTTTATCACCCTTTCTAATTTTTTTGATAACATCAAGGGAGCCATCATCAGAGCCATCGTCAACAAAAATGATTTCATAATTGTATTTGTTCTCCCTAACTACATTAATTATTTGCTGATATAGTTCTGGAAGCGATTCAACTTCGTTATACAAAGGTATGACAATTGAGATAAGCGGAGTGTTTCTTTTTGTCGTTTTCCTTCGTTCAGACATATTAAAGCTTATAGGCGTTAATTTTTCTACTTTTAAAGATAAGATGAAGGAAAATCTTTTCAAAATTTTAGTTGATATTGTTTTTTTATTTTTTTAAATTTTTGATGAAAACAAACAAAACTAATGGAGCACTTGCATGAAACCGATAAAAACAAAAGAAGGTTACTTCAAGCTTGTCGCCTCCTACAAAAAAGAATCAGGGGGATGGGCGTGGATAATTCACAGAATTTCTGGAATCGCCCTTACTGCTTATCTTTACCTCCACATCTACACTCTATCAACTTTAACCAAAGGCAAAGAAGCCTTTGACGCCGAAATGGCTTTGTTTCAAAAACCATTATTCAAGTTTCTTGAGTGGATACTTTTTGCATTTGTTCTTGCACACACGCTCAACGGAATAAGAATTGTCCTCGTTGACTTTGGAAAAGGCGCATTTTATCATAAGAAAGCTTTCGCCTATTTGATGGTTATAGGAATAATCGCTTTTCTTGTGATGGGTTATTTCATCTTCAGCCACGAAATACATCAAGCATTTGCCAGCAAAATTATTCCACTTGGTTAAATTCAAGAACCTAAAACAAAACATGGGTTTTCAATATGTCATTTAAATACTACGGTTCAAGAAAAAGCGGTTCAATTGGGTGGTTGCTCCAAAGGATAACAGGTATATTTCTGATATTTGCAATGGTTGGACATTATATCCTTATGCATTATTCGCCAGAGACGGGACATTCATATGATCAGTCGGTTATGAGATTTTCAAACGCATATTGGAAGATGTTTTACCTGACATTTATAACCTTGGGCTTATGGCATGGTTTAAACGGGATATGGTCCATTTTAAGGGACTATAAAATGAAGCCCTGGGTTGCTATTACTCTTTATGGAATAATAGTTGTTTCTGGAATTGCTTTTTGGGTTTTAGGTGTAAGCACAGCATTAAGTTTTTAAGCACTTTAAAACAAAATTTCAAGAGGTGTAAAAAATGATCCATCAATATGATGCAGTAATTGTTGGCGCTGGGGGCGCTGGACTTAGAGCAGCACTTGAAATCCCCGAAGGTTATTCCTGTGCAGTCCTAACAAAGGTTTATCCAACAAGGTCTCACACCGGAACTGCCCAAGGTGGCGTATGTGCAGCACTTGGAAACGAAGAAGATGACTCCTGGGAATATCACTTCTTTGACACAGTTAAAGGTAGCGATTTCCTTGGAGACCAGGACGCAATTGAAATAATGTGTCAGGATGCCATCCGTGCTATAATTGAGCTTGAACATATGGGAATGCCTTTTTCAAGAAACGAAAAAGGACTTATCGCACAAAGACCTTTCGGCGGTCATACAAAACCTAAAGACCCAAATAATCCTTTCGGTGAAAGGGTTCCGGTAAAAAGGGCTTGTTTCTCGGCGGATAGAACAGGTCATGTTATGCTTCAGACACTTTATGAAAACTGTATTAAGCGTGGAGTTAAATTTTTCCCGGAATTTTTCGTCACCGATTTAATTGTTCAAGATAACATAGCCCGAGGCGTTGTAGCAATTGAAATCCCAACAGGTGAAATACATGTCTTTCACGCTAAAACTGTTATGTTTGCAACTGGCGGATATGGAAGGGTTTACAGGATAACTTCAAATGCTGTCGTTGGAACAGGCGATGGCTTCGCAATTTCCTATAGGAGAGGTATCCCGCTTGAAGATATGGAATTCGTTCAGTTTCATCCCACAGGTCTGTGGCGCCTTGGGATACTCGTCTCTGAAGCTGCAAGGGGTGAAGGTGGTGTGCTGAGGAATAAGCTTGGCGAAAGGTTTATGGAAAGATATGCCCCGACAATCAAAGACCTTGCGCCAAGGGATGTGATATCAAGAGCAATGTATACTGAAATAAGAGAAGGTCGTGGAATAGAGGGTCCAGATGGAACACATTATCTTCTACTTGACTTAACTCACCTTGGTCCTGAGATTATAAACAAAAAACTCCCCGAGATAACTGGCTTTGCAAGAATTTATCTTGGCGTTGATCCAACCAAAGAACCAATCCCTGTTCAACCGACAACGCACTATGCAATGGGTGGAATACCAACAAATATTGACGCTGAAGTTGTGATTGACGATAAGGGAACAAAGGTTGAAGGATTTTATGCTGCTGGTGAGGTCGCTTGTGTTTCTGTGCATGGGGCTAACCGACTTGGCACAAACTCACTACTTGATATAATTGTCTTCGGTCGTCGTGGTGGAAAGAAAATGGCTGAATATATCAAAGAACACGACTTCCCAACGCTACCGAAAGACGCGGATGAATGGACGAGAAAAACAATTGAAAGAATACTTAACAGCAATGGAAAAGAGCGTGTCTCAAGGATAAGAAAAGAACTTCAAGAGGTGATGATGGATAAGGTTTCGGTTTTCAGGACCGGAGAGAGCATAAAAGAAGCGATAGACAAAATCAAGGAATTGAAAGAAAGATACAAGGAAGTTAAAATTGATGACAAGGGCAAAAGATTTAACACCGATCTTATTGAAGCCATTGAGCTTGAAAATTTGCTTGACACAGCGGAAGCGATTGCCTATAGTGCTTTGAACAGAACAGAAAGCCGAGGCGCACACTACCGCGAGGACTATCCCAAGCGTGATGACCAAAACTGGCTGAAACACACACTCATTTATAAAAATGAAAATAAAGAACCAATCATAAAATATAAACCCGTGGTCATAACAAAAATTCCACCAATGGAAAGAAAATATTAAAAAATCACAAGGGGATTAAAATGAAAGTCACATTCAGAATTTTCAGATTCAACCCCGAAACAGATAAAGAACCTTATTATAAGGACTATGAAGTTGAAGCCGACCCAAAGGATAGAGTCGTTGATGTTCTTCATTACATAAAAAATGAAATTGACGGAACTCTAACTTTTAGACGCTCTTGCCTTCACGGGATATGCGGTTCGGATGGCATGAGAATTAACGGGAAGAATATGCTCGCATGTTCAATACTTCTTCAGGACCTTGGATATTCAGATAAAAATAAAATGTATAAAAAGCCTATTGTAATTGAGCCACTCCCTGGAATGCCTATAATCAAAGACCTTGTCACTGACTTCACTGACTTTTGGAAAAAGTATGAAGCTGTTAAACCATATTTAATCACAAAAACACCTCCACCAGAAAGAGAACGTCTTCAAAGCCCAGAAGATGCTGAACTTTTAATGGAAGCTTCAAAATGCATCCTTTGTGCCTGCTGTACGACAAGTTGCCCATCAACTTGGTCAAATGATAATTACCTCGGACCAGCTGCACTACTTAAAGCTTACAGGTTCATATTTGACTCAAGAGATGATGCAGCGGATGAACGACTTGATATTATTGATTCACCAGATGGGATTTGGCGCTGTCATACGATTTTCCATTGCGTTCAAGCTTGCCCGAAAGAAATCAATATCACTTGGCATATTTCGCAATTGAAGAAAAAACTCGTTGAACGCGAAATTTAAAAACCAAAGGGCGGTCCTTAAACCGCCCTTTTTTATTCCTCCTTTAACAAGCGAAGATAATCAAAACTGTATATCCCTGTGTTATGTCCATCCCCCCAAGTTATTTGTATCGCATAATTTCCAACTAAATTTACCTCTTTTATATCATAAGCCGATACAGATAACTCAACATCTCTTCCGCTTTCTCTTTCTGCGGAACAAGTTGCACACGGGCACATTTTTCGCAAAAAACTTAAACTGAAAATGTCCTCGTGTCCATCATTCCAACTAAATCTAAGCTTATCCCCAACTCTTTCAATCTTTATCGGATATAACATTTGCTAAAAATTTTTTTGTTTTTAAATTTACCTTGTAAAGTTAAAAACGCCAGAACAAAAAATTCAACTTATCCGTATGGAAAAAGTAAGCGAAAATGTCACAAAAACTCTGATCCCTGGGATTGGGAATGTTTATTTCAACTTACAAAAATACTCAACGACTATATCTGAGGAACATCAATTCATCTACTACTTTGATGCAGAGGGGAAATTCATGGGTGGTTTCTTCAACGGCATAAGCTATAGAAGAGGACTTGATAACAGGATGATGAAAAAATTTTTTGATGAAGATAAATTTAAAGTCAAGATTTTCGTTGATGAAAATGAAAAAAGAAAAATCATAAACGATGTGATTGAAAGGGTTGAAAGGATAAAAAGATATGTCAGTGAAAACGATGAGGTCGTTAAACGACTTGAAGATATTTTACGCTGGGATTACGATGCGCTCCAAAAAGACGCAATCAAATTTCTTTCAATTTACAAACCAATAAGCATCCTCCCACCCGATCAATATCTCTCGCTCGTTCTCCAGCCAGCGGAAGGATGTTCCTGGAACAAGTGCACATTCTGCAGTTTCTACCAAGACAGAAGATTTAGGGTAAAATCACCCGATGAATTTAAAGAGCATATAAAAAAAGTAAAAGAATTTTTCGGTAGAGCCATCGGTTTGAGAAAATCAATTTTTCTTGGCGACGCAAATGCCTTGATAATACCACAAAAACGTTTGATTGAACTTTTAAAAATCATCCACGATGAATTCCCGATCTCAAAAAACATCTCAAACCTTGAATTTTCGTTTGATGGTATTTACTCTTTCCTTGACATCTTTGGTGCTGAAAGGAAAAATCTTCAGGAATATATTGAGCTGAAAAATTTCCATGTCAAAAGAATTTACATAGGGCTTGAAACTGGCGACTCTGAACTTTTCAAATATCTTAATAAACCTGGCTCACCGGATGAATGCGTTGATGTCGTTGAGACAATTAAAAAAGCTGGGATAAATGTTGGGATAATAGTCCTTGCCGGTGCCGGCGGTGACAAATTTTATGAAGCGCACATAAAGAATACTATTGAAACAATCCTAAAAATGCCATTTTCAAACGGAGATATAATTTACCTTTCACCTCTTGTCCTTGACGAAGCAGATGAATATGTCAAACTGATGAATGAACTTGGGGCGAGAACATTAAATAAGTTTGAAATAGCAGAGCAAATAAACCGCATCAAAGAAGGTCTTAAAAATTTAACTCAACAAGGCGTCAAAGTTACAATTTACGATATCCAAGAGTTCCTCTACTAATAAATAGAACTCACTAAAAGATGGAATTTGAAAGGGTCAAAGGGAACATCGGCTTTTTTCTCGGTTTAGCTTTTTTCGTTTTAATTATCCTAATTCCGATACCACAAGTGTTTATTGAACATGCAAAACTAAAAATTCAAGTATCAGAAGTAAACGCTGATGTATTAAAACTTGCTTATAGCATGAAAGTCGTCCTCGCCCTACTTATTTTGATGGTAACTTGGTGGATTAGTGAAGCTGTTCCAATCCCTGTGACATCTCTTTTGCCAGGCGTTATACTTCCTTTGTTTCATACTTACGGTTTTCATGATGGGGGATTCATTGAATTAAACGGGAGAAATGTTTTTATGAACTATGCTAACCCGATAATTTTTCTATTTCTTGCTGGATTTTTGATAGCTGGGGCAATGCAAAAGTGGGGACTTGACAGAAGAATAGCACTTTGGATTTTGACACGAGGTGAAATTTCACAAAGCCCCGGGAAAATTCTCTTCGGCTTGATCGTTGCTTCAGCTTTTATCTCAATGTGGGTTTCAAACACAGCGACAACAGCTATGATGCTACCAATAGCGCTTGGGGTTTTAAACAAACTAAATGTTGATCAAACATCAAAATTTGCCAAGGCAATTATGCTCGGTATCGCTTTCGCATCATCAATCGGAGGTGTTGGGACAATAATTGGAACACCACCAAATGGGATAGCTGTATCAATCTTATCAAAGGAAAAAATTGTGCATATAAACTTTCTCAAATGGATGAGTTTTGGAATCCCGTTCGTGATATTTGCGCTACCAATACTTTGGCTCGTGCTCAAACTTACATTTAGGTTTAGTTTCAAGTTCAATGAAGAAATAAAAGAACTGCTCATCTCTGAAAAAAATAATCTTGGCAAACTTTCAAAAGCAGAAAAATTAACGCTTTCCGTCTTCATTCTTACAGCTTTACTTTGGATAACTAACCCCTTTTGGAACTTGATTCCTCTAATTGGAGAAAAACTTGAATGGTTTGATGAGTATTTGATAGCCGTTTTTGGCTGTATAATTTTATTCGCCCTGCCGATAAATTTTTCAGAAAGAAAATTTATCCTTGATTGGAAGGATTCAAAATATGTGGATTGGGGGACATTGCTTTTGTTTGGCGGAGGTATTGCTCTATCAGATGCCTTATTCAAAACGGGACTTGCAAGTGTCATAGCAAGTGAATTTATTAAAACTTTCGGCAAACCATCACCATTTTCCCTTGTACTCGTGATTGTGATTTTTATGGATCTTCTCACAGAGGTGACATCAAACACAGCTGTAACATCAATGATGGTTCCAGTTTTAATTTCAATTTGTTCGGGTCTTGGGATAGAGCCAACCGTTGTTGTCATTCCAGCAACGATTGCAGCATCAATGGCTTTTATGCTTCCCGTAGCAACACCACCAAACGCGCTGGTTTATGGTTCAAGATATGTGACATTAAAAGATATGATAAAAGCCGGCTTCATATTGGACATAGTTGCTTGGTTTTACATCACCATTTACTTCTATGTGTTAAATCTACTCGGCTTCAAAATCTAAACCTCTATTTTGACAAAACCTCTGGATTGACAATATTTGCTGGGATTTTCCCAGATAAAGCTTTCACTATATTTTCAGCAGCGACTATGGACATTTTCGTTCTCGCTTCAACAGTTGCGCTTCCTATGTGTGGCGTCAAAACTACATTTTCAAGCTCAATTAACTCTTTCGGAACGCTTGGCTCAAACTCAAAGACATCAAGCCCAGCCCCTGCTAACTTGCCTTTTTTAAGCGCCTTTATCAAAGCTTTCTCATAAACAACCTCACCGCGAGATGTGTTGATAAGATATGCCCCTTTTTTCATTAAATTTATCTCCCTTTCACCAATCAAATGCCTTGTCTTAGGCGTCAAAGGAACATGGATCGTAACTATATCTGAATTTTTAAGTAATGTCTCAAGCCCAACTTTTTTTGCCCCAACTTCTTCTTCAAGTATTTCATTTTTATGCGTGTTAAAGTAAAGGACTTTCATCTTAAATCCCTTTGCTCTCAATCCAACAGCGGTTCCAATTCTACCAGCGCCAATTATCCCGAGCGTTTTCCCAGCAAGTTCAGTTCCAAGCAATAACATTGGAGCCCATCCCTTAAAACGCCCACGACGAACAAACTTATCCGCTTCAACAATTCTCCTTGTAACAGCTAAAATCAACGCCCAAGTCAAATCAGCAGTTGCATCTGTAAGAACCCCAGGTGTATTCGTCACGATAATTCCACGCTTCGTCGCCTCATCAACATCAATATTATTGAAACCGACAGCATAATTTGATATTACTTTACATCTGTCCATGTTTGAGATTACCTCTGCGTCAATTCTATCACTCAAAAGACAAAGAACAGCATCAACCCCACGAACCATCTTTACAAGTTCATTATGTGTTAAATTTCTATCCCTCGTATTCACAATCACATTTTTAAAGTTCTTCTTCAAAATATCAAGTCCTTGCTTTGGAATTTCACGGGTTACAAGTATTGTAAAGTCCTTTTTCATAGCCTTTCCCATCTTAATTTGTTAAGAAACCTTTTGAAAACGGGACTTAAATTCCTCAACGAAAGCATTTAAAGTCGGTTCATCAAAAAGACAGAACCTTATTTCTTCAACACTTGTATCAGGATTTTCTTCAAGAAAGTGAACGACTGTACCAATTAAAATTTTTGCGCATCTTTCCTTTGGGAAACCGAAAATACCAGCACTTATCGCTGGGAAAGAGATTGATTTCAATTTTCTTTCATCGGCGATTTTCAAACTTGAAACGACGGCGCTTTCAAGCTTTTCATCTTCCCCACTAGTGCCACCTCTCCAAATTGGTCCGACAGCGTGGATGACAAATTTTGCAGGCAACTTCCCAGCCCCCGTTATAGCTGCGCTTCCAGTTGGAACATAACCAATTTTGTTGCTTTCCTCTTGAATTTCATATCCACCTTTTCTAACTATCGCACCTGCTACGCCACCGCCATGATGTAAGTGCTCATTCGCTGCATTAACTATAGCGTCAACAACTTCCTCCGTTATATCACCGTGAACTATGCGGATTATTTTACCTTTAATGTTCGTTTCATATAAAACTTTGTTTGGCATTTTTCACCTCAACTTTATTTTTACCTTTGAGACAAAAGGATTATCCCTGATGAAAAATCTCCACTTTCTGTCAAGCCCACTTTTTATCCCGATCCTTTCGCTTCTCCCGATTTCAAACTTCTCTTCCATCAAAGGACGAGAGATGAAAATTTCATCCCCAAGCAATGAAACGCCATTGAACCTTTTATCAATTTTAAACGCTTGACAAAATTTTGCTGGACCATTTGTTAGATTATATATGTCTTCAACACCACGAAATTTCTTCATTAACTCAACCCCACAAATTGGCTCAACAGCCCTTATCAAAACAGCAGATGGAAATCCTTCTCTTTCAGTCACAACATTAAAACAATAGTGCATCCCATAAGTGAAATAGACATATGCGTGTCCGCCTTGAAGGTACATTATTTTGTTCCTTTGTGTTTGCCCTCCAAAAGCATGGCTTGCGGGGTCATCTTCTCCAATATACGCCTCCGTCTCAACAATTTTTCCTGCAAGAATTCTATCCCCGAGTTTCCTTACTATGATCTTGCCGAGAAGCTCTCTTGCTATTTTCAATGTCGGTTGTAAATAGAACCCAATATCAAGCTTCCTCTCAATAAAATCTCGTATCAACTTCATAATGCTCATTTAGAAATTTGCGACTGGAATTCACGAATGATTCTTTCTATCTCCTCTTCACTTATCCCAGAGCCGTAAATTTTTTTCTCACTTTCAACGGTTTTCTCCTTTGCCCACATCGGCGGATTACCCGCCTTCAACTTTATCCTTTCCTCAATCTCTTCAATTATGTTTTTCACATCCCTTTTAATTTCGGGGGAGCTGGAAAATCTTTTTGCATACGAGATTTGAATTCTGTTACCCTCAATATCGTGAAGTGGCAAAAGCTCATAGGCAAGACGTTTTATCTGAATTAAATGTTTCGCCGTCACATTTTCAGAAATAATAGAATGACCCAAAGTTCCTGGACCAAGGGTCATTGACGGATCAAGCCCCGTCGTAAATCCAACGGCTCCAAGTGCAGCTACCGTGTTAACGAGAACTCTAAAAGCTGGTTTTTCAAGAGCAAACTTTACAATTATATCTGGGTCACTTGAATGTATAACCATCGTATGTCCGAGCCCTCCAAATTCAAGAAGTTCAATACATCTGTGGCAACCCTCCCGCCAACCGTCAACAGTGTAAAAGGCAAGTATTGGTGAAAGTTTTTCAACTGAAAGAGGATATTGTCTCCCAACACCTTCAAGTTCAGCAATCAACACAGTTGTTTGTTCAGGAACCGAAAAACCTGCCTTTTGCGCAATATATGCAGCTGGCTTACCGACAATCTCAGGGTTTATTCCACCTTGTGGTGTCAGTATTATCTTTTCAAGCTTCGCCTTCTCATCTGGATCGCAAAAATAAGCCCCTTTTTTCCTAAACTCGTAAATAACTTGTTCCCTTATAGGCGAGTCACAAACAACAGCATTTTCAGCCGAACAGAGCGTTCCATAGTCAAATGTCTTACCAAAGACAATATCGGCAACCGCTTTCTTTATATTCGCGGTCCTCTCAATAAACGCGGGAACATTACCCGAACCAACCCCATAAGCTGGCTTTCCAATGCTGTAAACCATCTTAACCATCTGCGTGCTCCCAGTGGCAAGTATCAATGAAACTTCACGATGTTTTAGAAGTTCCATTGTCCCTTCAATTGCAACCTCAGTCATACACTGGAACAAATTTCTCGGTGCGCCAGCCCTTTCAGCTGCGCTTTGCATTATCTGAATCGCCTCATAAGTGCACTTAACAGCTCTCGGGTGAGGACTTACAACAAGTGCATTTCTTGTCTTCGCAGAAATCAGGGCTTTAAACATTGCTGTTGAAGTCGGATTTGTCGTCGGAATTAAAGCTGCTATAACACCCATCGGCTCAGCAATTTCAACGACCCTTTTCTCCTTATCGTAATTTATGACGCCAACTGTTTTTAAATCCTTTATGGATTCGTATGTAAACTTCGTTGCAAACTCATTTTTCAATTTCTTGTCCTCCCATTTACCAATCCCGGTTTCTTCAACAGCAAGCTTCGCAAGTCGTTCCGATGCCTCATATCCAGCTTCAAACATTGCACGAACTATTTTATCAACCTGTTCCTGAGAATAGCTTTTGTATTCAAGAAATGCCTCTTTCGCTTTTGAAACAAGTTCTCGCGCTTGTTGAATTGAAATTAAATCCTTATGCGCTAAATCAATCGGCATATCATTTCAGTTTTGTTTTCACTCCATTAAAATTGTCTTCGGATGCCAAAGCGACAAACCAGAACTTTCATCAAAAACCCTTTCAAGGATTTCCCCCTCGTACTCCTCTATAAAAATCTCGCAAGCGAAAACGACCGTTCCTATCATCAAATGCCCGCCGAAACATTTACCCTCTTCATCCGCAAGTGTTATATGACAATGAACAAACGGCTGACCATTAAGTAAGCTCACATTGCCAGTGCAATTTAAAATTTCCATTGGTTTGTTAAGTTCATGATTGTAATATTTTTTCTCAGTTTGATTGTAATATGCAACCACTGCTTTCTTAACGGCACCTATAGCTGTAACTTTGCCAATTTTTATACCCTCCTCCCTGCAAATTTTGGTGATTGAATCAAGTAAATCAGCCCCCTCCGGAAGACGACCGATGTAAGTTCTGCGAATTGAGTATTGTTTCCTTGACATTAAAAATTTCTCCATTTTTAGTTATCAAATAAGCCAGGTTGTTTTTCAGAGCGCGTTTTTATAAAACCGAAATGCCTGTATGCAAGCTCTGTTGCAACCCTACCACGAGGAGTTCTCTTGATAAACCCTTCCTGAATTAAATATGGCTCATAAACCTCCTCAATTGTGCCCTCCTCTTCACCAACAGCAACAGCTATAGTTCCTATACCAACTGGACCACCGTTGTATTTTTCTATTATCGTTAAAAGAATTCTCTTATCCATATCATCAAGTCCGTGCTCGTCAACATCAAGTGCTTTAAGAGCATATTCAGCGACCTCCTTAGTTATCACGCCACCATATTCGGCAAGATTTTTATCAGCTTGAGCGAAATCCCTTGATCTTTTCAATAACCTGTTCGCTATCCTCGGTGTCCCCCTTGACCTTCGCGCTATTTCATAAGCGCCTTCTTCAGTTATCTGGATTTGCAAAATCTTTGCCGAACGCTTTATGATTTGACAAAGTTCATCGGGTGTATAATAATCAAGCCGAGCACTTATGCCAAACCTCGCCCTCAATGGAGCAGTTAAAAGCCCAGCCCTGGTAGTTGCACCCACAAGCGTAAACCTAGGCAAATTTAACTTAACACTTCTCGCATTAGGACCAGTATCTATCACTATATCAATTTTAAAATCCTCCATCGCAGAATAAAGATATTCCTCAACTACCGGGCTAAGGCGATGAATCTCGTCAATAAAAAGAACTTCCCTATCACTTAAACTTGTCAAAATCCCAGCAAGGTCACCAGGTTTCTCAATGACAGGACCTGAGGTCACTTTTATTCCAACCCCAAGTTCATTTGCAATTATATAAGCAAGTGTTGTCTTACCAAGCCCCGGAGGACCAGTCAAAAGCACATGGTCAAGGGGTTCCTCCCTCATTTTAGCAGCCTGTATGAAAACCTTCAAATTATTGACAATTTTTTCCTGCCCGACAAAGTCGTCAAATTTTAAAGGTCTTAATTGCTGATCAACCTCAACATCAATCTCAAGCTTTTCAGGGTTTGTATAACCTGCTCTTGGCATAAAGATAAGCTTGCCTTGTTTTTGCTTAATTTAAAAACAATCGGAGAGAATATCAACTTTATCCCCCGCTAAAAAATAAAAGGGGCGGTTTTTAAACCGCCCCGTATAAACTACTTCACAAACATAAGCTTCTTACTTTCAACAAATTTACCAGCCCTCAATGTGTAAATGTATGTCCCACTTGCAAGGTCCTTGGCATCAAAAATAACTTTATATCTCCCCGCTTCAAGTTCTTCATCAACAAGTGTCGCAACTTCCTGCCCAAGGATAGTATAAATTTTTAAACTAACTTTCTGCCTCTCCGGAATTGAAAATTCAATCGTCGTGCTCGGGTTAAATGGATTCGGATAATTCTGCTTCAGCTCATAACCAACAGGAATTTCATCGCCAATCTTTTCAACCTTCAAAGGAATAACAGGAAGCGTCCCCTGATAAACCCATTTATCAACAGTCCAACCATAATATGATTGCGTGTAAAGATTTTTCTTCTCATCAAACTTCACATCATAAGGCGAAGTGTAGCCAGATGCATTTCCTGGCGTTGTCCCATCCGTTCTGGTGCTATAACCCCCGGTCATAATGTAATTCCATTTAGCAATATCAATAGTGTCAATCGGCTCGCCCGTCGTCCCGCTTACAACATAAATCCTTCCATAAGGATATCCCATTGATAAAGGCGAGGGTCTCCAAACAGCACAAGCTATAAATAAAAGATTATTCTCGTCTAAATACTCTAAACCGATCGGCGTTCCTTTCCACATAGAAGAACCACCTGTATCAGCTTCACCGAGTTGGAAATTAAACTTTGAGTCAACTTGATAACCGGTTTGAGGTGAGCCGACATATTTAACAACTTTCCTTTCTGTTGTGTCACTATAGGACACAAACAACCACGAACCATCGCTATTTACTTCTATACCTTTGTAAACCCCATCCGGAAGGTCAATTTTTAAAATTGGCGTCGCGGTATGCGTTATCCAAGCATTTGGATCACTTTTGATTGATGGAAAGATTTTAATGTCATCATCTCGGCCATAACTACTGTCGTTAATTACATAAACTCTCCCTTGAGAATCAAGATCAAGCGCAAAGATTATATTATCTCCCGTTTCAAGCCGATAGGGGGTCGGCAAAATTGTGTCGCCTGTGAATTTGAAAACAAGAATGTTGTGCATATCATCATTTAAAGGAAAAAAAGAATTGTTATAATTGTGCGCATGACACCACCAAGTTTTATTTTTTATTCAAGCACAATTTAAATAAGCCCAATTTTAATGTCAAGAGAAAAGGTATGAAAAACCCATCCCCTATGAAAATTTGTGCCGAGGGCGGGACTCGAACCCGCACGGGTTTCCCCACACGCCCCTCAAACGTGCGCGTCTACCAATTCCGCCACCTCGGCAAAAGTCATTTTAAATATAGCAAATCAAGATTTTAAAATCAAGAATTAAAAAAGAAGGGAAGGGATTTCCCCTTCCCCTCAAAAAATTATCTATAAAACACCCTTAAACCGAACTGCAAATATCTTGGCGCATATGAACTATTTGGCTGTCCAAAATTAGCTAAAGGATTTCCACTGGCATCATACATACGATTAAAGTAACCCGCTGCGTTAAACCAATTGAAAACATTAAAGGCATCAAAAATTAAAGCAATTCTATAATAGCCAAATTCAAATACCTTGCTCAACCTTATATCAACTATCTTATACCAATACCTGACCTTCCTCCAATCAAGCGTCCAAATACGCGTATCGCCTGGCCAATCATCTCCATAGAAATTATTATCATTCAAATCTCTGCCATCAATTACATTAAATGGTCTGGGCGAAGCCAAAGTTGCTATTCCACTGAATTGGAAACCAAATGGCAAATTAACAATCCAATTTAAAACAAAACGATGTCTTTCATCTGCACTGCTCCTTTGCATCCTATAGCTTGATGCAAAAGGATATGCCGGTGGGGTCACGCCATCAAAATCTGAATAAGCCCAAGATAAAGTGTATGACAATTGCAAAGTATAACTTTGCGTTTTGTATAAAAAGTTAGTTAAGAAGCCATGGTAAAAAGCTCTTCCATAACTACCCCAAAGATAAATATCACCATAATTATCCGAAATCGCCCGCCTCCCCTGACTTGGTATAAAATAGTTAGCATTCGTTTGAACATATAACGCCGTTGCCTTATTGTTAATATAATCAATGCTAAAAGCAAATGTTGGTGTCAATTGCTGAGCAAATCCAATTGACCATTGATAAACAGATGGAGTCAACATTTTGTTGTGCAAAAGATAAAGTGTCGGGCGTGTCCGCCCTTGCCCCTGAAGAATCCTTTGCCTTAACTCATTTGGATCAGTTGTCCCAGGATTTATGAAAGTATATATCCCCCATTTTGAATATAACTGCTCAAAATAACCTATGAAATTAGGAGTCCTATCAAAAAATATCCCATAACCACCCCTCAAAATCATTCTACCTGTCCCAAATACATCCCAATTGAAACTTAACCTTGGAGCGAAATTATCAAGGTCATTTTTTCTATCACCCTTGTTCAAGTATTCAGGTGGAATCTTCTCGGCTATTTCCACACTATCCGCCCAACGAACCTTGAATTTATTGTTCAATATGTCTATATCAGCATCCCACCTCAACCCAAAGCTTACTGTTAACTGTGGAAAAGGAGTCCACCTATCCTGAATGAATGCTCCAATCGTATAACCATTTAAGGAACCCTCAGCGTCATCTGTAGTATAAGGATTTGTGAAACCAATTCCAATCGTTGCTGTCTGGGGCAATGTGCTTGTATCAGTTGGGAATACAAACTGACCATAATAATAGTATGGGAACCACGGCTTATTTATAGCTCTGGTGACCTCAATACCAGCTTTTATAATATGGTCACCATAAAAATCGGAGAGATTGTAGGTAAATTTATTAACCAACCTATAATGATCTTCCGCTAACCTTATCGGAAAAGTTCCCCTACCTAACGAAATGCTCGGGTAAATATACGCCGGACCCGTTTTTATGAGCGGTTCATCGTGTCTCCATCTCAAATAGTGCAACGACAACTCATTCATAGCGTTTCGCGATATGATCCAAGTATCCTTAAAGTGAACAGAATTGATATGATACTTGCCATATATTCCCGCTGTGTAGGCGAATGTCCCACCGAAGTAAAACTTGCTGTCCATATACCTGGTAACCCAAGTCAAATCAAAAGTATGTGAAGTTTCATACTGATACGTTAACTTAACAACACCAGTATGATTCGCCGTTGGTGAATCAAATGTCCCTCTATATGCGTCCCATATGCCCGGATTATAAGCAGGGCGACCCGGAACAACATCAATAAAGTTTTTCTCATTGTTTAACTCATATGATGCGAAGAAAAACATCCTATCCCGAATAATTGGTCCAGATATGGCAAAGCCAAACTGCTGTCTTTTGTAATTTGGTTTGACTTTTTGGAACGGACCCCTTGAATTCAAACCCTTATCCCTGAGATTAGCAAAAGCTGTCACTTTGAACTCATTCGTTCCACGAGGTGTTATAGCAGAGATAACATATGCAGTTCCCCTTGTATACTCTGGGTCAAAAGCATTTAATACAACCCTAAATTCCTGAACTGCTTCCTGAGGCATCGGAGAACCTGTCTGAGGTATACCAACGATATTTCCATTAAAGTAGCTTTTCCACTCCATACCATCAACATAAAATTGAATAAACCTCAACGGTGGCAATGAACCAGCTTCTGGCAACGCTCTCCCACCAATAGGGGCATATGCCTTCACCCCAGGAGCTAATGCAGCCAACTGCATAACATTTCTCGTGTCAAGAGGTAAGTTCACAATCTGCTCCCTTCTCACAGGCATTGAAACATCTGTTCGTTTAACCTCAAAAACCGGCACCTCAGCTGCAACTTCAACCGCACCCAAAGGGATCGCCTCGGAAACAAGCGTAAAGTTCACAACAGCTGTTTGACCGACGAGAACTTCAACCCTTCTCGTCTCGGTCCTAAAACCAACGAACGAAACAACTATTTCATATCTTCCCGGCTGTAACCCACCTATGAAGTAACTTCCAGATTTTGTGGTTATCGTTCCACGAACTAACCCAGTTTCAACATTTTTTATCACAACATTTGCATTGGGCAACGGATTCCCTTCGTTGTCAACCACGCGACCTTCAATTTGAGCCGTTGAAACCTGCGTGAAAACATCTCCCCCTAAAATGATTAGGATTAAAAATGAAATAATTAACCTCATCATGGCGGTCTCCGTAGTTTAATTTGAATTTTCAAATGAAATTTATAACTAATACACCTGAAAGTCAAGAAAAAAACGCAGGATTTTCTCACAAAACAAAAAAACTTGTAATCACTTACACCCCTACCACCCAAAACTTGACTTTTTACACATCCTTTATTATATTTTATTTAGATTAAATCTAAATTAATAAAACGATGCTAAAACTTTTCGCAATTTTGCAACTTATATCGCTGATATTACCACCGCCACAAGGAAAAAGCTATTATCTAATGGGAACATACTCATACATTGAGATGCCAAGCGCGGACCTTAACAAAAAAGCATACAAAATCCTGCACGACATTGAAACAAAACTTTCAGATTATATTGACTCGTCCGAGGTCTCAAGGATAAACGCAAATGCAGGAAAAAACTTCCTAAAGGTTTCAAGTATAACAATGGAAATGATAAAAAAAGCAATTGAAGTGTCAGAGAAAAGCTTTGGGTATTTTGACATAACAATCGGTGCCCTGACGATAAACGCTAAAAGGTTGAAAAAAATTGACGAATTTAGAGCAAAAGAACTTGTTAACTTCAAAGATATATTAATAAAAGGAGATAGTGTGATGCTTAAAAGAGAGAACATGGCGATTGACCCTGGAGGCATAGGCAAAGGATTCGCAATTGAAATGTGTTACAAGAAACTTAACTCAAAGAAAGGTTTCATCTCAATTGGCGGTGATATGAAAATATGGGGACATAAAAGAACGATAGCTGTGAGAGACCCAAGAAATGGCACATCATTGGTTCAAATGGTTAATTCAAAAGATGTTAGCATCTCCACATCGGGAAATTATTTGAGAAAGCACATTGAGACGCCAGAAGATGATGTGCTTCAAGTGACCGTTGCACATGAAGATGGAGGATTTGCTGATGCTTATTCAACCGCAATCTTTGCGATGCCAGAAAAAATGAGAAGAAAATTTATTGAAGATAACCCGGATGTTGGAGTCTTAATCGTCTACAAAGATGGCTCAATATTTATTAACAAAAGGTTTATGGAATTTTTTGAAATCTTGCTCTTCAAAACAAATTCGGAAAAACAAAGGAGGAAAAATTAACCATGATTAAGAAATTAATGTTGATCGCATTAACACCACTTCTATTACTCTCACAAACGCAAGATGAAAAGATAAAGCAACTTGAGGAAAAAATTAAAAAACTTGAAATGCAGATATCACAATTTCAAATTCAATCCGAAGAAACACAAAGATTGCGCCAAGAAATTGAAGCAATTAAAGAAGAAATCAGACAATTGCGCCTTGAGGTGGCAATGCCAGAGATAGAATTGAAATCATACTTCGGACTTGGTCCAGCAGCTTCAAAAATTTATTACACTCCCAGAGGTCTTTCAATAGCTGGTTACGGTGAAATTACATATGAGAATTTCCTTGATAATTCAAAAACTGACAGAGGGGATGTCCTGCGCTTTATCCCCTATATCGGTTATAAGTTCTCGGATAAAATCCTTGTTAATTCAGAACTTGAAATTGAACACGCTGGAATTGGTAATGTCGCAAGTAGGAAACCAGAAGTTTATGTTGAATTTTTGTATGTTGATTTCATTTTGAGTTCAAAATTTAACCTCAGAACAGGTTTATTTCTCGTCCCTTCAAGTAGAATGAACGAATATCACGAACCGCCGGTTTTCTTCGGGACATTGAGACCTGATGTTGAAAGATTCATAATTCCAACCGTTTGGAGAGAAATTGGAATTATGGCTTATGGAGATATACTTAACGGGCTGTCTTACAAGCTTGGAATTATGAATGGATTGAGAACTGATTTGATCGCAACTTGGATCTCTGATGGAAGACAAAGAGGTGCTACTGTTAACTTTGATAAATTTGCGGGTGTGTTGAGATTTGATTTATCAGGTATAAAGAATCTTAACATAGGCACTTCTTTCTATTATGGTGGAGGAAGCGATAAAGCTGGAGCTGAACAAAAAGGAAATGAAAGCGCACTGTTTAGATTGTGGCTACTTGAGGCTCAATATCAGATTGGAAATGCATCGGTCAAAGGTCTTTATGCACTTGGTAGCGCTTCTGGAAATTCATCTTACACCTCAAAAACACGCTCCAAACTCGTTTACGGTTTTTATGTTGAAGCGGGTTATAATATCATTCCATTGCTTTACCCTGAATCAATCGTCTCCCTTTCCCCATTTATCAGATATGAAAGATACGATTTAAATCGTGATGTCTTCACAGGTAATGCCGATCCATCTAAAAACAGAAGTGTTCTAACGCTTGGAATTGACTTCAAACCCCATCCTCAAGTTGTTTTGAAAATGGACTATCAAATTCGCAACACGATGTCAAATTTACAAGTCGGGAAAGGAACAGGATTAGATGAGTGGAAAATTGATCAGTTCAACTTGGGGCTCGGCTTCATATTTTAATGTAAGCCATTTTGAGGTTAAACCCGCCTGGGATTCCCCAGGCGGTTTTTAAAACAAAAAATTAAACACTATGTCAACCCTTTTATTAACTTTTCTACTTTTTCAAATCGGGAAACCAGAAAAGATTTTAAATGAAATTTACCCCAACTCCAAAATTGAGATAAAAAATATCGTCCTTTCTGAAACGCAAAAAAATAAGGTTAAAGAACTCTCCGGGGTTGAAATTGAAGGCAAGCTCGTAACATTTTACCTTGTCAAATTTAACGATCAAGTCAAATTTTACGGTTTCGTAGATGTGCATATCGTTAGGACTCTACCAGAGGTTGTGCTTTATGTTTTAAATGAGAGAGGTGAAATTGAATTAATTCAAATTCTCTCTTTTAAAGAACCGCCCGAATACAAAGCAGATGATAACTGGTTGAAATATCTGAAAGGCAAAACACTTGGTAAAAATCTTTTGCGTTTGCGCCGAGATGTCCCAAACATGACCGGTGCAACACTTACAGCAAAAGCGATAACCGACAATGCAAGAAAAGTCATCGCACTTTGGAAAGTGATTTTTGGTGAAGTGAGATGAGATTCTTTTGGACTGGAAACTTAAAAAATCCAAAGCCGATTGGTTTTGCTTTGTCTTTTTTCATCCTTTTCCTTATTCTATTCTGGATTGGAAATTTTGTTAACTTTTGGTTCAAGTTTGAATTTTCAGTTGAAAAGATCGGCAATTATCTTTTCGGTGAGCCAGATTTCCCATTGAAAATTTCACCAGCGCAAGTTCTGGAAGAAGCGCACATAAACTTATTCGTCATCGGAATTTTATTTTTATGTCTTTCAGCTTTGTTAATTTACTCACAACTAAAAGATAGAGCAAAAATATATCTTATCGCTTCCACCAGCGTCTCTGGAATTATTTACATTTTTATTGATCTTTTAATTTTATCCCTTGGGCGGGAATTTTCATGGCTGAAAATTTTCGCGTTTTCGCTTTTCCAATTAGTAATATTAATTGCCTTAATAATCATTATAACCTTTCCAAAACTTGACAACAGAAATGGGAAAAAATTTATCGCCTATATCGTCTTCATCTTCGCAATCTTAAATTTAATCTTCGTTGTGATAAACCTTTTCGTCTATTCAGAGAAGATCGGTCTTTCAATTTCACAAACAGGTGATTATTATTTGGGTAATCCTCAAAAACTCATAAAGCAAAAATCAATTCAAGGCGCAATTTCAATCTCACAGCTTCATTTCCTGCCGATGGCGATTTACATTTTAACATTAGCCCATTTCATTTATCTTGTTAACGAAAAATTTAACCTCAGCCTCACACTTCTTCTTTTTTCAATGTCTTTAATTGACAACATATCGGGAATTTTAATTTTATACTTCGGTAAGGTCTTTGCGGTTGTCAAATTTATTTCCTTTCTCTCCTTGGAATTCCTTCTCTTTGTGTCATCATTATTAATCATTTTAAAGATGATAAGTTCAAAGTTCAACTTCCCCAATCGCGGGCGTATCTGAAATCAATATTTATTGTTCTATATGAAATTTTCGCAATGATCGGCGGACGCCTTTTGAACTGATTTCGCTGAACCATAAGTTTCACCTTTTCAATTAACACCCTTTCAAATCCAAGTTCAATTAATTCTTCATCCGCTTTTCTTTCATCAACCATGAAGTAAAGCAGTTTATCAACCTCTTTATAAGAAATACCAAGCTCGTCCTCATCCGTTTGTCCAACCCAAAGGTCGGCGGTTGGTTTTTTCTCTATTATTTTTCTTGGAACCCCAAGCTCTTCAGCAAGTTGCCAAACCTGCGTTTTATACAAATCACCGAGAGGATTTATAGCACTTGCCATATCGCCATAGAGAGTACCGTAACCAAGAAGAAGTTCAGTTTTGTTGCTTGTCCCAATCACGAGAGCTTTCTCACGAGCTGAAAGGTCATATAAAATTATCATTCTCATCCTCGCCATGACATTCCCGCGTCTGATGTTGTTCATATCTGGAAACCTTTCAAAATATGGCTCACACATTGGAGTTATATCAATTAATTCGCTCCTTATCCCAAGATTTGAAATGACAAGTTGTGCATCTTCAATGCTATCTCGCGAACTCGTCTTGTAAGGCATCATCACACCAAGGACATTTTCCTTACCGAGGGCTTCGGTTGCAAGATAAGCTGAAACAGCCGAATCAACCCCACCAGAAACACCTATCACTGCTCTGTTAAGACCAAACCGTGTTGTTTCCTTTCTTATGAAATCAACGAGAATCTTGCGCACAAACTTTGTGTTAAGCTTTAAGTCTTTAGACCTTTCAAGTATTTCCATAGTTTGAACCAATGATTAATTTTCAATTTTCGTTACCTTATTTCCTCTTTTTTGATAACTTCTTCCGCACCTTTTGCAGACCGCTTTACTTTTTTTGAAGTTTATTTTTTCTCCACATTCACAAACCCAACCTGTCAACTTTGCTGGGATGCCGGTGACGATTGCATAGTCTGGGACATCCCTTGTAACAACAGCACCTGCTCCAACCATTGCCCAACGCCCTATCGTTATACCGCAAAGTATCGTCGCATTTGCCCCAATTGTAGCACCTTCACGAACAAGCGTCGGAATCCATTTGCCACCTTTGGGATATTTCGCCCTTGGGTTGATGTCGTTTGTAAACACAGCCGAGGGACCTACAAAAACATAATCCTCAAGCGTCACAAGATCGTAAACAGAGACATTATTTTGAATTTTTACCCCATTCCCTATCACAGCCCTTGACCCAATGAAACAGTTTTGTCCTATGACACAATTTCTCCCAATCTTTGCCCCACTCATAATATGCGTGAAATGCCAAATCTTTGTCCCTTCACCAATTTCACAAGGTTGATCAATCACAGCTGTTTCATGAGCAAAGTAATTTGATCCCATTTTCAATTTAACACCGTTATTTCTTAATGATTCACTCGCAAGTTCAAGAACTTTCAATACATTTATTGACTCTAACCCATCCGTCAACGGTTTTTTTCTTAAATTAACACATTCAACGAAATGAAGACAAGCATTCCTCAGAGGTTCATCTTTAGGTATATCAATGACTTCTACATCGGCTTTTTTAGCAACTGGGAGAGAATTAATCCATTCAACTTTGTGTGGATAAAGCACAAGTTTATTTTCCCTTTCTGTATCATCAAAGACAGCCATCTTCTTCGTCCCTATGACAACGAGTTTTTGCTCCTTGTATGGATGAATCCAACTGACAAAGATATGAGCCCTGATTCCATTTTTAAATTCAAGATGCGTAACAGTTACATCACACGGTATCTTTGAAATATCATTTAAACCGCTTGAATTTGCTTGAGTATCTTCTGTAAAGAAATAACTTCCGCCAAAAGAGGAAACTTTTTCCGGCACTTCACCCGCAATTGAAAGTATCAGGGAGACATCGTGCGGGGCGAAACTCCAAAGCGTGTTTTCCTCACGCCTAAACTTTCCAAAATTTAACCTGTTTGAATAAATATATTTTATTTCGCCAAGTTCTCCATTTTTTATTAGGTCTTTAAGCTTCTGCACAGCGGGATGATACTGAAGGACATGGTCAACCATTAAAATTAAATTTTTCCCCTCGGCTATTTTCACAAGTTCAACCGCTTCCTCAACTTTCAGCACCAATGGTTTCTCCACAAAAACATCCTTGCCCGATAATAAAAATTTCTTTGCAAGTTCATAGTGCGTTTCAGACGGCGTTGCAACTGCAACAGCTTTTATCTCGTCATCTTTAAGAATTTCCTCAATTGAATTCGTATAAATTGCACTATACCTCTCTTTAAGTTCATCAAAATTTGTCTCATTTATATCGCAAACTACTTTTAAAACGCCAATCTCATAAAAATTTCTGACAAGATTTTTCCCCCAGCTTCCCGAACCAACAACAGCGATGAACTTTTTCATACCATTTTCAATCATTTTTTATAAACAAGGAATTCATCACTCGTTCAACTATTCCAAGCTCAAAACCTAAGAGTGAAGGAACGGTATAAAACTTTACCTCATACTTTTTCAGTTTCAACTTTTCTCCAGCATATGCAATCGCTTGACTTAAACCACCGAATTCATCTACGAGCTTTAACTTGAGCGCTTGAGCTCCAGTGTAAACTTTCCCTTGAGCCAAATCTTCAACTTCATCAAGCGTCATATTTCTATTCTCCGCAACCTTTTGCTTAAATGAAATGTATGTATATTCAAGCATCTCTTCAACCTTTTTCTTCTCAATATCTGTCAGATGTCTTATGGGAGAAAACATATCTGAATGTTCCCCTTCTTTATATTGTTCAATCTTGATTTTGAGATTATCGTAAAGTTTTGAAATGACCGGTTTGGCAAAGACGACACCGATACTTCCAGTTAGTGTAGCTGGGCTTGCAAAAATTTTCTCCGAACCGCACGAGACATAATATCCACCGCTTGCTGCAATGTTACCAAAGGAAACCACAACCGGCTTCTTCTTCCTTGCTTCTTTAAGCGCAGTATAAATTTCATTTGAAGCAAGCGCAGAACCACCCGGGCTGTTAACTCTTAAAATTATCGCCTTAACGCTCTTATCCTTTACAGCCTGATGGATTTGCTTGACGATTGTTTCAGAACCAGTTATCCGCTCACTCAGAAAAGGAAACGGAATCGGCGGTTGACTTTCACCTGTTAGAATTGAACCATGGACACCTATAACAGCTATCTTCGGAACCTCACCCCAGGATGTTTCCCAATCCTTTCTCGCTCCGACTTTTACAAGATTCACTTTTTCATCATCGCGTTTATTAGCAAGTTTATTCACCATTTTTTTCGCCTCATTATAAAAACCTATCTCATCAACTATACCGAGCTCCTTTGCCCGCGATGGTGTCACAATGCTTGAAATTTCGCTGATCAAATCATCAGTGAATTCAATTCCCCTTGCCTTTGAAATCTGTTCCATCATCTGCCTATGAATATCCTCAGCAAGGGATTTGATAAGTTGCGCTTGCTCAGTCGTAGCTGAATCGGTGTAATAAGAGTGAAATGTTGACTTAAATTTTCCAGCGGTCATCGCATCCCACTCTATGCCGAACTTCTCAAAGAAACTTTTAAGCCGTTCAACATTTATAATCGCCCCATACCCGACTATCATACACTCAGGAGCGATGACGATTTTATCTACAACGCTTGCGAGGTAAAGTTCATTTACGCTTGCACTTTCACCACCGAGATAAGCAACAACTGGTTTCCCTGCTCTCTTGACTTTTTTAACCGCATCAACTATTTCCTGTGTAATCGCTTCAAGCTCATAGATTTTTATCTCCCCAGAAAAGGGATAAATTTTTAAAATCAACCCATTTATGTCTTTATCCTTTGCTGATCGTTCAATTTCAGAAACTATATCATGAACACTTCGCCTTGGCTTTGAAAAAATTGACGGCTGTTCTTTGTAATCGGGAATCACACCTTTTATTTCCACCTCAGCGATTCTCTTAACAGGATAAAATGAAGTTGGAAGAAACTCACTTGAATAAAAAGTTGAAATGGTAAATTTGGAGTTTATTTTGTTGCCGTTTGAGAAAAATTTAACTCCAGCGTTTTGAAAATTAATCGTAACCCCGAAAAGCAAAACTTTTTCCCTTTTGAAAATTTTTGAGTTATCAAACAATGCACTGATCTTCAAGCCATCAATAATTTTAAATTCAGCACCATACTTGTAATTTGAGTTTTTTAATTTACCTTTGTCATTTATATAAACATCCGCAGACAAGGTCAATCTATCATCACCTATCGGTCTAAGTCCTGCCCCAAATATGTATTTTCTTTCAAAAGGCGTTGCTCTGAAATATCTTCCTGTCAAGTTTTGAAGAACAAACGAAAATGCAACGAACTCAAATGGTCTTGAAAGAAATCCGATGTTAAATGATGTTTTAAAGGGTTCATCATTTACTTTAATGTAATCAATCCCAAATCCACCAGTGAAATTCCTTTTGCCAAAGCCGAGTGAAAAAGATAGAAGCGTCATTGAAGAATCGCCAAATTTTTCCGACTTTAAGCCCAACCCCGCTCTGTTATTTTGAAAAAGAAATCCCAAGTCAAAATTTTTTGATAACGGCTTGTTAAAAGTTGAAACATAAAAATTGAAGTTTGTATGATGTTTAATACCTGTGATCGCTGGATTAAACCTTATGCCATCGGCGCCCTCAGTTGTTGCGCTAAACAAATATCTTTCAATTATTGGAGGGTGAAGGGTCTGCGAGTGTAGGCTTAAAAACGCAAGAACTGAAATCAAAAAGGGGAAAATTTTAATTTTCATAAACACAAATCTTCTTTATTTGACTTGGCAGTGTAAATATAACACTTTGATAAAATTTTTAAAAGAGGTAAATTTTCAAAAAAACTTCTGGAAGTTTATGGAGGATAGAAAGTTAAAATACGGAGAAGAGGCAATCTTAAATGCACAACTTGAAACCTGGGAAAATCCATATCCCGACAGGGACTACAAAATTGAAATAACATTTCCTGAGTTCACTTGCCTTTGTCCAAGGTCAGGGTATCCTGACTTCGCAACGATAAGGATAACCTATATCCCCGATAAATATATCGTGGAGCTTCGCTCCCTTAAGCTTTACCTTAACAAATACAGAAGCGAGTATATATCTCACGAAGCAGCTACGAATAAAATTTACGATGACCTTGAGAAACTTCTAAAACCGAGATTTCTTGAAGTTGTTGGGGATTGGAATCCGAGAGGCAATGTTAAGACGATAATCACTGTCTCATCAAAGGATAAAGAAACGGTAAAGTAATCAAACTGCTGTTAAGACAATTTTCCCATGTTTAACTCCTTTTATACTTAGGGCGAGGTCTGCTATTTTTTTCAGTTCGCTTGCTCGCCCTTTCATGACAACAACTTCAAGGCAATGGTCTCTGTCAATGTGAATATGCGTTGTTGAAATTATTTTATCAAAATGCTCGTGTTGAATATCGGTTAATTTCTCCTCAAGTTCTCTTTTGTTGTGGTCGTAAACGAACGAGAAAATCCCAAAACAAACCTTATCTTTTTCAATTGCTTCTTCAACAAACTTTTCCCTGATCATATCCCTTATTGCTTCCGACCTATTGGTATAACCTCTTTGTTGTATCAAACGGTCAAATTTTTCAAGAAGTTCATTTTCCATTGATACGCCGAACCTAACGACATACTCCTTTTTCTTCATCTCGTCTTAAGCCCCTTTTTTATAACTTCCAGCATTTGTTCGTGTATCAAGCCATTGCTTGCGACGATCCCTTTCGTATAAATGTTGAAATCATTCCCATAAAAATCGGTGATTTTCCCACCCGCTTCCTCAACTATGATTTTACCTGCAGCTGTATCCCAGGGGTTCAAATCAACTTCCCAAAAACCATCAAGCCGGCCGCAAGCCACATAAACAAGGTCAAGCGCTGCTGAGCCAAGACGCCTTATCGCTTGCGCCTCCATCAAGAAATTAACAAAATGTTCTATACAATTGTCTGGATTTTCTTTGACATTGTATGGGAAACCAGTTGCAAGCATACTTTTTATCAATTTGTTCGTCTTAGAAACCGAAATTCTTTTCCCATTTAAAAAAGCACCTTTCCCCTTCTCAGCATAAAATAGCTCATCAAGGTTCGGGTCATAAACAACACCTAATATCACCTCACCTTTAAACTCAAGCGCAATTGAGACACAAAACACCGGAAATGAATGTGTGTAATTCGTAGTCCCATCAAGCGGGTCAATAATCCACCTGAAATCCGAACCCGGATTTGTCTCCCCGCTTTCTTCAGCAAGAATGCTATGATTTGGGAATCTACTTTTCAAAAAATCAATTATTTTCCTTTCAGACCCCTTGTCAATTTCAGTGACAAGATTTATCTCTTCTTTTTTCTTCTCAATGTTTTTAACTTTTCCGAGATTTAATTTCAAAAATCTCCCCGCTTCTTTCGCTGATTCAATCGCAACCGACAAATAGTCCATTTCTTTTAACTTTTTGTTTTCAAAATTCAATTCTTTTACTTTCCTCTGCCCCCGCTATAACTATCACACACTCGCCTTTCTTTTTCTTCCCCACAAAATAATTCACCACCTCAATGACATTCCCTCTTACTATTTCCTCATCAGGCATCGTCAAGTTAAAAGCAACGCATATTTTTCTATCAACGCCCAGAACCGCACCTATATCCTCAAGCACTGGGATTATCCTATAAGGCGTTTCAAATATTACAACGGTTCTCTGCTCTCCTTTTAATCTTCTCAGTTCTTCCCTTCTCCTTTGTCTTTTTTGTGAAAGCCAGCCATAATAAACAAACTTTTCAATGTTAAATCCAGATACGATAAGAGCAAGAAGCAAGGCCGAAGCCCCGGGAACAGGGACAATTTTTATACCTTCCTTTATCGCTTGTTTTACAAGCAATGACCCGGGGTCGGAAAAAACCGGAGTCCCTGCGTCAGAGATCAATGCGACATTCTTCCCCGATTTTAAGTCGTTTATAATTTTTTCAACTTTCAAACTTTCATTGTGCTCATTTAAAGTGTCAATTTCCTTTGGCTCTATCTGATAAGTTGATAAAATTTTTCTCCCTTCTTTAAGTTCCTCGCAAACTATCAAGTCGGCTTCCTTCAAAACTTTAAGGGCTCTAAAAGTTATATCATCGGGATTTCCAATAGGTGTGGCAACAAGATAAAGAGTCCCAATCTTAGGTGCTTCCATCACTTGTGGAAAATTTTGTTTTTAGCATAATTTATCAAAACCGTGAATTCAGATAATGAATTTATCAAATTTAACTTGAGCTTTTCAAATTTCGCCTCCCCTATTTTTCTCTTCAAAGAAGCGGTGGAATCAATTGTATAAACTGCAAACCTATGATAAACTCCGTTAACTTTTCTCCCGTTTGTCAAAACGTAAACACCTTCATATCCACATTCAAACGCTATGCGAACTATATTTTCATCATATCTACTGAAAGGTGGGGCAAATGACTTCACCACCGTGCCGAGATTTTTTTCAATTTCATACTTTGACGAACCAACTTCAAACTTTACATCTTCATCATCAAGAAGCGTCAAAGCGCGATGATTCGCCGAATGGGAACCAATCTCCCAGCCATTGTCAAATAAAATTTTGATCTGATCCCAATTCAAATGCTTAAACTTTATACCAAAGCCAAAATCCCAATCGTTTGATTTCCCAACAAAGTTTGAAATAACGAAAACCGTTGCCCTAAAGCCATATCTTTTCAAAATCGGAAACGCATAGTGAAAAACATCCTCATATCCATCATCAAACGTGATGCATACAAATTTTTCATCCGTCGCATTTAAACCCCTCGCCTCGGAAACAGTTATCCCTTTATAACCCTGCTTGCTTAAAAACTTTATCTGCCTTTCAAACTGACCAGGCGAAACCCTCGTTATCCCAAATTCAAATTTTGTATCAACTTTGTGATATGTTAAAATTGGAATTTTCATATCCCGGTATGACCGAAACCACCAGAAGCTCTTTTTGTTGTGTTAAGTTCTTTAACCTCATCCCATTCAATTTGCACATATTTAGATATAACCATTTGAGCGATCCTGTCACCTCGCTTAACAACAAAGTCATCTTTCCCGAGATTTATTAGGATCAACTTAATTTCACCGCGATAATCTGAATCAATTGTGCCTGGTGAGTTTAGCAAAGTTATCCCGTAATTTAAAGCAAGCCCGCTTCTTGGTCTTATTTGCGCTTCATACCCTGGTGGAAGTTCTATAGCGATTCCCGTTGGGATTAGTTTTATCTCACCTGGCTTTAAAATAACATCTTCCGTTACATCAGCGAAAAGGTCCATACCGGCTGAACCCTCAGTTGCATAAAATGGCAATGGAATATCAGAGTTATCTCTGAGTCGGGTTATTTTGACGGTGATTTTTTCCATTTTGAATAGAAAAATTTTAAAGCGGGGGCGACTGTATGTCGCCCCTAAAAAATCACTTAAATAAAGCGGAGAATAATTGTTCGTGGAATTTAGCAAGCACAACTCCAAAGACAAGGGAAACAATTGACATCAACTTTATAAGTATATTCATTGAAGGTCCACTTGTATCTTTGAACGGGTCACCAACGGTATCACCGACCACAGCTGCTTTATGCGCATCCGAACCCTTTCCGCCAAAGTTTCCAGCCTCAATGTATTTCTTTGCATTATCCCAAGCCCCACCACCATTTGCCATAAACAAAGCGATCATCACACCCGAGGCAATTGCTCCAGCTAAAAGTCCTCCAAGTGCTTCAGGACCAAGGACAACCCCAACAAGAATAGGAACAACTATAGCAAGAATCCCTGGCAAAAGCATCTCCTTCAATGCGCCAGCGGTTGCTATATCAACACATTTTGCTGTGTCTGGTTCAGCTTTGCCTTCAAGAAGCCCTGGTATCTCCCTGAATTGTCTCCTTACTTCTTCAACTATCTTAAACGCACTTTTCCCAACAGCTTCCATTGTTAAAGCCGCAAATAAAAATGGCATTCCAGCACCAATTAAAAGTCCAATAACTGTGTTAGCATGCATCAAATCAATTTTGTTAAGTCTAATCGTTTGTGAATATGCTGTAAAAAGTGCAAGTGCTGTCAATGCAGCAGAACCAATAGCAAAACCCTTCCCAATTGCAGCGGTCGTGTTTCCAAGCGCATCAAGTTTATCGGTTATTTTTCTTACTTCAGGTCCAAGGTGAGACATTTCAGCTATACCACCCGCATTATCTGCAATCGGTCCATACGCATCAACCGACATCGTAATTCCTATCGTCGCAAGCATACCAACAGCCGAAATAGCTATACCATAAATACCACCAGTTATGTAAGAAATGAAAATCGCAATAGCTATAGCAAGCACTGGATATGTCGTGCTTTTAAAACCAACCGCTATACCAGTGATTATATTTGTCGCTGCACCAGTCGTAGCAGATTGAGCAATTGATTTAATCGGTGAGCCCGATGTATAATACTCACTTAAAAGCCCAATGGCTATCCCTGCAAACACCCCGGAGACAATTGGCCAGAAATATTTCAAATCACCAACAAGATTTTTCACGACAAAATATGAAATAACGATAAGCAAACCTTCAGCTACAAATGTTGAATAACGCAGAGCTTTTTGAGGATCAATGTTCTGAAAAACTCTTATTGAAAGTGTTGCAAGAAAAGAAGCTATTGTCCCAAACATTACAATGGCAAGGGGAAGTATCATAAAATTTTCTTTATTTGAAGGCATTGTTGTCCCAACTGCGATAGTTGCTATAACAGAACCGACATAAGATTCAAAAAGGTCAGCTCCCATTCCAGCAACATCACCGACATTATCTCCGACATTATCAGCTATAACTGCTGGATTTCTCGGGTCATCCTCAGGTATGCCAGCTTCAACTTTTCCGACGAGGTCAGCCCCAACATCAGCACTTTTTGTGTAAATTCCACCTCCAACCCTTGCAAATAAAGCGATTGAACTTGCACCCATCCCAAAACCAGTTATCACCGTTGGGTCATTTTTGAAAAGCAGATAAAAAATTCCAAGACCGATTAACCCTACACTTGCAACCGTCATTCCCATAACTGCTCCACCAGTAAAGGAAACGACAAGAGCCTTATTTTGACCCTGCATAGCTGCTTGTGCTGTCCTTACATTTGCACGGGTTGCAGAGGTCATACCAATAAATCCAGCAACCATTGAGGACAACGCTCCGCTTACAAACGCGATCGCAGTTTCAATTCTTATCACAGCCCACAAAATAACGAACATAACGACAATAAAAAATACCAAAGTTGAATATTCCCTTTTGAGGAATGCAGATGCCCCTCTTTGAATAAGACGAGCGATCATTTGCATTCGCTCATTACCCGCTGGTTGTTTCAGAACATAAGAAAACAAATAGAGCGCGTATAAAATACCAAGAACACCAACAATCGGAACCCAAATTTCAAGCGACATCAATTAAAACCTCCGCTTTGTTTTTGATTTGCGAATTAAATTGAAATTTAAAATAAATTTAAAAATCGGTTTTTAAATTTTCAAGATATGCCAATTGAAGGGCAACTTTAAGGAAGGCAAAAAGAAAAAGGGAGAGGATTGTTAATCCCCTCCCAAAATCTTATTACTTTACTAAAATCATCTTTTTCACATCAACGAACTTGCCCGCCTCAAGACGGTAGAAGTAAATACCACTTGGCAAACCGCTTGCATCAAATCTGACATTATACCGACCAGGTTCTTGCTCACCATTGACCAAAGTGGCAACTTCCTGACCAAGCAAATTATAAATGACTAATTTAACTTTTGCCCTAACAGGTAAATCGTATGATATTGTAGTTGCCGGGTTAAACGGATTCGGATAATTTTGATACAAAGCAAATGTTGAAGGAATCCCAACAGTCTCATCACGAGTAACATTTGTAATAATGGCGGAACTAACAAATGCTCCAGTTGCTGGATTGAAGAAAAGAACTAATTCCTTTTTAATGAGCTTGTCCTGTTCAAACTTCTCACCGCTATAATCAGCACCCCAATAAATCTGACTCGTGTCTATCCCAAATTCCGAAAACGGCACTTGACCGAGATAAAAAATCAAGCTGGTCAAATAATCAACCGAATCGCTTCTAAATGCACTCCCACCATTTGCTTCAGCTCGTAATAAAATTTCAGGGCTATCAAGATATGAACCAATATCAGTCAATGCCCTATTGATTTCAAAAGGCAAAATCCAAACTGAATCTACCGTTGTTGAACCAAAGAAATAATGAACTGAAAATTTACCCTTCGTTGGACTCTCATATCCGTAACTTAAAAATGTTCCCTTACCATCAATCAATGTATCACCTAAAAAACTATAATCAACGAGAAATACATACATCAATTTAGAGTCGCTTGCATAACTGCGTGCCAATGAATCAACCACTCCAAATTTTTCCTTTGCTGTCACAGGGTGAAGTGAAAACTCAGATTTATAAACAACCTCGCCCGTCACAGGATTAATAAACAATGTCAAACCTTCCGACCAATCAAGATTTGTATATCCAACCGTCCAGAATACTTCAGTTGTGTCAACCGGTCCTCTAAAAATTCTGCCCAATGAATAAAATATATTCGTTGCGTTAGGATTCTTGCTTCTGAAAGATGAACCGCCATTTGCCTCAGCTATAGCGAAAACGGAGTCACTATCAATGAAGCTTGCTGGAACTTCAACAAAATAAGCAAGTGTGTCAGGATAAGAGGTTGAGCTGATACCAAATGGACTTACAATTATATCAATGCTTACCTTTTGACTTGGAGAATAAAATTGGTAACCTGCAAAATATACCTTCCCATCAAGCGTATCAGGAAGCTCTGCGAAAGGTCCTTCGCCAGCAAAAACATATAAGAGTTTAGCATCACTTGCCATGCTTTGAGCAATTGCTTTCACTGTGTCAAGCTTTTCCCTGACGGTAAATGGTCTCAATTGAAATCCCCCAGATACATTTAATCCCGTCAAGTTTCCACCCGATACATTGACCGGGTCAGGTTGCCCGTCACCATTTTGATCATAAAATAAGAGCAAATCATTTTCAAAAGTAAAAATACCATCTCTACTTATATCAAACACAGCAAAAAGATAATATCTACCATCGCGAACATATTTTATTTGGAACGAGAAATCAGAGTTAATATTCGCAGCGTATTTTACATTGACATCTTCACCTGCAAATGGATTAGCATCAAGCAAAGCAACAACCCCCCACTTTGGATCAACGCTTGTCACCTTCTCCGGTATAGATAAGCTTTGAGACAAACGGAATATGTTAAACTCTGGAAGTTTGATGTTCAAATCCCTTCTAAAATTGTTCGCCCCCAAGATTTTTTCTAACGAAATCTTTGCCTCTTTAAAACTCAATTCAAATTTCCCCAAATTTACAGAAGTAACTCTTGGATTTGGAACCGTTACCGTTCCGCTCACAGTTCTTTGCCCAATTACTGGCGAAGTTGTAAAGTTAAGAACATAAGGGGTTGCAAGCAAGTCGCCATCCGTTGAATACGCACCCAACAAGATCACACAATAATCAGTATTAGGGCGTAGCTTTACCCAACCACCGACCTCGTTGGGTGATGGTCCCAAATATGGAGCGCCAAATTCAACTGAATCAATGGGATCAAAACTGAGAAAGTTAGACGGTCCAAGCGGTATATTAGCATCTCGTGGAAACGACTTTGTCAGATCAACATGTTTAGAAAAAACAAATTTTAAAAGTACTGAATCGGGCGCAGATTTAACCCCAAATTCTCCATCAGCAGGGGTTGAGCTAATGACAATAAAAGGTTGTTGTGATAAAGAGATGGAAAAGAATAAAATTAACAATGAAAAAATAATTTTTTCGCGCATGGTGACCACCCTTTTAGTTTGAAATTCAATTCAATATAAATAGAACCTTACAAAAAACAAAGTGATTTATGTCACATTTAAACCCGAGAAAATTTAATTTCTCCCCCAACGAAGACAGCTTTGATATGGTTTTCACCGAAAAAGTATGGTATCATTTGATAATCGTCAACATCAAACACCAAAATATCAGCCCTTTTTCCTACTTCTATACTTCCCGTTATATTTGAAATGCCAAGTGCTCCTGCCGAATTTAAAGTTGAAGCAACTATTGCCTCCTCAATTGTCATTCTCATTTGAGTGCAAGCGATTGTCAACATCAATTGCATATTTAAACTTGGGCATGAGCCAGGGTTAAAATCTGTTGCGATGGCAACTGGAATCCCAGCGTCTATTAATTTTCTTGCAGGTGGGTAGCGATAATTTAAAAAGAAAGAAACCCCGGGAAGCAAAACTGCAATTGCGTTTGACCTTGATAAAAGTTCAATGTCGCCATCGCTTACATTTTCAAGGTGATCAATTGAAATTGCTCCAACTTTGAGGCCAACCTTTACACCGCCACAGTTTGAAAACTGTTCTGCATGTATCTTCGGCAAAAGTCCAAATTTTTTGCCAGTGTTAAGTATCGTCTCGGATTCCTCTGGTGTAAAATAGCCATCTTCACAGAAAACATCGCAAAATTTCGCAAGATTTTTTGAAGCGATAAACGGAATCACAGTATCAACTAAAAAATTAACATATCCCTGTTTTTTATCTTTAAACTCCGGCGGGACCGCATGCGCCCCTAAAAAAGTCGGAACAGTCATCAAGGGATTTTCATTTATCTCATTAATGACTTCAAGGATTTTGATTTCATCTTCAAGGTTTAAACCATATCCACTTTTTATTTCAATTGTCGTCGTCCCAAATGTAAGCGCCTTTTCAGCATAATTTTTAGAAATTTCAAGAAGCTCCTCCTTCCTCGCTTTGCGCGTTTTTTCAACAGTTCTTATGATACCCCCACCCATTTCCGCGATCTGCTGATAGGTAAATCCCTTTATCCTTAAATTGAATTCATCTTCCCTTGTCCCTGCAAAAACGAGATGTGTATGAGAGTCAACAAACCCAGGCATCAAAACTTTACCCGTCGCATCATAAATTTCAACCTCATCATATAATCCAAAATTAAAATCAAGCGCTCGCCCAACCCATTGAATTCTCCCATCTTTTACAAGAACGCTCCCATTCTCAATCAAGAAAATCTCACCCTGTTTCTTACCGCGCTTAACACTTTCACCAAAAGACGCAACGGTGACAACCTGCTTAGCGTTATGAATTAAAATCATCTTCAACCCTCTTTTTTCAAGCGCTCAATCTCCCTGTTAACTTCCTCAAGCTCATCTTCAAGCTGTCTCTTATAATCCTCAAGCATCTCAATATACTCTTCCTTCGTGATATACGGACGAAATCCCGAACAGAAAGCTTCAAATGGTGGAAATCCAAATCCAAACCAAAATCCCCCAAACCTTCGCCCGAATCCTCTATGATGCCTTCGCCACCACATGGCAGATTAAAATTTTATTTCTTAAATAAATCTTTCAAAGCCGTCTCTATTTCCGCATATTTAAATTCAAATCCAGCTTCAAGTAATCTTGATGGCTTTACCCTTACACTTGAAGTCAAAGCGACATCTGTTAATTCTTTTCCAAACAAAATTTTCAAACCGAAAATCGGAACCGGAAAAAGAGCGGGTCTTCTTAAAACCTTTGCAAAAATTTTCGTGAATTCCTCGTTCGTCACTGGATTTGGAGAGACAACATTATAAACCCCTGAAATATTTTCATTTTCAATTGCGAACTTAACCGCACTGACAAGGTCATCAATATGAACCCACGAAAGCCACGCCTTGCCGTCACCGATTTTTCCTCCAAGACCAAGTTTAAACAAAGGGATCAATCTTGCAAGAAATCCCCCGTCTCTGCCAAGAACAATCCCTATTCTTAAAATTGCAACCCTAACGCCATAATCTTTTGCCCTTTCCGCTTCAGATTCCCAATCAATGCACAATTGCGCAAGGAAATCATCGCCATAAGAAGAATTCTCATCTATTAAGCCATCACGCTTGCTCCCATAAATCCCTATAGCCGAAGCTGAAACAAAAAGTTTTCCTCTTGAGTCAACCTTTGAAAAGGCATCAACGATTTTACGCGTTGAAAATATGCGCGACTCCCTTAACCTCTTCTTAACATTTTCTGTCCATCTTTTAGAGATGTTTTCACCAATAAAATTCAAAACCGCATCCGACCGCTCAATTATCTCAATTGGAAAATCTTCCGTCTGAGGATTCCATTTAAAGACCTCAAATTTCTTAAATTCATCAGGGACTTTATCGGGATTTCTACTTGAGATCAAGACATTATACCCACTTCTTGAGAGTTCCTCCGCCAAATGTCGCCCAATGAACCCAGTCCCACCAGCTATTGAAATAGTTTTTTGCATGCTGATTTAAAGTTTTATTTTTTCTTTAAGAAAATCAAGCGCTTCACTTTTATGAATTCTCTCTTGTTTCATCGTATCCCTATCGCGAACGGTTACAGTCCCATCTTGCAGAGTTTGCGAATCAACCGTGAAACAAAACGGCGTCCCAATCTCATCTTGTCTCCGATACCTCCTCCCTATTGAACCGCTATCATCATAGAAGACCTTAAAATGTGGTTTTAATGATTTATAAATTTCCCAAGCTATCTCGGGCATATTATCCCTATTGACAAGCGGTAAAACAGCTGCCTTTATCGGCGCAAGGAAAGGATGTAACCGTAAAACAGTTCTTATCTCCTTGCCCGTGTCCTCTTCGTCATAAGCATTTATCAAAACCGCAAGCAATGTCCTATCACAACCAGCAGATGTCTCAATTATGTATGGAATATACTTTTGTTTTATCTCATCATCATAATAACTTAAGTCCTTCCCCGAGTATTGCTGATGCCTTGATAGATCATAATCCGTTCTATTATGAATCCCTTCAAGCTCCTGCCATCCAAATGGAAATTCAAATTGAATATCATAAGCTGCGGATGCGTAATGCGCAAGTTCATCTGGACCATGTTTATGAAAACGTAGCTTCTCTGGCTTTATCCCTATCCTCAAATACCATTTATACCTTTCTTCCTTCCATACCTCAAACCATTCCATATCAGTCCCTGGTCTGACGAAAAATTGCATCTCCATTTGTTCAAACTCACGCATCCTGAAAATAAAATTCCCCGGGGTTATCTCGTTTCTGAAAGCTTTTCCAATCTGTGCTATCCCGAAAGGTATCTTTCTCCTCATTGAGACATAAACATTTTCAAAATTAACATAAATACCCTGAGCGGTTTCAGGTCTCAAATAAACTATGTGCGCCTCATCTTCAACAGGTCCCATAAATGTTTTGAACATAAGGTTAAATTTCCTCGGTTCTGTTAATTCACCACCGCATTCGGGACATTTCTTCAATTTCAAATTCTCCTCTGGAATTTGATCAGCTCTGAAGCGCAATTTACAGGATTTGCAATCAACGAGAGGATCGGTAAAATTTTCAACATGACCGGACGCTTCCCAGACCTTTGGGTGCATAAGTATTGAAGCGTCAAGACCTTCAATATCATCCCTTTCATAAACCATAGCCTGCCACCACGCCTGCTTGATGTTATTCTTAAGTTCAACCCCAAGCGGACCATAATCCCAACAAGCATTTATACCACCGTAAATCTCACTTGACTGGAATATGAAACCCCTTCTCTTACATAGTGATACAAGCTTATCCATAATTTGCGTTTGCTGAGATGTCTCAGCGTTCTTTTTCGCCATTGCCCGCAAAATTTGTTTTTCTGAATTTTTCTAAAATTTAACGCTTTGGTCAAAAATTTCAAAGTTTTATTGAAATGTTTTAAATTTACAAAAAAGAAGAAGGCAAAATGAGATGGATTTGATAGAGCTTGCCAAGTCAATAATTTCAAAAGCAACCAAAAACGGCGCCGATGAATGTGATGTCTTTATTTCAATGGATGAGGAATTCTCTGTAACAGTAAAAGACGAAGAAATAGAATCGTTAAAAAATGCTGTCACAAAGGGACTTGGTATAAGGGTGTTTAAAGATAGAAAAATTGGCTTCGCATATACAACTGACTTCTCACAATTCGCACTTGAAAAAATAATTGATGAAGCAATTTTACTCGCCAAAAACTCAACCCCTGAGCCAGAAAACACCCTGTCCGAAAATTATGCCCCAAAAAGCAGGGAAATAAAAATTTTTGACCCATCAATTTACTCAATAAACGTTGAACAGAGAATAAACATAGCTAAAGAAATTGAAAGAAAGGCAAAATCATACGATCGCAGGATAAAAGTTGAATCAACCGGATTTGGAAGTTTAATTCAAAGACGAACAATAGCAAACTCTAACGGATTTGTAGGTCAATATGAAGGAACAATTTTTGAAATTTACTGTGCAACGATTGCGACTGAAAATTCAGATAGTCAAACCGGTTTTTATAATTCAGTCGGGCGATTTATTGATGATTTAGAGCTACCAGAAAATGTTGCTATAAAGTCAAGCGACAGAGCTATTAAACTCCTCAACCCGAGGAAAATTAAAACTGGGAAATATCCCGTTATATTTGATCCAACAACCGCTCCAGTGATAATTTCATATATTGCAACTGCAACTAACGGGAAAAATAGTTTTAGAAAAATGAGTTTTCTCTCGGATAAAATTGGTGAAAAGGTCGCGGGGGAAAATATAACCATAATTGATGATGGATGCCTTGACGGAAAAATAGGGTCAAAACCATTTGATGACGAAGGTATTGAAACTAAAGAAAAATTTATAATTGAAAATGGCGTTTTAAAGACATTTCTCCTTGATTCAATCACCGCCAAAAAATTCGGTCAAATACCAACAGGTAACGCTCACAGAAGATATAACACGATACCTTCACCTTCACCTTTGAATTTTTACCTGAAGCCTAGCAATAAAGACCCCGAAGAAATAATAAAGCAAGTCAAAGAGGGATTACTTGTGACTAAATTAATTGGATTTGGTGTTGACATCGTGTCGGGGAACATCTCAAAGGGAGCAAGCGGTCTTTGGATCAAAAACGGTGAAATCGCATTCGCAGTTGATAAAATTACAATCGCTGATAATCTGTCAAACATGTTGACAAAAATTTCAATCATCGGTAATGATCTGATCTTTTACGGAAATATCGCTTCACCAACTTTTCTAGTTGAAGAGATGACAATAGCAAGTTAAATAAATTCTTTTACCACTATGAGTGAAAATTTCAACGAAATAATCGGATCAGATGCATCAATTCATATAAACGGAAAGATAAGCGAAAAAGAAATTGAATATGTTGAGAAAAATTTTTGGTCAAAGCTTGCAAGTGTTAAAGGAAAAGTTGGCTTCAAGCGTGATTTGATAGCCCTGTATAAATATATGAAAGACCCCCAAGTTCCACTCATAAAAAAAGCAATTGTTATATTTGCGTTAATCTATTTTATCCTTCCCCTTGATTCAATCCCTGACATTTCACCGATAGTTGGATTTCTTGATGACATTGGGATAGTTGCGATGGTAATTAAGTATTTGAGCAAAGAAATTGAGCCATATTACGATTAAAGCAATCTTTGTGTGATTCCGAAGGGTTAGGGTTGGGAGTGAGTTAATTTCTCCCTCCTCTTCTCACTTTGCGGGAGAAATATTGATTTCTTCAGCTACAGCCATCCCAAAGCCAAGATGATTTTTATGCCCAAATCCCCACTCATAACCAACCTCTATTAACCTTGGATCGGTTTTAATTACAAAAGGAGCAAGAAAACATTTTATATTTGTCCTTCCAAACTTTATAAGCTTTGAAAATTTCCCACCCTTTGATTTTATATACTCCTCATCAAACTTCATCTCAAAATCCATCGCTTCTATTTTCTCACCATAAAGGAAGTTAAACTTTGAGAGCAGGTCTTCCTTTATCCTCTCAAAATAGCTCGGTTCGTCTGGCGTCAAAAATAATTGTCCCGGTGATTTCCCTCTGAGGACGGCTATAGGTGAGAGAAGACGAAGTTTCATCTCGGAGTTAAATTTCGGTAATTCAATCTTAGTGATTGATTTAACAACAAATTTAATATCGCCAACTTTAAGATCCCCATCTCGTAAAAAAGCAACTGCCATGGCTTCAATGAAAGAGTCAATCGGAGAGGAAATAAAAAAATTGAAATCATCCGGATGATTTAACTTAATTTTGGCATCATCGGTTATTATAAAATTTTTGAAGCGAAGAAATGAGAATGTGTAAACCTTGAACTTATCCTTTAAAATCCCAAGTCGTCTCAAATTTTTATCTTGCGCAAAGATATCACTATGTTTTTTTATTTTTCCTCTTATTTCCGCATAGAGGAGATGATTGTAATTTACAGGAACTGATACAGGGAAATGTTGAGCTGAAAGTGTAATTTTTAATCGCATAAAAAATCCCCCGCTTTGAATTTGACTGTTTTTTCAAAGCCCCTTTATTTTCCCCGAACAAAGGCATGAGATTAAAACGAGTTTTTATTTTAGTTAAAAAATTTATCTACGTGACATTCCATCCCTCGCTCAAAAATTAATTTTGGGGGCGGGGAAACCCCACCCAGTTTTAAATATAAAACAAAGATAAAAATTTTTCAAAAGCTCGGTGAAAGTAGAATTGAATTTAAAAACAGGCGATTCAACCCCAACCAGAACAATCTGAAGTTCGGGTCATCCGCAAACATTATAACCTTTCCACGTCCGCTTGGCTCTTCAATCAGGTATGCTTTCCCAGGGAATTTTTTCTCCATATCTTCCCAAACAAAGCCACTTATGCGTACATCCTTATCAGCAAACACACCTGGATTTGCTCCATCTTTTGATTTTTCAAAAATCAAAGCAGAATAAACGAGGACAGCGATTTCGTCATCGTAACCAAAAGAGAGATAATGAATTGTATCAAGTTTAACTCTAAAAATTGCTCCTGGCGTAAATTCAATCCTTTCTTTTGGCTTTTTCTCTTTTTCCTTCAAAGTATCCTTTTGAACTTGTGGTTTCTCCTCTTCGTATTCATCTTCATCCGATGAACCCTCACCGAGAAGTTTGGCACTTGTAAGTTCAACTCCTTTTAAGGTTGGGAAAACGGAAGCGTTTTTCAATGTCACAAGGACACCACCATTTGAAACCCATTCCTTTATTTTCCTCACCCCACCTTCACCGAGTAAATTTTTCAATTGATTTGCATTTGCATCTGGTATGATCAAAACATTATATCTGTAAAGATCAACGCTTTGGAAGTAGTCCCATCTTATCGGCGTGAAATTATATTCATACATTTGTTCAAGCAAAAACCAAATGGCGCCATACGAACTCTGACTAACGGGTTCTTCAGTTAAGACCGCGATTTTTGGTTTCTTTATTTCAATCACCCAATTTGAACCAAGGTCAATACCTTTTTCAGTGTAGGCAGAATTGATTGAATATAAATCAACATTCGCTTCTTTTGCGAGTTGCTTTATCTTTTGATGAAAATCCTGAATATGTTTATTTCTTTCAACGCGAACTATAACTGTTCCTCTGGGGAAGTAAGTTCCATCTTCAGAATAGAAAAATCTTGAAGCAACAGCAACTTTAAAATCATTTGATAAAAGTTTAGATAGAAGCTTTGCGGATGCGTCTGTATCATATTTGAAGGCGTAAGCATATTTTGGAATATCATTTGGAATCTGAAAGCTGAAATTTGGTTTTTGATTAACCTTTTCAACTTTAACTTTTGCTTCATCCTCTGTCATATAACATTCAACACCCCAAGCCAAAGGCAAAGCCCAAGCTGTGACATCATAAAACCCAAGCGGTAACCTTCGGACATTTTTCCCAAGCTTTTTGTTATATTCATAAGCAAACCTTGCTTGTTTTAGAAATTCTTCTTCCATTTGCGGGTCAGGTTCAAAAAGTGTTTTAATGAGTCGCTTCTGGGGTTGATACATCGGAATTATAAATGAGCCTTTTGGAAAGGTCATTTTTCTGGTGCTCTTATCAAAGTAACTCTTGGCTGATGAACTTGTAAAGCTTTCTTTAGCTTCATAAACCTCAATTTTATGCTTAAGGCACAACTCCACAAACCTCGCGGTTTTTTCTCTATCTTTATCTGGGACGATGACAAATTGTTTATACTGCTCTTTTTTCGCCTCCTCAAGCGCAGTTTGTCTAAACTTATAAAAATCAAAAAGTATATCTACCCTGTGATTTACAGACGCCTCAAGCGTTTTCATTGATGCTATGAAATGATGATGAATACCTTCTTTGAAAGTTATTATAGTTTCATCTTCCCTTTCATATTGAAATCCCTTTCTTCCTCCGGCATCCGTTTCAAATGTCATACCTATGGCGCCGTTAAGAGCCGGATAAGAATCCCAATAACCTGGATAATGAAGGTCAAACACTTCACCTGTGTAATAGCTCCAACCGTAATCATCAAAGCCACGAGCGATGTTAAGCCCGATTACCTTTGCCCATTTTTTTGTCGTCGGTGGGAGATTTTGATTCACAGGCGGAGCATAAGGGACGAAAAACATATTTTTCGTCTCACCGTGGTGATCAGCGAAGACCTGCGGGTTCCAATAATGGAATTGCTCAACAACCTTTTGCGTTTCAATTTGTGAACAAGCAAAAGCATCACGGTTTAAATCGATCAAATAATGATTGTAATTTGTCTTCATACGCCAATCACCGCGATGCTCTGAAGCATAAGGGTCGGGATTACCATATTTACCGACGAAGGTCGCCTTGAACCAGGATACAGCTTTTTGATGGCTGTCGGGATTATGCGGAATGTTTATTATTACAACAGCATCTTTCAAAATTTTCTTCGTCACTTCGTCCTCACCAGCACAAAGCTGATATGCGACTTGTATCCCAGCTTCAAAAGCTGCTGTTTCATCCCCATCGTTTGAATAATTTAACCAGACAATTAACGGTGTCGTCTCGGCTATTTTTTTAGCTTGTGTTTCATTTGTAACTCTTGGGTCGGTCAACCTCTCTATGTTTGCTCTTATCTCATCAAGTCGGGCAAGGTTTTCTGGCGAACTTATCACAAGAAGATACATATTTCTTCTTTCGTATGATTGTCCGTATCTGATAATTTTTATCCTATCCGATGATTTCGCAAGTGTGTCAATGTAACGCTCCATTTCATAATGCTCAGTGATAAAATCGCCAATTTCATAGCCAAGTATTTGCTTAGGCGTTGGTATTTTGGGATTGTAAACTCCATCTTTCCAAAATTTAAAGTCATCCCCAAAGGACAAATTCAAAACAAAGAAAAGCAAAAAAGCGGCGAGTTTTTTCATTGTTTTTTGGGATTTTTTATTTTTATGACGGAAGGAAATAACGGAAAGTTTTCAAGGATAAAAAGAAGGCTCAGCCACACTGGCTGAGCCGTTTTAAAGGCAAACAATTTACAACACGACCCCAAGGGAAATCCTGTGGGCTTGTTTTAATCTATAAAGGTCTGAATACGAGTAATCAAACTTCAAGGCGATATTTGAACCAGGTATGTTAACCCTTACACCTGCGCCAGCGTTAAGAGTGAACTTCCCGTGCGTTTCATCAACTGCATATCTTTTCATCCCACCAACCCGGACAAAGAACATCTCTCTAAATGCAAACTCACCTCCAACAAGACCAAGCGCTCTGTAATCCCTTTCATCTCTATAATCAGCGTTCACTGTAAATCTAAAGCTTTCACTTTCAATCAAGTTAAATGTTGCGCCCATCTGAAATGTCAATGGCAATGACCATTCCTCTGCCTTTAAATTAGCTATGACATCGGTTGGATTTGACCCAGCTGTTGGATATGGATCAACTTTAACTATAAGGTCTCTTCCCTCAAGTCGTAATTTCGTTCCAAAGTTTGTAAACGACATTCCGATTTTAAGACCACGAAATCCAGTGTCGTATAAAGTTCCTATGTCAAGGGCGAAAGCACTCGCTGTTGAATGTGAAATTGTTTCAGTTATATACTTCACGCTCAAGCCAATTGAAAACTTATCGGTTAAACGTCTTGCATAGCCAACCGCAAAGCAAGCATCATATGCAGAAAATGTTTGACCACTCGCTCCCTCTGTATCAAGCCATGTCGTGATTGGCATATCTCCCATTGAAAGATAAGTTATACCAACACCAATAGCCCCAAAGTTTCCGAGTGGAACACCGACTCCGAGAAATGCGACATTCAAGTCAGCGATCCAATCAGTGTTTGCAAACATTACCTCAGTTCTTTTCATCTGGGAAAGACCAGCTGGATTCCAATACATTGCCGATGGGTCGTTTGCATTAGCTACAACAGCGCTTGCAAGTGCAGAACCGCGTGGGTCAACCGGAATTTTAAGGAATGCAGCAGCTGAAGTTCCAACATTATCAAATTGTGCAAAAACCATTCCCGGTAAGACAATCAAGATAAACAATGTGAAAATTATCTTAAACCTCATTTTTCCTCCGAAATTTTTATTTTGAAAATCAAATTTCAAAAGCCCGGGCAAAACACCCGAGCAAAACTTCTACTTTATAAGAGCAAACTTCCCAATAACCTCCCCTATCTTCCTTCCTGTCTCGTCAAATCCCTCAATGTGATAGATATAAACTCCAAACGCTACCTCTTGCTCGTTGTAAGATTGCAAGTTCCAGCGAGCTATTGAGCCACCCTCGTGATTTATAACCCTGACAAGGTCACCTGCGACATTGTAAATTCTTATTATCGCTTTCGGCGGTAAATGATGGAATTGAACTTCCTTTTGAACGCCATACTTTCCTACCTCGTAAGGTGAGCTCACAACATAAGGATTCGGAACAACCCTTATATTCTCAAGATCAGAAGCGGTCATACTCGTTGTCGTCTGTTTCACAGTGTTGAACTCATAAACATCATCCTTTGTCAAAATTTTATTCGTCACAATTCTAATTTTATCACCAGCTGGAACAGAAGCCGCTTCAGAATAGATTCTCACTCTATAAGGTATATCAGCAAGCGATGTGGCATTAAATTCACCAGGATTGCTCTCTGGATATGGTTTATTTATTATGAAAATTCTGTCATAATCATCCCAGTTAAATCCAGAGGCACCGCGATCACGAATTGCGGCATTGACTTTTGTATTCGTTGTTATGTTCCATATCTCAAATGGCGCAGTCATTGTCGTTCCGAGTGGATTCAAAGCTGAACCAACTTTCGGATATGTTACGGGGTTATTTACAATTCTTATCTCATAGTCTGAAGAAAGTGCCTCCCTTGAAAGCGAATCAATGGTTGCACCAGCGTTAAAACCTTCAAGAGTTAAATCAATAGTCCAAGCATCGTAAATATGAACGCTGTCACCATCAACAACAGCATCCCAGTTTACATCAGGCGGAAGGTCTTGAACTGGAATATAAAGACCATCAAAAATCAAAGCATTATCAATCGCTGGATCGTAGAAATACGGATAGTTCTTGATAGTATCCCTACTTATCGTAACGACATAATTTCCATCTTGATCTTTCAAATCCATAAGCAAACTAAATGGGGTGCTTCCTTGCTTAAAGGTTAAGCTATACTTTTTACCAGTTGTGACTCTCGGATCTAAAACCGTTATCGGAATTTTCACATCGCTATTCCCGCTGATGTGAGTAGCTTCTTTATCAGCGCTACCGACAGTTACACCTGAGGCGGGTTTGCCTGGAATCACTGCAACTGTATTCGTTCCCTCTTTCGGATAGCTTCTAATTGCATTTTCAAGTGGTGGTATGGGTCCATCATCGTGGTCATAAGCAACAACGGCATACCAGTATTCATACCCATTGTTGACATTTCTATCAATAAAGTAATGCCTTATACCCGCATCGCTTCCTAAATTAAAGTGCCTTCTCGTTTCTGATTCACCTTGGATTCCATTTTTCAAATCATATATCGCAATAGGAATCCAACCATGGAATTGACCAAATGCATCAATTATCGCTTCACCCCATGTTTGCCCTCTATCCGTGCTCTTATAAATTTTGTATCCCTCAAATGCGTTGTTACCCGTCAATCTATCATTTATATGATCAATCGTTCCATCTGGCTTGTAATAAATTCCTCTTTCAGAGCGATCATCCCAATAAAGTATAACCATTCTATCACCAGCAACAGCTCTGACGGATGGCTCTGGCGGTGCCTCAGCTGCGCGATAGCTATTGTTATAAAGCAACTGGCAAAGCATTGCCTTTTTAAACAGGTCACGTTTATTCCTTGCATGAATAGAAGCAAATGTGAAAGCAAGCTGACCTCCAGGCGGAAGTGTAAATGGTCCAGAACCGACGACATAAGTTATATCAGGTCCAAAAGAATTTGGTGTCTGTGTCCAATCATCTGGATGCGGATTAACATTGTGTGGCGCCATAATCCCACCTGCAAGCTGATCATATTCAGCTGTTTCCGTCTGTGGAGCTTCGCTGTAAGGGAAAACTTGGAATGTCGTTATACCCATTGGCTCACCTGTTTGAGGATTTATCGGCGTCTCAAGAAATTTCAAACCAACCCATCCAACATTTGAAGCTATCAAACCTTCAACCTTATCATCCCCATCCCAAAGATATGTGAAGTTCCAAAGCAGTGAGTCCTCACTTGGTGAATATCCTTCAACATCTGTTCCAACTGGAATAAAAGCAGCAAAATCATCCGTCCATTCATATGAACCTTGCTCAGGACAATCAGGGTCATCGTGAATCCCAACATAAACATCATATAATGTATCCGTTCCAATGTTTGTGACAATGAATCTAAAAATTATGAAGTCCTGATTGAGAAAGTCATCCCATTGAAGCCCCCAGATATCAAGACGCACATCCATTGGCTTTGGTTTGTTTCCAGCCTCAGGGTCATTATCAGTCACGACGAAATAAGCTTCTCTCTTGGCAACGACTTCACCATCCAAGACGCCCGGGAAACCAGTTGAACCAACTCTTGGCTGATTATATGTTATCTTTCTTGCGTGTTCTGGTAAATCATTCAAAGATGGCCACCTCTGTGGCCAGGATTGTGGTTTATCACTAAATGCAATCCCTATGTTATTTTTCTCATCAACATAACCAGCATCAAACCCAGGCAAAGGTTGATATTCTTCTTCACTAAACCTTGCTGCACCTCTTGTTCCACTTGCGAAAAACTTAGTATAACTTCCATCTGGATTTTTCTTCTTCGCTCCAACTAAAGGAGCCATTGTCCACCTGTATGTTATGCCACTTCTTGCTGGAAACTCCCAGCAAAGTCCCCATCTATCATATCCAAGGGTTGCAGCATTTGAAATCCTCGCCCAAACATTTCCAACATCAAGGACCGACCTTTTCCTATCACCTGGACCAAGTTCCTTTGAAAGCGGTTTTAACCCACGCTGAGGAGCAATAACCGTGTTATAATACTTTTCCTTTGTCATCCAGTTCGGATCTTCTTTAACCTGTGCAATTACCCCATTAAATAGACCAACTAAAATTAAAGTGAGAATAAAAGCGATAACCTTTTTCATTTTTCTTCTCCAATTTTATTTGTGAAAAAAATTCATAACACCCGCCATCTAAAAGATGGCGGGTTACGAGTAAAAAACTTAAAAGAGATTAAAAGTTAAGTTCTATCCCAACTTCAACATGTCGTGGAGCGCTATACCAGTGCGGTCTATGACGATTTTCAGGTGAAACAGCGGGATTTGTGCTGTAATCGGGTCTACCTGAATCATCAAAAACATTCAAGACATTCTTCTTGTTCAACAAGTTCGTCACATCAGCCCAAAGCGTTGCATTAACAAAACCAAGCTTGAATGTCTTATACGCTCTGACATCTATATTCCCAGTCCAAGGCATCCTTCCACTATTGATCTCTCCCGTAAGATATGTTCCACGGGCATCGGTTGGAGTATATGGCAAACCGCTTCCAAAGTTACCGATGAAGTTCAATCCCCAAGTGTCATAAATAAGATTGAAGATAAATGAAAGCGTGTGCGGTTGGTCCCACGCAAGCGTCGTCGTCCTCTTTGGCGGTACATATCCAGTCACAGAAGCAGTGTATGCCTCCCAGAAGTGAGTCGCCCAATTATCTGCATTACCCTCAGATCTTGAATAAGTATAGTTGATTTGAAAAGCATAATGATTGCTTAAACGTTTCCTTAGAGCGAATTCAATCCCCCTTGAATTCGCATAGTCAAGATTAACTATCTGCGTGTATGTATACGGGTCACGGAAAAATCTCTTCGTTGATATGTAATCATAGGTGTCTTTATAAAAAGCAGTTATACTCATCACGATGTCCTCGCTTAAAACCACATCAGCACCAACTTCATAAGCGTGCGTCGTCTCCGGTTTCAAATTCGGATTCCCGATTCTCGGTTCATATCCTTGCGCAAGGTTTGGATAAGGATAATTTGGATTATTCTGGTTGAATCTTCTGTAAAGGAAGAACATATCGGGATATTGATAAAACTGACCGTATGCGAAGTGAATTTTCGCTCTATCAGATATCGGATGTGAAAAACCAATTCGTGGGCTTATATGCCACTTCGGTTTGACGTTCCCAACATTTGATATATCAGCGTTCGGATCCGTTGCTTTCAAATCAATTACCTTGTAAACATCCGGTGCCTTCGGATTAAGATAATCAAAACGAATACCAACATTTATGATAAGATCCGATATCTCAATTTTATCCTGAATGTAAGCAGCTGCTTGAACAGGTCTAAACCTATAATAAGCGGTCTCATAATGTCTCGTTTCCTCTGGCTGTAAAGTATCAAGGTGATCCCAATAGCTATTCACACCGTTTATCCACCAATCGTTCAAATCATATTGCTTATATTCAAATCCGAACTTAACAAAATTGTATCTATCAACCTGACTGGCAAAACTTGCTGAAAATGTATTTGTCAAAACAAAATACTGCTGAACATAATCATCCATTGAAATAGCCATTAAATCAACTTGCGTGTATCCAGCTTGTCTGAAGCGTTCAATAAGTTGCGGTGTTAGATATGTTCCTTTCTTTATCGTGTCGCCATTGATGACATAATCCCTGTAAAGTGGGAAACCGACTTTAAGTGCATCTTTAAGCCAAAGCGTGACCCTGTATGGACCACCAAATTCATAGTTTGAAGTTGAATCAAATAGATTGTTACCCCTAACAGCACTGAATATCCTTGAAAAGTCACCCTTCAACTCCTCCTCATAAACATAATACTTATACCTGGTGTTAAATTGGGAAAACTTAACTTCATAATATGTATTCCCGCTTAACGCATGCGTCAGATGAGCCGTGTAAAGCGTGCTCGTCCTGTAATTCGTTGCTTGAAATTCCGGAAGATTTGGATCGCGCATCTTCATCAAATACTGATATTTGAAATAATGGTCGTAACCTTTGTTCTTCCTGTCGGTTATAGCATAACCGAAGCGAAGTTTCAAGTTCTCAAAAAACTTAAATGTGAGCTTCGCATTCCCTCTCAATCTACTGTCAAAGAAACCGAGGTTTTCAAATGTGTTCTGAACAACTCTCCCACCTGGAGTTTTATAAGTTGGACCAGTGAATCTGTTAAGATATGTTCTTGTAAAGCTTCTATCCCCACTTATGAAAAACGTCGCGATATCATTTCCTGGTATCACTGGACCGCTCAAAGAAAACTCGCCTCTGAAAGTTCCCCAATCGTTATCCTTCCATCCAAGCTTCCCAAATTGATCCGTTCCAACTCTCAATCCACCCGTAAACTTTGAACCACCCTCCTGCGTGACTATGTTAACAACTGCTGATTGCGCCTGTCCATACTCAGCATTAAATGTCCCAGATAAAATTGAAACCGAAGCTATCCCAAGCCGAGATACATCAAGAGCCGAACCGCCATAGAGCAGATCATCAACCCTTATACCGTCAACGACATAGCTTACTTCTGTTGTTCTACCACCCCTGACATGAATCCCATTGTCACCACCGCCAAGCCCACCGTTATTTGCCACAACAACACCAGGAGCAAGCGTCATAACCTCCTGATATGAATTCACAGGGATCGACTGAATCTCTTGCGCAGTCACAGCCGTAACAGTTGATGTTGCATCCTTTTGTATAAGTTTTCTTTCAGCCGTTACGACAACCTCTTCAACTTGAATCGCTTCGCTTGAAAGCTCAAAATTAACCTCGGTTGTAAAATCAGGCAAAACCCTCACTCCCCTAACTGTCATCGCACGATAGCCAACAAATGATGCCCTTACATCATATGTCCCAACAGGAACATTTACAATGACATACTCGCCTTTCAAATCCGTCGCTGCCCCAAAAGCTGTCCCAACAAGCACAACATTTACACCCGGAAGTGGCTCTTTCGTTTCCTTATCAATAACCTTCCCCCTTATTTTACCCGTCTCACCCGCAAAAACAAAGGCGAAAACAAACAAAACTAAAAAAACTGAAAAAAATAACCTTTTCACCATAACTTGCCTCCGCTTTATATTTGAGATATAAAAGAGCAAAACGCTGTTCATAGCAAAATATAAAAAAATTTTTTACAGTTGTCAAGACCCCTATGCCCCGATTGAAATGTGAAGGTCAATCCCAACCTCATTTATCGTTGAACCAGGAACGAAAGTACTCCTTGAATCAGACCTTGACTTCGTCAAACGATAAAATAACGAGCCTGTGACCCTTGTGCTTAACATATATCTGAACCTAAATTCCATCATCGTTCTTAAAATACCATCAAGAGGAATCGCTTCTGTTAAGTTCCTTGCTTGATATGTTTTCCTTGAATTCTTTGATGATGAATACGTGAGCGTTATATCAACATCGTTTTTAAGCGATAGCCCAAAGATTGGCAAATTAAATCCACGCTTTGAATAACTAAAATTAAACGACATCTCACGCCTGAATGTCTCAACTATTGCCTTCGCAGAAAAGTTAAGGTCATAATAAGTTGAAGTAATATACCTAAATCCACCTGTTAAATTACCATTCCAAAGTGGCTTAAATGTTAAGTTCAAACCGACGAGTGGATTGAACTCATACCCAGCCCTTTCTGATTCAAATGTCATCGGCTGTCCAATGAAACTCCTCCACCTTTTCTCAAAGTTTGAAGTATATGAATGCTCAAGCGAAACCCTGGTGGCGAAAGATTTGAAAATTGAAAACCTCTCAAGCCCATCCCATCTAAATCTCCAATTTAAGCGGGGCAAAAATCCACCAAAAATTTTACTCAAAATCGGCAATGTCTCAAATCCCTCCTCAAACGCCTGCGCTAACTTTTCATCCTCGCTTCTCTTATCCGTCGGATCAATTTTAAACTCAGCATATTTTGATGCAACCGAACCGATCCCGCCTTTGAAAATGCTGAAAACAAAAACTGGTGGAATCATCAAAAATGAACGTCCCAAAGATGCAGAACTTGTAAACGATGTGACCTTCGGAATCCCAGATGAATCCGTCACAACCCTTTGATTTCTCTGATAGCTCCAATTTATGTTCCAGCTCAAATCAAGATAAGCTCCTTGCCACAATGGTCTTGATGTCGTAATGGAAATCCTGTTTGTCTGGGAATACATATTATCAAGGTTTCCATTCGGAGCTCTTAACCCAGGGCTTTGTTCAAAACCAAAAAACGGAAAACCTTTCTTCGGTGAAAACTTCAAACTACCGTTTGGATCAGACACAAAACCAAGCTGATACAAAAGCGAAGGTCCATATTCAACTTTATCACTAACAAAAGGAAACCAAGATAACAAATTACCCATCCCCGGTCTTTCAGAATAAAGACCGGTGTTCGTAGCAGTGTTAGTTTGAGTGAAATTAAGCTGAACATTGTCATAATCAAGAAAAGGCGTCTTGATCAAAATTCTTAATAAATCTTTCAACTTAAAAGTTGATCCCGATTTTTCAGTTGTGTCCTTTTGAACTTGGGCACCACGCCCCCTTCTCAAGGTCTTGCTCTCTTCACCAAACCAAGAATCAGCAAGCGACTTCAATCTAATTGAAAATCCAGCGTTCAAATTCGCCGAATAACCAGCCCCGCGACCAAGTGAACCCTGTTGAAAGTTGTTTTGCCATCTGTAAGCCGAAGAATAGCTTAAATTCAAATTTAAATACTTGTTAATTCCCAAAATCGGCGGTACTTTCGGATTTGTCCCAATGCTAATCTGCTGAGATAAACTTTGCGTCCTTCCAAAATTGATCAAACCGTCCTTAAAGAAAATATCGCCCAAAATTTCCCGTGTCGTCCTCTGTCTTCCAAGCGAATCCGTCTCAAGATGAACAAGATTACTACCTATGTCAACTGAATATCTAAGAGATGGATTCAAAAGTCCGTTGTTTGAAAATCTCCAATCAAAAGAAAAACCACGCTGTGCATTGAACAACCTTGTTGTCGGTTCAAACATTGCTTTCGTTCTGAATTTTCTATTCTCTTGACCCCTGTCAAACCTCATCATCCCAGATATATTAGACGGTGTCAATTGTATCTCCCAATCTTTATACGCCTCAAGTATCGGCACACCATCAAAAATTGATTTAAATGGTTTCAAACTGATCGGTCGTATCGCCGTTGAATAGCTCGTTTGAAAATTAAAAGCCCACCTTTTGCTAATCTCTGTGTTTATATCCCTTGACATCGCTCTATTGAAGTTAAAGCCAAGATTTATCTTGTTAATTAAATCTTTGACATACCATTTCTGTGAATTAATTGTGAAATTAAAACTCGGCACCGCCCATGTCTCAGAAGCCATAACCTGTTGAATCACCGTAAGCAAACTATCCGCTTTCCTATTTGCCTCATCTAAACTTCCACCACTATCAAGAACATTCTGTTTCAAACGATTTGCAGCCTCGGTTGCGAGTATATCCCTGCCGGGTATATACTTTGGAATCCCTATGTTCTCACTGCGTTGATAAGAAAGGGGAATACGAACGGATGAAGCAATTACGGAAGGAAATACTTTCTCAAGGTTTAAGTTTGCAGAGAAAGCCCAATTTGTCGCAAGAACGCGAGCAGAAGAATTGACAAATTTATCAGTTAAACCTCTAAATTCGGGACTTTTCCTTGACAATCCAAAGTTAAGATTTAAAAGTTCTGGAACGCTCAATTGCGCAGATAAATTATAAGCCCAACCTATTGCATCATTTGCTTTTAAAAGGCGCAATTCATTAACCCAAACATCACCTGAAAGGAATTCCGGACCCTTACCTTTTGGATTAGTAACTCCAATTGCAATAAAAGTCACATTCGTAAGCGATGGATTACCTTTTACCCAATATGTCGCCCCAGGTGGACCATCAGGAACAGGAACTCTCTTAACGGGTTGATTTACAGAATCCCTTGTCTGTTTCAGAGCTGTTAATTGATCAAAAACGATTTGAATGTTGTTCTTTATGTCCCAATCAGGCCAGATCGGCTGGCGATACTCATAATAATTTGATGTATCAGTCCCAATCCAAATAAAAATCTCACCCGCATAATCAGTTGTGTCGCGGAAGTAAAAGTTATTATCGCCGTGAACGAAAAGACGCATAACCTTGTAATTGAACAAATCAATCCTCTGTGGAAATCTCCTCATCGCAAGGCGAAGTGTATCATCTGGAAGACCCCTTATTATGAAAGCAAGAGATTGCTCGTTCCCCTCTATCTGTTGATCCGGTCTTGTCCTGTCCCTAGGTCTTTGCACACCAGGTGGCGGTGTGTAATTTGGATTGTCCTCAACGCTTACAACTGTAACTTTAAATTTATCGTCATTCTTGACAAGCTCTTCCCAATAATTCCCAACGAGATTGAAATCAGCAATCCTTATCATACCCTCACGCTCAAACCCAGTAAACCAAACACGAACAAACTCTATTAAAGTAAAGCTCGGATTTCCAACAACTCTCGTATATGCCGAAAGAGGGATTTTAAGCTGATACCACCCATTTGAGCCACCACCAGCGATGAACGGGTTATTCAAAGTGTCAAGCGGAATCTCGTATTCAAAATAATTATCTACAAGGTCAAGTATGTGATTGTTGTTTAAATCCTCCTGATCAATGTCCGGGTAGAGGTCTTTGTTTCCTTCCGTCCCGTTCCTTTTCAAGAGATTTCCAAACTCAAAGTTGTCCTGACTCGGATCGTCCCCAAGATATGGATATCTTAACCTTTCCTCTTCATCACTCATCCCATCAAGCCCAACATCTTCACCTGGATCAAGACGATAGTTTCCATTTCTATCTTCTGTGTCAAGTCGTCTGTTCGGAATAACATCTTCCGAAATCTGACCAAGGTTTATAAGCATCTTCGCATTTGGACCTGGATTTCCAACGATTTTAAACCATATTTCAATGTAAGTTATATTTTCCGTTGTCAAGTCAGTTGAAAAATACGGAAGAATCCTCATCATTCCAGCCCAATTTTGAGCTGGGAAGTTTTTTATGGAATCCCATTTTGTTGTGTAATTGTATTGACCGCGTCTGTCGGGGAAAAACTGAATGTCAAGCGGAGTTATAAACTGCTGCTCTTGTGCTACCCTTTTTTGTGGCCAAACCTCCTGAATTTGAACCGATTGAGGTATGTTAAACCAAGCAAGATAACCCTTTCTTTGAACCTTAACAGTATCTGAAATTGTTCCAGGTTTTATCTCACCAAGCAAGGGCATATGAGCCGGAGCACTCGCAAAATGCCAATGTGTTGAAATCAAGCTCAAAGGAACAATCCTTTTTGATCCTTCAAAATCATCTATATAAACTATGCTTTCAGCACCATCACCTGCAATCGTGCTCTTTCTAGTGTTCGGGTCAGAAAACATAAAAGCTGACTCGCCGCGAAGTGAAAATGAAGCATCCTGCTTTCTCTGATAACCGGGAAGGATGTCAAAAAACTCCGAAATTTTACTTGAGTTAAACCTTGTTGAAAAATCAAAACCAAGCATTGTATTGCTTATCGGCTCTTCACCAAGGCGAACTTTATCGCTCAAACTTTGCTGGGCGTAATTCATAAGCGTAAACCCAAACCTCGTGTTCTCGGCAAGGTCAATATCACCGCGAGCACCGAGAATCGTCTTTGAAGCAAACGAAAATAAATCATTCGTCTCATACCTTATCTTAAGATTTGACCCCGGAAGCAAAGCATCACGGTTCAAAATTGTTAACTGCCCAAGTATATAATCAACCCTGTAATCAACACCCTCAACCAAACGCCTATCGTTAAGATAAACCTGAACGCTACCCTCAGCAACATTAAAACCAAGATTATACGTGGCTTGGACATCGCTTGTCAATTTAGCCGAGATAAAAAACTTTGACGACTTAGCTGTGTTATTTCTCGCTGCGACTTGATTCGTATCATAAATGTCATCATAAGCAATTGAGCTTATGAAATCATCATCTTTGTCTGGTAAAAGCTTTTTTAGCGTCTCCTTGCTGAAAGGTTTAAGAAACGGGAAAATTAACTCACCTCTTGATGGATTGATCGTCAATTCAGAAAAATCAAATTTATTATCAGGTCCAGGCGAACCATCCTCATGAAATTTATCAAAACCGAAAATTTGCAAAAGATTTTTGCCGTCAATCTCCTCCCTGGGCTCTTGGTCAGGGCTAGCTTGATATAAAACTTTTAAATCAAAGCCCTCCTTCTTTATATTTCTTGCTCCACCAAGCGGATAAATACTTTTTATCAAAAGGTCCCATGCCTTTTTAAAAGATGGTTGTAAAGACCTCGGTCTAACAAGCTTCAAAACAAGCGTAGCAGATGTATCAGCAAGTGAATTTATAAAATCCCCATAAACCGTATCATCCGAAGCTACCTGTGTTGGACCTTCAACACGATAAGCAACAGCTATAGCTTGATTATCTTGTAAGTTTATGTTAAGCGATATAACACCTATATCAGGATTGATCGTGTAATCCTTGCCTCTCTCAAGCTTTCTAAAAAGTCCAACCTCAATCCTTCCTGGATCGCTCTGCAAAACATTGCTCCTTAAACTATCATAATAAGCCCTGGTATCGGCTGGAGGTAAGTTTATATCAGCAACGATAAAACGCGTAAGCCCCGGCTCCGGTCTCTCAAGCTGGGAAACCCAAACCTCTATATCCTTAACTTGCAAACCCGGAGCTATCCTCAAAGGTGGGCTGTTTTGATAATACGGCTCATATGTCGGAATGTATTTCTCGTCAATAAAGTAATGACTTTGAGAATATTGATACATAAAAACCTTTATCTCCTGCGACTGAGCCCCGCCAGTTAAAACACGCTCCTGGGATTCCCCTTTCTTCTGACTTGCTATCGTTGTCAATTTCAAGGGTCCAACTTGAAAGCTTGCTTTTATCCCGAATAAAGCCTGACTGCTCCCTATAAGTGAAGATGGTGTTTGAAGAGAAACATTACCCGCCTCAACACTTTGCACTATCTCATCATCATATCCTTTGTATTTAATTTTTAGTTGATTTTCAAAATCAAACTGTCTTTGCGTGTTCCAATCAGCGGTTATGTTAAGTTTATCCCCTATTGTCCCACCGACATTTATTTGAACCTGCTGTGAAAAGTCCGGCTCATTTCTAACATTTCCAAGTCGTGAAATTATAAGCTGTTCTGTTTTCTCATTCCGCCAAGCCCCAGTTATATCAACAGCGCCAGAAATACGAAGATTTATCACAGGTGGTCCAAATATGCTTAAAATCGGATTTGCTGGGACAGGAATTTGAATGTTCGTTATATTGCTAAAAAGCTGCTCAATGTCATCTCTTCGTTCCCGACCCTCATATCTATGTGCAAGCTCAACCCAAGAAATTTTCCTCTTCTCTTCAAGTCGGATCTGAATATATCTCTCAATAGGAACAACAAGTTCAATTGGACGTTCAATTCCAGCAATTTTTTCCTTTATACGAACGAACCTCCCTGTTGAGTCAATCTGCACCTCCCTTTTCAATAAACCTGACGGGACAAAAAGAAGTGGATGTTGTTTTGATTGCCTTACTTCAACATATGGCTTGCTCAAAAAAGAATTTAAAAATTTAACCTGGGCTGAGGAATCAACCACAACTGTATCTGCTTTGGATACCCCGATTGTGTTAACCGATGAAAAGAGATTTTCAATAAATAGAGATAAAAAAAGCATCAAAATAACATAAACTCCGCATCTCATCATCAAACAGACAAATTTTTGGTTTAACAGCGTAGCCCTTTAAGCTATAAGCAAAACTCCAACTTTTTTATGTCTAATTAAAGATAAAATTTTCAACTTTCAAATTCAAATGTCAAATCGCAACAAGATGCCATATCTTTGCTTAATTTTATATCATTTGCTAATTTAAATCAAAAAACGGAGGAGAACATGCCTGTCATATTTGCTTTAATTTTTTTGCTTCTTCTTAATCTAAGCTCCTGTGTTAGGGAGACGCCAACACCTGCCCCGAGAAAGATAAAAAGAATGTCCGCTGAAAAATTTTTTGAAATCAAAAAAACTAAACTTGATAAGTTTGCCCTCCAAGCGATGAGGGAAGAAAAAATTGACATGTGGATCATCCTTACAAGAGAATACGCTGTTGACCCCCTTGCGAAGGACTTCTCAGCCGATAAGGCGGTTGCAAAAACAGCCATAATTTTTATAAATGAAGATACCGCATTGAAAAAAATTGCAATCTGCGCAAGCTATGACACTGACCCACTCCAAAAATCCGGCATCTACGATACAATAATCTCATACAAAAAAGAAGGTCTTGCTCAACACTTAAAAAATATAGTTGAGGGGAAAAAACCAAAGAAGATAGCCATAAATATCTCCCAAGATTCTCCCCTTGCTGACGGATTGACAGCGAGCATGCTTGATTACTTGAAAAACACACTCGGTGAAAAATATGCTTCAAAATTCGTATCATCCGAAAACATAGTCATCGCATACAGAAGCCGTCTTCTCCCAGAAGAGATTGAAATTATAAAAGAAGCTGTAAAGATAACGGAAGAGATAATCGCAAAGGCGCTTTCACCTGAAGTTATAAAACCTGGGAAAACGACTGAAAAAGATGTCGCAAATTATATAAAAAAATTGATGCGCGACTACGGCGTGGGACCCTCCTGGGAAGCTGAAAGTTGCCCGAGTGTTAACGCTGGCATCACACGAGGACACTCCGAACCAACCGACTATATCATCCAGAGAGGAGACCTCATAACGATTGACTTCGGAATAAACTTGAGCGGTTATTGCAGCGACATTCAAAGAACTGCCTATGTCCTACGCAAGGACGAAACTCAACCCCCAGATTTTATCAAAAAGATGTGGGAAACAAATGTCAAAGCAATAGAAGCTGGGTTTGAAAAAATTAAACCAGGCGCTACTGGTTTTGAAGTTGACAGCGCCTCAAGAAGTATAATCATCTCAGCTGGATACGAAGAATATCCACACGCAGCAGGTCATGTGATCGGATATTCAACTCATGAGATTGGTCCAATTCTTGGTCCAAATTGGAAAGATAGATATGGAAAGAAAGTCTTTTACCGACTTCTCCCAAATCAGGTCTTCGCACTTGAACCATCGGTTTATCTGTATAGCAAAGAAAAAAATGGATATTTAAGAATTGGCATTGAAGAAGATGTCCTTGTAACTGAAACTGGCGCGGAATTCTTAAGCACGCCCCAAAAAGAGCTAATCCTGATAAAATGATTCAAACTCAACCCTACACCGTCTTAGCTGAAATTTACGACTGCATCATGAAAGATGTCCCATATAAAAAATGGGCGAAATACATACTCAAACTTATAAAAAATTTCCACCCGAAAACAAAAGATATACTTGAACTCGCCTGCGGAACCGGAACGATGCTATCTCTTCTATTAAAATTCGGTTTCAAAGTTGATGGGCTTGATATCTCAGAAAAAATGATACAGAAGGCAAGAGAAAAGATTAAAAGCGAAAATGTCAACTTCTTCATCGCAGATATGGCAGAGTTCAAACCAGATAAAAAATACGACTTGGTGATATGCCTTTACGACAGCATCAACTACCTCACGGAAGAGGAAAAGCTCCTTCGCTTGCTTTCAAATGTATGGGAGTCGCTTCAAAATGGGGGGATCTTCATCTTTGATATATCAACTGAATACAACTCAATACAAAACGCAATAGCGATGAACACCAAAGGCAAGTGTGATGATTATAAATTCGTCAGAAGAAGTTATTTTTTGAGGGACAAAAAACTTCATATAAACGAATTTGAAATTGAAAGAGATGGTGAAAAATTTTTTGAGAGACATATTCAAAGAATTTATAAGATTTCAGAAATAGAAAACGCAGTGGAAAAGACGGGGCTTTTTAAAGTCCTTGCCCGATATAGCAACTTCACTTTTTCGGAAGGAAGTGAATGGTCAGAAAGAATTCACTTCATCTTAAAGAAAATAGAACTTTAAAATGGTTGAGTTTCAAAATGTATCCGTGTGGTTTGGCGATAATCTCGTCTTCAAAAATTTGAACTTTACAGTTAACGACGGGGAATTTGTCTTTATAGCAGGTCCAACCGGCTCTGGGAAAAGCACTCTTTTGAGGTTAATTTACATGGACATTTTCCCAAACCGTGGAAAGGTGATCGTTGGTAAATTTGACTCGTCAAAGATAAAAAGAAAACACATACCGTATCTGAGAAGACGGCTTGGGATTGTGTTCCAAGATTTCAAATTACTTGATGATAGAAATGTTTTTGAAAATGTCGCCCTTGCTTTGCATGTTACCGGGGCAAAGAAAAAGGAAGTAAATAAAAAAGTTTTGACAGCTCTTGCGGAAGTTGGATTAAGCCACAAAAAGAACAACATGCCAGAAGAACTCTCAGGCGGTGAACAACAAAGGGTTGCAATAGCAAGAGCCATCGTCAATGAACCCTTCCTAATCCTCGCAGATGAACCAACGGGAAACCTTGATCCTGATACATCAATTGAAATAATTGAGCTTCTAAAAAAAATTAACCTTCGCGGGACATCAATAATCATGGCAACACACAACTATTCCCTCATTGAAAGGGTTAAAGATGCAAAAGTTTATCAAATTTCAAACTTCAATCTTACCCAAATAAAATAAAACTGGGGGCAATGAATGCCCCCAATGTCCCCGAGCGCCATTTTTGTTCATCCCCTATTTTTCACTCAACAGGAATTGAAATTATAAATTCAGTCCCCATCCCAACCTCACTTATCAACTCTATCTTCCCATTGTGATTTTCAATTATCTTCTTGCAGATCATCAATCCATAACCGTGTCCCTCTGGTTTAGTAGTCAAATTTATACTGAAAAGTTTCTCTCTAACCTCTGCGGGTATCCCAGGTCCATTATCAGCAACCCTTATTTGAACCTGATTGAACTCCCTGTCAAAATATGTCCTTGTTATAATGGTTGCATCACTGCGAGCATCAGCTGCGTTCTTGTAAAGGTTTATCAAAAGTTGCTGAAGCTGGAATGGATCAACATTAACAAAAGGTAATTCAGGGTCAAGCTCTTCAACGAATTTGACACTTGAATACCTTGAAAGTGGTTGAATGAATTGTATCGTTTCAACAATGACAGAATTTATGTCCGTCAACTTCTTGTTCGGCTTCATCTCTGCACTATCCAAAAGACCACGAATGAAATACTTCATCTTGTTTATCCCAGAAAGAAGGGAATTGACAGAGTTATTAAGCTTCTCATCAATTGAAAATTTCGCTAACTCCCTTGATATGAGCTTTGCATTAATTGAAATTATCGTTAAGTAATTTGAAAGCTCGTGTGCGATCTCCGAAGCAAGCGCTCCCCTTGTTGCCATCCTTTCGGCTTTTATCATCGCTTCGTTTGCCGACTGCAAATCAGCGTATGCTTTTGACAGCTTTTCATATAGTTTCGCATTTCGTATGGCAATGGCAGCGTGACCAGCTAAAATCTCAAAAAGCTGTAATATCTCATTTTTATTTATCTGTGAGACCCTACTGCTATCAACATAAACGACACCTATGATTTCAGAGTCAATGCTCAACGGAACACAAATGATCGTCTTTAAATTTAAAGCAACGATGCTTTCTTTTTTGCTAAATTCACTGTAATTAAGAACATCTTCAATTACAATCGGCTCACCACTTAAATAAACATCATTGACGATCGTTTTACTATAGGAAATCTCATTTTCATCAATCGTCTCACCCTTCGAATTTCTTGCAAGCGCGCATCTTAAACTTTCTCCCCCATTGACAAGAAAAAGACAACCCTTATCTGCCTTTGAAAGCGATATCAAATTGTCAAGGACAATTTTTAACACCTCCTCAAGTATTAAAGATGAGTTAATCGCCTTGACAACGTTAAATATTATCTCAAGATTTCTATGTTTTTCCCCCTCAAGCTCTTCAATTTTCTTTTTGACATCGCTGATTTTCCGCCTTACCTCTTCAAATATGTCAGCACCATCAAATGGCATTTGATTAAACGATTTTTGTTTTTAAAATGCCCCGACGGTCAAGAAACCGCCAGGGCTGATTAATTTACTTCAACTGCTCAAGCTCTGCCTGTATCCGAGCTATGTAAGATTTAACTTTGATCTTCTTAAAGTACTTAAGCGAAGACGACAACGACTCGCGCGCCTTGTCAATTTGAGATTGTTTCTTATATAGCTGACTTAACTCATAATATGTCTCACCGAGGTTAAGCCAGTTCTTGAACTCAAGATTTAAATCAATTGCGGTCATGAAGTAGCTCTCAGCAAGATGCAAGTTTCCATGTTCAAGTTGAACGATTCCCAAAATCCTGTACGCATCGGCGATACTTTGCCTGTCGCCAATTTTATAAAATGTATCAAGAGCCATCGTTGCGTAAGCCGTAGCAAGAGGTAAATCTTTTATCCTAACATATGCATCTGCTTTGCCAAGATACGCCAAAGCTAACATATAGCTATCTTCAACCCTTTGGGCTATCTCAATACTTCTCTCAAACTCTTTTATCGCAGCGTCATACTCACCTTTGTGAATTAACGTCACTCCGATATTATGATATGTCTGCGCAAGGCGTAGGGCATCCCCTCTTTTCTCAAGCCGTGGTAATGCCTGACGAAAATGGGAAATTGCCTTATCCCAATTACCCCGCATACTTTCAATTATACCAAGGTTGATATGTAAACCGGCGATCAATTCCTCGTTCTTGCTTTTTTCTGCTTTCTTTAGTGCCTGGTTAAAATAAGTCAACCCGTAATCATAGCGTCCACTTTCAAAGAAGGCAATCCCAAGCCCGTTTTCACAAATTGAAACACCGTCAAGGTTACGAAGCTTCTTATAAATTTTTAACCCTTGCCTTAATGATGAAATCGCATCGTTTATCTCATTCTGTTTCGTCTTAACCTCTCCAAGCTTAACATATGCTTTGGCTCTAACTTCATCAAATTCACGACCCTTGCTGGACCTCTTTATAACAAGCAGAAAACAACTCTCCGCTTTATCAAACTCCCCATAAGTCATACATATATCACCAATATCAAAGCACATCTGAATGAACTTAAACTGCTCAAGCATTGCTCCAGACAAACTAAGCAATGTGTCAAACTTAATCTCATCAATAATTGACTCTTGCACCTCAGAGCTAACTTCAAACTTTCCTTTCGCTTCCTTTAAATCAAGAGCGAGATTTTCTTCTCGCTCTTTTACTATCTCGGTAAATTTTTTAAGGAAGTCGTCCCCGCAGTATCTGCGGGCGACGGCTATAACTTTATCGTAAAAATTTGATTTAACGCGCTTCATATTTTTTACCTCCTTGTTATCAAGGTTTTTCCCTCAACTTTACCAAGACCAAGCATACCTTGAGAAATGATTCGTCTGGAAGCTTAATGTCTGCTTCTTCGTATCAACTGTCACAGGACTATCAACATATTCCCAAGCCCCGGTTTCAGGGTTATACCAAACCGGTTTCAAATCATATGGCGACAAATCACCGAGATCAACTTCAGCATATGAAAGTGTAATCGTAACACTTGTATTAAATGTCATACTTGGATTGAACTCAACAACGGCATATTCCCTGTCAAGAACCTCAACCGTAACATAAGTTGGTTCACTAACTGCACCAGCTGGTATGTAAACAGAGTTATTATATGTCTTCTTCCCTCCGACCACAGCATCCTTATTTGGGAAAACCCATTTCCCAGCAAAACCCTTCTTCGCCAAGAGCTCTTGCTTAAACGCATCGTTCCACTTCAAAAGCTTCATCTGTTCCCCTTTGTTAAGAATGCCTGGCTTCCCGCTTGAAAGCCCAACCGGGTTATCGGCACAACTTGTTAAGAAAAATGCCAAGCTAACAACAATAATGATGACGCCAAGAGTTGAAACGAGACGCTTCATGGCTACCTCCATTTTTTTAGTTTGACATTTTGGTTTTTAGTGAGAAGTAAAACTTAACCACAAGTCAAAGCAACAATCTTACTTTCAACAAAATAGACATCTTCTTCAGTTCAATCATATATAACCACACCAAATCTAACTTGATAAGACAAGAGCCTCTTTCAAGTTAAAAATGGCGAACAGCAAAAAACTTAAATTGATCATATAAAATTCTAATCACGAATCAATTCAACCTCCACTTTAAAACGCTATTTTAAAGAACGAGATGTGATATGCTTATCCATTACTTAATCATTTTACACCAACTCAAAAGCCAAGTTAAATTTTTTGTATTATAAAGAGCGAAAAACTTTCTATTTAGTGAAATTCAAATACTGTGCCAAAATTTTCCCTCTTGGAGATTTCACAAAAACAACTATAAATCAATTAAAATTTGAGGCCATTTACCCCGCGATATTTGAAAATTCGGTTAAATTGTAATGGCTTGTTGCAACGATTTGTTACACCAGCAACAAATTATATCAACGAATTATTCTATACTTCTGGATCAATCTATCAAGTCGCGGACGGGATATCCCAAGTATTCTTGAGGCTCGCGACTTGTTCCAATCTACCTTCTCAAGCACCGATCTTATCAGTTCTTTCTCAACATTGCTTAAGCTTGCCGACTCAAGAGGTGTGGAAATGTAAATATTTGAACTATCCCCCTCAACGAGATGAAACCCTCTTGTTTTCTCCGGCTTTTCAAACAAAAATTTAAAATCATCAAGCGTCAAATACTCATTCCCCGTCAAAATTACTGCTTTCTCAATTGCGTATCTTAATTGACGAACATTCCCAGGCCAGTGATATTTTTTCAAAAACAACCTCGCTTCCGGTGAAATTCCCTTTACCTTTGGTAGATTTTTACGATAAAGCAAATTGAACTCATTTATAAAATGTTCAGCTAGAACAAATATATCATCACCTCGCTCACGAAGAGGTGGGAGGTGGATCGGGAAAAGCATCAACCGATAATATAAATCCCTTCTAAATTTATTTTCCCTTACAAGATGTTCAAGGTTTTGATTCGTAGCTGTTATTATCCTTCCTTCAAACTTTATCGTCTCAACGCCACCGATACGACGAAATGTCTTTTCCTCTATCACCTTCAAAATTTTCCCTTGCAAATTTAAATCAAGATCACCAATTTCATCAAGGAAAATCGTTCCACCATTTGCTATTTCAAACAAACCGATCTTTCTTTCCTTAGCATCAGTGAAAGCTCCTTTCTCATGCCCGAAAAGTTCTGATTCAAGCAAAGTCGTTGGGATTGAAGCACAATTTATCTCAACGAAAGGCCTTATCTCTGAATAAGTGTTTTGATGTATTATCCTTGCAAGCAGTGTCTTTCCAGTTCCCGTTTCCCCCGTGATTAGAATCGTTAAATCTTTGTGTTCAATTGCCTTTTTGACAAGTTCAATTATTTCCCGCACCTTATCAGAACTCCCAATGAATTTCCCGAAATCAAATTGTTCCCTCCTGATGCTAAGGAACTTCTCTGCTTCAATTTCCTTTTTCCATTCCTCCGCCTTACCCTTCACAAAATCAGAAAAGGCAACACTTTCCTCTGGCATCGTGAAATAAGAAATAACCCCCGACTTCAAAAGTTTAACAGTCAAATTATACGACTTCATATAATCAACACAAGCGAGATTTTTACTCCCAAACATATCTATCGCCGTTTCAAGCAAAATCTCATCCCCTCGGTTTGCAATCACACAAACGACAAGTTCCGGACTCTGCCCAGATAAACGCTTAAGCGAATTGTAAGACGTAACCAAATTGACAATAAAATAACCCTCCTCAACTGGTATAAATTTCTTCACATCTTCAAGCGCAGAACGACTTGTGCTGACAAGCGATATTTTAAATCTCTCATCCATTTTTAAACGGTCAAACTTCTTAATACCTTATAGAATTTTTCATTCTCGGCATCGTTGATATACGATTCAATGAAATTCACATCTTTGATCCTCTCAATCAGAATGTTAAAACTCTCCAACGCTTTTTCAAGGTAGTTCAAATACTTAATTTCAACTCCCCTGCTTTCGTAATAACGCGCCATTTCAAGATAAACCTTCCAAGCGAACTCACTGAATTCATCTCCAAGCTCATACAAAGCTTTGTTCAAACTTCTAAAAGAAGCTGACTTGTCATCTAAAGCAAGCGAAACCAAAAAGAACACTAAAGCTTTTGTATAACGGTCATCAACAAACTCAACGAAATTTTCAACGGAATCCAAAACTTTTCCCAAGTTATTTATTTTTCCTGATACATAATTTAATTTGAGAAGAGAAATTAAAATTCTCAATTTAAATTCAAAATCTTCTTTATCTGTCTCATCTTCTAACAACTTAAAAAGAATTTCCTCGGCTAATTTGAAATCACCCTCTTTCATTAAAACCAATGCATTAAAGTAATCTCTAATGTTAGATTGGAATCTCTCACAATTTTCATCAATCCACTTAAAAACTTCCCTAGCTCGCTTTGCATCCCCCACATAAAGAAACATAAGGAAGAGCAAGCGCTTTATCTCACAAATGCCACCTCTATCCCCCGTTTTCTCATAAAGCTTTTCTGCTTGAATCAAGTTATCATACGCCTCACTAAGTTTATACTCCTCTATCAACACTTCGCCCATGTTCCCGAGGACATTCGCCATCCCTGGGATATCCCCAATCGTCCTGTAAATCGCCATCGCCTTTTGATAATTCTCAATCGCCGATTGATAATTTCTGCGCTTGAAGTGACTTATACCGATATTGTTGTAAATGTGAGCAGTTTGTGTTAAGTTTCCAACTGTTTCAGAAATCTCTATAGCCCTTTTCCAAAAATTTATCGCTTCATCATACTTTCCAATTATACTATAAAAGTTCGCCAAGTTATTGTATCCAGCGATAATTTTTAATTTATCTCCTTTCTTGTTCCTACTCTCAACACTTATCTCAAAACAACTCTTTGCTTTATCAAGATTTCCCCTCATTTGATAAATTATCCCGAGCCCAGCGTAAAAATCGCCGATCAATTTCGTTTTTGAAACAAATTTTAAAATTTTATCATAGTCATAAGCATTCAAAATTGAAAAAGCGACTTCAACATCACCACTTATTGCTAAAATTTGTGACATTTTCATCGCAACCCTCATCCTATCATAAACGCTATCTGAAATTTTCATCCCTTGTCTTAAAATCAAAAACGCCGATTCAGTGTCACCAAGATGAAAATATGCATCTGACTTCAATTCAAACACATCAACCCCATTAACATCTTCAAGGAGAGAAAGAACCGCTTTGAAATTCCCAATTTTAATGTTAAGTTCCGCAAGCTTTAATTTAAACGATGGTTTTAAATAATCAGGTAATAAATCAAAAAAAAGTTCACAAAGACCTATCGCCTTCTTAAAGTCACCCCTTGAAATAAGGTTTTCAATTCCAATTTCTGCAAACCTTTCCACCCCCTCGCTATCTCTTGCCATAGCAAAATGAAACAAAACTTTCTCTGCATCCTTCTCCCATTCCTTTTGATTTAAATAAATCACAGCATAATTCGTATGAATTCTTCGTCTGCTCGGCTCATCAATCCCCCTTAACACATGTTCCCTCAATGATTTATAAGCTATTGAAACCCTATCGTTTTCAAGCTTAACAAAGCCAGACATTTGAAGTTGCTTTAACTCGTGATGTATATCAGCGCAGAAAAATTCATTTAATATCTTAATCTCAACTGGTCCTTCTTCAAGGGATAAAATGTTGAGTATTTGCCTTTGAATTTGGGACAAATGCTCAACACGGCTTATAATTTCATCAAGTTCTATGTTTGATAATTGTCCCAGAGCATCAACCCTACCGCCGATCTTTTGAGAAAGATAATTTGACAAAATCTCTACCACAGCTGAGATTCCGCCCGAATACTCAGCGATGGCTTCAGCAAATTCGCGCACCAAATTCTCTTCAATGTCAAAATTTACCTTTACATACTCTATTATTTCATCAACATTGAACGGGCGAAGGTATATTTTTTCAGCATTTTGAACAAGTAAATCAAAAAAATTCTCATCCTTGCCCGAAATGAAAACCGCAACTTTTCTCCCCGAAAATTCACTTGGGAAGAGAAACGACCTCAAAAAAATCTCATTGAAAGAATTTCCAATGTCAATCTCATCAATGAAAACAGCCACAGGGAAATAAACTGAGGCATTTAAAATTAACTCCCTTAAAAATTGAGCAAATTCAATCAAATTATACGAAGTTACATCAACCGCATCTTTAAATTTCTCAAACCTAATTCTCAACTCCGGCGTGAGGTTAACTATCAAAGGTGATCGCGAAATAAAATTTAAAATTTTTTGTGGTTGTATTTCATTTATTAACAGTGTCTCATATCCCATCGCCTTCGCTTCAACATTTGCATATCTAATCAAACTCGTTTTTCCAAGTCCATCTGCTCCAAAAATTAAAACCAAATTTAACTCGGAGCTTGAATTTTTAACTTTATCAAGTTTATCCGTTATCATGGAAAGCGCATCTTCCTTCCCGAAAGGTTTTCTGACCTTAAAATTGATCTCCCATCGCTTACCAGGAAATAAATTCATCAAAAACTGCAAAACATTTGAAATGCTCCCGGGTCTTTTTGACGGATCAGGATCAAGCATTGAGTTCAAAAGATTTTCAACTTCAACACCAAACCCCGGAAGGATAATTCTCTTTTTAGAAAGATGCCATTTTACAATTTCAATTGGTTCTTTAAAGTCAAATGGTAAGGAACCGCTTAAAATTTGATATATCAAAATTCCAAGGGAGTAGATGTCAGCTCTGTGGTCGTAAACTTCGGCATTTAAAACTTCTGGAGCTATATAAAACAATGTCCCAATTGGTGCTTCATTTGGATTTATCTTCTCATAAATAATAGCAAATCCAAGATCGGTGATTTTAACTTTGTCGGTCCTTGAATCATAAATTATGTTTTCGGGTTTGAGATCGCGATGGACATACCCAGCCCTGTGGATGACATTTAAAGCGTGACAAATTTGATAAATTATTTCAAATTTCTTGCTTGTATCAACTGTTGATAAAAATTTCAAGATGTTTGGGGTATCGCAATATTCAAGCACTATAAATTTTCTATCGTTTAAATTTTCATCTTCGCAAAACCTCACCGTCCCGAAATCAAGCATTGAAATTATATTCGGATGCTCAAACTGTGAAGTGATTTTAAACTCATTGATTAATTTCTCTTCGGCAAGGGGATTTCGCTTTGATATTTTAATTGCCACATCTTTATCACGCAGGGTATCGTAAGCTTTAAAAACTTCCCCAACAGCTCCATCGCCGATTTTCTCCAAGATTTTGTATCTTTTGTTGATAAGCAATTTTTGAAAATGTTTCTTTTTGTTTTTTAAATTAACAATGAAAAATCTATAACACAAGTTTTCAATAGTTATGAAAATCCTCGTGATCAATCCGGGTTCAACCTCAACAAAGGTAGCAATTTTTGAAGATGAGGAACAAGTTGAATCAAAAACTATAAGACATTCACCTGAGGAACTTTCAAAATTTAAAACGCTTTGGGAACAATTTGATTTCAGGTTAAATATAGTGCTTGAATTTTTAAAAGAGAGAAATTTAAAGCCGTCGGATTTCTCAGCTGTTGCAGGAATAGGAGGGCTTTTAAAACCCGTGAAAGGAGGAACATATAAAGTGAATGAAGAGATGTTAAATGATGCGAGGAATAATTTTCAAGGCGAACATCCATCAAATCTCGGTTGTGCGCTTGCATACGAGATAGCTAAACTTGGTGGAATTGATGCCTACATCGTTGACCCCGTCTCGGTTGACGAATTTGAGCCATTAGCTAGATATTCGGGGCATCCACTTATTCAAAGACGCAGTTTGTCACATGCTCTCAACATTCACGCAACGGCGCGAGTCGCTTGTCAAAAGCTTGGGAAAAAGCTTGAGGATTCAAACTTTGTAATCGCTCACCTTGGTGGTGGTATTTCAGTTTGTCCTGTAAAAGCTGGAAAAATTATTGACGCAAATGATGCAAGTAGTGATGGACCATTCTCCCCAGAAAGAACCGGAGGGCTTCCGCTTCAACCTTTCATAACTTTATGTTTTTCCGGTAAATTTACCGAAAGCGAAATAAGAAAAATGGTCATGGGAAAAGGTGGGCTTGTTGCATATCTTGGAACAAATGACGCTGAAGAAGTTGAGAAAAGAATTGAAAACGGGGACATTTACGCAAAAGAGGTTTACGAGGCAATGGCATACCAAATCGCCAAAGAAATAGGAGCAATGGCAACGGTTTTGAGGGGAAATGTTGATGCAATAGTTTTAACCGGTGGTTTGGCAAATTCAAAAATGCTTGTTAACTGGGTCAGTGAAAGAGTTTCATTTATAGCTCCAGTTATCGTAATTCCTGGGGAAGACGAAATGAAAGCTCTTGCGCTTGGAGTTTTGAGGGTTTTACGCGGTGAGGAAAAAGCAAAGGAATATCCTGGTGATTAAAAAATTTGTTTTTTTACCCCATCTTGGCTATATTTTAAGGGAAAGACTTGGGGCCGTAGCTCAGCTGGGAGAGCGCCAGAATCGCACTCTGGAGGTCACGGGTTCAAATCCCGTCGGCTCCACTTAACTTTGGGAACAAAATTTATGTTCATGTGTCTTAATTGATGAAGGCGAAAATATAGACCTTAAACTTGAAATTTTATTTCAAACTTTTTATCTTTAGTTCAGACAAATAAAAAATTTTATGGAGGTAGAAATCAAAAATGCCCATCATCAAGAAACCAGAAGCGGATTTGCGATTGAGGTGGCGCAAATGGGTTGAGCTTGGACTCGTAATAGCCCTGCTTGTGACAATACTTGCTTTTAGATTTTTCCCCAAAGATATAGGGCGTGGGAAGAAAATTTTAACTTTTGAGCAGGAAGTGATTAAACCAGAGGAGATACCACAAACAAGACAGGAAAACAGACCACCGCCACCACCAAGACCACCAATCCCAATTGAAGCGCCGAGTGACGAAGTGTTGAGCGATGTTGATATTGATATAAGCTCTGAGCTTGACATAACGAAAGAAGTTGCCCCACCTCCACCAAAAGAGGAACTATCATCAAAGGAAGAAATTCCTTTTGAGGAGCAATTTTTTGTCGTGGTTGAAGAAATGCCAGAGATAATAGGTGGTCTTGAATCAATTCAAAGAAATGTTGTCTATCCTGAAATAGCCATAAGAGCTGGGGTTGAAGGAACTGTTTATGTTATGGCCTTCGTAGACGAAAATGGAAATGTTGTGAGAGCAGATGTAGTCAAGGGAATCGGTGCTGGTTGTGATGAAGCAGCTGTTGCTGCTGTAATGAAAGCAAAATTTAAACCTGGGAAACAACGTGGTAAGCCAGTAAAAGTCCGCGTTATGATTCCGATAAGATTCAAGTTGAAAAAATAATCCCATTGATAAAAAGTTTGTGTAATTTCAAAAGGCACAGGGTTTTATAACTCTGTGCCTTTTTATTTAAAAATAATACCTACAAAACAATGGAACTTTGGCTTGCTTTTATCCTATTGTTTCTTTCCTCCTTTTTCTCCGCAAGTGAAATGGCATTTATAAGCGCGAATAAAATAAAACTTGAAATAAGGTCCAATTCCTCTCTTTTTGCAAGAATCGCACACGATTTCATAAAAAAACCGGAAAAATTCCTCATCACAATTTTAATAGGAAATAACTTCGTAAATATCGCGCTGAGCTCAATTTTAACCTTCATCCTCAAGACAACTGTAAATATGAATGACTTCACGATTCTGATTTTGATAACCTTACTCCTTCTGATCTTCGGGGAGTCAATTCCAAAGAGCATAGGTCGTGAATCAGCTGACGCTTTTGTGTTATTTGCATCACTTCCTTTAAAGTTGTTTTACTTTATATTTTTACCGGCGATAAAAATTTTAGGATTTGCCTCGGAAAAGCTCTTAAAAATTTTAAAGATAAAATCAGAAACAATTGAAAATTTCTTCAGCAAGTCCGATTTTGAAATACTCATAAAGGAGACCGAATTCGGAAAAGACCTTAAAATTGATATACCTTTTTCAAGCGTCTTTAAGCTTGAAAATATGACAGTTGAAGAAGCAATGCGTCCGAGGACCGAAATCGTAGCGGTTGAAAAAAATATGCCAATGAGAGAAATAATTGAAATATTCTCAAAGTCGGGACATTCACGACTCCCAGTTTATGATGGCGTGATTGACAACATCATCGGCATAATTTATGTGAAGGACATATTTAAAAACCCAAGAAACATAGACGAAATCTTAACAGAGCCGTTTTTCGTCCCGGAGAAGAAAAAATGTATTGAACTTTTGAATGACTTCAAGCAAAAAAATACGAGCATAGCAATTGTAGTTGATGAATTCGGCGGTGTTTCTGGTTTGATAACACTTGAAGATGTGATTGAGGAGCTCGTTGGTGAAATAGAAGACGAATTTGATGTCAGCAGGAAATTAGTTCAAAAAGTTGATGCGAATACTTTCATATTAAACGGTTCTGCAGAGGTTGACCATCTAAACGAGGAATTCAATCTTAACATTCCGAAAGGCGATTATGAAACCATCGCAGGATTCGTGATAAATAACATAGGGAGGATTCCAACCGTTGGTGAGGAATTCATTATTAACAATTTCAAAATTACAATTTTAAACGCTACGAAAACAAGGATTAACTCTTTAAAATTAACGCTACTGAGACGAAATGAATAGGATATTACATGTTTTTTCAATCGGGATTTTTATTTATGTGCTTTTCATCGCCACAAAAAATCTTAGTTGGGATACATCAAATAAAAGCGATGTCACAATCGTAAACCATCTTGCCGTAACTCATCCACCCGACATCGTGTTTATTTGCGGGGAAAGGATACCTCTTGAGATACCTGATGTGAGGGAAAGATTTGAGAGAGAATTTTATCTTGAATTTGATGAGAATCAACTTATACTTGACTTGAAGAGATGCGGTAAATATATGCCTTTTATTGAAAGCAAAATCAAGGAAAGGGGGTTGCCAAGCGATTTAAAATTTTTAGCAATCGCTGAAAGTCGCTTAATAGAAAACGCATATTCAAACAAGGGAGCAGCTGGATTGTGGCAGCTTATGCCTGAAACCGCGAGAAAATACGGTTTGCGAATTGACGACTATATAGATGAGCGACTTAACATCCAAAAATCAACCGAAGCTGCTCTTTCTTATCTTCAAGACCTCTACAATAAATTTAACAGTTGGACATTGGCTCTAGCTGCTTATAACGCTGGGGAAACAAGGATAAACGATGCTTTACAATTTCAATGGGTTGACAACTATTTTGATCTTCATCTGAATAGGGAAACAGCAAGATTTGTTTTCAGAGTCGCTGCTATTAAAGAATTGATATCAAACGCAAAAAGATATGGCTTCTTAATTGACACGACAAAACTTTTTAAACCCCCGGATGTAAAATATGTGAGTGTAAAAGGTCCAATTCAAAACCTCGCTGTTTGGGCAAAACTTCAGGGGACGAACTATAAAACGCTCAAATACTTAAACCCCTGGATTTTGAAGTCATCCCTTCCTGAAGGTGAATTTTTAATAGCTCTTCCATCAAATGCCCAACCTCAACAACTTGATCTATCTCAATACAAATACAAGAGCTCACGGGTTGTCTTTCAAAATGGCGAAATTATCGTTGTGCCTGAGAAAACGATAAATCACAGGGTGAAAAAAGGTGAAACACTTGAAACCATCGCAAAAAAATATAACGCGACGGTTGAAGATATAATTGAGTTGAACAAGCTTGAAGGGAAAAACATTAAAGTCGGACAAATTTTAAAAATCCCAGTTTACTAAAAATTCCCAAACCTATACATATGCTCAACCTTTATACACTTATTCATAACGACCTTCAACCCTGCCTTTCTCGCTTTTTCCGCTGCTGATTCATTTATAACACCAAGTTGCATCCACACAACTTTCGCCCTCTTTTCAATCGCTTGATCAACTATCTCGTCAACGAATTCTGGTCTTCTAAAAATATCAACGATGTCTATCTCTTCAGGGACGCTGATTAAATCAGGATATGCCTTTAAACCAAGGACGGTATCAATGTTTGGATTAACCGGGATGATTTTATATCCTTGATTGAGAAGATATTCAGCAACGATATAGCTATCTCTATCTGGTTTATTTGAGATGCCGACAATAGCTATTGTTTTGTAAGAGGTTAAAATTTCTTTGATCTCGTCTTCCATTTATGCCTCATTTTTATTTTTTTAACTTACCTTTGCAAGGTCTACGCTATCTGAATATCTCTTTACAAGTTCCTCTCTTAAACAAAAATGTTCTGGCTTCATCAAGTCCGGGTCTTCTTTTATGATCTCAAACGCCTCTTTCCTGGCTATTTCAAGTATTTTTTGATCAGTTGCGATATTTGCGAATTTGAATTTCATAAACCCGCTTTGCCTTGTCCCGAAAAATTCACCAGGTCCGCGCAGTTCAAGGTCCTTTTCAGCGATTTTAAAACCATCAAGTGTTGAAGCGATTATTTTAACTCTTTCAACTGCTTTACTTTCCTCAAAATCAAAAAGCGTTTCGCTTTTTAATAAACTTGACTTAACAACCAAAAAACAATATGATTGTCTTTCACCTCTCCCTATTCTCCCGCGCAATTGATGAAGTTGAGAAAGCCCAAACCTTTCAGCATTTTCTATCACCATTATAGTCGCATTTGGAACATCAATTCCAACTTCTATCACTGTCGTTGCAACGAGAATCTGGATTTTTCTATCTCTGAAATCACTCATTATCTCCTGCCTTTCCGTCCCGGGCATTTTACCGTGAATTAAACCGACTTTAAACTCAGGGAATACCTCATTTTTAAGATAGATATAATTTTTTATCGCTGACTCAAGGTCAAGCTTTTCCGACTCCTCTATCAAGGGATAGACAATATATGCTTGATGTCCTTCTTTAATTTTCGCTCTGATGAATTCATATAGCCTATCCTTTTCATCGTCAGGAATTATCTCGGTTTTAATTTTTCTGCGACCTTTCGGCATCTCATCTATGACAGAGACATCCAGGTCACCGTAAACGGTAAGAGCAAGTGTCCTTGGGATAGGGGTTGCTGTCATGATCAGAACATCAGGGTTATAACCTTTTTCAATCAAAGTTGCCCTTTGCATAACGCCAAACCTGTGCTGTTCATCAATTACGACAAGCCCGAGGTTTTTGAAATTTACCCCTTCTTGTATTAACGCGTGAGTTCCAATTACAATTTGCGCTTCCCCACTTTGAATCTCTGAAAGGATTTCTTTCTTTTCCTTCGGTTTAATGCTACCTGTTAAAAGGCGAATTTTAACCGGGAGGGAATTTAACAAGTTCAAAAAAGTCGCATAATGTTGTTCTGCTAAAATTTCCGTCGGTGCCATAAACGCACTTTGATAGCCGTTATCAGCAGCTATCAACATAGCAATTAAAGCAACAACCGTCTTCCCGCTTCCAACATCACCTTGTAAAAGACGATTCATAGGTCTGTCGGATTTCATATCCCGCCATATCTCACGGATGACACGACGCTGTGCATTGGTGAGTTGAAAGGGCAAAATTTGGCTGAACCTGCGAACAAGCTCTCCTATCTTCGTAAATGAAATCCCTTTCTCAAAGTGTTTAAGTTCATAATGTTTGCGAGCAAGTAAAAGTTGAAGGAAAAACAACTCCTCAAACTTCAACCTTTTCAAGGAAACCTCCAAATCCCAACGGGAATCGGGAAAGTGAATTGACTTCAAAGCAAATTTCAAAGGAACAAGATTATACTTCAAAATTAACTTATGAGGGAGGTTCTCCTCAACATAATCAATGTAATCGTTTATAACACTACTTATAAGTTCGCGAAGCTTTAAAGTGTTCAACCCAAGCGACTTCAACTTTGAAGTGGATGGATAAACCGGGACAATTCTACCCGTGTGTATATTTATGCTATCAGATTCCGTTAGGAAATCAAATTCTGGGTGAATGAGGTTTATTTTCCCTTTGAAAATGGTCGGTTTTCCAAAGACAGCAACGAAATCACCAAACTCAAACTGACGCTTGAAGTATTCTATCTTATTGAACCAAGAACAACTAATTTTGCCAGTCCCATCATCTATCGTCAATTCAAAGATCTCCCTGCCAGATGAAGCAACCAATGTCCTCTTATCAACAACTCTACCTATAAATGTGACTGCTTCTTGAGCCCCAGAAAATTTCCACCAATTTCTTTTCAAGTCAGCAACCGTTATAACAGTGCTTCTGTCAATGTATTTAATCGGCGCATAATAAAGAAGGTCAATCAATTTCTCAATCCCGACATCTTTCAAAGCAAGGGACCTTTTTTCCCCAATGCCTTTCAAATATCTTATATCTGATTCAAGCGTCAATGTCGCTCTTTTATCAGCCATTTTATATCACTCAAGTTTTTCTCCAATCGCTTCTTCAGCGACTTTTATAATTTCACCGCTTTTTACAAGCTCAAGTGCTTTTATAATGTCTTTGTGAAGTATCCGGTCCTCATCAAGATGTTTTATATGTTTCCTTACAAACTCATAAACTGCCTGTGTCCCAACCCCACATCTCATTATCTTACCTGTTTTTTCATCAACCCTTGCGAAATCAATTCCTTGAACCGCACACATTATCTCAATCGCAAGAACTGTTTGAACATTTTTTAAAACTCTATACGCCTTTTGCGCAGATATAGAGCCCATGCTATTATGGTCTTCCTGATTTGCCGATGTCGGTATTGAATCAACACTTGCTGGATGAGACAAAACTTTATTTTCAGAGACAAGGGAAGCAGCTGTATATTGAGCTATCATAAGCCCGGAATTTAACCCCCCGATCTTCGTCAAAAATTTCGGCAACCCGCTTAATTGAGAGTTCACAAGTCGTTCAATTCTTCTTTCGGAAACATTTGCTAACTCGGAAAGAGCAATCGCCATAAAATCCATCGCAAGAGCTATTGGCTGTCCGTGAAAATTCCCACCTTCAAGATGTTCCCCATCATCTGGAAAAATCAAAGGGTTATCGGTTGCGGAGTTAATTTCAATTGAGACGATGTTGTAAACATAATCAATCGCATCTCTTGAAGCACCATGAATCTGCGGAACACACCTTAACGAATAAGCATCTTGAACCCTCGGGTCATCATACAAATGGGAAAGTCGTATCTCACTATTACGCATCATACGCAAAATGTTCCTCGCTACCTTTTGCTGTCCCTGATAAGGTCTTAATTTATGAATCCTCTCATCAAAAGCTCTATCAGTCCCTTTAAGTGCTTCAATGCTTAAGGAAGCTGCGATGTCAGCTATCTTACACAATTCCTTTGCCTGTTTCACAATTAAACATGCATAAGCTGTCATCATTTGTGTCCCATTAATAAGTGCAAGCCCTTCCTTCGCAGAAAGCTTTAATGGTTTCAACCCGAACTTTTTCAATGCTGAACGAGATGGAAATCTTTTAAGTTTTTCAACATTTATTGATTTCCCAACCCAAACCTCCCCTTCTCCCATCATAGCAAGGACTAAATGAGCAAGTTGAACAAGGTCGCCACTTGAACCGACCGAACCCTGCGATGGCACTATTGGCATAATCCCATTGTTTAAAAATTTCAACAAGAAATCAACTATTTCAGGTCTAACACCCGAATAACCCTTCGCTAAAGCATTTGCCCTCAAAAGCATCATTGCTCTCACAACCTCTGGTGGCAATGACTCTCCCGCCCCTGCTGAATGGCTGTATATCAAATTTCTTTGAAGCTTCTCAATCTTATCTTTTTCAATTCTCACCATTGCAAAATCACCAAAACCAGTCGTCACCCCATAAATCGTCTCCCCACTTTCAACCCATTTCTCAACTAACTTTCTTGATTTTTCCATCTTTAAAATCGCATCATGACTTAACTTAACCTCAGCGAAATTTACCGCAACATCAAAAACATCTTCAGGTGTCAATGTCTCCCCATCAACTAAAACAAAGTCGGTTGGTTTTGATTTTACCATAAATTTTTCATCCAACTTTGATTAATCTAACGGCAAAACCGCCGTCCATATCGTGTTTATGAGGATATGTCTCCATGCAACCCTCTTCATTTACAATGTCAGAAGGAAGGTAATTTCTCGCATCCTCAATTTTGAACTCGGGATGCCTGCTTAAAAACTCCTTAACAACCTCAATATTTTCCTCTGGTTCAATTGTGCAAGTGCTATAAACAATCACCCCACCGTTCTTGACAAGTTTACTCGCCTTCTCAAGCAATTCAATTTGCGTCTTTGCGAGATTCCTTATATCGGAAAGTTCCCTTTGCCATTTTATGTCTGGCTTCTTCTGTATCACTCCCAAACCCGAACAAGGCGCATCAACAAGGACTTTATCCGCTGGTTCAACATCAACTTCAAGGGCATCTTTCGGTATGAATTCAACATTTTCAACCCCAAGTCGCTCGCAACTCTGCTTGACAAGATTCAACCTGTGCTCATATTTATCAACCGCTATTATCTTCCCTTGATTTTTCATCAACTCACCTATAAATGTCGTTTTCCCACCAGGAGCGGAACAAAGATCAATCACAATTTCACCAGGTTTCGGATCAAGTAGTTTAACAACTAAACCTGAACTCTCATCTTGGACGGAAAAATATCCCATTTCAAAAAGGTCAAGATTATAAATTTTTGAAAGATGACCAACCTTTATGAAATTTTCAACATACTTTGACCGAGTGTTTCTTATACCCCGTTCCTCAAAAAGTTTTACAAGTTCATCAGCTGTCGTCTTCAAAGAATTCGCACGGACGACGATCGTTGGTCGTTCATTATTTGCCGAGAGCAATTGCTCCGTCTCATATAAACCGTATCTCTCAACCCAGCGCTTCACCATCCAAGAAGGATGAGAATACATAATTGAAAGATACTGAACAGGGTCTGTTTCATGGTCAGGGGTGGGAAGTTTATTCAAATTTCTTATTATGTTCCTCAAAACCGCATTTACGAGATTTGCAGCTTTTTGACCACGAATCTTTTTCACGAATTCAACCGCTTCATTAACAGCAGCTGCATGGGGAATTTTGCTTAAAAACAAAATTTGATATAACGCAACCCTCATCGCATTCCTTATGTTCGGGTCCTGCATCGCAAATTTATTCTTGCAAAACTGCTCAATTACAAAATCAAGTCGCGTCTTCCACCGAACGACACCATGAGTTAACTCAGTCAAAAACCTCTTATCCAAATCATTTAATTCATCGGACTTCAACTCAACATCAAGAAGTTTATCAAGGTATGAATCCGTTCGCTCTATCCTGTTCAAAATTTTCACCGCTATCCCACGAGGTCCTTTGTAAAATTCCTCAAATTCCATAAGCGTTTTATGTTCTTTTTTTATTGATCAAGTTTTTCAGAAGAAACCACTTTTTAAATAAAAAGGGAGTAGCCACTTAAAGCTACTCCCTAAAAATTTAGTAAACGAAACAAAAAATCGCAACTTTTCCTCACTTCATCAATATCATCTTCCTCGTCATCGTAAACTCCCTCTTCTCATCCTCAAGCGAACGAGCATACATCGTGACGAAATAAACCCCAGACGAAACCCGCACCCCGCTTTCATCTTTCCCATCCCAATACACAACATGTCTTGCCGGATCAACTTGACCATTTACAAGCTCTCTCACCCTCTGACCAAGTGAATTCCAAACTATCAACTTAACATTTGAAAACTCAGGAACATCAAACTCTATCCTCGTCCCGGGGTTGAACGGATTTGGATAGTTTTGATAAAGCATATAACTTTTTGGAATCTCAATATAATTTGCATCCCTCACATCAATGCTTGCGTTATAGGAGAGGTTTCTAACGCTTAATTTGACATCTGGCTGAAGCGCCCATAACTTTTCAACATCTATACCAGGAATTGATATCGTAACTATCCCTTGCCTATCACCTCTTTTGATCAATTTGCCGACATCGGAATAAATTAAAATCACAAGATAACCCAGCTCATTTTTCCCGAATGCAACTTTAAAACCACTCACAGGTAAAAGCGGGGTTACATCAAACTTCAAACGCTCAAAATTTGGCAATGCTTTAACTTTCAAAGAGATTTGCACACCTTTCACATCAACAGAATTGCTCAATCTAACCCTTATGATAGAACCTTTATCCCCTGGGTTAAAAATCTCAAAATCAACATGCAAAATCCCATCGTTAATCTTTTTCAAAGTTGCAAAACCTTTAACTGTGTCATCATCGCCGTAAAATTTATACGCGGGTTTTCCAGCTATTGCTGGAATCGCATAACTTGGCCAAGTCACATCTATCACAGCATCCTGCAAAGTCGCAAGGTCCATTTGATCAATCACCCCATCACCCGTCTCAACATCAGCAGAAGTCCTATCGGAATTGTCAGCATCAGTTCCATTATAACCATCCCCTTCATAAAAAGGTCTTGAACCATTTGGATCATTAACAGTAACCGCTCCCCAATTCTCTATCACAACATCAGCAAGCCCAGTTATATCAGCAATGTCAATCCCCCCATCCCAATTTATATCACCATATTTTCTCCAGTCAGAATAACCACTTGGCAAAAAACTTGGCGGTTGCTCAATAAATAAACTTGACGAATGAACATTCAAATTTATTGTTCCATCCCCAGCTGGCATACTGGACAACGTAAGCAATGAAGCATCACGAATCACCGCATCAGAAACTGTATTATTCACCAAACTTATAGCATTCAGATAATCACCATCTGAACCGGGCGAATCAAAATGAACCCTCGCAACAACATATTGAGCTACCGAATTCCCCTGATCCTTCAAAATCACACTCGCTGAATTCCCATAAATTAAAACCCTTATACCATTTGGAATTGGTGTCTTATTTATTGAAAAAGCGGTTGATATGGAAGGTGCAAGTGTAACATCAGTTATCGTAACAACGGAACTTGTCACATCAAAACTCCACCCCCAAACCCCGTGTGTTTTACCTGGATTTCCATCGTTCCAATCAAGCCGAATATAAGCAATATTTCCAGTTGCCCCCGTCTCAACATAAATATCACTAACAGTAAACCCAACTGCAAGATACGCCGATATAAAGTCAAAAATTGTCCCTCCAATTCCGAATTCCGAAAATCCAGACAACCCAGCTCTACGAACAACAACCTCAGTTGGTGTCCCACCTCCTGCGACATGCGTCCCTTGAAGTGTCCACGACCCACCGCTTGACCTCTTCAAAACCCTCAACCTCGTCGGATCGCTCGTACCACTAAAACCATGCGCCTCAATCTCAATATCATAAACTCCTCCACTTAATCCCCCCGACGGCTCAACGCTCCAATAACCACTTGACCAAACATTAACAATTTGAACCCCACCATCATCCAAAGGCAAACCACTCGTCCCGGGGTTAACACCATTAAAATAAACGCTCAAATTTCCAGACGATGGAGCTGTTGTAAATGTCACCTTAACCCCACGGTAATACTCATTACTTCCAACTAAAACGCTTATCGGAAAAACAAAATCACCAGTTCCAACAACTCTTCTGATTAACCTCCCAGTCCCGTTTTGAACAATAGAATTCACAGGTGAATAAGTCCCAATTGAACCCAAAACAGTTAAATCATTTGCCCCAAGATAAATCTTTCCAGATTGGATTGATAACACCCCAGAAACAGTTATTGGGCTATTTAAAACTATTGAACCACCACCAGATTTATTTAAATTCCCAAAATTAACGCTCCCAGTTATAACTTGAAAACCGCCAACAAATTCAAAATTAGAATTAACATCGCAAGTCATCGTTCCCGAATTCGTAAGGTCAGAGAAAAGCTCAAACTTCGCTCCAGAGCCAATCACAACAGTTGCTCCCGAACTGACATTTAAACTCCCCATCTTCACAACAACACCAGAACCAGCACTTACATATGTCCCAGACATAACAACGACATCTTGCGAATGTAAAGATAAAACCGAAACCAATGTGAAAAATATCAAAAGTCGCAAATATATCACTGCTTGGGACTAAATCTTTTTTGAATTTCATCTGTTCAGCGAGACATAGTAAATATACCGAGTTGCAGTAATAGCATTTAAATTTACAGTCGCTGGCAAGACAACTCCACCACCGGTAGATATATAACCAGTTCTAAACATTGCGCCCGCTACTCCAAGGTTTGCGCCCGCAATAACCCCTGTCGTTGAATTCCAAGTAACAGCAACATAATACTGACCTGGATTAAGAGTCCTGTTTGCTTGCTGAGGGACAATAATTTTAACACCAGCAGTTGTAGTCAAAGAGCCAGCACCACCATTTAAAACAAGATTACCATTTGAATCATAAATCCCAACATCACCAGTAGCTCCGAGTGCAGTTGTCACCCTTAACCTTATCTGATTTACCGTTATTCTCGCAGGTATATAAATCGGCGAAATTAAAATCGCTCCTACCGTTGGCTTTGCAGCTGTTGCTGCAATTGGACCCCAAACTGTTGAAGCTACATCCATCTCAGGTATTGCCCAAGCTGGACCCGAAGCCGTCCAAGTTAAAACCTGACCTTCAGTTCCAGCACCGCTTGTTAAAAGAAAACCATCATCATCCGATAAAACAACCTGTGGCAATCCACCTGTTGCAACGGTCCTTATGGAAACAGGACCATTCATATAAACTTGACCATCATTCCTCACCGTCATCAAAATACTACCACTGGAGTTCTCAACTCTCAAACCATACGCACTCGCATCATTAGTCCCACCCCTTATCGTCAACCTGTAACCACTCACCGACGAAGTCCCTATCCCAATGTATGTCCCATCGTTATACAACGTGCTATTTGCAACCCAACTCGTCCCATCATGCCTTAATGTTTGTCCAGCACTTCCAGATGGAAGCCCACCTTCACCAGTTAAACTCAACCTCTGCCAGACAGAACCATCCCAATAGTAAAACCCAGCTGTCCCATCTGTCTGATAAACAAGAAGCCCAACCGCAGGTGAACTTATGCTCAACCTCTCTGAAGCTGTCATTCTGGGTATCAGAACACCCTTCTTCGTCGTTCCAGTAATTTTAACATCAAGAATAGCTGACGGATCGGGCACAGCAGATGGATCATCACTTATTAAAAAACCCGCACCTGTTGACAAAGGAACACTTGGCTTCTTCCTAACCATTTTATCAGAAATGCTTGTATCCTTGGGAGCTCCTAATATCTGTGACTTCTTCACCTGCGAATTTAGAACTCCAAGTTGAAAAATTAACAAAACAAAAATAATCAAAACCGTTTTCATTTTTATCATCACCCTTTCTCCCGAATTATTTTACTTCCAAATTAAAACAAAAAAAGGGGACAGGCAACTTCGCACCTATCCCCCTATGAAAATCAAAACACTTAAACTTTTACTTCATCAATATCATCTTCCTCGTCATCGTAAACTCCCTACCCTGCTCCTCAAGCGAACGAGCATACATTGTGACAAAATAAATACCCGATGCAACCGATGTCCCATTCTCATCTTTCCCATCCCAATATACACTATACCTGTTTGGATCAACAGCACCAGAATATATCTCCCTCACCCTTTGACCAAGCGAGTTCCAAATTATCAATTTAACATTTGAAAACTCCGGAACCTCAAACTCTATCTTCGTCCCAGGGTTGAACGGATTCGGATAATTCTGATACAACATATAATTCAACGGCACAACACCACTCGCCTCAGTGACATCATAATTAACATCATAAGCGACATTCTTTATACTTGCGATAACTCTCGGCTCAGCACCTAAAATTTGCTCACGGGTTACATTCGGGATAACTATCGTCACATAAGACGCGCTTCCCGACTTAAGAACTTTACCACCATCAGCATAAACTATTATAACAACTTTATTAAACTCATTCCTCGCCCAATCAACCTTTAACCCACTGGCATCCGGTAAGCTCCAAACATCAAGTTTCCCAGGAAGAACAGATGAGGTTAACTCAATCTGTAACCCCCTCAAATCAAAGCTGTTATTATCAACCGTGACCCTAATTTTGCTCCCCTTCTGCCCAGCGTTAAACACTTCAAACTTAACAAACACATCTGTTGCTACTTTCTCAAAACTTGACCCACCTTCAACCTTCGCAAGTATCCCCGAACCAATCCCAAAACCACCATTTATTTTAGAAGCAGGTAGACCTGCAATAGCAGAAATTGCATAACTTGGCCATACACCACTTGTCACAGCATCCTCTAATGCCGCAAGGTCCATAAGGTCAAGCGTCCCATCCCCACCTACTACATCAGCTGCCGTCCTGTCATTGTTGTCTATGTTAACATTATCATAATCAATCGGACTTTCACCATTAGTAGACTCATAAAAATATCTGTAATTCGGGGAACCTGAATACCAATTGTTTTCTGGATCATATACTGGAACATTGCTATAATATTCTACTAGAACATCTGCAAGCCCTGTGACATCGGCTATGTCAATAAACCCATCCCAGTTTATATCGCCGTATTTTCGCGGAGTGGTATAACCCGTCCCAGTAAATGTTGGTGATGACGATGGAGGTGTGAAAGTTGAAGCTGTGATATTTATAGTAGCTGGGTTAAGCGTCACTGTCTGTGAAGTTGCGCTCGCACCACCAGGATAACTTCGCTTAACCGCCGAAGCACCACCTAAAGTAACCGAATAAGACCCAGCTGAAAGAGATGGAAGCGTAACCGTTAAAACAGCTGCACTATAACCTGGCGGAAACATTCTACTTTTATTTTTTCCATAAACTAAAACCCTAACACCATTTGCAATAGCATTCTTTGTTATATTGAAATTTGAAGACAAACTTCCATAAAGCGCTACATCGGAAGTATTAAGTGTAACACTTGTGCTCGTTATATCAACTCTAAAGCTCCATATCCCTTCCGAAGGCGAAACATCGTTCCAAGTTAAAACAACAAAAATTTGTTGCCCCGATACACCAGCATCAACTTCAACGCTTGGTGTATGCCACCCAATGGTTAACTGATCCTGGGCGAAAACAAATCCACTGACAAGAAGGGAAAAACAGAAAATTAAATACAACTTTTTCATGGCGACCTCCAAAAATTATTTCTAAAAAGTTTTTAAATTCACTACCTCAAAATCTCCCTTCAATAAGGGAGAAATAAAACCTCAAACAAAATATAACGAAATTAACACCAAATGTCAAGAACCAGCGAAAGAAAATTAAAAAAATCTAATAAATCCATCCAACATCATCTCCTCTAAAAGTTTCATTTTTTGAGCAATTTTTAAAAATTTTCAAAATTCTAATGTGATCCAGGTCACACTTACAAAGGGTGTTCTCCCTACATACTTATTTTCACCATTACCTCATCAGCATTGAACCCAACCTTCCTATGCGTCCCATCGCAAAATGGCTTATTTCCCGATTGCCCACATCTACATAACGCAATTGATTTCTTTTCAACTATCTCAACATTTAAATCACGCTCAATTTCAAATTTCCCGCTTTCTATTTCAATCACATAGGGACCGTTCTTGCTCGCTTTTACCTTCACTGTTGCCATTTCAAGCACCTTTTTGTTTTAAATTTAAAAACTATACTTCACTTTTACATAAATTTCATCCCTATCTTTAAGTCTCCCGAATGTCGTTTTCCCACGACCATCTATAAACCTTCCGCCAACCACAAGCTCAAAGTTATCAATCGGCGCGAAACTTAACTGCGGATTATATATAACCGCATAATCGTTCCTCAACTTCTTAAACTCAATCCCCCCACTCAAAAAATTAAGCTTAACCTTGTCGTTCATATATTTCTTCTCAAAATTAAATGTCAAATAATTTTTCAAATTCCCCCTTCCTCTCTCGTGCACGAAACCATGCAAGAACTGTAAATTCATATAAATACCGCCACGCGTAGTATAATCAAGTCCCACAACAAACCTCGTATAACTTTTCTTATCAAGCACATTTACATAACCCATATTGACAATTTCCATATCAACTCTATCGGGAAAGAAAATCCCTGCCTCCGTCCATACCCCAACTCCTATTATCTCCCCAGTTAAATCAAACCCCAAAACTCTCATCCTCGGAAATTCCAAAATAACGGAATCGGGCACAAAATTTTGCAAATAAACCCTCTTAACAACTGGAATATCGTCCCTGCCGTATACATAGCTTAAAGAAACATCAAACCCAAACAAATCTCTTTTTGCAACCTTAAAACCAAACTTTGACGCATCATCAAGCGTCTCACTCGGCTCTCTTACCACAATGCGATCGCTTATAAAACTAACCCCGGTTGGAAACCCTGAATAAAACTCATCAACAAAAACATCCATCAAATCTCCACGCGGTAAAACAGCTGGAACAAACTTCGGGATGAAAACACCAGTAAATGTAAAATCCCCAACATAATAAGACAACTTAACCGCATTTGACCCAAGATGTCTTCCATAGTCCCAAATGTCCTCAAGGTCATCTGGATTGAGATTATCCGTCGGATTAAGTTTATCTGCCGTTCCCCAAGCAATTCTTTGCCTTCCAATCCTTAAATCAAGGTTGTCAAAAATAAATCCCTTAAAATCAACATACGCCTCACGAATATCAACATCTACTGGTGCAACCTTATCCTTATCAGAAAGTTCAATTAATTTCTTAACATTCGTTGAGCCGAAATTTCTAAACCAGACCTCGGAATAAAAATTCAACTTTTCAAATTCCACTTGCCCCGTCAAATCAAGCCGATATTCTTCCCAGCTTGTAGATCTGTCTTTAATTCTCACCCTGTCATCAAATTGAACATAACCACCGATTTTCAAATTTTGTGAAATCGCAAGGTTAAAGGTTATAATGATCAGGATAAAATTTTTTTTCAACATTTCTGCTTTTAGATTTTATTTTCAAATTACTTAACAGGTGGATTCCAACCTTGTTTTTCCCATTTTGAAAGTTCAAGCCGAATTACCCCGAGGAAAGTGTTAAATGTTGCCTTTATCGGGACACGTGCCCAGTCGTCCGAAAGCCAGCCATTGAATTCACCTGTTACCCCTGCCAACTCCTTGCTCACAAAAAATGCATAACCGCCAAACTTGATCGTCTTTATCTGAGAACCAAAAGATGAAATTTTAACTTCTTCTCTCTCATCAAGAAAATCAAATCTTGATTTTTCAACCCTGAGAACAAAAGGAGGACGCTCAAGCTTTTCCTCCGTCGCAAAAAGTAACGGTAAATAAACAACAACCCCAGTTCCGCAAAGCTTACGCACAACAAAAAAAGCAGTTATACCATGGTAATATCTATCGGGATAAACTATTGATTTCTGACCGATCAAACTTTCATTTCGCATATCAAACTGCCTAGCGATAATAAGATCCTTTTCCCTTTTGAAGTCCGTTTTCAAAGGAATCCCGTCTTTAATCTCATAAACAGATAACCACGAATCAATAAGAAAATCTTTGTGAAACCTGCTCTCAAAAGTGTAGTCAACATTCAAAAAAAATATATACGGATTTGACCCAACATGAATTCTTGAATAAACGCTATCACCCGTCACCTTCACCCATATCCTTATCTTCCCGAGGTTGATGAATTTCCAATAAACATCATATTCAAGGTATTCGTCAGTGATCTTGAACTCATCATATTTACCATCCCCAAATGAAGCGAACAAAAATGTCAAAATCAAAAAGAACTTCATTTATCTCTCCAAATTTCTTAAAGTGAAAATCTCATCGCTCAAATTTGTATCAAGCTTCACATCTTCAAGGACAAGCAATGTCGTGTGATTTTTCCTCACATCTTTCATCTCCGTTTCAAATGCTATCCAGTAATTCCCAACTTTTTCAATTTTTCTCCTCGTAAGTATCTTAAGCAAGTTGCCCCCCTTGTCATAATATTCAATTTTTTCGGGATAAAAATTATCCGTCCTGACATACATCACAAGTTTTGAATAGTCACTTTGCCTACCTTCACGCGGAGTTAATTTCAAAACATAATATCTTTCATCGCTTCTTAAAAGTTCTGGCTTCCACTTCTCGGAATATGTCAAAGCTTCCATATCTTCATAAGTGAAGTCAGTCCCAGCAAAATTTTGATTCTTTATGTGGGAAGCGATCCGCCTACTTTTCTTGAAAGCTGGAAGATAAACATAATTCACATCCTCGGGAAGAGATAAAAAGCCGATGCCCCGAATCTCAGCTGGGTCTGTGAATTTGACAAACCTTTTATGCGTTCCCTTCTGATACATTAAAGCCGTCCGATGACTTTCTCTACCACCTTTATCAATTAATGTAACTTTCGCTTTATAAAATTGATCCTTAGGGGCATAACTCACATCATCCGCCTTTTTCAAAATCTCATCGGCTGTTAATTGAGCAAGTGCATAATTTAAACCGAAAACCAAAAGAAAAAAGACATTTCTCATCCCACAACCTCCACTTTTGATTTTAATTTGACCAATTTGACCAAAAATTTCGGTTTAAATGTTAAGATAATCGCCGGCAACAAAACCAATGTTGCACCCGCTGATAAAAACATCGTCAAAAGAATCATCGCCCCAAATCTCTGCAACGGTATCACGCTTGAAAAAACAAGGACAAGAAAACCAAGCGAAACAGATAAAGCGTTTATTAAAATAGCAACCCCTGTCGTCCCGAGAACTTTTAAAAGACCCTGCTCAACTGAAGCACCTTCCATTAATTCATACCTCAACCTATTGAAAAAGTGAATTGAATAATCAATACCCATCCCTATTGAAACACTTGCGATCAAAACAGTCGCAATGTCAAGTGGAATCCCCGCATAACCCATAAATCCATAAACAACAAATATGGTCAAAAAAACAGGCAGAACCCCAAACATACCACCAACGACCGATCCCAATTGTAACGACATGATTACAAAGACAAAAATTAACGCGAGAATTAAACTCTGAATTTGACTCTTTATTATCGCATCGTCAAGATGCTTGTAAATCAAAGGCATACCCGTTTGCTTAACGCTTACACTAAAACCATTTATCTTACTGAAGTATTCTTCCAAACCATTGACAATTTCAAAGATGCGCTTTGAACTCACATAGGTGACATTCGCTTGAATTATCGCCTCATCTTTTTCCGGCGAGACAAGTTGCGAAAAAATCTCCTCCCCTTCAATCAAAAATATAAGATTTGCAACCTTCTCTCTCGTATCTGGAATTTTTCTCCCCTCTCCCATTACATAATTCATTTCTTCCAAAACATCAACTATTGACAGCGAATTATGGATATCGCCGAAATTTTCAAGAAAATTTTCTATTTCCTTCATCTTCTGCAAAACCATCGGGTCTTGTATGTCCCCTTTAACGACGACATATAAAGGCAAAGAACCACCAAAATTTTTTCTTAGCATCTCCTCCGTCTTTCTTATCTGTGTCTCCGGCTTGAAATAATCAAGTATGTTCACTTCACGGCTTATCTTAAAGATGCCAAGAGAACTCAAAGCGATGATAATAAGATTTAAGCTTATGACAAGATATTTCAATCTTGAGATAAAATTGAGTATATAGCTTGCCCACTTATAGCCACGCTTAACTTTAGCAACCCTCCTATCGGTTTTCTTTGGATTTAAAAACGAAAGTATCGCGGGGATAACGGTTATTGAAATAATTAGCGCAAATAAAACCCCTAAAGAGGTGAAAATTCCAAATTCTTTTATCATAACTAAATATGAACCGAAAATAAATGATAAAAACCCCACAATTGTAGTCAAACCAGCCAGGATAATGGCTACCCCAACTCTTGAAAGTGTTAACTTAGATTTCTCCTTCGGATCAACCACCGATATGTCTTCCCTGAACTTGTTCACAACATGAATCCCATAGGCGCTCCCAACAGCTGTAAGTATAACAGGAATTGAATTTGAAATTATAGTCAAAGGTATATTTAAAATCGCCATCAACCCAAGCGTCCAAATAGTGCTCAAAGCAACAGGAATGAAAGGAAGAACAACCCCGATTAAGTTTTTAAAACTTAAAAAAAGTATAACGATCACAACAATGGCAACAAGTGGCGTTAAGATATTAAGATCGCTTAAAATCAAATCGTTCATATCTATCATCTGAAACGGTAGACCACCGTAATAAACCCTTGAGCTTATGTTTGAGCTTTCAACTACCTTTTTAATCTCTCTTGCTACTTTGATCTTATCAACCCCATCCATCAATTTGCACAGAATCAAAGCCACGCGCGCATCCCTTGAGATGATGTTTTTATAAATGTCCTTTGACAAAACATACCTTTTCAAACTTTCCAATTCCTCCCTCGCTCTCGGAATACTGCTTGCGTCAATTAATCTCCCTATCTCAATTCCTTCCTCACTCCCCCTTATATCAATGATATTTGCCAAGCTCGTCACATAGGAAACACCATCAACATATTTTAAACTTTCGGTCAATGCATAAATCTCTCTCAATACCTCAGGTTTAAAAACATCGTCAGATTCAATCACAACAACAGCCGTTAAATTACCCCCATATTTATTTCCAATTTCCCTGGAAAGTTTCACCGCCTCATCACTCTCAGGCAAGTAAGAGACAAGGTCTGGATTAACCCTTAAATTTCGCATTGAATAGATGAAAATAAAAGTCAAAAGGAAAAATAAGGAAATCAAAACCACTCTAAACTTAATGACGAGCTCAGAAAAATTTTGCATTGAAGCTCCAATTTTATTTTCTAACTATTCCATAAAATAAGATATCAAGCAAATTATCAAGGTCGCTTTCGCTCCATCTAACATTACCTTTAAAAATCCATGTCTCAAATCCCTTCAACGCTATTAAAATCGCAAGCGTTGTCATCTCAATATCCTTGATTCTAAAAATTTTCTTTTCAATCCCCTCTCTCAAAATTTCGCCAATAGCGTTAGATTCTTCCTCATCATACCTTTCTCTAAACTTTTCAATGAACTTGAAATTTTCAAGATACTCATCGCTCAAAGCGCTGTAAAAGTTTGCCAGTTGTTTTAAAGCTTTCATCCTCGTGATGATATAAACCCTGAGCTTTTCTTGAGGGTCGTGCACTTGTGCAAGCGCTTTTGAAATCTTCTCCCTCAAAACATTCGCCTCTCGCTCAATAACAGCTTGAAAAACTTCCTCCTTGCTTTGAAAATAATAATAAAGCGAACTCTTTGCCTTCCTGACGGCTTTGGCTATTTCATCCATACTTGTCTTTCTAAAACCAAACTTTGCGAAAATACCGCGAGCTGTTTCAATTATTTCTTCCTTCGCCTTTTCAATGTCAACCATTTTAGTTTTTTCGACCATTTTGTTCTTTTGGTCGAAATTTAATAAATAGAAATGACAAAGTCAAATTTTGTCGCTCCAACGAAACTTTTTAAATTGAAAATAAAAAGCAATGCCGAAGTTCATAACTTGTATTAACTGCATTGATGGGCGAACCCAATTGCCCGTAATAGAATTTCTGAAACAAAAATACGATGCTGATTTTGTAGATCTTATAACCTTCCCCGGAGCTGATGGCGTTTTAGCCAGGGGTGAAAGTAAAGCGGTAGAAATGATCAAGAAAAATGTTGAAACATCGGTCAGAGCACATTCCTCAAATCTTATAGCTATAGTAGGTCACTTTGACTGCGCAGGAAACCCCGTTGATGAGAAAACACATATTGAAAACATTAAGAGTTGCGTTGAAAAAATCTCAAGCTGGGGGTTGGGACTTGAAGTTATAGGGTTATGGGTTGATAGCTCATGGGATGTTGTCCAAGTGAAATAAAAAAGCGGGGCTTTTAAGCCCCGCCCAGTAACTAAATTAGGTGTAAACTGTCAAGAATGTCTCAACAAGTTTACGCTCGTAATAGAAAACGCCTTTACCCATCGTTTCCTCTGTCCAGATGATCGGCTTTGCTCCCGGGTCCCAAATATAAGCAGTATATCCTCCAAATGTCTCAATTCTATTCCCAAACGGATCAAAGAAATAAATTCCAGCCCCGCGTGTAATCCCATGCCTTCCGGGACCCCAGTCAATCTTAACATCATTCATGACCATAATGTCAGCTGCGCGATAAATATCTTGAGCACTTGATATATGAAAAGCAAAATGATGTATTCCTTTCTCACGCCCCGGGATTATAGCCAGATCGTGTGGTTGCTGTCTGGCTTGATAAAGCCATGCAGCAACTGGTTGTCCTTCACCATTGACAATATACTCGGTTGCCCTAAACTCAAGCACCTCTTCGCAGAATTTAATTGTTTTCGTGGGATCGGGGGCAGTGATAAGCATATGGTCAATCTTCGGTGGATTTATCGCATCATACTTCAAATTCCTCGGCCATGGGTCAGGGCTCTCTTTCGGAAGAAGATTGCCAGGAATTTCAATATCATAGTAAATCTCAAAAGTATGTCCCGACGGAATCGTAAACCTTATCGCTTTCCCGCGCTTGTAATCTTCAGGAATTACTTGATAAGAAACCTCATACTGTTTGAGCCTCTTTTCAAAGTAGTCAACATCCTCTGGGTCAACAGTTCTAAATCCAGCCCTGACAAGCCCTGCCGAATCCGACTCCGTTAAAATCACCGAGTAAGCAAGTTGCTCATCCCATGTCTTTAGATATGCTTGTTTACCAAGTCTCTCAACTTGAAGCAAGCCGAGAACATTTGTGTAGAAATCAAGCGCATCGTCAAGGTTTAAGACCTTGACTTCAACATAGCCGAGACGAGAAATTCTAAACGGCATAGCTAACCTCCCTAATTTGTTTTTGGTTTAAAGCACTGTTTTTGCTCCGAAAATGAGATTAAAATATCTTCTGTAATCAAACTCCTCTTCAAGCGGTGAGCCGTCAATCAACGATATTTCAATATCTTCAAGTGGCACCGCTCTACAAGAAAGACAAAATCCATTTTCCTTTTCCTCATCGGATAACTTATTTTTTGAAACAAGCCCGAAATCAACTTTCCCATTAACTCTTATTTTGCAAATCCCACATCCGCCTCTTGTGCAACCATGTGGAAGTTTTACATTGTTTCTCAAAGCTGCACTTAATATCGTCTCTCCTGCTCTGCAAGTGAATGTAATATCATTTGGAACAAGACGAATTTTAAAGACGCCATTCAACATAAAACTTCACCTTTGATTTTCAATTATTGAAATAGCATACTTTGCAATTTCCTCATCTTGTTGTGCAGTTGCACCACTTACGCCAATTCCACCGATTATTTCACCATTAAGCTTTATAGGCAACCCACCTGCAAATATCACAAGCCGCGATGTATGAACTATGCCATGCAAAAGCGCTGGCTCATCTTTTATCATATCATACCAGTAACCTGTTGGGATGCCAAATGCAATTGAAGTATATGCTTTGTTTTGCGCTATCTCAATACTTAATATCGGCGCCCCAGTCATACGCCTGAATTCAAGGAGGTTCCCACCGTCATCAACCACAGCGATGCAAACCCTTACTCCGAGCTCCTTTGCTTTTTCTTCCGCTCTGTTTACAATTTCCCTTGCTATTTCAGAAGTTAACATATATTTTTGCTTGAGCCCGTTCATCAATCCTTGACCAAAAAATTTTTTACAAGCTCGTTAAATTCATCCCTTTTCTCAATCATTATCCAATGCCCAGTGTCACCAAATATGTGAAGTTCCGCTTTCGGCAATTTCTCAAAAATCCTTACGCTGATTTGCCATGGTATAACTTTGTCAAGTTTCCCGTGCAAAACGAGGACAGGGACATTTATCATCCCAAGTTTATCTTCAACATCCATCTCATCAAGATGTTTCTGATACGGTGGATAAAACATCTTCTCGTATGTCTCCTGAAACCCCGGCTGTATTGATGCCTCATATCTTAATCGCACAAGTTCATCCCCAACAAGTTCTGGATTGCTTGAGAGATACCAAATCACCTTCCTCATATTTTCAATGCTTGGCTTATAGCCCCATATAAATTCAAGTCCCTCGGTTATCGGAAATTTTACACCAACGCTTCCCATTATGACAACTTTCCTTATTCTTTCTGGAATTTCAAGCGCCAACGCAAGGGCTAAGGCTCCACCCATTGAGTTCCCAACAATGTTAAGCTCTTTAAAATCAAAATACTTCACAAAATTAATCAAATGATTAATCCTACTTCTGTGCGTGTAATTAAAATTTTCCGGTCTTTCAGTATAACCAAACCCAACTACATCTGGAGCAAAGACCTCAAAGCCATTTTCAATAAAATATGGCAATGTCAATCTCCAATTTGCCCAAGCTGACACACCAGGTCCACTCCCGTGTATGAAAAGAACAGGCCTACCTTCCCCACCCCTATGGAAATGAGTTCTTATACCACCGATTATCTCATACTCTCCAACTTCAAGCGTTTTTATGTCGTTCGGTTCAAACATAAAACTTCAAATTTAAATTTTTGAAACAATTCCAACCTTTGAACCACCTGTAACTCTATCCTTCTCGGTGAAAAATCTCTCAACATAAATATCATCCGAAAACAATCTCCCACGCATCAATGTCTTAACGCAGGCATCAACCATTGGCGGTGGTCCAGAGATATACGCTTTAAATCCCTCAAATTTTTGAAAATATCGCCCAAGAACCTCATGAACGAAACCAACTTCACCTTCCCATCCCTCTTCCCGATTATCAACTGAGGGCGTGTAATGGAAATTTTTATATTCCGATTCAAGCACTTTGAAAAATTCAAAATCATAAACATGCGAACTTGATCTAGAACCGTGAAAAAGATACATCTCTTGTTTTAAACCTGATCTCAACGCATCAATTATCATTGATTTAATCGGGGCAAGTCCAGTTCCCCCAGCAAGAAAAAGAATCGGGTTATCAAAGTTTTTCCTTAGGAAAAATCTGCCAAACGGTCCGCAAAACTTAACATTTTCTCCTTCCTTCAATTCCTCAAACACATATTTAGAAGCAAGCCCGCCGGGCACCCTCCGTATTTGAAGCTCAATCTCTGAATTTCCATCAACATCAGGTCCAGAGGCGATGGAAAACGCTCTGTTCTGTCCAGTGCCCGGGATATCAAGTTGAATATATTGCCCGGCAAGAAACTTTATCCTATCACCCTCAATTGAAATTATCAATCGCCTTGTGTCAACCGCGCAATCTTCAATTTTTACAACTTTGCCTATAAAATCCTTCACTGGGAAAAATTCAACACCTTCTTCCAATTCAATATCAGCCTCAATTACGAGGTCACTTTTCGGTTTAGCCGTGCACAAAAGAATATACCCTTGCTCCCTCTCAAAATCCATAAGCGCAAAATTTGAAGCAAGCCCATAATCAACTTCACCTTCTATCAATTTTGACTTACAAGTTGCACATGTGCCGTGAGTGCAGGCATGCGGAACCCAAACACCATTTCTCAAACAAGCATCAAGAATTGTCTGCGACCCATCAATGTTAAGTTCAACCCCAAGTGGTTCTATTTTGACTTTGTATTTCATGGCTAAATTAAAATTTCATTTTACGCTGGCTTAAACTTAACAATTGACTTGTGCCTTAAACCGAGCTCAATGAGCGTCTTCTCATCCTCTGGTTTGAAGCTCTCATCAAAATGAAACCATTCCCACTTCTTGACATTTTTATACTCAGGGTCAAGCCCGTAAAGAGACGAGATTTGATTTACAAAATCCTTCCATTTCATATTTTTTGGAACACGCCACGCAGAAGCAGAACAGAAAAATCTGTTATCAATCCAATAAGCGTAAACGATTATGTCATCACCGAAAACCTCTGCTTTATCTCTTGGTTCAAATTCATATTTATAAAGTGCCTTCACTTCTCCAAATGCCATTTTTGACCTCCTTAATTAAATTTTTAAAATTTTCAAAAACCCGCGCCAAAAACAGGCGCGGTCTGAATCTTTACACTACAACGGTTGCCATATCCTTGTGCCATTCCTTCCAGTTCTTATAATCCTCGCTCACGAAGTAATCAAAGTTATCCGTCTGAATGTTATACCATCTGAGAACCTGCGGGACAACATCATCTGGTCCTTTTGGTGGCTCTGCAAAACAATTGCCCTTATAAATCTCGTGAACAGGCAACCAAGACTGTATATATTTCTCTGGCTCGCGCTCAAATATCCATTTACAACCATCGGAACAGAAATGATAAACCTCACCTTTATATTCAACATGCCTTTGAACAACATTCCTCGGGTCATCAGGGTCTGAAAAGCCCATCGGTATCTGACAAACTTGGCAAAGTTGTGGTAAACTAAGATAATAAAACCTGTCACCAGGAAGAGGTGTCTTAACTTCCCTCGCCTTTTCATAAAGCGGACGATAATACTGATTAAAAGTCCTCGGATATTTCTCCGAAAGCCACTCCATCTCAGCTTCATTTGGTATCCAAGTGTGGAAAGCAGCTGCATATGTAAAACTGAACAATATCCAATAAACATCGTGTGAAAGGAACTCTTTTTCCTTAATTGAATGCTCCATATGTAGAGGTGGTCTTATCCCATACTTCTCAAGGTCGCGGAACAGCCCTTCAAGAATTTGATCCTCAATGTAAAGTTCAAATGATTCCTTCCACGACATAACTCTTTTTGGCAACATATAATCCATCATCGCTGCAACAAGAGATGTCAATCTATATCCACGCCACCACCACTTATCAATCCAAGCTTGAATTATCGGAACATTATCCTCGTGCTGTTCAAGCAAGAACTTAACAACCTGCAAACCAAGTGTCATATGCCTTGATTCATCAGATTGAGCGCTAAAGCCGAATGTCATCGTCGGAGTATCACCATTATAAGCAGCCCCAGACATAAATGGGACGAAGAGAAGATTCGTCAATGCATATTCAAAAGAAAACGAAATCGCAGTTATATACTCAAACGGTCCGGCCGTTACAGCATCATCAAAATATGACTTCGGAACGCTCAAATACCAAACCCTATCGTGCATATGCGTCATTGAATGAAAACCATCATAATATCTGTTGAAGTTGCTCCCCGCGTGAACTTCAATTTGCGTGTGCCTCAATTCATCCATTGATTGGAAAAAGCCAGCCGTTCTTGGTCCTGCCCCCGGAAGGTGTCTTGCAACAAATGCAAAACCACGATGCGCCATATACTCAAGCGGTGTGACACCCTGAATAAATAACTTAATTGAATTCAAATACCTCGCATCAGAAAGCGTCAAATGACCCTGATTCTGAATGAAACCATCAAGTATTGCGTAAAAACGCCTATCCTTCTCAGCTTGATACTTCCAATAAGCATCAACCGTCATCCTGAACGGGTCCTCCCACTTGTTCCAGTCCTTGATCTTTATCCCTTCATACTCAGCATAAGGATAGATATCCTTCTTGTTCACATAAGTTGGTTCCCAATCAAGCCCCCTTGTGTAGATATGATACTTTTGAGCCAATGTTAATTTCTTTTTTGCCATAACCGTTGCACCTCCTTTGTTTTTAACTTTTACATATGTGTATCCCATTGGATGAGAATTTTCTCATCATCCCACTCAGCGAAATTTCCAGCGTAAGAGATTATCACGAGATTGAACTCCTGCGTGTCCCAAGGTCTTCCCATCATGTTTTCAACCGTCTCTCGCCTTATGAGAAGTTTCTCCGGATGTTTAATCTTGTAATACCCCGGGAAATCATCAATCTTTGCCCCCGGATTATCCTTTAAAATCGCCTGCAAGACATTCCAACCATCTTCACTCTTTTGAATGTCAACAGCTACAAACCTCTCTCTTTTTGTTTCTACCGCAGTCATTTTCCCCTCCTTTTTAATTTTTGATTTTTACATTCAACCCAAGCCGAGCGTAAATTTCATTCGCCCCATTCAAAATTCTTTCCTTTGCCCCCTTAAAATCACCCTTCTTTTTCGGCATCTTGAAAACATCAACAAAGGCATCAACCGCTTTTGAAACAGCACTCGCATACTGGTTTAATTTTGATTCAATAAACTTCCTGTTCGGCTCTCCATAATTCGGGTCATTCAACGCCACCTTGAAAAACTCCTCTGTCCATTTCATATTGTCCTTGTAAATGTCATACAAATACTTGCTGAAGAAAGAAAAGACGCTCACACCATTTTCATTTGCAAGCTTGTCAAGTTCAATATGTATCAATGGCTGAACGAAAACATCAAGCGCAAGATTTTGCCCTATCAAAACTTCCCCCCAATCTTGAACAGTGAGCAATTTCTCAATATACTCACGCAACGGTTGCCAAATCTCATCCTCAAGCCAAGTCTTTTTTGCGTTCTCAAAAATATCCCCATCTGGTTCTGGAAGCTCAAAGGCAATTCTTGTTATCAACTGTGCGTTTCCATACTTATCACAGGCATTAAATTCAGCACATTGAGTCAAAGATGTCCCATAACCAAATCTCGTAACTCCAACGAGCAAAATCCATCCCGCATATTCAGGATGCCTGAATGGAACGAAATACCTATTAAACACCTTCAACCAACTCTCATCAACATTTTCAAGAAGCCCCCTTTCCCCACAAAATTCAAAATACTTTTCAACCGCTTCATAATTCTTCGCCCTGGTTGCGTTGTAAGTGTAATAATAATATTGCCTCGGATCCAAGAAAGCATAATAATCAGTCAGTTTCAATTCAGAATAATTCTTGTCAAAAATTTCAACCCCTTGTCTCCAAGTTGGTCTGTAATGAAAATTTTCCCTCTGCTGGATATCAACAGTTCCCTCAATATACCTTGACGCTGGCTGATTCCCATATCTTTTAATCAAATAATCAAATGCTTGCCTTTTCGGCTCAATCACCTTCTGTCTTATCTCATATTGTGTTGACATTGTAGCACCTCCGTTTTTTGTTTTATTTTTTAACCTCGGCTGAATTGCCCCGCTTCAATTCTCTGAACTCTTCAATCGGCAAACCAGCAACCGAAAAGTTTTCCTTTGGTATCTCATTTATAATCACACGGACGCTTTCTGGCTCAACATCAAGGGACTCAACTACCGCTTCGGTTATCTTCTCCAGCAACTTCCTTTTCCTCTCTGAACTTCTTCCCTCAAGCATGTTGATTATTATTATTGGCATACTCCTTCCGTTTTATTTTCTCACCACAAATGTTGAAACCTCGCCAACTCCGCATATTGAAACCCTTATAAAGTCACCCTCACTGACATCAATCGCCTCGGTTATGCTTCCGGTTAGAATTATACTTCCCGCTTTAACTTTTTCTCCTTTCATAGACAAAAACTTAACAAGTTGCGATACTGCTATCGCCGGGTTTCCAAGCACAGCTCCCAAGGCACCTGTCTTCTCCGGCAAACCGTTCTTTTCAAAAATCACACCCGACAATCGCAAATCAACCTCATTCGGTCTTTTTATATCCGCCCCGATTGCAAACCTTGAAGCAGAAAAATTATCAGCGATCACATCTATTAATTCAAATTTAAAATCCTTATACCTTGAATCAACAAATTCAATTGCAGGTGCAACATATTTAGTTGCTTCAATCACCTCATAAGGAGAAACATTCCCTTCAAGGTCATCACCAATTACAAAAGCAATCTCAGCTTCCGCCTTCGGATGAATAACCTCATTTAAATTTAACTCCCCTCCATCATCTATCCTCATATAATCAAACAGATATCCAAAGCCAACAGTTGAAATCCCCATTGACCTTTGCTTGGTGCGGGTCGTGAAGGCAAGTTTATAACCTATGATTTTACTCCCCCTTGAAACTTTTAACTTTACAAGTTCTCTCTGAATCAGATAGGCATCTTCAATTGTAATCTCCGGATAAGATTTAACAATTTGCTCCGCTTCCTTTCTTTCAAATTCACATTCATTAAGATACTGAGCAATTCGCTTTAATTTCACAAAAGGATTATTTCTAGCCTTTGCTGGCACATTTCTGAAGTTTTTATTTTTTATTCAACTTCAACCTCTTTCCCTCTCTTCTTTGCAAGCTCAACTGCCACATCAACTATCATATCCTCCTGTCCTCCAACCATCTTTCTTCTTCCAAGTTCAAGCAAAATATCCCTTGTATCAACCCCAAATCTTTTACTTGCCCTTTTAGCGTGCAACAAGAAAGAAGAATAAACCCCGGCATACCCAAGCGATAAAGCATCTCTATCAATCACAACTTCAACGCCTTTTCTTTTCATCATCGGTCTCACGAGTTCCTCAGCTGCGTCCATAAGCTTGTAAAGGTCGCAATTAGTCCTGATCCCAGCTCTATCAAAAACAGCTATTAAAACCTCAAGTGGTGCATTTCCAGCTCCAGCCCCTAATCCACAAAGCGAGGCGTCAATCCTATCAGCTCCACTTTGAACAGCTGAAAGTGAATTCGCAACCCCGAGCGAAAGATTATGATGAGCGTGAAAACCAACTTGGCAACTTAAATTATCCTTCAACGCCTTAACCCTATCTGCAACATCTTGAGGCAACATCGCCCCTGCTGAATCAACAACATAAACACAATCTGCCCCAGCCCCTTCCATTATCTTTGCTTGCTTTACAAGTTCAGCTGGCGGTATCATATGAGCCATCATCAAGAAACCAACGACATCCATCCCTCTATTCTTTGAATATTCAATATGCTGAATTGAAATGTCCGCCTCTGTGCAATGCGTCGCAACCCTTACAACTTTCACACCAAGATCAATTACCCTCTCAAGGTCTTCAATCGTTCCAATCCCAGGAAGCAAAAGGACATCAAGTTTTGCCCTTTTCAAAACATCAGCAACAGCTGAGATATATTTTTCCTCCTCGTATTTTGAGAAACCGTAATTTATAGCATTCCCAGCAAGCCCATCTCCATGTGTGACCTCAATTATATCAACCCCGGCTTCATCAAGCGCCTTTGCTATTTGAACCATATCCTCCAACTCATACTGATGCGAAAGTGCGTGCATGCCATCCCTCAAAGTCACATCGTTTATGATGACTTTTTTATCTGACATTTTTATCTCCATCCTTTATTTTGCCAATGTTTTTTCACTTAAAATTTTCTCTGCGAAAAGTTCCCCAACTCTTAAAGCAGCAGATGTCATTATATCAAGATTTCCCGCATACTTTGGCAAATAATGCCCCGCCCCCTCTATCTCAAGCAAAATCGTCACCTTATAACCCTTATTGAACTCACCATACCCAGGAATCCTTATCGGATACTTATCAAGCGGATCAAAAATCGGCTCCGACTTCAAATTATACCCCGGGACATATTTTTTAACTTCATTGACCATTGAATAGATTGACTCTGTTACTTCATCAGGGTCACATTCATCTGCTATCGTATAAACAGTGTTTCTCATTATTATAGGCGGTTCAGCTGGGTTTAAAATTATTATCGCCTTCCCTCTTCTTGCTCCACCTATCGCAACAAGTCCTTTAGCTGTTGTCTGCGTGAATTCATCTATGTTTTGCCTCGTCCCAGGTCCGGCACTCTTACTTGCAACCGAAGAGACGATCTCAGCATAATGAACCGGAACTACCCTTGACACAGCATAAACCATTGGGATTGTCGCCTGACCGCCGCAGGTTATCAAATTGACATTTAACTTATCAAGATGTGCACCAAGATTCACCGGTGGGACAACATAGGGACCGATCGCAGCTGGGGTCAAATCAATCGCAATTTTCCCAAGCTCACGATAAATCGGCGCATTCTGAAGATGTGCCTTAGCGCTCGTTGCCTCAAAAATTATATCAACCTGGTCAACTAAATCCTTCCGTTTTAAAAAACCATTTATCCCCTCATAAGTTGTCTCTACCCCCAAACGCTTTGCCCTCGCAAGTCCGTCAGAATTCGGATCTATTCCAACCATCATCACAAGCTCAAGATTCTTTGAATACCTCAAAATTTTTATCATCAAATCAGTCCCAATGTTCCCACTGCCAACTATTACACATTTAACTTTGCCATTTCTCTCAGCTGACATTTTTAAAAACCTCAAAATTTTGTTGGGAAATATTCGTCAAGGTCGATCTCATTAGGATTTTTTATCTTAAGCCGAACTAGATGCTTTAGATACTCATCTATCTTCTTTTTGTCCTCATCTGTATCAGCGACAAGTTCAATTTTATTCTTTGCCCTAAAGTCCTCAAAGATATGATATGGCATCACAAGCTCCCCTGATTCAAGCCAATCAGGATAAAAAGACAATCTAAACTCAACAAAGTTATCCAAAAACCTGGTGAAGCGAACATACATGTTTTGATACATCTTTGGAACTCCAAATTTTTTTACTCAAACCTTACACTTACACTTCCAAGTTTTTGAATCGTCACTCTGAAAAAATCACCTTTTTTTGGGACGACAAGTTGAGCAAGCGCCCCAGAGAGAACTATCTCACCAGCTCTTAAATACTCACCAAACTCAGAAAGTTTATTCGCAAGCCAAGCAACCGCTTTAACTGGATTTCCAAGTGAAGCTGCTCCAGCCCCAGATACAACGACATCTCCATTTCGCTCAAGTATCATCCCCAAACATCTGAAATCAAGGTTATCAACAAGCGTTTTCTTTCCCCCAAGCAAAAATAAACCAGACGAAGCATTGTCAGCTATCGTATCCTGAATCTTTATCTTCCAGTCCTTTATTCTGCTGTCAACTATCTCAATTGAAGGAACAACAAAAGCCGTCGCTCTTAAAACATCCGCTTCAGTAACACCAGGACCCTTTAAATCCTTCTCCATCACAAAAGCAATCTCACCCTCAACCCTCGGCTGAATTAAAGTGTCAAGTTTAATAACCCCACCATCCTCAACATACATAGTGTCAAACAAATAGCCAAAATCCGGCTGATTTACATTTAACATCCTCTGAACAGCTAAACTCGTGATTCCAATCTTCTTCCCCTTTATCCTCCATCCTTTCTTTATTTTCCTTTCAACATTTTTCAGCTGAATCTTATAAGCATCTTCAATCGTTAAACTTCCATCTCTTGATGTCAATGGTTCAATCGGTTTAAGATTTTCTTCTGCGAGGAAAAGTTCCTCAGCAAACCTTTCAATGTAATCCGCCATATAGAAAAGCAATTTTTATTGCAATTTGATGCAAACGTTTTTCAACTCTGTGTAAAACTCAAAACTGTAAATTCCACCCTCTCTCCCAAGTCCACTCATCTTCATCCCGCCAAACGGTGTCCTCAAGTCGCGTAAAAACCAAGTGTTAATCCATATAACCCCCGCCTCAATCTGAGAAGCAACCCGGTGCGCCCTTGACAAATCATTCGTCCAAATCGTCGCACTTAAACCATAATGTGTATTATTTGCCCTTTCAATAACCTCTTCCTCAGTGTCAAAGGGAGAAACAGTTACAACAGGACCAAAAATTTCCTCCTTGATGACTCTGCAGTTATCATTTAATCCAACTATCACAGTTGGCTCAAGCCAATTTCCGGATTTAAATTTTTCTGGAAGGTGCTCAGGAGTTTTCCCACCCGTTAAAATTTTTCCTCCATCAGCAACAGCAATTTCAAGGTAAGTGCGAACTTTATGAAGATGTTCTTCACTTATCAAAGCTCCCATGTCCGTCTCCGGGTCAAGCGGGTCACCAACCTTCATCCTTTTTGCTCTTTCAACAAGCCTTTCAACAAATTCATCATAAATTTTTCTCTCAACATAAATCCTTGACCCACAAAGACAAACCTCCCCTTGATTTGAAAAACTTGACTGTATTGTGACATCAAGCGCTTGCTCTAAATCAGCATCAGCAAAAATTATATTTGGATTCTTACCCCCAAGCTCAAAAGAAAGTTTCTTCAAATGTTGTGAAGCCGTCCTCATTATCGCCTGCCCAGTCGTTGTCTCACCAGTAAGCGAAATTAATTTAACATCCGGATGGCTCACTATAAATTCACCTGCTGAATTCGGACCAAACCCATGGACGACATTTAAAACCCCATCTGGAAGTCCCGCCTCAGCTGCTATCTCAGCAAGTTTTGTTGCAGTTATAGGCGTCAGTTCCGATGGCTTTATTATACAGGTGTTTCCAGCAGCAAGACACGGAGCAACCTTCCAAGTGGTCAGAACAAGAGGTAAATTCCAAGGCGTTATCAAACCAGCAACACCAACAGGTCGCCTCAAAACATAATTTATCGCTCCCCTATCATCCGTCTCATAAAATTCAGTATGAACATATTTTGCAAACTCAGCAAAAAATGAAAAATTATACGACGCCCTTGGTATCTCCATCCCACGAGCAAGCCGAATCGGCTTACCAACATCTACTGATTCAAGATATGAAAGCTCATCAAGTCTCTCCATAATAAGCTCGGAAATCTTCATAAGATACTTGCTCCTCTCCTTAACAGGCATCTTACTCCAAACCTTAAAAGCTTTTACTGCGGACTCAACTGCCATCTCAACATCTTCACGCCCACTTTCCGGAACCGTAGCTATAACCTCATTAGTAGCAGGATACCTGTTCTCAAAACGTTTCCCACTGACGGAATCAATAAATTTGCCCCCTATGAAATTTTTCAATTCAATTACCTTGTTTATAACACCGCCCTTTTCTACAATTGCCTCAGCCATTATAGAAACCTCAAATTTATGTTTTTTAATTCATTAGAAATTAATTTAGCCGTCTTTATAACATACTTTGAATACTCATCATATGTTGTCTCATTTATCCTACTTGAAGGCCCTGAAATGCTAACAGCTGCTATCACACTACCCTCACCATTAAAAATCGGCGCAGCAATGCATCTTAAACCATCTTCAATTTCCTCATTATCAATCGCATAACCACGCTCCCTGATGAGCTCAAGCTCCTCAAAAAGTTTCTTTTTGCTTGTTATCGTATTCCTCGTAAACTTTTTCAACCCCTTCTCTCGGATAATTCTCTCAACCTCCTCCCTTGGTAAAAAAGCAAGCATAGACTTTCCAAGCCCCGTGCAATGAGCAGGCAACCTCTTCCCAACTTCCGAAATTATGACAAAGGTTCTATCCGCAATTATCTTATCAAGATATACAACTTCCCCATTTTTAAGCGTCGCAAAATGAACCGTTTCGTTTAAATACCAGTGAAGGTCCTCAAGATAAATCCTTGCTCTATCAACCATCAACTTTTTTAAAGAGACACTATTACCAAGCTCATACAGCTTTAAACCAAGCTTGTATTTCCCCGTCTCCTCGCTTTTCTCAACAACACCGATTTTCTCCATTGAGCGTAGAAACCTATGAACAGTGCTTTTATGCATCCTTAAAATTCTACTTATCTCCCCAACCCCTAATTCAAATCTTCCATTTTGCGAGAATACGGAAAGGATTTTAAATGCCTTCTCAATCGAGCTGTTCGTTGGCGTTCCACGCATAAAGCGCTCCAATTTTGTTCTAAAGCAAGATAAAAAAAAGACAGATACTTTGTCAATAGTTAAAAATTTTGCTGTATCAATATATAAGACGAAGTGTCAAATATAGAAACTACACTTCCCCCCTCTTTATCCTCCCCTTCAACTCGTTCAATTTCATCAATGCCTGAAGAGGGGTCATGTTGTCAATGTCAAGTTTTAAAATCTCATCCCTCAACTTGTTATCGCCCAATTCAAACAAACTTATCTGAAACTTCTCCCTCAAAATTTCCTTTGAAATTTTCTTCTTTCCCTTCCCTTGAGGTGTTAACTCTTTTTGTTCAAGGTTTATCAAAATCTCTTTTGCTCTTTCAGTCACCTCCCTGGGAAGCCCAGCCATCTTAGCGACCTCAATCCCATAGCTGTGGTCCGCATAGCCGGGGACAATTTTATGAAGGAAAATTATCTTATCGCCAAGTTCCCTAACATCAGCTTTGAAGTTCTTTACCCTTGGCAACAACTCCGCAAGCTCATTTAACTCGTGATAGTGCGTTGCGAAAATTGTCTTTGCCCCAATGTTCTCATGAATATATTCAGTTATAGCCCAAGCTATTGATATCCCATCAAATGTGCTTGTCCCACGCCCAACCTCATCAAGAAGGATTAAACTTTTTGATGTGGCATTGTTAAGTATATTTGCCATCTCATGCATCTCAACCAAAAATGTGCTCTCCCCACCGGCAATGTTATCCGAAGCCCCAACCCTCGTAAAAATCCTATCAACGATACCGATCCTCGCATAATCAGCTGGAACAAAACTTCCGATCTGCGAAAGCAAAACTATTAAACCGACCTGTCTAAGGAAAACGCTTTTACCAGACATATTTGGACCAGTGATTATCAAAATCTGATTTTCAGAATTATTTAGGAAAACATCATTTGGGACAAATTTTTCACCAGTTGGCAAAATTTTTTCAACAACGGGATGACGCCCACCTTTTATCTCAATCACATCGCTTTCATCAACTATTGGACAGGTATAATTATTTTCAACCGCAACTTCCGCAAGTGAAACAAAGCAATCCAGCATCGCTATCAATTGTGCATTCCTTTGAATTTCTTCCGTATATCCAGATACCTTTTCCCTTATTTGATTAAAAAGTTCAGCTTCAAGTGCAGAGATCTTTTCCTCAGCCGTGAAAATCTTCTCCTCATACTCTTTTAACTCTGGCGTTATAAATCTCTCAGCGTTCACAAGTGTTTGCTTCCGTATATAATCTGGTGGAACCTTGTCAAGATGTGCTTTCGTAATCTCAATGTAATAGCCGAACACTGAATTATAATCAACCTTTAAGCTTGGTATCCCAGTCCTCTCCCTCTCTTTCTGTTGAAGGTTAGCGATGTATTCTTTGCCCGACCTAGCTATAAACCTCAATTCATCAAGCTCAGCGCTGTATCCATCCCTTATCACTCCACCATCTGAAACAGTTGAAGGTGGGTCATCAACAATCGCACTTTCAATCAACTTAACAACTTCTTGAAGGGGATTTAAAAGTTTGTGAATTTTTTGAAGTGTCTCCGACTTTGAACCTGAAAGAAGTGATTTTATCTTCGGTATTTTCTTTAGCGACTCCTTTAAATTTATCAAATCCTTTGGATTAGCTCTTCCTGTCGTTCCGGGGATGTGCGCCCTTACTGCAATTCTTGAAATCAACCTTTCAATATCGCCAATCTCACCGAGAACTTCAAATAAATTTTTTCGTAAGTTTGAATTCTCATAAAGTTCTTTTACTGCTTCAAGTCGTTTTCGTATTGGCTCAATTTTTTTCAAAGGTCTCAAAACCCACTTTTTTAAAAGTCGTGCCCCCATGGGTGTCTGCGTCTTATCTATGACAGAGAAAAGCGTCCCATATGTCGTTTCTCCAAGATAGGAAACTGCAATTTCAAGATTTCTTTTCGTTGCTGAATCAAGCAGCATGTAATCGCCAGTGTCATAACGAGAAACTTTCTTTATGTGAATCAACCTTGCCTTTTGCGTCTCTTGAAGATAATGCATGACTGCACCAGCACATATAACGCCAAGTTCAATATCATCTATTCCGAAACCCTTTAACGACTGCGTCTGGAAATGATTAGTTAATGTCTCAAACGCGTAGTCATACTTAAAAACCCAATCCTCAAGTTTAGTAAGTGCTGGTTTAATTTGAATGTCTCCAATAACTTGCTCAACTTTATCTTTTTGAGTTTTGCAGAACAAAATCTCGCTTGGTGATATAGTGTCAAGGAAATTGCGAAGTTCATTTACCGAGACCTCACTTGCATAAAATTCCCCTGTTGAAACATCAGCAAAAGCGACGCCAACTTTCTCATCTTCAAAATAAACAGCGCAAACGAAGTTGTTAGAACGATTATCAAGTAATTTATCCGTAAGAGCAACCCCTGGAGTTATGACCTCAACCACATCCCTTTTAACGATGCCTTTAGCAAGTTTCGGATCCTCAAGCTGTTCGCAAATTGCAACCTTATAACCCGCTTTTACGAGTTTGTGAAGATATGTATCAAGCGCATGATGAGGGAAACCAGCAAGCGGAACATCAGCAGCTGCACCATTTGCCCTCTTTGTCAAAGCTATCCCAAGAACCCGAGCAGCTATTTTAGCGTCCTCCTCAAATGTCTCGTAAAAATCACCCATCCTAAACAAAACTATAGCGTCGGGATATTGCGCTTTTATCTTCCTGTATTGTCTCATCAAAGGTGTGGACATAGAAAATCGCAAAAATTTATTAAACTAAACCTTTCTCCCATATCTTAAATCAAACTCAAAACTTCTCATCATCTTCAACCAAGGATACATTTCCTTTATGTATTTCTCAACGTCTGGCGAAAATGTATAACCAACTATAAAAGCATAAACCTCAGCTCCCAAGAATTCTCGTACCCTTTCAACCTTTTCAATCAACTTATCAACCTCGCGCTTGCTTGGTCTTGACTTACATTCACCGACGACATAAACCTTTGCCCCATTTCTAAAACCTTCAACATAAATGTTAACTTCATCATATCTCCCATCCGGATAAATGATGTTCCGCCTTTCAACTAATTCAACCTCAATCCCGTACTCATCCCGAACGAAATCATACATGTAAAGCATAATCTTATCCTCAAGTCCATAGCCAACTGTATCCGACAAACCAGCAAGTATTTCTCTTGTCCTTTGATGTTCCTTGGCAAGCTGATTCACTCTCTCAGCTAACTCATTCAACCTCTCTTCTGTCTTCCTCTGCGCCTCCGCAAGCCGATCCACTCGCTCTGTTAACTCATTCAACCTCTCTTCTGTCTTCCTCTGCGCCTCAGCAAGCTGATCCACCCTAGCTGTTAGGCTATTTAATCGTTCGGTCAACTCATTCAACCTCTCCTCCGTCTTCCTTTGCGCCTCTGCAAGCTGTTCAACCCTCTCAGCTAACTCATTCAATCTCTCTTCTGTCTTCCTCTGCGCCTCTGCAAGCTGATCCACCCTAGCTGTTAGGCTATTTAATCGTTCGGTCAACTCATTCAACCTCTCC